>Ga0123356_10001498_pt1 | contig 25683 bp, 19 predicted proteins | sample TergutEmb28metaG_2_FD_92546 | JGI IMG/M metagenome (GOLD analysis project Ga0123356, IMG submission 92546) | Embiratermes neotenicus P3 segment gut microbial communities from Petit-Saut dam, French Guiana - Emb289 P3 | ecosystem: Host-associated > Arthropoda: Insects > Digestive system > Gut ...
CTTGCGAGCCATCCGAACGTAATAAACACCTTTTAACGTCACAAGCTGTCTTACAATATCCTCAAGAATAACATTATCAGCAGGCTCGATCAGTGTGATATCCGGGATCGAGCGCAAAACTCCCATATCCTCAAACGGCATATGGGTTCCGCCGTTGTATGCTGCGGTCACGCCGGGATCAGAACCGACAATACGGACGTTCTGTTGCGCATATGCTGCAGAAATCATTATTTGATCACAAACACGTCTTGATGCGAAGCATCCAAACGAATGCGCAAACGGGACTTTCCCCATCGCAGATAAACCTGCAGCGATACCGATCATGTTAGCTTCAGCAACTCCACAATTAAATGCTCTGTCGGGAAATCTTTGGAAAAACGGTTTCATTCCTGAGGAACTCATCAGGTCAGCATCGAGCGCAATGATATCTTCATTACTTAGTGCCATTTCGATCAGCGTGTCGCAGTAGACCTCACGCATCATCTTGGGGTTCTTTTCAAAAATGTCAAGTACTGTAAACATATCTCTACCCCCTACTTCTTCTTAGCTAACTCGCGTACATACTCGAGTTTTTCCGTCGCATCATCAATAGCCTTATCCATTTCTTCTTTTGTGAAGTTCATGTGATGATTGCTTGCTATTCCTTCAGCGAAGTTGCATCCATATCCCTTGATTGTGTCTAAAATGATTGCGCTTGGTGCGTCCTTGTACCGTTTTGCGTCAAGTATTGCAGCTTTTATCCTGCCGGGATCATGGCCGTCGACTGTTTGTGTATGCCACCCGAAAGCTTTGAATTTTTCTGCTATGTCTCCCATATCGATGATATCTTTAGTGAAACCGTCAAGCTGCTGTTTGTTCCAGTCGATAAATGCAATAAACTTGTCAAGTTTGTGGTGCGCAGCAAACATCGCCCCTTCCCAAACCTGTCCTTCGTTACATTCCCCATCGCCAAGGATGAGATATGTATAATTATCGATACCGTTGAGCCGACTGCCTAATGTAAGTCCTATGGCTGTGGACATTCCCTGTCCTAAAGAGCCGGTGGTCATGTCTATGCCGATAGTCTTGTGCATATCGCAATGACTGGGCAAGCTGCCGCCTCCTTGATTTAACTGAAGCAAGACCTCTTTCGGGAAATAGCCTCGCAGGCATAAAGTTGCATAGAGCGCCGGTCCGGCGTGTCCTTTTGATAAAACAAGCCTGTCTCTGTCTTCGCGATCGGGGGCATTTGGATCGCTTCGCAACTCGCCGCCGTATAGTGCGGCAAGCGTTTCGATAACTGACATAGCGCCACCAACATGTCCGAAGCCAATGTGCGCAAATGTCTGAAGTGTCACAAGGCGGATCCCTTCCGCCACGACTCTGAGATCACGAGTGTCCTTTTCAATACTCATATCGACGAACATTCCTTTCTGTTATTTGAAAATGAAAAACTAGAAAGCCAGTTTCTTTGATAGATAACTTTCCAAATCGGTGATTGGGACTCGCTCTTGTGTCATAGTATCCCTGTCGCGGACTGTAACGCAATTATCAGTTTCGGAATCGAAATCGTAGGTTAGACAAAATGGTGTTCCTATCTCATCCTGACGTCTGTAGCGTTTTCCGATCGAACCACTGTCGTCGTAATCGATCATAAAACTTTTGCTTAAAGCTATAGTAATTTCCTCGGCTTTAGCAGATAGCTTTTTTGACAGGGGCAGTACCGCCGCTTTAAACGGTGACAAAAATGGGTGCAAGCGCAGTACTGTTCTTATATCATTTTTTTCCTCGTCTACAACTTCCTCATCATAAGCGTCTGTGAGAACAGTCAGGAACAATCTCTCAACACCAAGTGCAGGTTCTACAACAAACGGGATGTATTTTTCGTTGGTTTCCTGATCGAAATACTCCATCTGCTCACCACTGGCTTCGGTGTGAGCTTTAAGGTCAAAATCTGTTCGTGATGCTACTCCCCATAGTTCGCCCCAGCCAAATGGGAAAAGGTACTCAAAATCAGATGTAGCGTTTGAGTAGTGGGAGAGCTCTTCCTCATCGTGGTCACGAAGCCGCAGGTTCTCTTCATTTATCCCTAGCGACAGTAGCCAATCATTGCAGAATTTACGCCAATAATCAAACCATTCAAGTTCTGTACCCGGCTTACAGAAGAACTCCATCTCCATTTGCTCAAACTCTCTTGTACGGAAAATAAAGTTGCCCGGAGTTATCTCATTACGAAATGATTTTCCGATTTGAGCAACACCAAACGGAATTTTTCTGCGAGTTGTACGCTGAATATTTTTGAAGTTTACAAAGATTCCCTGTGCTGTTTCGGGTCGTAGGTAAAGCTCGGTTGAGCTGTCTTCCGTTACACCCTGAAATGTTTTAAACATCATGTTGAACTTGCGTATAGGGGTAAAATCTGTTTTTTCACAGTGTGGACAGGCGATTTTGTTATCAAAGATATACTGACTCATTTGCTCATTAGACCAACCCGAAGGAGCAACACCACATTCTTCAAGCAGATGATCAGCTCTATGTCTCATTTTACATGACTTACAGTCTATAAGCGGATCATTGAAGTTCACAACATGACCCGATGCTTCCCATACCCTTGAATTTAGAAGGATTGAACTGTCAAGCCCGACATTATACGGATTCTCTTGCACAAACTTCAACCACCAGGCGCGTTTAATGTTGTTTTTCAGCTCAACTCCGAGAGGACCGTAATCCCACGAATTGGCAAGCCCGCCATAAATCTCGCTGCCGGAAAAAACAAAACCTCTGCCTTTACAAAGCGTTGTGATTTTGTCCATTGTTTTTTCGGTGTTTTTAAGCATGTGATTCCTCCGTATGGCAATTCCTGAGTCGCAAAGTACATTATATATATGAAAAGCTTGCATTGTCAACAAAAAGGTTGCAATTCAAGGGCTTCTGTTTTAAGTGTTTATTTTTCCTTACTTTTGTGGTAAAATACTATGGTTGCGTAAATAAAAGAGGAGAAGGAAAATGGAAAAGGGAACATTCTATATCACGACGCCAATTTATTACCCGTCAAATAAACTGCACATCGGCAATGCTTACTGCACGGTGGCGACAGACATCATGGCGCGGTATAAAAGAATGCGTGGTTTTGATGTAATGTTTCTGACCGGAACAGACGAGCATGGGATGAAAATCGAAACAGTCGCAAAAGCAGCCGGCGTAACGCCAAAGGAGTTTGTCGATGACATCGTATGCGGATCGGGAGGCATCCTCGATTTATGGAAAGTGCTAAACATTTCTTACGACCGCTTCATTCGTACAACAGATGACTATCACATTAAAGCGATTCAATCGATATTTCGGAAAATGCACGAAAACGGAGATATTTATAAAGGTGCGTACAAGGGATCTTATTGCACTCCATGTGAGTCATTTTGGACAGAGAGTCAGCTTGTAGACGGGAATTGCCCGGATTGTGGGCGTGGAGTCGCAGAAGCAGAAGAAGAAGCATACTTCTTCAAACAATCTAAGTATGCGGACAGGATAATTGAGTTATATAAAAACCAGCCCGACTTTTTGCAACCACAGTCACGCATGAATGAAATGCTCAACAACTTCCTCCTGCCGGGACTGGAGGATATATGTGTATCACGCACCTCGTTTACATGGGGGATTCCGGTCGACTTTGACCCCGGTCATGTGGTATATGTATGGGTAGATGCTCTGAGCAATTATATAACAGCACTTGGTTATGAAAATGATAAGTACAATGATTTCGATAAGTACTGGCCATGTGATGTTCATTATGTAGGCAAGGAAATAGTACGATTCCACTCGATATTATGGCCTGCAATGCTCATGTCGCTGGGTGTCGAGTTGCCAAAGTGTGTTTTTGGACATGGCTGGCTGCTGTTCGACGGTGATAAAATGAGTAAATCAAAGGGCAACATAGTTGACCCGATAGTTCTTGCAGACCGCTATGGAGTAGATGCAGTGCGCTTTTTCCTTGCACGTGAGTACACATTTGGCGCAGATGGAAACTTTAATAATGAGTTACTTTTAACACGTATAAACTCAGATTTAGCTAATGACCTCGGAAATCTTGTATCGCGCACAGTAGCGATGGTGGACAAGTACTTTGGCGGTACTTTACCGGTTGAGCAAGAAAGCAAACCGGAGGATGATGAACTTATCTCCATGGCCGGCAGCGTACATAAGGCGTATGAAGATCACATGGAAAAATATGCCTTCCAGAATGCGTTGGTAGAAATACTCAAAGTCACATCACGTGCGAATAAATATATAGACGAGACAACACCTTGGATACTTGCAAAAGATGAATCTAATAAGGCGCGTCTCGCAGCGGTTTTATATAATCTACTTGAAACGATACGTATCTGCACGATTTTGCTGACACCGGTCATGCCGGAATCATGTGCGAAGATACTTGCTCAAATCGGAGTTTCGGACAATCCGGCAACATATGACAGTACAACATCTTTTGGAGCTCTATCTAAAACCGTAGCGGTAAACAAAGGGGATATCATATTCCCGCGTCTCGATGTTGAAAAGGAATTGAAGGAACTGGCAGAAGCGTGATACACGATGCTATAGCAAACAATACACATATGTCTAGACATTGCTTTAAATAGATAAATCCAACGAAAGGGGATTCGTTATGTCTGTTATACTTGCATTATTCCTGGGGCTAGTACAGGGGATAACTGAATTTCTCCCAATATCAAGCTCCGGGCATCTTGCAATACTGCAAAACCTGTTTAGAATGGATTATGCTGAGGATAACCATCTGTTGTTTGATGTGCTTTTACATCTTGGAACATTAGTATCGATATGTGCGGTCTATAGAACAGAAATCATGGAAATGATCACAGACGGTTTAGAATATCTGCGTTTGAAATCGGATTCAAATGCTGACGAGCCCGTCGTTCTCAAACCACCGGGCAGAGCGCTGTTGTTCGTAATAATTGGAACACTTCCGCTTGCCATAACGGTTTTCATTCCTTTTTCCAGACTCTTTTTAAACACATACTTTATAGGGTTTGCGCTTATTATGACAGGCTGTTTACTTTATGTAGCTACCAGAATGATCAAGCCGGGAAACAAAACCGACAAAACTATGACGATGACAGACGCTATACTTATCGGTCTTGCGCAAGCAGTTGCAATAGTTCCCGGATTTTCACGCTCCGGAACAACTATAGCTGTAGGGCTTGCCCGCGGTCTGACAGGTGCATTTGCTGTCCGGTTTTCATTGTTGCTTTCGGTGCCTGCTGTTCTTGGCGCGACGCTGGTGTCGATTTTCAGAGCTGCGGCAAGCGATGCAGATTTTTCTCTTCTACCCATGTATCTTGCAGGCTTCGTAGTAGCTGCGGGTGTGGGATTTTTTGCAATTCAACTACTCAGGCAGCTTATGGCAAAAGGTGGATTTGGCAATTTTGCATACTATTGCTGGGGTGTTGGTGTAATAACACTTATTTGGTCACTTTTCGCTAACTAAGAAAAAGACGTGGTCGGGTTTGCACAGCGTATGAACCCTTATATGGCACGATGTTATAATAGTGCAGCAAGATTTCACACGAGGTGAACAGATGGCACAGAGAAACAGAAAAAAACAACCTGCACCAATTTCAAAGGACAGTTCAATACCTATTACACGTCCTCAGCCTGAGATAAGCACTTCCAAGCCACCTCGCAGACGTGAGATAACGGCTATTGTGTGCTTTATTATTGGCGTGTTCTCTTTTATCGGTTATTTTGATACAGAGCCCGTGTTTATGGCATTTTTGACCGGCTTTGTAAGACGCTTGATAGGTTATGGATACTATGCGTTGCCGCCTGCATTAATAATGTGTGCGGTGGTACTTGCATTTCATAAAGGGCGACCCGTATTGCTAAGGACTATATGTACCGGGCTGGTAACTGTTGTGACCGGTGCGGTCATGCATTTGTTTACCAGTGATATTTCATATGAGTTCTCATTCGTTATGATTGGCGAGCTGTGGAGAAATGGTGCCGAACTCGAATCCGGTGGTGTGATAAGTGGTGCTATATCTGAACTGTTCATGATGCTATTTGGCAAAATTGGAGCAGCGATAGCACTTATATGCGTAGCGGCTTTGTTGATAATGATTGCATTTAACGCAACTATATCAGGACTTATTGAAGCCTTTAGCAGGCGCGAAAAGAGACAATACGTACCAGAGTATGAACCGGAATACGAATCTTCAAATATAGATACTCCACACCCGGACAACTCAAGATATCAGCAACGTCAAAGCCGTCCGTACAGGCATCCACTTATCCCGTCATGGAAGAAAAAGAAAATAGATATCCCGCTGGATGAGGGCGGTAGGCCGCAAAAGCCCGATTATTTTGCCGGTGATGATTCAGAGAGTTTTTTTAAGGAAGCTCCTCGAGTAAAAACGCCGGATCAGGTACTCGACGGAGGGGATAACGAAGATCCTACTCCCGTCATGCCTGAGATACAGCATGAATCCTCGGGAAATGAAGACATGCCGTTGGATATCCCGTTTATGGAAGGCAAAATGCCAAGACCGGAGCGGTTAGTGCCACCGATCATAGCAGAGAGCACCGGAATGTATGATGAACCCGAGGCGGCTCAGCCATCCACTACTGAGTATACGCCACCAAAGCGGAAAAAAAGAAAACTACCTATCGTGCCGATGGATTCGGATTTAGACTCAGATACGACGCAAACGGAAACGGCATATAAATTCCCACCATTGAATTTACTGTCGCTCGGTGACCCAAAGTCACGTGCGGGGGATAAAGAGGTGAGCATAAATAAGGAGCGCCTTGAAGCAGCATTTCAGAGCTTTGGCGTTAATGTGCGCATTTCTAATACGACACGCGGACCGTCGGTCACAAGATATGAAGCTGAACTCGATCCCGGTGTCAAGCTCAATAAGCTGACAAGTCTTGCAGATGATATAGCACTGTCACTTGGTGCCAGCGGGGTTCGTATTGCTGCCATGCCGAACATGATATCAACTGTTGGTATTGAGGTTCCAAACAAAAATATTAGCAATGTACATCTGCGTGATGTCATTGAGTCGTCGCAGTTTTCCGGAGCTAAATCAAAGCTTACGTTTGCGATCGGTATGGATATTTCGGGCGAACCAATAGTAGGAGATGTACCAAAGCTTCCACATATGTTGGTTGCGGGTACGACCGGATCGGGTAAGTCCGTCTGTCTAAACTCTATAATATTGAGCATACTGTATAAGGCATCTCCCGATGATGTACGATTTATCATGATCGACCCGAAGATGGTCGAGTTCAAAGTTTATAACAACATTCCGCATCTTCTTGTTCCCGTCGTCACTGATGTTAAGAAAGCAGCCGGTGCACTGCAGTGGGCGACATTTGAAATGATGAAAAGATATACGCTGTTTGCTGACTCAAATGCCCGGGATTTAGACGGTTATAATCAAATAGCACGCAAATCAAAAGGAGAGCAAGAGCCGTTACCGCAAATTATTGTGGTCATAGATGAATTGGCGGATCTTATGATGATGGCTGCAAAGGAAGTTGAGGAGTCAGTCTGCCGTGTTGCTCAGATGGGTCGAGCAGCGGGAATTCATTTGATAATAGCTACACAAAGCCCACGTGCGGATGTCATTACAGGGCTGATGAAAGCAAACATCCCGTCACGCATTGCGTTTAAAGTGTCGAGTGCACTTGAATCTCGTATAATCCTTGACCCCGGTCAAAATGCGGATAAGCTGGTAGGAAACGGCGACATGCTCTATGCACCGACCGGATCGGCAAAACCCATGCGCCTGCAAGGCACATGGGTGTCAGACAAGGAACGTGAAAAAGTTATAGAGTATATTGAAAAGAGCGGCGAGACGCAATACTCGGAAGAGGTCATGGGTGAAATAGAAAAAGCCGCTGAGATGAAATCAACCGGTGAAAAATCATCCGGCGATTCTAATAGTAGCGACCATGATGAGCTTCTGCCGCAAGCTGTAGATGTCATATTCGAAACAGGACAAGCTTCTGTATCTATGCTTCAACGCAGGCTTAAACTAGGTTATTCACGTGCTGCACGGATTGTAGACCAGATGGAGGAAATGGGTGTTGTTGGTCCGTTTGAAGGATCGAAACCACGCACTGTATTAATAACAAAAGATCAATGGAGACAAATGCAATATGTTAGCGGTGTGGCTCCTGCAGATAAGTCCGGTTATCAGGAAGTGGTGCCGGTTTCTGATTCCGATGAGGACGATGACGAAGATTGATGGCATGTACCTATCTTATTCCCCATCTTAACTAGTGTTTCCATATTTAAATCAGTATTTTCATATATTACTTTATCGACTGTGATTTTATCTTTTTGGAACAGCATAACTATTGTTGAACCACCGAATTCAAACATACCTTTTTCTTCGCCGCGTTTTATAACGCGGTTTTTATTATGATTTGATATGCGTCCAACAAAGAGTGCTCCCACTTCAATTTGAACGACTTTTCCGAAGTTCTTAGTTTGAATGATAGTGTAATCTCTTGTGTTCTGACCGAAGACATCATAATGTTCAAATGCGATAGGACGTACTGTGTGGAGCACTCCGTTTATTCGCTTTTGTAACAAGACATCCCCGTCGTCGATATAGATGTATCTATGATAGTCATCCGGTGTCAGCCTGAAAATCAAACATACACCGTCTGAATACTCATCTGCGAGTTCTTTATCCTGAAGCATGTTTTCTATTGAGTATTTTGAATGCTTTATATCATAGACTGAATCTGCAGAAATCTGATAAGCAGTAAGCTTGCCGTCGCTTGGTGCTGCAAGATAGAGCCCACTTTGCGGAAGAGGTCTGTATTCTTCTTTGATCTCCCTTATGAAGAAATCGTTAAAGGACTTGAACTTAACTTCCCGGTACTCTTCCATATTAATGTTGTTTTGTTTTACGAATCTTTTTATTAAAACGCGCGAAGCCGGACATCTCAATAAAAGTCCGGCCAGTTGTGAAACACTAGTTTTAATAAGGAGTTTTAAAACGATCCTCCCCGGAACTGTGTTATAGAGAAATCTGGTGGCACAGCCGTATGTATCGGGTATTTTAACGGCCTTGAATGAAGTAACCTCTTGTGTCATGAGCCTGCTCCAATGCTCCAAACCAGAAATACCGCAAGCGGGATACCAATCAGAAGAAAGATCACAAGGTATTTACCTCTTATCTTTGGAATCTTTATCTTAGATAAAAAGGCAACAGCGGTCACAAGCAGCATTGTTGGATAAACCATTGCGAATGACACACTAAAGATTTCGCAAACTGAGTATACCAGAGGGATCAGCATAGAAATAGATGTTACAGGCAAGCCTTCATAAAACTTACGTTTCCCTTTTTTACTTTGGATTTCCATTTCTACAACATTAAAGTATGCCAACCTGATGAGTGCTGCCAGTACGTAAAAAGCAGCGATGGCGATACACATGATCACTCCAATAGAAACGCCGTCTTGGGTCATATACTCATAACCAACAGCGTATCCAAGCACTACAGGGAACACTCCAAAGCTGACCATGTCTGCCAGGGAGTCGATTTCCAATCCATAGTTCATCTCTTTTGCGTTTCTCTTTTTTCGTCTTGCTGCCGGTCCGTCGAGCATGTCGCATAAACCGCTTGTCATTAGGCATATTATGGATAATACAATATAGCCGCTCAACGCAAAAAACATACCAACAATAGCCGATACTGCACTGAGGTATGTCAACATAACCCAAATCTTATAGTATCCTATGAATGGTTTGCGTTTACTTTTTTTCTCTACCTCTTCCAAGGGAAGCTCTAACTCATTCATCTGAATCCTCATTTCACTGCTTCTATTGTACTACGTTGAGTGTCTATACGCAAGAACAAATCAAGTGTTCGACTTAAACGTCTCGTTATACTTCTTCAGTTCTTCAAATGTTACCGGCATGAAGTTGCATATGTCAACGCCAGCGTTGAGTGCCTTTTCGAGGTTTCGCATGTGCAAATATGCTGTGTTTTTCTGATTGTGTATGTGTCCGTAAATGTGCCAGCTTCCGCGGTAATATCCGCTCCATTCTGCCAGAGGATAATGACATAAAAAGATATGCTCCCCGTCATGCTTGAGGTATCGAATATGGTCGACATCCGCAAATAAATAATGATAATCGGCACTTTTAAGGTATGGTATATCATGATTACCTGCAACAAGATGTAAAATACCGTTAAGCTTTTTAACTATTGAAATCGCTTCATCCTGACCTGCGGCATCACGCCCACCATAGAATAAATCGCCTACAATATAAACATGGTCATCATTAGTGACACGTGAGTTCCAGTTGCTTATCAATGTACGGCTCATTTCGTCGATGTCTTTAAACGGCCTTTCACAGAAATCAATTATTTCGCTATGCCCGAAATGCAAATCAGCGGTAAAAAAGGTTGCCATGTGGTATACCCCCTAACGTATACGCTATTATATCATAATAAAAGGGAAAAAGGTTGCTCATCTCCACAACCATAAGCCTATGACAACTTGCATTTTCACGGATTTTGAGATATACTCACTACTCCAAGCGCAAAGCCATAGCAACCACAAGGAGCAATAAATGAAAGTAAACCATGCGGGCAGTGTAATAGGACGACGTGTGTTAAAAAGTGTGATGCAAGCCATCGTTGGCAAGGAACAGGTGATCTTGCGTGTATTATTAGCTATTTTAGCAAGAGGACATATCCTTATCGAGGATATACCGGGAGTTGGTAAAACTACACTGGCAATAGCTTTTTCGAAAGCTCTTAACTTAGAATACAGCCGTGTGCAATTTACACCGGATGTTTTACCTTCAGATGTAACGGGCTTTTCGATTTTTAACAAAGATACCGGTAATATGGAGTACACACCTGGGGCTGTTTTATGTAACCTGTTTTTAGCGGATGAGCTTAATCGAGCGACGAGTCGTACGCAATCGGCACTGCTTGAAGCAATGGAGGAAGGGCAAGTGACGGTCGATGGTGTTTCCCATGTGATACCGGAACCGTTTGTTGTTATTGCTACACAAAATCCGGTCGGAGCAGCCGGGACACAATTATTACCCGATTCTCAGATGGATCGTTTTATGGTGCGGCTTACTCTGGGGTACCCGGGCCATGATGATGAGTTATCGCTTCTAAAGCGGAAGCAGGGGAAGGCTCTGCTGGATTTAGTAGAACCTGTAATATCCGGAGATGAACTTGAGCGTATGCGTTCAGAAGTAGATAAGGTTCACGTGGATAATGCTATACTTAATTATATAGTGACACTCATCAGTAAAACTCGCAATCATCCGGATCTTATTTTAGGCGCAAGTCCACGAGCATCCATTGCTATTACAAGCATTTCGAAAGCTGCTGCCTATCTGCAAGGTAGAGATTATGTTTTACCAAATGATATCATGCCCCTAGTACTGGATACACTTGCTCACCGTTTGGTATTGAGGCCCGGTGCAGAGCAGGAAAATATCACAACAGCAAAAATCTTAAACGATATTGTAAAATCCGTAAAACCCCTAAGTATAGGTTAAAATATGATTTTAGTCCGACTTATATACGCGTTCACACTTGTAGCTGCATTAATTTTCTACATAATGTATCCACCGTGGATATCGTGGTATCTGCTGGTTTTGATATTGCTTTTAATACCTTTTGACTTGCTGATAAGTTTGCCCGGAATGATTTCTAAGGGTCTGTTGATGTCTGTACCCAAACAGTTGGAAAAGGATACAGATGCGGTTATGACCCTTTTAGCAACACATAAAAAATCGTACCCTGTCAGATGCCTTTTAGTAAAGATGCATGTGACAGGAGACGATTTTTCTGCAATGTGCAGACTTATATGTCCTGCTGAAAAAGATGGTAGGCGAGAAGTGACGATCGATACGTCGAAAAGCGGTTTGACTGTGTTTGAAATCAGGCGTTTTTGGGTGATAAGCCTGTTAGGTCTATTTTCCTTGCCGGTCAATGTGAAGTACAAATCATCTGTTTTGGTTTTGCCTCAGCCAATCAAACCGGCAAATACTGTTGCTCTGCAACATGGGATAATCTTGCGTCCGAAGCCGGGTGGAGGGTATTCCGAAGAACATGATATGCGCCCGTATAGATCGGGCGATCCGGTCAGAAGTATACACTGGAAGGTTTCAGCAAAGTTCGATTCGCTTATTATACGCGAGCCACTTATCCCTCCTCCTCACAGTCGCCTCATACATGTTTCCAAATGGGAAGATGGTTTTCAGCGTGATCTGATTTTGGGACGTTTGCGTTGGATTTCCGACTATATGCTTAAATGGCAGATGCCGTTTTATATAAAATACAGTGATGGAACAGCAATCGCAGAAATAAAAGAAGAATCAGAGTTGATCGACTACTTACGTTGTGTACTGGATAAAGAAGCGGATACAGTGGTTAATGCTGCTTCAATACCGTCGCGGTTTTCATGGGTGTTTCGTATTGACTCCGGTGTTGATACAAGAGCTGAAAATCGGGAACAGGAGGTTATGAAGACATGACTCAGCCTCCTATAAAGGGCAATCAGCTAAAGGAATTGTTATTGCAACATCCTAAAGTGACACCAACTATTAGCTTGATTGGAAACAGCTTGCTTATAATTGTTGCGGTATATAGTACATTTGGTGCGTTTATCAGCGCATTCTCGTTTACTGTTGATACCGGCGCATTATTTTTGATTTGGCTACTAAACGCAGCAGCAGTGTCTGTCCTTGCAATGCTGTACCGGGGCAAAGGGATACTATTGCTTGTTCCCCCTGTGTTGTTGCTATTAATGCTTAGAGTAACGGAAATCATCGAAGGTGCTCAATGGGTCTTGTATAGAGTCACATTCCTCTATAGTGAATGGATACCTGTAACAGTATTATATCCGGAAATTCAAGAGTTATCGGATCGCCTGGAGGTATTGATCGATCCAACTGTTTTTATAGCGGCAGCCGGTATGGTGGTAACGTTCCTGCTTGCTTTTGCAATTTGTATGCGGCGAAGCGTTTTCTTTACAATTCTGTTTACGGCACCTGTGGTATTTACGACATTTGTTATTACAGACTATCAGTCTGATGTGATATATTTCTTTGGCTTGATAGTGGTTTATCTTACGTTATTAATAAGCAGTATATATAGTCAGGACGATTACTTTAAAAGAGGATTGATGTTTCTTCCGGCTTTTGCAATAGCTTCCATACTTATGTTATTTGCATTTATGATCACTCCGTATGGGACATATGTCAGGAGCTATCATGCTTCTACGCTGGGAAATCAATTCAGATATCTTTCGACACAGATGACACGGTTCGGAAACCGGTGGTATACGGCTCCGGTCGGGATCGCCGGAAATAATAGTTGGTTGAGGATCATCGATGGCGTTGTATGGCAGTTCGATACTGAAAGTATACGCATTGCTGATGCAGGCGGGCGGATCATTACAGATCAGAGTCTGCTGGAAATAACAGCAAGCGAACCGGGAACATTTTATTTACGAGGCTACTCTGTGCAGCATTTTGACGGCCGTTCGTGGAGTGTAAGTGATACGGATATACCGCAGCAACTCGATGAGGTGATGATTACATGGCATTCTGCACTAGCTGATTTTTACACCCCAAATAATGCGGACAATGGCCTTCAAGTAACGCCGGAAAGAGAGGCTATGCTTAGAAACCGCCTGGAAGAAGTACAGAGAGAACTGGCAGAGCTCTCCGATGAATATTCCAGGATAGTTATATCTATTCAAGCCTTTGAAGAAGAAAATCCTGAGGCGTGGCCGTTTTATGTTTCTAATGTGCTTTCAGGTGATGATTGGGAACTTTTTACCCGGTATGAAACTCTTCTAACTACGAATGAGTGGATCAGGAATGAGCTTGGTGTCTACAGGAATGTCCGGGTGGATATAGCACAGACAATGCCGGCACTTATTGCCGAGCTTTATGCTACTACCAGAACTTACAATGCACCGCGTCTGGTGGAGATGGAAATAAACCGGATCGGTGACCTTACAGAAGATATATCATACAGACCTTATTACAGAGGTTTGTTTTTCGAGGATAATGAGTTGTTAGACAACACGGAGATATTTTACTATGTTGAAGGCAGTGTTCATAGGCTTGCCAGATATCTTCCCACTATAGTCACTTCAGGGGGAGCATTTACTGTCATCTGGCCGGATGATTTTGATCCGTTCCCGGATTCAGACGATGAGTATGCCTTTGATAGCCAGCCGGAAATTTCGTCTTGGTATTCACATTTTTCACCAAACGAAGAATTCGAAGCGCTTAGGGATGTCTTATCAGAGTACTCCGTGCGAATCCAAAACTCAGGGATATATACACAAATAGACGAGAGAGCTGCGCATGGCTTGAGGCAACTTGCACTTGATGCGGGGATCGACCTGACTTCTGAGCGTGCTGTTGTTGCAGATGCTGTAGCCGACTATATTATGGCATCGGGCAGCTATACGCTTATGCCCGGAGTTATACCTGAGGATGAAGATTTTACATTATACTTCCTTCAGGAGCTACAGGAAGGGTACTGTATCCACTTCGCCACTGCTGCAGTGATGATGCTTCGGTCGCTGGATATTCCCGCTCGCTTTGTTAGCGGTTATGTGGCAACAGTAATGCCAAATGATGTGGATAGAAGTGTCGTACTTACTGACAGGAATGCACATGCCTGGGTCGAAGTGTTTTACGAAGATGCAGGGTGGTTGTATCTTGAAGTAACACCGTTCTCTGAGAGCTCATTTGTTCCAAGTCCAAGACCTCACAACCCCGAACACCGTCCTGACTACACGCCTCCTATACAGGATATTCTTGATGAGTTTGATATGCCACCGGATATGCCTCGACCCGATACAGATAATGTAGGTCAGTTGACCGAATCGGAAAGTTTTACTTCACCCTCCGTCGCAAGGGGACTGCCTTCATGGGTAACCGATGTTTGGAGAACCATTCTACTTATAGCTCTTTGTGTGATGATATTGCTTATACGCAGGTTCATACTGCACAAGTATAGAGCAAAACTGTTTAGAGAAAAAAATACTAATGTAGCGGCAATAAATATATGGCGGTATATTGTGCGCTTAAGTCGACATGAGTCGGTTCCTGCGACAGAAATCGAAGCTATTGCCCTGAAGGCTAAATTTAGCCAGCACCGCATCACAGAAGTAGAGCGTAAAAGGATGATCGACTACACTCAAAGGCTTGCGTACGAGATATACAGCGGAAAAGGCGGATACGGACGCTTTTGGTTTAAATATATCCGCGCGTTGTATTAAAAGAAAAGTTAATAACCGTTTCGGTCACTAAGTATACTGTGACTGGATTTATCAAAGAATTGTCACGGCTCATCTTCTCAGATGAGCTGTTTTTTTGCTTTTGAACAAGATTTACATGGTGAAAAACGATGTGAATTTGGTAAATTACAGTATTAAAAATATGAAAATCATGTCAATAATCATGCATTATATGGTGATAAATATACATAATATGGGGTCATATTTTATCAGAATATTGATAAAATGTTGTTGACGAATCGAAAACACGGGTGTAGAATCTGAATCCTTATCGCAAGAATACCATGTAGGAGGGAAATCGCATGAGAGTGAAAATGCTTATTGCAACCACTGATGCAGAATACGCAATTTTCCTTTCTGATAACATTTCGGAAAACTATGCAGACACAGTGGACATCAGTGTTTGCAGCACATTGGAATGTTTGAGTGAGGTGCTTCCCAAACAGAAGTATGATGTTGCACTTATGGATATAAAGATGGCTGAAGTTGCAGATAAAAGCTCTGTAAATCAATCGATCCTTCTATGGTCTGAAGGTGATTCTGCAGACGTCTTACCGGAGCTCCCGAGGATATGCAAGTATCAACGGATATCATCAATTATTGCGACGGTTCTCGAGAGACAAGCGAAAGTATCAAAGAACAGATATAGTTTGTGTTCGAAAAATGCAAATATCACTGCAGTCTGGTCACCTGCCGGAGGTGTCGGGAAAACTACTGTTGCACTAGCTTATGCTGCATCAAAGGTCTCCGAGGATAATGAAGTGTTTTATTTAAATCTGGAGACATTCTCAAGTATACCCGGCTATTTCAGCGAGTCCGGAAAGAGCATCAGTCGCGTTTTTGAAATGCTCGACAGCCATGAAGGGGATACGAAAATGCTGATTCAAGGTATTTGTTGTCGTGAAAGCGGCATCACATACCTCTGCAGTCCGGATAACTTTGATGATATGTGCATTCTCTCCAAAGAGGATATCAAGGAGTTGGTTTCAACTTGTGCTTCATTAGCAGATGATCTGGTTATTGATTTGTCATGTTCATGTGATTCGCGTTTAAGGCAGGTCTTTGATCTTGCCGATAAAATTTTACTCGTAACAGAGCCTTCCCCAATATCAGAAGTAAAAATGAAACAGTTTATATCACAGAATGATATGTTTGAGAACATAAAGGAGAAAGTAACATTTGTTGCAAATAGGGGTGCAACAATCAGCAATCTTCTTGCAGAATCTATAATATATTTACCCGTCGTACAATCCGGAAGTGCGATCGAAGTATTCAAAACGCTGTCAGGAAACAGCTTCCGTGCGTGAGGTAAAAGATATGACTGAGCAATGCCGGAATGAGATCGTTGGGCAGTTGAAGATAGAAATGCAAAGTCATGTTGACTTGACGAACCTCAGTAATTCTCAACTTCAAGGGCTGATCACGGAATCTCTGGATAAAAAAATCGATTATGCAAAAGGAAGCCTCTTGGATGCGAACAGAGGGTTATTGACCCTGAATTTTAAGGAAAAAAAGATTATAACTACGGCTGTCTTTGAAGCAATCAGGGGATTAGGTGTCCTAGGCGGTATAATTGTCGATTCGGATGTTACTGAAATTATGATCAATGGCTATAAGGATATTTTTATCGAAAAAGAAGGAAGGTTACACAAGCTTGACAGCCAATTTGAGAGTCGAAGGGAACTCGAAATCATAATAACAAAATTTGTATCAAGAGCAGGAAGAGCGGTCAACGAAAGTGAACCTATTGTGGATTTTAGGCTTGAAGATGGTTCACGTGTAAATGTCGTGATGCAGCCTGTGGCACTCAACGGACCGATCGTTACAATGCGCAGATTTCCAAAGGAAGCCATGACAGTAGATAAGCTTATAGAGTATGGCTCTATTACGGTAGAAGTCGCTGATGTTCTGAGACAGCTCGTTATGGCAAAATACAACATCCTGGTTTGTGGAGGAACCGGAAGCGGCAAGACCACATTTTTAAATGCGCTGTCAAACTTTATCCCAAGAGATGAGCGCATCATAACTATTGAGGATTCCGCTGAACTTCAAATCAAGAACATTGATAATCTTGTGCAATTAGAGACACGCAACGCAGGAGCGGATGGCAAGGGTGCGATAACGATTCGGGACTTGATAAAATCAGCTCTTCGAATGAGACCGGAGCGTATAGTGGTCGGAGAAGTTCGCGGCGCGGAAGCGCTGGATATGCTGCAAGCGATGAACACAGGACATGACGGGTCATTATCGACAGGTCACGCAAACTCAACAATCGATATTCTCAGTCGCCTGGAGACTATGGTGCTCCAAGGGGCGGAAGGATTACCACTGGAAGCTATACGCCAGCAAATAGCATCAGCAATAGATATTATCATCCATTTATCAAGGTTGCGTGATAAAAGCCGCAGAACTATGGAAATCGTTGAAGTACTCGGCTATGACAATGAAAAGAGAATCATAAAACTTAACACGCTATTTAAATTCACAGAGTCGAAGGAAAGCACAAAAAACAAGGTTGTCGGTGAACTGACGCGCACGTCAAACGCCATGAGTAATATCTTTAAGTTAAAAATTGCGGGAATAGACAGGGTGATTTAACAAAAAGGGTCGCAGTTCTTATGCGACCTTCAACGAGAGGGAGTGCCGGGTATGGAAAAGAAAGTTAAGACACCGGATTATAAGAAGAGTCCTTCTGTGACAGTTGATTATATCGTAGCGTTTGCTGTTGGTCTGGTGACCGGTTTTTTAGTGTTGTTTGTGTTCTATAAACTTCTTATATTGTCAGTTCTCGGGGGTGTGTTGCTTGGTTTTATAAACATATTTATCTCTGTAAGTAGTTCAATAAAAAAACGTAAAATTAAGTTGCGAGTGCAGTTCTTTGACTTACTTGAAGCAATGTCTGTTTCAATGAGAGCAGGAAACCCGCTACTCAAATCATTACAAAGTGCAAGAGAAGACTTGATGTTGATATATCCGGAAAGCAGTGACATTATCGCAGAATTAGACATTATAATCGGAAAGTTCAATAATGCAGTGCCCTTATCTGAATCCTTTTCCGATTTGGCGGATCGTAGCGGTCTGGAGGACATAAAGAGCTTTGCTTCTATTTATGCGACGATAGAGGGCAAATCCGGCAGAGCGGATGAGATCGTCCGGGAAACTCAACAGATAATATCTGACAAGATGGAGATAGAGATGGAGATCGATACGCTTATGACAGCAGCAAAATCAGAGGTCAATATTATGCTGATGATGCCGCTTGTGATACTTGGTGTCATAGGATATGCAGGTGCAGGCTTTATGGATGCGATCTATACGACAGGAGCCGGCAGGTTGGTGTCGACGGGTGGACTTTTGGTTTTTCTACTCAGCTATGTCATGGCTAGAAAGTTTAGCAACGTTAAGCTTTAAACCTTGCATATGTTGTGGACGCATATGTACACGAAGGGAGATCGACTCAATGACCATAGCCATCTTGATCGTAGCAACTTTAATGATAATAGCCTGGCTTATTATGTTGGGGAGGGTGACGAGTGATGACTGGTTGCTTGCGGCATATGTGAAACTTTTTGATAATCAAACAGCCATTAAGAAACTCCATATAAAAAGCAGGTTTGCCGCAGAAAAAACATCCGGGTACAGTGGAATCACTCTTAAAATAATCAGATTTGCTTCAGAGGGAGATTCAAAGAAGAAAATCAAAAAGCTGGAGCGAAATATAGAATGTCTTCAAAATGGTGATTTAAGAAGTATCAACACATTTGTTATGCCGGGATACGTATTGCTGCGTGAAATAGACGCAATAGGCAAAAGTAATATTCATAAGATAATGCTGTCAAAGTGCTTTGAACTATATGGTAAAAAACATGCTTCATATAAAACAAAACAACTGCTGGCGCAAATGTTATCTTATCCGGTGATCGGTGTTGCCTGCACGCTTATACTTGGAGTCATATCACTAAGTCTCGGCAATACTTCGGTGGGTTTTGCAATAATCGGGATTGGAACCATTTTGGTATTCGTTCTTGTTTATGCAATGTACGACGAGCTAAATGATTTGGTGCGTAAGCGTCAAATCGCAATAAGCAGGCAATTTCCTAATGTGGTATCTAAGCTTGCACTACTCGTAACATCCGGGATGATCATGGATAGAGCATGGAAAGAAACCGCATTCAGTCAGGAAACAGAGTTGTATCAGGAGATGCGAAAAACTTCGAAGGAACTTGACAACTTAGTGAGTCCTGAGTCGGCATACAGCAACTTCATCAATCGCTGTAACACAAAGGAAAGTGCAAAGCTTGCTTCTGCAATAATGCAAAATCTTTCAAAAGGAAATGCAGAAATCGGGAGGCTTTTAAAGGACATGGCACATGAAGCATGGCAGGAACGCCGTCATACAGCCAAACGCGATGCGGAAAAAGCAAACTCAAAACTAATGATTCCCACCATGCTTCTGTTCCTGGCAATTCTCGTTATGCTAATGGTACCCATAGCAATGAACTTTTCCGGTATTTAATGCTAAATACAGGTTGCGATGTCATCATCGTTTCATATGCGCCGGTCATAAACAAACTTATAGGAGAGGAGGTGCGCAAAATGTGGCACAGATTATCAGAAATCCATATCAAGGCATGTCAAAAGTTTGCAGAGTTTATGCGAACACTAAAAAACGACGAGCGGGGGCTGTCCGGAGTAGTGGTAGCAATACTTCTTATTCTGGTTGCGGTATTAGCGGTAGTGTTGATCTGGGGGTTTTTAAGCGGATGGCTTCAGGAGTTATGGGATCAAATCACAGGACAAGCAGGTGGCATATCGTAGGAAGATGTGCCGGTGAAAAATCATGTAACATAAAAAGGGAAAGTATATATGGTCGCTTCATTAGCGATACGACCGGAGACGCTGTGGTTGAAGCGACCATTCTGTTCCCGATAATGATCATGATTTTTGCGGCACTTGTGTTGCTTGCGATATATCTGCCGGCACAAGCTGTATTGCAAAGAGCAACACAATATGCAGCTACAGCGATCGCTACTGAAAACAGCGATACCTGGCTCTTTTTTGATGAAAGTCAAATAGCGTACTATCAAGAAACAGATAAAAATAAGCTTAAAAACGTTTATGCTGAGTTATTCACCGGAAGTGGCGATATCCAATCAAAAGGCGAAGCTATTGTGATCGATGTCGAGAGCAGAGGAATAAGCTCAAAAGCGGGTCAGCTCAGTGTTGACAGCTACATAGTCAACAAGATCGTTTATAAGGAAGTCGTTGTCACAGCCGCAAGGGAATTCCCTATGCCTGTAGATTTATCATTCATTGGGTTTCCAAGTACGATCACAGTAACAGCAACCTCATCAACAGTGGTACTAAACGGAGATGAGTTTGTACGAAACATAGACATTGCAACCGACTTTACTAATTACATCATTGAAAAATACGACTTGCATGACATTAAAGACGCAATAAGTTCGTTTGGCAGCAAAGTTTCAGGAATACTTGGCTGGTGACAGTAGCCGATAGCCGTTATTGAGCGGGAGGGTCAAAATGCGAAGTTTTATAAATAACGCAAAAGGTGCGGTGACTGTATTTGTTACTCTCCTTCTTATACCGGCTATTCTTGTGAGCGGAACTGCTGTCGATCTTGCCAGGATACATACAGCACGCAGTATAGTACAAGATGCAAACCAACTTGCGGCGAACTCAGTTCTCACCCAATATAACGCGTTGCTTTACGATCTTTATGGATTGTTTGGTGTGGCTGATGATGATCCGATTTTAGGTCAACTGCTTGATGAATATATCAATGTATCAATTTTCGGGGAATCAAAGCAGGACAGATCTCTTGGGACGTTGCAACTATTTTATGGCAGTGATATTACACTTGAGGAGCCCCTTTTTGCAGACGGTAAGAACTTACGTAATGAGGATGTTTTGCGGCGGCAAATCGAGGAGTATATGAAGTTCCGCGGGCCGGTCATCATTGTTCAGGATATGCTGGAGCTTCTCGGATCAAGCACATTCAAGGAAGACACGGAGGTCATCGGCGATAAACTCGAAATCGAGTCTGCGCTCGCAGATCTCTATGAGAAGTACAAGGAACTGTATGATGCTATTATAGCCGCTGACAAATGTGATCAGGTCAATGGTGGGATCGTTGGCGGCACTGTTGGAACAGTTTCGTCGTCATTAGATCTCATCCGGCAACAGTTTGTGAATCTCAAGTCTTGTTATCAGGAATGGGAAAATACGGAAGAAAATCCGACCCAAAAGAGTGACCTTGAAGCGAAGTTCAAGGCTATTCTAAACAATATAAAATCACGTACTATTGGTGGAGCGGTAGGCAGTAACTGGAGTAATGGACGATGGAGAACCACATCATACCCCCAAGGTCTCAACAAAACGATCGAAAACGCAAAGGATCATGCTGATGCGTTTAAGCCGAAATTTGATCCGGTAGTGCGTATTGCACGTGAAATAGATGAGATGAACAGTGAAATAAGCAGAAAAGTCGATGCATTGGAAAGACGGCTCGATAACGATGAATGTAACGAAGAACTTAAAGCTGCACTTACGGAAAGAACCGGCACACCGCCAAAATCCATCATAGAAAGATACAGGGATATCTTAAAATGGACTGATATAGAGAGTATGGCAAACAATTTCAAGGACGGAGGCATTAAATATATTGATGATGTCATGAAACCGCTGCTCGACAGCGTCAAATACAGACATATAAATAGAAGCTCCGGCGAAAGTTTAACTCGCAGTCAACTTGAAAATGTGCCTTCTAACTCAAGGCTCAGGCTATCTGAAAGCGTATCAGCGGCAAACAGCCTGGTATCAACTCTTGCGGGTTATACAAAAAGCAATGTAACATACAATGTCCCGCCAGGTTTTAAAACCTTTGGCAGCTATCCGGGAAATAAAGTGTTTTTTGAAGAACTCTCACAGATGATGAACCAACCAAGTGTCCCTCCCGTCAAACTCTATGATGGTCAGGATGAAGCAAGTGGTGGTAACTCCGAAAAGAAACAGAAGAACATGATCACCGACTTGCTGAATCTGGCGAACTCCGCGTATGACGGATTGAGGAACAACCCGATTGGTGCAGAGTATATCAATGGAAGCAGCACATCTGAAACAGAATCGCTAAACATGAAGGATATCACGGAACTGATACCTCAGGCGAGAAACGAGTCGGTCGCAGATGTAATATCAGATCCACTTGGCAGCATCACTAAGGCAGCCGATTATCTGCTGCTTATGTCATTTTGCACTTCGGCATTCTCAAACTATACTACAGCAAGACCGGAGATATCGGGAAAAGATCGCAACGATCTCAGTGGAGTCAGTTTTCCAAAGTCTATGACAGGTGTTCCGCTTAGTCCCGAGGTAAATTACTTTTTCCAGTCGGAGTGGGAATACCTCTACAATGGCAGTGAAAATGCTGCAAAGAATCTAAGTTCGGTAACAAGGCTCATATTCATTGTGCGCCTGATATGCAACTATATCACAGTTTTTAGTGTCAGAGAGGTAACGACAGTTGTTAATAACATAAGATCGGCTTTTTCCTGGAATCCGCCTCTGGGGCTTATTCTTGGCGAGCTTGCGCGTGCAGCTTTTGTAGCTGCTGAGTCTGCGGTCGATGTTTCAACTCTAAGGGCAGGTAATAAAGTTCCGCTGATAAAAAAAGGAAGGTCGGGAGAGTGGGTATGCAGTCCGAGAGGGATAGCGAAGGTATTGCGTGAGATAGCCACTGATACTGTTAGTGGTGATAATGATACTGATAAGAATGCCGAAGGGCTTACCTATTCGAACTATATAACATTCTTTTTCGTAGCTAAAGGGTTGGTCAGTTCAGGTACGGCTTCGGAACTGACAAGCCGCACAGCGAATCTTATCGAGTGGAATGTGATCAATTACGAAAAAGGTATTTTCAGCGATGAGGAGAAAATGTCAGAAGCAATGGCGAATACAGATAGGTTCAAGCTTGAAGATATGAAGACTGATTTCAGCTTAAGTACGACTGTCGATATGCGGATGCTGTTTTTATCAATGTTTTTTGCACAAAACTTCTCGGACTCAAGAGGGATAGGTATGCAGACAACAATGCCGGTGACAGTTACCGACCACAGAGGGTACTAAGGTGCCACCCGTTTGAAAGGATCACGCAAAATGCGAAGAGATGATAATGGTTATATCGTCGTTGAGACTGTGGGGACTTTTATACCGTTTGTTTTGCTTGTTATCTCGATCCTGAGTCTTGTGAACATTGTGACTTTACAGGCACGTGTTCATAATGCTTTGACGCAAACAGCAAACTCTTTGTCAATGTACAGCTATGTACTGAAGGCAACAGGTGTTGCAGGAAATTTGATTACACTTAATGATAAGGCAAGTGCTGCAGGTGATACTTTAGATGCGGTACTGACCGGAATCGATTCACTATCGAAGGGCAATGGTTTGAGCGGTGATGTTGGTGATCGAGTTCTTAATGGTGTCGAATCAGCAGTAGGTGATCCGAAGGCGATGATCCAGAGCTTTGCGAATTATGGTGTAGATGAGCTGCGAAATGCTGCGTCTGCACAACTGGTTTTACCTTTGATCGGCAGATACCTTGCAAATGGAGAGATGTCAAGTGATGAGTATCTTAATAGCGTCAGGGTAGTAAACTTTGAGCTTAGTGACTGCATAATAATCGACAGAAATGGAAACGTAATACTGACAGCGGAATATGAAATCGAATATACATTTGGCGCATTAAGGATTCCTTTTGGACCGACCTTAAAAGTAACGCAATCGGTCGTGACAAAGGCGTGGCTTGGAGGAAGCGGAGAGGGGTATTGGTGATGGATAAGAAGGACATCAAGATAACGATTTATTGTGCTGGACTGATCATAGTAATGTCAATATGGCTAATTATCTGCACTGCAGAGCTATCTGCCTTTACATTACTAAAAACTGCACTTTTAATAGTTTTTAGCTACATAGCGATGCTCTTTGACATAAACACAAAGCGTATTCCTAACTCATTGGTGTTATTGATGATAGCCGGGTGGTTGCTATTGATAATGTCTACAAGTTTCTCTGACTTAAATATCAGCTTCAGGTTGCTTGTTGATTCGACTTACGGATTACTGATAGGCGGAGGGCTTTTTCTGCTTGTATACATTATAAGTAAAAAAGGCTTGGGTGGAGGCGATGTTAAGTTCATGGCAGCAGCAGGCTTGTACCTCGGGTTCTCAAAAACAACACAAGCAATATTATATGGAACCGTTCTTGCTGCGTTGACCGGACTGGTATTGATTGTACTCAAAAAAATAGGTCGTAAAGACACTATGCCTCTTGCACCTTTTTTGTTTATTGGCATAATGATAACGGTTTTTACAGCATAGGTTATGGGAGGAAGAAATTTTGAAAATGTTTGTTCGTATATTTATATATGCGGGATGCTGCATACTTCTTGCTGTATCATGGGTTATTACAACAAACTCAAAGTCGACTGCCGAGAAACAACTCATTCTTATTAACCAAGCTTCATTACTTACGAGCGATGGCATCTATGTGCGAGCATTACCTTTACTCGAAGAAGCCGCAGGATACGATGCGATACATACCATTGCTGCTGAAAATGAGTTGAAAAGAGTATATTTAGCGCTTTTTGATAACAGAGGGGTTCCTCGCAAATATATAACTCTTCTTGAAAAGCAGATGAGCAGGCGTGATGCAGGACCTGAGGTTTTTATAGAGGCAGCAGAACATTATTTGAGCAACAAAAAAGCACCGGAGGCATTGGAGGTGCTTCGAAACGGTATTGCAAAAACCGGGGATGTACAGATCGTCACGCTTTACGAGAACTCCCGATATGCATTTGAGACACATCGTCCATCTTATGATTATGCTGCGGAGATGCTTGGGCAAACTGCTCAAGTACAACTTGAAGGCAAATGGGGTATTGCTCATTTTGACGGCTCTATAATGATACCTTGCGATTACGATAAGATAAGTACATTCAGCAGAGGTCAGGCGATCGTAAAAAGAGCCGGCAGTATATATGCGATCAATAGTTATAATAACCGCATTGCTGTTGCACAAGGAGATATATCCGATTTTGGCAATTTTTCTGACAATCGTATTCCCTTACTCTTTGAAGATGGTTGGTATAGAGCTACAGGTGAGTTTGAAACCGGAACATCCATGTTTGAAGAGATAGGAATGTATTCGGGAGGATACGCGGCTGCAAAAGTTAACGGAAGATGGGGCGTAATTGATCTGTCTAATGAGTGGCTCGTACCTGCAGAGTATGATGAGATAATTCAAGACGAACTCGGTCGATGCTTCGCACAAGGTGCTGTGTTTGCCCGTTTAGGAGACTCA
>Ga0123356_10001499_pt1 | contig 25682 bp, 20 predicted proteins | sample TergutEmb28metaG_2_FD_92546 | JGI IMG/M metagenome (GOLD analysis project Ga0123356, IMG submission 92546) | Embiratermes neotenicus P3 segment gut microbial communities from Petit-Saut dam, French Guiana - Emb289 P3 | ecosystem: Host-associated > Arthropoda: Insects > Digestive system > Gut ...
AAGCTTGTATCATAAAAATGCAGATGCAATCATGTTTGATGAACAAAATTTACCTGAAAATTTAAACTTCAAAGAAAAATAAGCCCGCCAAAGCCATATTTTCATTGAGAACTGAATACATACCATGTAGTTATCCCTCTGATCTAACGGTTTGTTGTGGGGTGTTTGGTTAGGGGTTGTTGTTTAGGGGTAGTTCAAGGGTTAGGTGGTCTTTTGCTAGTATGGTGTTTGGGAATATTTTTTTTGCTTGTTCTAGGAGGTGGTCTGTTTGAGTGTAGCGGGCGCTTATGTGTGTTAGGGCAAGACATCTGGCTTGGGCTGTTTTTGCTTGTGTGGCGGCTTGGCTGGCGGTTGAGTGTCCATCGGTGTTTGCTTTTTCTTTTAGGGTGTCATCAAAGGTTGCGTCGTGGATAATTAGGTCTGCTTTGTTTGCAAACTCTGCAAAGGTTGCAAATGGTTTGGTGTCGCCTGTGTAGATGATTTTTCTGCCCTGTCGCATAGGGCCCATTACATCGCTTGGTTTAATGATGGTGCCTTTTGGTGAGGTGATTTCTTGGCCGTTTTGTAGTTTGGACCACATTTGGCCTGCTGGGATTTCTAGTGCTGTTGCTTTGTCGGGGTAGAATTTGCCGGGGCGTGGTTTTTCTATAAATGCAAAGCAGTAGCCCTCAATTGTGTGATTGGATTTAATGGTGTTGATTTGGTAGTTTTTTTGGTCGCAGATGATGCCCTCGGAGTGGATTTCGTTGATTTTTACTGGGTAGCTTAGGCCGAAGTTGAGGGTTTTTTTGGTGCAGATTAGAAAGGTTTTGAGTCCGGGGGGGCCGTAGATTTGTAGGGGTTCTTTGCGGTTCATGAGTGCCATGGTTTGTAGGAGTCCTGGTAGGCCTAGTACATGGTCGCCGTGGAGGTGGCTGATGAAGATTTTCATTTTGCGGTGGAAGCTGATTTTGTTTATCATCATTTGGTGTTGTGTGTTTTCGCCGCAGTCAAACATCCACTGGTCGGGGGGTTGTTGTATTATGATGCAGGGGAGGCTGCGCTTTGGGGTGGGTATGCTGCCGCTTGTTCCTAGAAATGTGATTTGGAGGCTCATAGAGATCCTTTGGTTTTGTTTTTGGGTTGTGGGTTGGCAAGTATTTGAGGTGTTGTTTGTTGTTCTGCTTGGTTGTTGGTGGTTGAGTGTGTGCTATTGTTTGTGTGTTCTTAGGCTTGTATGCATATACTGCAATGATTATTGCTTTATCCCTTTCATTTTTTTCATTTCATAGCATGAATTGCTTCTTAATATATTGATTTAAAGCATGCGCTCATGTGTTTGCTACAGCCAACTAAGATAGCGTTAAATACCCGCTATAACCACCTTTTTTAGGTGAATTTATGTATGAATACCTTTCTATCTAAGAAGAAAAAAAACATATTTGCCATAGCACTAGTGGCTACCCTGTTGGTGTCTGCATTTATGCAGATCCAAGTAGGCTTTGCCTCAGGCTCTGTCATTGGTGTCAATGGCCAAACACTCTCCGCATCCAAAGCAGGTGACACATCTGACTGGATCGAAATTGCAAGATCAGGTGACTACTCTCTAATCTTGCGCAAAGAAAACCTCCCAAACAGTCGAATACCCTTTGCAACGAACTATGTTTCATACCAAAGCTCAGATGCTCGCGGTTTTGTAAACAACTGGTTCAAAAATGGCCTATCTAGCAACGCTAGACTACGCGACTTCACAGTAAAAAATGACGCCCTAACCAACCTTGGCTCCTTTGGCTCAACGGGCTCAGGCATAAGCAAACCCTCCCCAACACTTGCTAGAACCGGTGATGATGTAGCCTTCTTGCTAAGCTTTGCTGAAGCCTCCCTATACTGCAGCAAACAATACGCAACAAGCACGACAAACTTTGTTAACAGTCCCGGTGTTGCACAGAGTAACTATAACAAGCTAATTGTCCCCTACGGACAACAGAACGATTTTTGGTGGCTACGCTCCCCTGGAGCAACCGGCACTACAACTAGTTCCTTTGGTTCTCATAGTTGCGTTTTTACAGACACATACATGGCTAGGCTTGTCTATCAAAGCTCAACCATAGGCGGCTATCCGTTCATCCGCCCAGCCCTATGGGTACACTCAAGCATCTTCTCAAACGCAAATACTGACTATGTCGTACAATACTGCCTCGCTGGCACAACCCAAAAACTTGTCTCCGACAAAGTAGTCACCGGCAAACCCCTAGGCGCCTCTGTAACTGAAACTGCCATAACAATACCTGGCTACACAGCTGTTGCACCAACAACTCTAACAAAAACCCTAGGCGCCTCTGGCAACGTGTTTACATTCTACTACACTGCAGATTGTGCTCCAGTTCAATACGTGGTGCATTATTATTTGTCTGGTACGACTCAAAGAGTTGCTGCTGACAAGTTTGGTTCGGGTTTGTTGGGTGCTTATGTGACTGAGTTTGCTATTGGTGTGTCTGGGTATAGTGTTGCTTCGCCGACTAGTGTTTCGAAGGTTTTGGGTGCATCTGACAATGTCTTTGTGTTCTACTACACTGCCTGCGCTACTCCAGTTGTATATACGGTGCATTATTATTTGTCTGGGACAACAACCAAGGTAACTGACTCTAAGTATGCTGTTGGATTTGTCGGTGCCGCTGTAACTGAGTCTGCTGTATCGGTGTCTGGTTATAGTGCTGTTGAGCCGACGACTGTGACAAAAACCCTGGGTGCTTCTGGTAATGAGTTCATATTCTACTACACAATGCCTAATGTTCCTGCTATATATGTGGTGCATTACTATCTGGAGGGCACAACGACTAGTGTAGCCAATGATAAGTATGCTGTTGGATTTGTCGGTTCTTCTATAACTGAGTCTGCTATTACAGTGTCTGGTTATACTGCCTTAACGCCGACAAGTTTCACAAAGGTCGTTACTCAAATTGGCACTGAATTCATATTCTACTACACCGAAAACGCTAACTTTGGATCCATACCAAAAACTGTCAATGGCATCGCTTTTAATGTGTGGGCTGCTGGATATAGCGGCAATATCGCTGAACTCGTTTCAGGCATGAACTTTAAAGTCTACAAAATAACCGACGATGGCAATATTGACTTCAACACAGTCACCGCAAATGGAGCACTCAATCCAACTACTGGTCGAATAGTCTTTGATAGCCAAATCCCCTCCGGTTGGTATGTGGTCGTCGAAACACTAACAGGCAAAGCCGCACAAGTCTTTGAAAATGTCGTTCCAATCACCATGTTTGCCCTTGGCGACGGCACATTCATTGGCACCGCCACCCGCACAACTCCCCCACCCGGCGAACCAGTGTTTGACAACCAACTCCGAAACTGTTAAGTGACACAAACGTCCTTAACACACCTTCTTTTTTTAAACCTCATCTATCTCAACATTTATCGTCTGCTACTACATATGTTATGCCACTTGAGTCTATTTACGCATTCAAAAAATTAACTACAACCTGACCCTTTAGCCGTGCAAATTATCCAATCCAACTAAACCCTGGTCGTGGTGGGCTGTGTTTTTTCATAGATGACTATTTCTCTTGTTAATGATCGGTGAACATACACTGTGTGCGCCTCTATTTTTTTAAAGCCCACAGTTTTAGCATATCCCTCAATTTCTTTGGACAGATGCTCAATTTCTCCTGTTTGCTTAAGCTTTATCGGCAGTGCGATACACATCCTCTGCCCCATACCCAGCAGAGCATATAGCGAGATCATCACATCTTTGACCAACTGCATAGTTGTTGACCTTAACGTACTTGATGAGCGGCCATAGGGCGGATCAGTCACAACCGCATCAACTCTAACCAGTGGAATCTTGCGAGAATCCCCCAAAACCAATCCCTCCGCCTCAATACCAAAATATGCCAGATTTTTTTTAGTACCCAAAATCATCCGATGCTGCGCATCCACTCCAACTGCGCGACAACCAATAAAGGCCGCCTCTATTAGAGAGGTGCCTGTACCACAGAAAGGATCCAGCAACACCGCCTCGGGTTTAGCATGAGCCAAATTGACCATGCATCTAGCCATCTTTGATGGCATCGCTGAGGGATGAAAGAATGGTTTTTTGCGTGGCCGCCGTTCAGAAAAAGTTTTTGATGAAATATCGCTGAGTTTTAAACCTAAAATTAACTTATCATTGGTAATTATACCCAAGAAGGTTTTGTCAGGATTTTTGAGACTAACTGTAGCGCCGGGGGTTTGACTTAGAATTTGTTTACCCAGTTTAATTTCAAGGGTCATGGTGTTGATTTCAGGGTCCGCATAGTTTTTAATACGATTAATGCGGACCACAAAACTTTCACCCTTTTTTAGAACTGAGGTGAAATCAGTTTTGGCGACGGCGTTGGTTATGGCTTCATAGTTAGCCTCTGCAATCAGCAGTTCTTGCGCTGAAACCCGTGTATAGGCCGAGCGTATCTGCACTGCTTTAGTACAATTAACCTCAGATTCTAGACGCAGGACCTGATCGAGCACTTGGAGGTTTGTGTAGCTGTAGCCTTCGGCTTCCAAGATTGCCCTAACTTCTGCAGCTGGCAAGGTGGGGTTCTCCCCCGAGAGTAAAAAAAAGAGATTAACCACTAAACTGCATCCTTTAGGGTTTGACAAATAAGCGGGGCTAGCGAAACCTTGCTGGCTGACCCCAGCACACTATCGGTGCTAACAATCTCCTCAACTCCTGCATCAAAAATCCGCTTCTGGGCATCGCCTATGAGTAATCCATGAACACACCCACAAAAAACCTGGGCCGCCCCTTGTTCTTTTAGAATTTTTGCTGCCCCAACAATGGTGCCGCCGGTACTTATGATGTCATCAAAAATAATGACCGTTTGGCCCCTAACATTTAACCCCTCAGCGGTCTGTATGGTTTGACCGGTGTGGCGGTCTCGGATTTTACTTAAATACCCCACACCGCCACCCAAAACTGCTTGAGCTTGCTGTGCAATATACATAGCCCCCTTGTCGGGAGCTAGGGCATATGCGCCTCTGTGACCTTTTTTGACAAAATAATCTGCGATAAGACCAATCGCACTAATTGTTTTAGCTGGAAAGGGAAACTGTGCCAGCGTCTGCTCGGAGTGAAGATTAACCGTGAGCAACTCATCAATACCTGCGGCTTTGAGCATTTGCGCAATGGTCTCAATACTTATCCCCTCCCCAAAAAGAAACGTTTTATCTTGTCGGGCATAGGCTAAGTAGGGCACAACAGCACTGACTTTGACTGCTCCTGCACGTTTAGCACAATCGGCTAGAAACGCAAGTTGAAAAAGCCGCTGGTCTTGTGCTGGGGGACAGGTAGTTTGGATAAGGATAACTTTTTCACCTGCCACCTCCCCCTCAAGGCGAACATAGACCTCGCCATCGGGAAAAATTTTAGAAACCACCGGCACACTTAAGATGCTACTTTGAGTTGAAACTGCCTCTCCAAGTGCTACTGATGCGGGACCTACGATAATCTTCACATTTATTCCTCTGCTGTGTAGAATGCAGATTCAGGTTTTAAGCATTATCCACCAAGCGGCCTCTGTTTCATAGACCCAAATTATAGCTAAATACCTTAAATCTATCCGAGTAGTATAGCATAACAATATATCTCCATATGTGACTACGATAGAGATGCCCATGTCAACGGCCCAGATACTCTGTGAAATGCAAACCGCTCTCAGAGAGGCTGAGCGCCTATTTCACAGCGCTAACTATGCGGGTTCAGTTGAATGCTACAACAAAGCCTTAGCCCTTAGCTCCTCACTGCCTCCCAATACATCCTTTGATCGTCTACGCTTTGAGGCTTCTTGCCACGCGGGGCTGTCTGCGGCGTTTGGGCGCCTAGATCAACCGTTTGAGAGTTTTGCAGCTACCAACAAAGCCCTGCTTTTCTATGACTCCTGTGGTGAGCGTTATCCTGCTGATATTGGCCGTTGGCTCATGGCTATTGTTAATCAAGGAACAGCGTTGGCTGCTTTTCACTGTTTTAATGATGCCCAAGCAGCGTTTATACGCGCCAAAGAGCTTTTTATAAAAAAAGGCCTAGATACCCCTCAAAACAAAGCCTGGCTTGCCATGGTTGAGGAAAACATTGCCACTCTAAATGCCCACTTAGCCAAGGAGACCTAATGCATGAACCCTTGGCGCTATCTACCTCTCTCAACTAACGATGCGGCACTAAACATGGCTATCGATGAGGCCATACTCAACACCCGCATCACCCACAGAGTCCCAAACACTCTGCGCTTTTACCGCTGGCAACCCTCTGCGGTGAGTATTGGTCGAAACCAAACCCTCTTAGATGAGGTCTACTTTGACACCGCCTCTTTGTTGGGGGTGGATGTGGTTAGGCGTATAAGCGGCGGTGGTGCTGTTTACCACGATTTTGAGGGCGAGATCACCTACAGCCTCATTGCGCAAGTCTCCGATTTAGGCACATCTGATCCAACCACTATTTACACCAAAACCTATGGTGCTCTAACGGATGCTTTGCGTCTTTTGGGGGTGTCTGCGGATTACAGTGGTGGTGATGCTAAAAACTGCCCCAACCTCACTGTTTTGGGCAGAAAAATCAGCGGCAGCAGCCAAATAATTAGCCGCGGGGTCGTCTTACAACACGGCACTCTTCTTGTAAATTTAGATCTGCCCCAAATGTTTCGGGTTCTTCAACTAAGGGGCGTTAGCTGTACCCAAGCTACTGATATCGCTAAACACAAACTCACAAGCCTTCAAACCGAGCTGGGCCACAAAATCAATCCCGCTACGGTTGCCCATGCCCTTGCACAAGGATTCAAAGCGGTATTAAAAATTTATCTCCAAGAAGGCGAACTGACCGAGGAGGAAAAAGCGGTTGCTAAAAGTCTCCAAGAAAAATACCGCTCAAACAAATGGATCATAGAGGGTAAACTCTAATTTTTTTTATACCATCTTATGCCCTGGGGAGTGTCTTCAAGTACAATACCCATGGTTTTGAGTTGGTCTCGGATGGAATCAGCTTCTTTCCAGTTCTTGGCTTTGCGGGCGTCTTCTCGTTTCTGTACCAAGGCGTCGATATCGCCTGGAAGCGTTTCGGGGGGTTCAACTTTGCCAATGATCCCTAAAACGCTATCGAGTTGCATCATCAGATCTAGGGCTTTTGTTGCTTCTGTTTTGTTGACCAAGTTGGCATCAAGGAGGCTGTTGAATTCGCGGACAAAATCAAAGAGGCACGAGAGGGCTATGGTGATGTTTAGGTCATCGTTCATGGCGTTGGTGAAGTGTTCTTGGAGTTGGTTGGTCAGATCGGCGGGTTTTGGGGTGTTGGGTTTGTTGGTTTCTACTTCTTGGAGGCGGCGTACAAAGTTTTTGAGTCGCTCGATTGTGGTGGTGGCGGATTCGAGTCCCTCGAGGGTGAAGTTGAATTGTTGACGGTAGTGGGTGGATATGAGTAGATAGCGAATTGCCATTGGGTCACAGCCTCTGGATAGGAGGTCTCGAAGGGTGTAGAAGTTGCCGAAGCGTTTGCTCATTTTTTTGCCCTCGACTTGGAGGTGTTCGTTGTGCATCCAGTAGTCTACGAATTTTTTGCCGGTGGCGGCTTCTGATTGGGCGATTTCGTTTTCGTGATGGGGAAATATGTTGTCAACTCCGCCGCAGTGAATATCGAAGGTTTCGCCTAGATATTTCATACTCATTGCGGAGCATTCGATATGCCAGCCGGGTCGTCCTTTGCCTAATTCTGTTTGCCAGTAAATGTCTCCGTCTGGGGGGGTCCAGGTTTTCCAGAGTGCAAAGTCTTGGGCTTCTTCTTTGGTGTATTCGTCTTGGTTGACGCGGGCGCCTGTTTTGAGTTCGTTGATTTTTATATGGGCTAGTTTGCCGTAGGTGGGGAATTTGGCGACGGAGAAGTAGATGGATTGGTCTTCGCCTCTGTAGGCGATGTTTTTGGTTAGCAGTGTTTTGATTAGGGTGACCATTTCGGGGATGTGGTCGGTTGCTTTGGGGTAGTGGTTGGCGGGTTGGATGTTTAGTGTTTTTATGTCTTCAAAGAAGGCGTTGATGTAGAATTCTGTGTATTGTTGGAGGGCTATGCCTTTGGTTTGGCTGCCTTTGATGGTTTTGTCGTCGATGTCGGTGAGATTCATGATGTGTGTGACTTTGTATTGGTGGTATTTGAGCCATCGTTTGAGGAGGTCTTCGAAGAGAAAGGCGCGAAAGTTGCCGATGTGTGCGTAGTCATAGACGGTGGGGCCGCAGGTGTAGATTTTGACTTCGCTAGCTGTTAGGGGGATGAATTCTTGTTTTTTGCGTGTTAGGGTGTTGAAGAGGTAGAGCGGGGCTGGTTTAGTAGTCATGTTTAGGTCTCACGTTAAGTAGTTTTAGAAATTATTTAAGCGTTCATGGGTGGTGTTTGGGTTTTTGTGTATATGTGTTGCGCAGTTGGTTTGTGTTTATTTGTTGCCTGTTGTGGGTGTGCTGTTTTTTTGGCTGCTGGGGTGAAGTGTTGGTGTGTATTTTTGTGGTTAAAAATTTAAATGTGATGAAAAACTTTGAAAATTGAGGTTTTTGCAAGAAAATAATGTTGAAAATATTTTTGGTAGAATTTGGCTTTGTTTGAGGCGGGCTGGATTGTTGTTTGAGGTTGATTTTGTTTAGCTTTTCGCTCAAAAAATTTAATCGCTAACTTACCATATGTGCGAGGGATATATTGATGTAAGTGGTATTTTTTTCAAAATAAATGTTTTGTATGCTTGTTAAATCGATATTTGTTTATTGTTTGCCATCTACTTGATGTTGATGTTTTTGGTGAAAAGTTATATTAACTGTGAGTTTGTAGAAGACAAGAGTGTTAAAAATGCGCGTGGGCCTTTTCGGATTTGGCAGGGCAGGCAAAGCCGTTGCAACCGTTCTGCTACAAAGCGAAGAAGTCGACCTCTGCTGGGTCGTCAGGAAAACAACAAACCTCCAACATCGCTCCGTTCCTGAATTTCTAGGAATCACAGACGACAACCAAGGTTTAATCTTTACCAAAGACGAGTACACCCCCGCCGAACTCTTTGACACCCACCCCGTAGACGTCATAATAGACTTCTCCTCCGACGATGCAATTCTAGCCTATGGCGAAGAAGCCGCAAAACGAGGAATATGCATCGTAACGGCCATATCATCCTATCCTCAAACAACAATCGACCACCTAAAAACCATAGCAAACCAAACAAGAATCCTCTGGTCACCAAACATCACCATAGGTATAAACTTTCTACTAATAGCTGCTAAAATCCTAAAAACAATAGCTCCCTACACTGATATCGAATTAATTGAAGAACACTTTAAAAATAAAAAAGAAGTCTCAGGCACAGCCCTAAAAATATCTCAAACCCTAAGCCTCTCAGAAGCCGACATCAAATCCGTCCGAGCAGGCGGTATCATAGGCCGACATGAAATCATCTTTGGCTTTCCTCACCAAACCGTTCGATTAATTCACGAATCAATATCTCGAGAAGCATTTGGCAACGGTGCCCTATTTGCCGCTAAACGCCTAATCGACCGAAAAAACGGCCTCTACAACATGGAAGATCTGCTAATACCCTATTTTACTATAAATAAAGAGGTAAACGATTTGCCTTAGTTGGCGCTTGTTTAATGTTACCTTTATAGATTCAAGCGTGCCGTTATGTGCCTTAAATGGCGTATTTGCCGGCAAATCTTGGTTTTTTATTAACCCTTTCGCTCAACTATTGGTTTATTTTTGTATTTTTTGTTGCTCAATTGTATGGTTCGTTTCTCTTCTTCGATTAACGCTTGCGCGTAATCAGATTAACCGACCAAACTGAGATAAACTGCTGAAGCTCTCAGTGGCTGAGTTAGTTGGCGTTATTCTCTGTGTTATGGGTGGCGTTGGTTGTATGTTTGTGTGTGGGAAGCGTTTCCTTGAGCTAACAAAAACCTCAACACGTTGACTCTAACTATGTTGGCAGTTTGCCCTAAAATGGCTGAGAATTAATTTGTCACCTGACAAACATTTAAAAAATAGAGTAAACTAAACACAAATAACCAAAAAGCTTGCCACAACTGAAACGAAAAAATAATCAGCACACTTTTCTGGTTCTTTGCCAAAATAGGTGGGTAGAAACCTTAGTTGTTGAGGGCGTGTTGTTATTTTCGAAGGAAAGAATGATTTTAGAGGGCGAAGGTGATGTTGTTTTAGGCGGGGCGAGAAATCGTTACGGTCACCACATAAAACAGCGAAAGGCCCTTTTCCAAACTACCGAATACGTGTTTAAGTGTTGTTTAAGATTTAACAAATACTCTTTTGTTCTGCCAAGAACTGGCGGCTGCGGGGTGCCTATATGTTGTCAGCGTGTTGATGGTAAAAGAATCTTTATTAAATGCAGTCTGGGTACATTGGGAACACGGAAACCGGAAACATCGGAATAGAGGCCGTTAGAATACATCATTTGTGGGCGAGTAGCTCAGCACGGATAGAGCATCAGCCTTCTAAGCTGAGGGTCGAGGGTTCAAATCCCTCCCCGTCCGCTTCTCAATTATGCTAAATATGTAAAAATATCCTCTACCTAGTGATTGCTGACCCTAGATGCTATTTAGTGCGTTTATGGTCCTAATTTTAGTTTATTTGTTGTTTATTTCTGGTTCTACATCGTAAAATCTCACGTTCGCCAGTTTGCCCCAAAACAGCCTCGAATTAACTTGTTACTCAACAGACATCCAAAATATGTGGTAATTTAAGTGCAAACAACCTAATTTATTGTCATAACTGAAACGAATGCATAATTCAACAGGCTTTCTTCTCAAACTGCCGAATATGAGTAAAATGGGGTATGTGTTTGTGAATTTGGTTAGGGGTTGTCAAAGAAAATTAAAAACCTGTCTAAAATTAATTATTTAATTTTATGTATTTAGTTAATTGTTGTACTGATACAATCACATAAATTAAATATGCTGTTTTTATTTCTGAAACAGCTATCTAAGGAGAAATTTTGATGACTAAAATCCAAAAATCTTTAGCTTTGACCGTACTGATGTCTCTGCTAGTATTTGCCGCATTTGGTGCTACAACCCTGATTGCTCAAGGCCAAATTCCGTCAACCGACCACCCAACGTCTGGGCCCACTGCAACCCATAACCCAACAGCCTCTCCAACTGGAACACATAATGCCACACCAACTCCAACGATGACAATTCCAACATCGCCCACAGTCCCCGGCGTTGGTGGAGTTAATTGGAATATGTGGGGCTGGCTAATCGGAGGACTAGTCGCTTTACTGGCTATCTTTCTGATTGCATGGGCAGCCTATCGCGCTCGACATAACCGCTACAGACACCCAAGCCAAGACATCCATGGCCGAACCAACCCCGAAGAAACACGCCATAGATCCACCTATACAAACGAAGAAATAAACCGAAGACACCCTCACACAACCGAAAAAACCCACCGCGCATACTCCGATGATCTAAACCGCAAAAACCTCCACCCCAATGATACCATCGAAAAACGCACTACCACCGAATCTAATCGCATCCGATCCTCTATAGACGACACCACCAGACGCCAAACAGACGACATCGACAGACGCCTCTTCTCTGACGACACCGACTAAACACAAACCAACATACTAATACTCAAGAGGCATAGAAGTAAGCTCCCTTTTCTTTTTTGTTATATTAGTACCGCTATTTTCTAGTTTCATTCTATTTTTTGCAAAGCCTTAAAATCCCGGTTGCTAACTAGAAGCGGGAACCTCAATGACAGATGAATTTGAATACAAACAAGTTATCGTCTTTCGCATGGACCTGCAGATGGGCAAGGGTAAGATTGCCGCCCAGGCAGGACATGCCGCTATCTCAGCAGCACAGGATGCTTTTATACACCATAAGAAATGGTGGGACGCCTGGCTCTTTGAGGGACAAAAAAAAGTCGCGCTAAAAGTCCCCACTGAAAAAGAACTCTGCAACCTTGAGGAAGCTGCAGAAGATCTAGGGTTACCTCACGCCTTAATTGTTGACCGCGGCTTAACTCAAATTCCTGAGGGTTCTATCACCTGCCTTGGCATCGGCCCCGCTCCTGCCCAAAAAATTGACCGCCTAACCGGCCAGCTCAAACTATTGTAGGTTTTTTTTTGAACGCGCCCGACCTTGACAAATTACTAGGTATGGAAGTCTACGCCACAAAAACCCCTGGGGTGGGCGGGACAATTAAAACCTCAGCAGACGATTTTATAGTCGAAGAACTCTTGGTTGATGGCTCAAAGGCTAGCGTATCGGGGGTTATTTCCAGTAAAGTTTTAGGCTCCACCTCCCAGCGGCAACGATATTTGCTCTGTAGTCTTGTCAAGCATAACTGGGACACTTTCACAGCCGTCAAAAACATTGCCAAATCTCTAAATATAGACCAAGCATGGGTACAATTTGCGGGGATAAAAGATGCCAAAGCCCTAACTGCCCAACATATCACCATAGAAAATACCCTCATAGAAGATGTTGCACAGATCGATGTTAAAGATGTACAAGTACACCCCATAGGTTATGTGCGTGAGATGCTCTCATTGTTCTATCTCTTAGGCAACAATTTCACCATCACCATCAAAAACCTAACTGCCCCACGGGCGGTTAAAAACCAAATCGAGCAAACTACCCAAGAAATAATCTCCCTTGGCGGTATCCCCAACTTTTTTGGGCATCAACGGTTTGGTACCAGTCGTCCCATAACACATCTAGTTGGCAAAGCTCTTATAGAGGGTAAATTTGAAGAGGCCGCTCTGCTTTTTTTAGCTAAACCCAGCGAATATGAGCATCCAGAATCACGCCAGGCCCGGCAGGAGTTGCAGAAGACAAGCGATTTCAAACATGCCTCCCAAACTTTCCCAAAACAGCTCCGCTACGAAAAACTAATGCTCACCTACCTATCAGAAAAACCCCTAGATTTCATAGGCGCTTTCCAAAGATTGCCGCCCAAATTACAAGCCCTCTTTGTTCAGGCATACCAATCATATTTGTTTAACCGTTTTCTTAGCGGGCGCATCAAATGTGATTTACCCCTAAACACTGCTCAAGAAGGCGATTTTGTGGTGGCCATTGAGCGAACGGGTTTGCCGTTGGCAACCGCAGAAAAACTCGTCACCCCACAAAATATTGATCAGGTTAATGAAGCGCTCAAAGCAGGCAAAATGCGGGTAGCTTTGCCGCTTTTTGGTCTCAAACAGAAACTCTCAAACGGCATCATGGGTGAAGTTGAACAAGAAATCCTAAAAGAAGAAGGCCTTGAACCCGAAAATCTACAACCCAACCCGTTGTCCCGGACAAGCGGCAGAGGTAGCTTGCGAACAACCACAGCACCCTTGAAAAACTTCGCCCTACAAACCACAAATAACATCGACTCAACAACCCTTAGTTTTATGCTCTTGCGTGGATGCTATGCCACTATATACCTCCGAGAACTCATGAAACCCTCTGATCCCCTCAATGCAGGTTTCTAAACTTCCTCTTAGTTGATTCTCCACAACTCTACTTCTGCATTGGATGGTATTATTGATGTGATATAATTTACGCGTGAATGTTTATTCAGTTCGATTTTTTAACATAAAAATTTAAAATAACTGCTGTAATGCAGGTAATTAATGCAAGTAATCCTGTGACATATATTGATATTCTGGGCGATGGGTCAAGTTGGATATTGGGACTTTGACCGAGGACTGTGTCGGAAATTGGTATTTTGCTTGTGTAGCCGATGTCATAGTTGTTATAGCCCTGTCTAAAAGGGAATGACCAAACAATATTAGTGTCTATTTGTGTTTGGTATAGTTCGTCGTGTAAGGGCTCTCTGCTGTATGCTGATGTGGCCTGATTATTGGCGAATACCATGCTGTCAAATACATAGAGCACCTCAAAAAATTGAGTATAAATTCCACCACCGCTAACAGATGCCGTGTTGTTTGATATTACACCGCCCGATAACTGTACTCTACCGTTACTAAGATACATACCTGCGCCGTTTGGAGCCCTGTTACCTGCGATTACTCCACCCTCCATGTCAAATTTACTGCCGTCGAAAGCAATTCCCCCACCACCTGAAACTGTATTTGTGGCGATGTTGTTTGATATTTCACCGCCAGACATCGTAAAATAGCTGCCATAGTTGTACAGACCACCACCCCAGCTAGCGATGTTACTTGAAATCACCCCGCCAAACAAACTAAACGTGCCCCCCATAGTGTTGATTAGGCCGCCTCCACCTTTACTTGCTATGTTGTTAGTTATTTCACCACCAGACATAGTAAAGTAGGCCTGACTGCCATCGTTGGCTACACCACCGCCATTGTCGGCAGTGTTTTGGGTAATTGTGCCTCCATATAAACTAAAGCGACCTAAATTGTATATGCCTCCGCCCCCGTTAGCAGTGTTACCTGAAATTTCGCCATCATACATAGTTAGTATGCCGCCAAAATTAACCACAACTCCACTTCCGTACGCGTCTGCATTATGGGTCACAATAATCCCATCCAGTTTTAGCAATCCTCCATTCTCAACAGTAATCGTGCTTACATCAGCAACACTAAATAACCTAAAAAATTCAACCCCGCTATTTCTTGCTAACTCATTGTCACTTCTCAAAGAAACATCTGCACCGCGAGGGATAGTCAGTGTTGTTCCAGTCAGACCAATATCTCTATCCAAAACAATAATCGCCGACACACCCGACGTAGCGCTATAAACAGCATTTCTAAGTTCCGTCTCAGTTTTAACATGCACTACATTTCCCAAAATAACGGTTTGCGCACTCGTTATCTGTACATGGGTAAACAAAGAAAAAGCCAGCAACGCAAGCAACAAAAAAACACCAACCAAATTCCGGCCTTCAATATCAAACTTGAGATTAACATTCATGCTACAAGCGCCTGTTTCGATATAAATATTGAAAACACATATGTATCTAACTATTGTAAAATTTATTTTAATGAATGTGTTATATTGATGGTGAGTGAACCGTGGGTCGATGTGTGTTTATGATATGGAGTTTGTTGAGCAAATTGGTTGGGATTGAGTGTCTGAAGATCTGAGTGTTTAATTGAGTTTGTGCCAAGTTTATGGTTATGTGTTCATATTTGGGATCTGTCTCTTCTATTTCTCTGGGTAATAAAATAGTTGACTAAGCACTTGCTTGTATTTTCAACATTTTATAATTTTTATGGTTGTTTTAGTTAGAAGTCTGTTAGTGTTTTGTTTTCCGGTGCAAAATCCATAACGCCTAACATATAGGTGGGATGTTTTTCTAGTTCTATATCACTTGTGTAGGGTGTCTTTGTGTGTCGAAGGATGATATCTGTTTTTGCGGCGGTTATTTCTTGTAGCGTTCTAGTTCTTGAGTTGTTTTCATGGGGAAGATTTGTTACAATTACAATTATGTCCTGCTTTTTTGCAAAATTGGAGAGATAATTCATGATTTGATTGTAGGCGGCTCTTGCCTCTTGGTCATCCACATTTTCAGTTAGAAAGGGACACATAACATCAGCGATTACTACCAGTTTTACATTAGAGGTTTTTACTATTTGTTCAAGCTCCTCTATTATAAGGGAATGGAGCCGATAGGCAGTGTAGGCTCGAAAAGTTTGAATTTGTTCTAATGCATCTTTGGAGTTGCGTGGTTGATGCTCAGCGGTTTGTCTAATGATGGGTAGAGATGAACTGTTTGCGGCATCGATAAAGACTGCTTTGCTCTCCAAACCCCCTTGTTCTGTTAATAGGCTGGCTCGAAGACAAAGTTTTGCCATCAAGCTAGCTACGGTTTGAGAACCACACAGGACAGCAAAGTCTCCCGCTTGGAACGCTGGTAAAAGCACATCTATCTGGGGTATATCAAATGTTAGCCGTAGTTTAGTTGCTGTTTGTGGCCTTGTTTGCAACATCAGCTTTTGTATTGTTACTAGTTTTTGCATCGTACTTCACAAACCTGTTACGGCTGTTTTGTCTATTTAAATCATCGAAGAAACAACCTTCCTCAACAGGGGAGAGGTGATTAAAAGTGAACGCGACCTTCCCCAAATGCTAAACTAACCCTTGTGTTTAGAGCATTAAGTAACCCCAAATCTATACCCTATCTACCCTTGTATATTGCTATATCGATTTGGGATTTGGTATTGCCGCGTTTGTTCTCTACGTTTTTAGAGATCAATCTTAGTGCGGCTGGCGGCATAGTTTTTCATGCTTCTATCGCATCTATAACAGTTTATGGACCGCTAAAAAGAAGGCATTACCCTGCTATTTACCTGCCGTTGGGTTGTATGCTTTGAACAATTTTTTGCCCCACTATCAGAACTTTTGAACAATTTTTATGTGGCGCTTGTCTGGTGGCAGGATACTAGTTGGCCTGGCAGGTCTGGTGTTGGGCATAAGATTGGGTGAGGCGTTAACCTATTTTGTCGGTTAGGGCTAGGGCTTTAACTCGGTTTATTCCATCGATTTCTTCTATAAAGCCTGCGACACTTTGGGGTACGAAATCTCTCCAGTTGTCGTCTCGAACCATCTTTTCTCGCACTACGGTGGACATGTAGACTTTTCGATCAAAAAATGGTATGTCGATGACCTGGTAGCCTGTTTCCATAAAGAGTCTTCGCGTGAGGGGTTCGTTTGTGAAGACTATATTAAATTTGGGTGTGTAGCCCTCTACTGCGCTAACCCATAGCATGTGTAGATGGACATCGGGAACCGGTACAATCCAGAGTGCCCCCTCATCGAGTTTTGCCTCTGTGACTGCACGTTGAATCATGACTAATCTTTCCCCGGCAGTGAAGGGGTTACGGCTGTTGTGACTATATTGGGCGCTACCGATAACAACAATTAATTCATCCACGGTTTGGAGTGCATTTTGGATGGCACATAAATGTCCTCTATGGAAGGGCTGAAACCTGCCAACGTAGAGACCTCGATTAACCACGATGATCTTCCCTGCTCTTGGTTGCGCTTGGACACATTTATGATTTACGCCTGCGTTGTGCCAAAATAGTGTGTGGTGGATTTGTCGCAAGAAACAGACTGTATCTGTAAGGTAGCTATGGAATCAATTTTAGTACAAAAGTTTGATATGGTCAAAATACTTTGGAGCCAGAGTCTCAAACAGCTATAAAAAGTGCTGGTTATGTCAAATCAGCTTATGTGTGGTTGGCTATGTATGCGTGGTTGTTGTGTTATTGTTTCTGTTTCCATCTCTTTAGATTTGGCATAAATATTTTGAGTTGCTTTCTTGCTTCTTCAACAGTTAAGTTTTGACCGCTGTTTTTGTTCCATTCATCAAGGTATTTTAAATTTGTTTCAATCATTTCATCCATCGATATATCTTGCGTAAAAGTGCCATTTTTATAGCAATACATGCAATAATCCTCAGATTTGCTGTTATCTGCATTTATACCTTTCACTTCTTCATTTTCAAGCGGCATACCACAACTTTGACAAAAAACCATATTATTCACAATAACACCTCCAACATTTTTCTGACTTCAGGGTTTGATATATCAATTTAGCAACGATTCCATAAGGTTTTCGCTTCCCTACTATGCAAACATCCATCACTAGTGCTCGTTTGATCTTGTCTTGCTCTTGTTTTTTCCAACCAGTGTTTCGCTTTTTTAAAAGAGCAAATATTGTTCTCCGAGTTGGAGGTTTGCAGTTGAGTGGTTCAAATCAAGATTTAGATGCAGTAAATAGTGTTAGGCTTCATGTATTGGGTGTTGATGCTGAGATAGATCCTGTTGTTGGTACGCGGTTGTCGCGTGGTATCTATGGGTCTGATCGTATTCATATGCTTGTTATGGGGTTTCCGGGTTCTGGTAAAACTCGGTTTTTGCTCTCTATGATAAAGCAACACATCGATGCGGGTGAGGGGTTTTTAGTTTTAGACTCTCACAGAGACCTCACACCGCTTATTTTATCCCATATTCCCCCCGAAAAATGGGATCGGGTAATCTATCTCAATCCTTGGTCAGCCTTTGAGGCTAAATACGATAATCGGGTTGTGCAAATCAACTTTTTAGAATATAAAGATCCCCTGGCTCGCGATGTGGTTGCACGGATGTTTATGGATACCCTAGAAAAAATCTATGAACGCTACTGGGGCCCACGCTTAGATATGATTCTGCTAAATGCTCTCTATTTACTGCTAGAAAAAGACACTGCCAAACTCCCAGATCTCTACAAAGTGATAGTTGATACCAAATTTAGAGATACCCTTGTTGATAGATGTCGCGATGGTAATGTGAAGCTGTTTTGGGAGCAACAATATACAAAGATGCCCAAAGATGCCTCAGTGGCTGTTTTGACAAAGCTGTATCGCCTTGTACAGGAACGTATAATTCTGCCTCTGTTTATGGGTGAGAAGAGTTGCATAGATTTCCGAGAAGCTATGGACCAACAAAAATTCATCATAGTAGACCTCCCTGAGGGCAGAGTCACAACTGATATAGCCAACTTTGTGGGCAGCCTAATTCTATCTAGCATATATCTTGCCGGTATGTCAAGAGAAGACATCCCCGAGGAGGCACGTACACCTTTTTTTGTATATGTTGATGAGGCGTACCGCTACACCACCAAAAGCATTCCCGAAACACTGCAGTCGCTGCGAAAATTCAGAGTTTATATGACCCTGGCTAGTCAATACCTTGAGCAATATCGACGCGACATCCAAGACGCCATAACCCAAACCTGCGAAACCATCATCGCCTTTCGCGTTGGCGAAGACAGTGCTAGAACCCTTGAAAAGTTTTATCCCAAAAAATACGGTTACCAAACCCTGATGAACCTGCCCCGGCACCTATTTTTTGTCTCCACCCCTTTCTGTGGCAACCGTGAATATCAAGTCCTCCAAACCATCGATTACAAAACTGGCCCCACCAACCCTGAGCACGTAATTAAACACAGCTTAGAAAAACACGGTGTTAAAATTGATGTTGAGGCTCTGATGGGTCAAATAAAAACCAAAGATAGCCCTGAAAAATTTTTAGCCTGGCCCATAACTCCTGCCGAGTGGCTAGTACTTCTCACCCTCCGCCTCGCTGGAGGCTCAGCTGATGAAGACACTTTGCGCCAAAAACTTTTGTACAACACTGCCAAACCTAACGCCTATGCACTCACAGAAGTCGAATTAGCCGATGCCCTAAAAAACCTCTCAATTGATAACCTCAAACGCAACGCCTGGTTGACTTTTAAAGATGGCGTAGGCTACAAAAGCTCTAAGGGTTGCGGTGAACCTAAAAAAGAGTCAACCAAAACTGAGCGCACAAGACTATGGAGTTTGGATTTAGATGACACTGCTAAGCGACTTCTCGATAGTGCCTTTAGGGGTGATAAAGCCGGTGGAGTTAAACATATCCAAGCCATCATGGCGCAGCGAAAGATTTACTGGCTAAACGGCTGGATTGTGGGTATAGACACAGGCGTGGTCGGTGCAGGTATAGCTGATCTCTATGTTACGCCTACTTTGTTGGTATCAAACGCTAAGGGCCGGGGTCATATCGATCCCAATTGCTGGGACTACAAACGCAGTTTTGCTGTTGAGGTGGAGGCCTATCCCCAAAGACATTGGAACCGCTTGGAGAGTAACTATAAACGCAATCGACAGATGGGGTTTCCCACAGTCTTTATAGTGCCCACTCAGGAGGATGCGGCTAAATTAAAAGAACGACTTGCTGAATGGAAAGCCACCCTTGTAACGAAATCTGCAAAATTTGAACCCAATCACCCTGAGATGACTGCCATCGAGATAGATGCCACACTTGGTAATCAAGACAGCCTACTCTCATTCTGTAAAAATAACCCCTTCTCTTCATAGCCAGCATTAAGGGGTTTAACCATTTTCACCCTTTACTTACTTGAGGAGTTGTTTGTAATTCGATAATATGAGTAGCAAATGTTTTACTTTTCTACCTCGGCATTTGTCCAAGTAGATCCCTGTGGGGTTTATGTGGGCTTGTGTGAGGGGTGTTTTGCGTAAGTTTAAGGCTAGACTGGAGGGGGCTTTGGTTGATGTGGCAGTTGTGGCTCTTGATTGTGTGACGCCTGAGTTTGTTGCTACTTGGTTCAAGCACTGTAATTATGTTCTTCGCATACAGTTAATAAAAAGTTGAACTGCTATATAGTGCCCTTGTTATCGCCAAATATATCTTCATCAATTAACCGGTAAGCGTTAATCTCTAACTCTACTTTTTTGGTAATATGTTCTCTTGACGTTTTTACTTCTCGTTTCAATTTGGTTAAAATTCCAAAATGGCCTTAAATCAAGCCATGTCGGTGTGAAAATTTTCAATAGGGCTATTGCTGATATTGATAAGAAACCTGGTCAAAATATTTTTGTTCCAAGTCGCAACAAACAGAACGGTTATATACCTGGTTAACTCTTGATAGTATTCTGTTTTAACGTCGTAGATATTAGCGTACGTGCGCTAGTGGATACGTTTTAACATTATTCTAAGAGGAATACATATGAAGACTAATTTTAAGCAAAACTTACTAAACTTTAAAAGCAAACATTATCGTAGAGATTTTTTTACGTTCTCTATGATATTTGTGTTGACATTTTCTGCCTTATTTACTGGCATGTTGACCGTGAATGCGGCAGATGTGTATGTTGGCGACGAAGTCGCCCTTAGGGATGCGGTTAGTAATGCGGTGGAACCCACCGTCATTATCTTTGTCGCAGATATCCAACTCACAGACACGCCCCTCAATATTGATGCGAGTAAAGATATTACGCTAATAAGCAGTGGAACTGCGTTTTTTAAGTTGATTGGTGCACCCGACGAATACACCATCACAGTTAACGAGGGCGGAATATTGGTGCTTGCAGGTATTATTGTAACTCACCCAAGCGGCACCGAAGGTCTTGGAGTATATGTCGAGTCCAGCACTCTCAGCATGACTGATGGTGAGATATCGGGTAATACCGCAGGCGGAACCGGTAGTGTTGCTGGCGGCGGCATACACCTCCTTAACAGTAGCTTTACTATGTCGGGTGGTAAAATATTTAACAATACAGCCATCACAGGTGGCGGTGTAAGCAACATCAATAGCAGCTTTAGTATGTACAACGGTTCGATAGCCTACAATACAGCAACATCTGGTGGCGGCGTATATAACGCTGGTAATTTCACCCTATCGGGCAGTGGTGTAATTTCTAATAATACAGTCTATAGCACGGTTGCCTCTAATGGTGACGGTGGCGGAGTACATAACACAGGAATTTTTGTGCTATCTGGCAATGCCGCTGTAAGCAATAACACAGCTGAGCATGATGGCGGGGGTGTATTTAATTTTGACGTCTTTACTATGTCTGATAATGCTGTGCTGTCTGGTAACTTTGCTGGCGGCGCCGCTGATGGTCTTGGCGGTCTTGGTGGCGGGGTATACAATGGTGAGTTTTTTGAGTTGTATGACAATGCCACTATAAGCAACAATACAGCTACCAGCATGGGTGGTGGAGTATACAATAATGACCAGGTTTATGGGTTTAGTATGTTTGGTGGCATGGTTTCAAATAACAATGTTATCAATACTGGCCTGCTCAATGGTGGCGGGGGCGTGTATAACGCTGGCCTTTTCAATATGGTTTTGGGTGTGATTTCTAACAATATCGCCAACGATGGCGGCGGTGTATATAACATGTTTGGAGTTGGTGATTTTGAGTTCTTAGGCGGAGAAATTTCAAGCAACATCGCCACACGTAACGGAGGTGGAATATACAACGCTGGTTTAATTGGGGCATTCTATGGTTCTGTTGTAATGTCTGGTGGTGTGGTTTCTAACAATTCAGCTGCTAGTGGCGGCGGAGTATATAATATTGGCATGTTTACAATGAACGCTGGAATCATTGGCGGTTCAACCATAGCAGATGCTAACACTGCAGAAGTGGGTGGCGGCGTGTTTAACACCGGCACAGACACATTATTTACTATGTCTGGAAATGCAACTATTTCTGGCAACTCTGCAACCAGCAATGGCGGCGGCGTACACAACGAGGGCAATTTTAGCATGTTTGGAGGCATGATCTCTAATAACACAGCGGTGTATGGTGGCGGCGTATATATTATGGCTAACAATAGCACCTTTGTGATGAATAATGGCACAATTTCTAACAATATAGCGATGGATGGCGGTGGTATATATCTCCAAGATGGTCTTGTGAGGTTAAATGGCGGCTCAATTATAGACAATACCGCCTCAAATGACGGCGGGGGTGTTTGGGTGTCACATGCAAACCTAAACCTCCTCTTTGTCAGTGACAGCACCATCTTCTCCAACAACCGCGCCTCAACTGCATACGACCGAAACCCCACAGACAACGCACTATACTATGCCCAAATAGGGCCAAACGTAACCTGGACCACCCCATTTATTCAAGGATACAACAATTATGACATAAGCTACACCAACGGCACACCCTTTGCATTCTACAACGTAACCGTAAACGACAGTCACGCACCAATAACAGGCGCAGGCAGCTACCCCACAGGCGCAACCGTCACAGTTAATGCAGGAACCCGACCCGGATACACCTTCACCAACTGGACCATCAACCAAGGCAACATCACCCTACCCAACAACCCAACCGCAAACTTCACCATGCCCCCAACCAACGTCGACATAACAGCCAACTGGCAAGCCACCATCTACAACATCACCTACATACTAAACGGCGGCACCAATGACCCCCACAACCCCAACACATACACCCTAGACGAATTACCCCTATCCATAAACAACCCCACAAGACCCGGACACAACTTCACCGGATGGACTGTACAATACACAAACGGCCAACCAGACATAAACCAACCCACACTAAACTACACCATACCCGCAAACACCACAGGCAACATCACCCTAACCGCACACTGGACCGAAATCCCACTCACAGGCACCATCACAGTCACCAAACTAACCTGCCCCTCAGGCGCAGACACAACCTTTACATTCATCACCAACGCAATCCCCACCGGAATATTCACCCTAACAGACAGCACCACCTGGAACAGCGGCAACTTGGCACCTGGAAGCTATATTATAACTGAAATAGCCCAACCCGGCTGGAACCTAAACAACATCATCATAAACGATCCAGCTAACAACTCCCACATCGACCTAACCACCGGCACAGCATTTATCAATCTATCAGCCGGAGAAACCATAGATATAATCTACCAAAACACCCAAGCCCCACCCCAACCAGGCTCCATAAGCGTCACCAAAGTTACCTGCCCAACAAGCACCCCCGAAACCTTCAACTTCATCACCTCAGCCCCCCCAGGAACATTTAACCTAACCGGCGGAGCAAGCTGGAACAGCGGCAACTTGGCACCTGGAAGCTATATTATAACTGAAATAGCCCAACCCGGCTGGAACCTAAACAACATCATAGTCAACGACCCCACCGGCATGTCCACAATAGACCTAACCACAGGCACAGTAACCCTAACCCTTCAACCAGGCAACCACGTCTCAATAATCTACCAAAACACCCAAGCCCCACCCCAACCCGGCACCATCTCCGTCATTAAATCCGCCTGCCCAACAGATACCTCCACCCGCTTCACCTACATAACCTCAGCAACCAACGAACCCTTCACCCTAGCAAATGGAGAAATCTGGAACAGCGGCGAAATCGCACCAGGAAGATACACCATAACCGAAATCATGCAACCCGGATGGACAATTGCAAACATTATCATCATCGACCCAAACAATAACTCCACCGTAAACCCAACCACTGGAACCGCAACCATAGACCTCCAACCCGGCACCCACGTAACCCTAATCTACCAAAACGACCAACAAACCCGCCCAGATGGTTGCAACCAAAACCCCTGCGACTGCCAAAACAACTGCCACAACCAAAACAACCCAACGACGTCCCAAACTCAATTGCCCAAATCCTTCTAACTGATATTCAGCTGTTTGTGGTAAAAGTGGGTTGATTTGTTATGTTCAATGGGTTGCGGTGTGTGTTTTTTTGGTTATGCGTGGGTTAGGGACAAAATTATACCCGGGCTCAAAGAAACTAGAGTGTGTATCTAAAAATTTCTACGCAGCCAACATAGATACCTCTAACAAACACCACAAAACCACCCTAGGTTTGTTAGGTTATGAGTTGTTCAAGACTATAACCCAACAAATCCAAAAGCACTCCCACCCGCACCGCCGCATCACCATGCGGCCAACAAAAACTATAACTCAACCCCCGCTCACGCACAAACCAACAATTAAACGCATGCTCAAAAAGCAACTTAAACGTAGGCGCAGACAACTCCCGCCCACCCAAACCCGCACGCAACGACCCCTCTGGGATTTTGCTCCCGAAAAACACGCAGCCCCTCACGTAGCCGAAACTCGATAAGCGCACGCACCAACAACGCAAACACCAACAACATTGCCAAAACCCCAATCCGCCCCGGAGATTTAAGATAAATAACTGAAGCCACCTGCGGCGACTTGAGCAAACAAAAAGACTGCTCCACCACCACCTGCCCCTTATACGCCAAAACCAACTCCCGATCCAACCGCTCAGTCGCATTGCTAACAAGCACAATACAAGACTGCTCCCTTGCAAACACACAATAGGCCGCTTCGTTGCGCACCGTGTTTTTAACCACAATCTGATAGGGGTTTTAATTTTAGGTTTTGTGTCAGCTCCTCGGTGTCCTTTGGGCCAGATTTTCTTTGCATGTTTAACTATCTCTAGATCAAACAAGAAAAGCCGGGTTTGTTTTTGGGCACAAAAGCGTGTGCAGGTGGTCTTGGCGTCTGCTAAGCGACTATAGCGGGGCTGGATTAGCTTTTTAATAAGTGGATCAAGCGCCTTTTTTTGTTTCTCACAACTTTTTGTTACCCCTGCCCCTAAACTGTTGCTCTCCAAAACCACTAAGCGCAAAGGCGCACCGTAGAGCTCAATTGTAGTGCTCCCTCGATAAGTGCAGGTGCCTTTGGTTTCACTAAAAGAACCCAAGTCCACCCAGCTATTTTTTTCATAGGCGGCGGCTATGGTTTTGCTTTCTAGTTTTTCAGCAAAATTTGCTGGACAACGCGACACAAACTCTATACGACCCTGCACCGTATTCATGCGCGTTACGTGCTCTTGGGTCATTAGTTTACTGTTTGCAACGTAGAGACCGGTTTTGAATCCTTGGGCACGTATTTGCTCAAAATAGTTTAGGGCTTCGCGATTCCAGTCCACATCGCTGGTTGCTCCGGATTGGACTTTGCTAACTATGGGGATGCCTATTTGGTTGGTTATTTGGCTCATTACGACTTGTTTGCAGTCTGGTCGTTTTTTGCTCTGTTAGTAGGCTGTTTTGTAGGTCGTATTCGCCGTAGAAGGATATGGTGGTGGTGTCGCTGTGTAGGCGGGTGGTGGGGATGTTGTATTTTTGGATCGCGCTAAGGGCGATTGTTTGGTAGATTTGTTGGTAGTCTGTTTGTGCGATGCGGTCAAGGGCTTTGGCTGTGTTGAATTTGTTTAGGGCATCGGTTTTGTTGTTTGGGGTTAGAAAATGTTGGATATCAATGCCTTCAAAGCGCTCAGCTATGTGGGTGAGGGGGATGCGCATGTGTATGTATTCAGCTCACTCGATTTTATAGGCTCCAAGTTAAAATGTGTATCACAAACATCTAAGTACAACCATGTTGGATGG
>Ga0123356_10001500_pt1 | contig 25677 bp, 23 predicted proteins | sample TergutEmb28metaG_2_FD_92546 | JGI IMG/M metagenome (GOLD analysis project Ga0123356, IMG submission 92546) | Embiratermes neotenicus P3 segment gut microbial communities from Petit-Saut dam, French Guiana - Emb289 P3 | ecosystem: Host-associated > Arthropoda: Insects > Digestive system > Gut ...
CGTACCTGAGCGCCCGCGCGGAGTGCCGGATGATTCTGCCTGACTACCGCCTGTCCCCCGAGCATCCCTATCCCGCCGCGCTGGAGGATGCCCGTGCGGTCGTGCGCGCGGTGCTCGCCGAGACAGAGCCGGGCACCGTGCTCGTGTCGGGCGACTCGGCCGGCGGCGGGCTCGCCCTGGTCATCGCGCAGAGCGGGCAGCGGCTCGCGGGGTGCATGCTGATGTCGCCGTGGCTCGATCTCACGGCCGACTGGTCGGCTGATCCGGAACTCGTGCGCCGCGATGTGATACTCACGCCGGCCTGGCTGGAAGCGTGCGCCGAGGCCTACGCGCAGGAAGCGGACCGGGCGCGGCCCACGATCTCACCGCTGTATGGTGATCTCGAAGGTCTCCCCCCGCTGCTGATTCAGTGCGGCACCGACGACTTGGTCGCCCCTGATGCCGAGCGTCTGACAGTTCGCGCCCGGGCCGCTGGCGTGGACGTCACCGCTACCCGGTGGCCGCGCCTGTGGCACAACTTCCCTTTGCAGCCCGACCTGCTCGCCGCCGCTGATGCCGCGGTCACCCAGGCTGCCAGCTTCATCGCGCGCGTGTGCGCTGCCGGCTGAGTGCGCGGGTCAGGCTTTCGGCGCGCGCCACATCTGCGTCACTACCGGCGCTCCTGGCGGCATGCCGACCTGACCGGTACGACGAAAGCCGAAGCGCTCATACAGGGGGACGCCCGCAGGCTTGCTCGCCTCCAGATAGGCCGGCTGCCCGTTCCGGTCGCAGTATTCCAGCCGCGATCGCAGCAGCAGGCCTGCGGCTCCGCGGCCCTGGCAGGAAGGGTCGATGCCGATCGACTTCAGATACCAGTGCGGTTCCTTCGGGTGGGCGCGGGAGAGCGCACTGCCCATCCGGGCGGCTCGGATCTCCGCCGAGGCCACTGCCCGCCAGTGACCCGGCGCCGCCCGGATCTTCCCGAGGAGGCCTGGCTGCCAGTGGCCAGGCGGCATCCAGATCGCTCCGCCGAGGATTTCGTCGCCGGCACACGCTATGTCCACGCCGTGGTGCGGAAGTGACTCGATCCCGATGATGGTCGCGAACATACGGGTGAGGCGGCCGAGCCGCGTAGCCGGATCTGGCAGCAGCCATACCATCGGCGGGTCGTCAAAAAATGCTCGCGCCAGAACTGCAGCTAGCGCATCCACGTCATCGGACGTCGCCGGCCGCAGGGCAACTGCCAAATTGCGTTCCACACTGGTAACTTTAGGTCACCAATCCAACACTGTAGGTGCCTTTCTCCGGCTTGCGGGTGCCGCTAGAGTCCCGGGTTTCTGCCAGGGAGGGTTCAACCGGCGGGTGAGCGTGAGGGACGAGGCCGGCGGGCTGTCCTTCCCCGGGGCCGGCGGGCGGCCAGCTCGACGCGGGCGAACAAGGCGACCAGCACGGCGAGCGCAGCGGACGGGGCCAGGAGCCACAGCCAGCGCTGGGCCCACCAGCCGGCGGTCGGCTCCGCCAGCAGGGTCCGGCCCAGCCCTTCGTAGGCCCACAGGACCACCAGGTAGGCGGTCATGTGCCAGAGGAAGATTGTCAGCGCGACCACGTTGAGGGCCACCACCGGCTTCCAGGCAGCCGGCCGGCGCAGCAGGCGCTCGGCGGCCGGCGTGACCAGGACCAGCAGCCCCAGCTGGAAGACGGCCAGGGCGGCGATGGTGGCGTTGGTCGGGAAGATGTTGGACTCCTCGCCGTCGGTTGCCACCATCGACAGCGGATAGCCCGCCGCCATTGTCAGGCCGGCTAGCCCGGCCAGCCCGGCCCCGACGATCGCCAGCCGCTGGGCCAGCGGCCGCCGCCCCAGCTCCCAGCTGCGCCAGGCGTAGCCGAGCTGGTGGCAGAACAGCCACACCAGGGCGGCGGTCACCCAGCCCGCCCAGGCCAGTCCGGCACCTCGGTGCGCCACGCTCCCGGCAGCGATCAGCAGCACGAGCGCGACCAGGACCCAGGCCCCATAGCGGATGTGCAGGGTCGCGGTGATCGGCACCGCGGCGATCAGCAGGCCGTATACGCCCAGAAACCACAGCGGCGTCAGGTAGCCGGGGAACCACTGCCACATCCAGCGATGCGGGCCGGGCAGGGCGGCCGCGACCAGCTCACCAGCGAGCCAGACCAGCGCCCAGACGGCAGTCGGCCAGAGCAGCCGGCGCAGCCGGCCTGCGACGAACTGGCCGGCGGTCGTCCCGGCCGCCTGGGCGCTCTGCCAGCCGGCCAGGTTGGCGTACCCACCGACCAGAAAGAACACCGGCATGATCTGCAGCACCCAAGTGGCCAGCCAGCCACCGGGCACAACATGGACGGGGTTAGGCATGGCCATACCGCCGTCGGCGGTGCGGTGGGTGACCGACAGTGTCCAGTGCCAGAGGGTGACGACCACGATGCACAGCGCGCGGGCGGCGTCCACCACCCGGTCGCGGGACGCGGGTGTGGCCGCCACGAGCCGGTCCAGCGTCGGCCCCTGGCCCGCGGCGCGAGCCCGGCGGTCTTGGCGTTTGGTGCTCAGCGGTACAGTTCCTCCCGGTCGTCGGCGAGCACGACGTCGGCGAGCTGCGCGCCGCGGGCAACGGTTATCGGGGCGGGAACCGCATGGACATGCATTCCCTCTAGGTACCCGCGAACTCGATCACGACCTTGATGTCGTCCGGGTCGCGGTGCAGCGCCTGCTCGAACTGATCCGGTCCGACACGGCGGGTGATCAGCTGCTCAAGCCAGGACGGGTCGGCTCTGGCGAGTACCTGGGCGGCGCGATAGTAGTGCCGTCGGTTGGCGTTAACTGATCCGAACACCACGAAGTTCTTAAGCACCGCGTCGGTCAGGACGGTAGTCGGCGCGCTGGCGTCTGGCACCAGCGGCCCGGCGACGCCGGTAAGGCAGATGACCGCGCCGGGGGCCGCGGCCTCCGCGGCCGCCCGGATCAGTGGCCCCACGCCGGTGCACTCAATGACGATGTCCGGCGCCAGGGCCATCTCGGCGATCGAACCGGTGTGGTAAGTCGCGCCCAGCGCCTTGACCAGCGCCGGCTTGCGGCCGCCCTCAGCCCGGTCCAGCACATGAACCTCGCGGCCCACTTGCACCCCGATCAGGGCGGCGAGCAGGCCAATCGGACCGGCGCCGACGACCAGCACTGTGCCAGGCTCCCAGAACGCCCTGCGGCCGATCGCCTCGGTGTGCTCCCACGCCTTCACCACCACCGTCGTCGGCTCCAGCAGCACCCCGAGTAGCCCGAGTTTGGGGTCAACTTTGACCGCGTACTCGGGCTCGATCCGCCACCGGTCGGCCATGAACCCGTCAGCCTGCTTGATCCCCCGTTCGGTATAGCGGCCGTTGGAGCACATGTCCCACTCGCCCACGGCGCAGTTCGCACATGGCACCGGGTCCGGCCGCCGGACGATCCCCACTACGTGGTCGCCCACCGCCAGCCCGGTGAGCCCCGGGTCAACCACCCTTCCCAGCGACTCGTGTCCGAGGACAAGACGCTCGCGCCCGGGCGGCGCCCAGCCGTATTGCCCGTCGGCGATCTCGATATCGGTACCGCACACGCCTGTGGCCACTGCCTCTACCAGCACCGATCCAAGTTCGATCCCTGGCTCAGGCACTTGCTCGAGCTGCGCTGAGCCCCCGCGGTGAGGAATCACGGTTACCGCACGCATGAGCGACCTCCCGATGAACCTGCGAACAGCCCACCCCGCGACCCAGCCCATATCGTCTAGCTCGAGGCCGCATCCTTCCCAGCGGATGAACTCGGTCCAGCCGTCCTGCTTACCGTCCTGACTGAGAAGACGGTCCGGGCGACCGCCGTCACTCATCCGCGAGGGCAATGACCGGATGATGGGCAAATCGCTGCTCGGCGTGGCAACAACCTGTCATTTCCCAGCTTGCAGAAGACAAGATGCCTGGCATGGGGCAGTCTTGTCCCGCGACAGCGAACATGTCGATTGAATGCTGCCTTGTCGTTTCACATGTCATGTCTCCCGTGCGCGCACGCTTGGTTGTCACCTGGATCAGGGTCAGCCATGCACTATGAGCGTGACGAACTCGGCAGCGCCGGGATGAAATTGGCTCAGTGTCTTTTCCCAGATCCCTAGGTTTGCTCGCTTATATGCTCCAGAATTCACATAAGCGACGACAAGGAATATGTCGGACGATCTGGGGGGAGTTCGGATGGAAGCAGGGGAAACGCGTTTCTGCACGACATGCGGCAATCAACGAACTGGGACCCACTACTTCTGCACCGTTTGTGGCACCGAGTTCCCGGACCACGTGCAACGCGAGCCGCTCGCGCCCGCAGCTGAGCCAGCTGCCAGTCCGGCCACACCGGATCGCGACGCGGGCCATCCTGACGTTACCCTCACGGAGCCCGGTGCTTTTACGGAGACAGTGCTGGCGCAAGCCGAGCCACCCGTAGCCGAGCCGCCTCATGCTGGCCTGGGCTATCCGGGACCTACTCGCGCAGAGCCCGCTCTCAGCGGCCCTAGCCATGCTGACGGTGATAGCGATCCACGAACGGCCGGCTATCCGCGCCTTGTCCGGCGGCCGCCCGGCAGGCTGAATAAGAACATCGTCATCGGCTCGGTGGCCGTGGTGGTCCTGGGCGCCGCGGGCGGCGCGTACGCCCTGGTGGCGGGCCATGGTCACGGGAAGACGGTGCGGGAGCCAACCGAAACCGCGAGTGTCGCCGCCAGCCACTCGAAGCCTTCCGCAGCCGCGCCGACATCAGCGGCACCGACGACAGCGGCACCGACCACGAGCGCCCCCGTCTCGCCGACGGCGAGCAGCGGAACCGCGGTCGCGGTTGCGCCCAGCGCGGCAGGCAACCCCGCCGCGCCACATGTCACTGCGCTGCTGAACCGCTACTTCACCGCCATCAACCGACGCGACTACCCGGCCTACGTAAGCCTGTTCGACCAGCAGCTCCAGCAGGTGGATCCCGAGCCGTCATTTGATGCCGGGTATGCCACGACAGTCGACTCGGCCGTGACGCTCGCCAGCATCTCGGACACAGGCTCGGGCGGGCTCGCTGCCTCCGTCACATTCACAAGCCGGCAGAATCCCGCGGACAGCCCGGACAACAGCTCTTGCGACCAGTGGTCGATCACCTTGTTCCTGGTTCGGCACGGCACCGGATACCTGATCGGCCCGCCGCCGTCCAGCTACCACGCTTCGTACCAGGCCTGTTAGCGCCGCGGCCGTAATCCCGCGACGCCCCTACAGCAAGGCGATGACGGCGTGCTGGATGGCCAGCACGGCATTCGCGACCAGGGCCGAATTCTGCACCCCGGCCATCAGCGCCTGCAGCAAGCCACCCAGAATGTGCTTGTTCGGCTTGTCCTTATTCATCTCCTGCTGCGCCGAGGTCGCTATCTCGACGAGTGCACCGGGGTCTTCGACACCGGCGGGGGACGCACGAAGCTGATCGACGAGCGAATCGAGCGCGGCGCGCAGGCCCGCCAGATCCTCGAGGTCCGCGCCCTGGACCTGATTGCCCTGGACCCAGGAGCCTGCTCCGGCGATAATCCCGCCTGAAACCTTCGCCGAGTGCCCGAACTGCACTCCGTAATTGTCACCACTGGACGACATCAGCTTGCCCCTTCGGCGCTTCTGGCACTTTCTTCACCCCGTGAACGCGGTATGAGTCCGGCGAGGCGCGACCCAGCTCCGGCTACCTGGCTGTCCTTGATATTCGCGTTGTCTCCGAACATGACACCATTATTGACGAGCATCTCCAGCCGAGATTCCATGCTGCTGGTGTCGACGTTGTGCTCTTTCAGGAACTCCACGAGGGAACGGAAGATCCGCTGCTCGATCACCTTGACAAAGCGCTGGTCGTCGAAGATCTGAAAATACCGTTGCCACTTGGTGTCGGCTGCGAGCTCGCGGACGCTGACAAGCGCGCCATGATCGCGTGTTTCCTCGACCCGGCGCCGCTTCTTCTCCCGCCTGCCCCCCGCTCCGAGCTCACGGAAGATTCCCGGCACGCTACCGAACAGACGGGGCAGCGTGCTAAGCAGGGTGCGGCCGGCCAGCGCGAAGAACTCGCCAGCATCCGGGCCAGGTTCCCGCTCGTCGATGGCCTTGAACTCGTCTCGCAGTGGAGGCACCACATTGTGCGCACCCTCGACGAACAGGTCCGTGCGCGACACCAGGAAGCGGATGAAGGTGGTTACGACGAGGTCGCCTTGCCAGCTGGTCGAGCTGATGGTCAGGTACGGGCGGGCCCATTCCTCAGGCTCGGCCAGCAGCTGCCGCATGGCATCCGGCGTGACCGAGGTGACCGGAGGGCCGCCGGGCTCAGGGATGAAGCGCCGGTCGTCATGGACATCGCGGCCATTGATGAATAGCCGGTCGGTCAGTTCAACGCCCGGCAGGTCAAGCTCTAGCAGCCCGGCCCTGACGTAGTCGTAGACATCCAGTGCGGAGAACGCCCTCGGCTGGCCACGCAGCTCTGGCCGCGTCATGCTCTGCGACGGCCGCGTGATATCGACGGCGAAGGACCAGCTCGACCGGGGCGTACCGTACCCGCGGAACGGCGCGAAGCCGCTGTACAGCGTGACATTCCCATCGGTCCCGGCCATCGCGACGCGCTGGAGTTGCTGGTCGGCGAAGGAGCCGCGCGGTGGCGAGTGCACCTTCTCTGGATCAAAGTTGCCCGGACGCAGACCGTTTATCACCGCGCCGTACTGAGCGGTGAAGCGATGCACGAAGACGGCGCCCCAGGCCACGATTAGCACCACCACGAACAGCGGGAATGAGCGTATGAAAAAGATCGTGATGATCAATGCCAAGAGGTCCAGGAGAAGGACGACATCACGGATCAGGCGCCTGTGATGAGCCGCAAGAGCGTACTTGAGCACGGTTACCAGATCCACGCCAGGGGTGGTGATAACAGCGCGCTGCTGTTCTTCCAGGACGTCTTCGAGAACCCTCCGCTCCAGGTCCGAGTCGAGTGTGACGGCGGCACACAGCCAGCGCGTGGTTGCGAGACCGGCGCTGCGGGCGTGCGACCGGCGTTCGCGCCGCGTCGGCTGGCCGGCCGGAGCAGCCGATCGCTCCGGCGCCCGCGCCTGCCCGCCATCCCCTGGCGAGCCATTACCACTCCGGGAGCGATCTAGCACCGCGGTCGGCGTGCCTCCTGTCGGGTAATCCGCGAAGGGGTTCCCGCAGAAACCGCAAAACCGAGCTCCCTGCTCATTGTCCCCATTGCATACGCTGCAGCGCATAGAATTCCTCCCCCAACTTATACCGTCTCGCCCGCGCCGCGTGCCTTGCCCCGGCGCACGCCGCTTACGGAATTTACCCGGATTATAGAACCTGATCCCGTTACGCCGGGAGTGATAGCCGCAAAATTGGGGATGCCGGCTCTCGCCGCCAGCGTCCGGTTAGCGGCCGCGGTGCCAGTCCGGGCTTGGGCTTTTCCGGGAATGCGCGGATCCCTTTCTGGGTTCGGCGCTGGTCGTGGCGATAATCTCGCTGCCGGCATAGGTGCTCATGTATGCCGAGGCCGCAGCGGTGCGACTCTTTCAGCCTCTCCCTCGCCGTTAAAAATCCCTTGCGTGAGCCCGGCTCCGGCGTGTTACCGTCCTGACAGTCGCCCGGTCCCGCATTGGCCCGGGCCGGTATTCTTTCCGCCTGGTGCTCGGGGTGGCGGCGGGGGCGCGTGTCCCGCCCTGCCGCAGTCTGGACGTCCCTGGCGGGCCACGGGTCGCACCCTTTTGTTTTCCCGCACCCCAGCGAGGTGCCAGGCGCCGGCGACCGGGAGTAGCCCGCCCCGCCCGGCGGCGGCAAAGGACCTCCTATGTCGTCCGCTCCGTCCGGCTATCGCGGGCTGCTCAGCACCCCCGGTGCCGCCGCCTTCTTTGTTGCCGCCGCAGTGGGCCGCGTCGGCATTGCCATGACCGGCCTTAGCCTGATCTGGCTCGTGCACGCCCGAACAGGTTCCTACGGCACGGCCGGCCTGTGCACCGCCGGATTCGCCCTCGCCGAGGCCCTCATCGGCCCCCAGGCGGCCCGGCTGACCGACCGGTTCGGGCAGACCCGCGTCCTGCCGTTCTCCCTGCTCGCCCACGGCCTGGCCGTCAGCGTCGTGCTGGTCGCTTCCTCCCCCGCCGCGCTGATCGTCTCCGCCACCTGCGCGGGCGCGGCGGTCCCTCAGCTCGGTGCCCTGTCCGCAGCCCGCTGGGCCCACCTGCTGCGCGGGGAACGGGCGGGTGAGCTGCCCGGCGCCTTCTCGCTGGAATCGGTGGCCAACGCGACCGCTTTCCTCGTTGGCCCCGTCGTCGCCAGCACACTTGGCGCTGCCGGTGACGCCGCCCTGGGCAGCGCTACAGCCGCGGCCCTGATCCTAGGCGGCGGAGGCGCCCTGGCGGCCCAGCGCCGCACCGCGCCGCGGCCTTCCCGCCCGCATGTCGAAGGCGCTGGCAGCGGACGGACGCTGCTGCACCCGGGCTTCATCCTGCTCACCATGCTCAACCTGGCCATCGGGCTCTATTTCGGCACCATAGGCATCTCGGTCAGCGCCTTCGCCACCAGGCACGGCGTGACCGCAGCGGCGGCGCCGATCATGGCTTCCGCCGGCCTCAGCGGGCTGCTGTCCGGCTGGCTCTACGGACGGCGGCAGCGCCGCGCCCCGGCGCATCTGCAGCTAGTCGTCTCCAGCGCGTACCTCACAGGCACCGGGCTGCTCCTTCCCCTCGCGCACACGGTGATCTGGGTCGGCGCAGCCGTGGTACTGACCGAGGCAGCCGTACCGCCCACGCTCGTCCTGCTCACCGTCCTGACTGAGAAAACCGTCCGGGCAACCGCCATCACGCAGGCGTTCACCTGGAACAACTCCGCCAGTGCGGCGGGTTCAGCACTCGCGGCGACCGTCGCGGGCAGAATCGCCGACCACGTGGGTGCCTCCGCCGCATTTACGTTCGCACCGACTGCCGGGCTCTTCCTGCTCGTCCTGTCCGTCATCGCCTGGCATCGATTTGCCCGGCCTGGACAACAAGCCCTCAGCATCCGCGAGCCGGGACAGTAACCGGATCCCTATCCGTGGCCCGCCCGCCCGGGACGCAGGGACAGAAAGGCGAAAACCGCAGTCCGTTCGGGATGATGTCGTTGGGTTTCCTAACGGTCCCGTGGTTCTGTGTCGCACGAGGCGCCTGGCATGTTGACTCCGCAGACGTACGGGATGAGCATGGGTGGCGCGCCCCGCAGCAGGCGCTGGGGTTGGGTGGATCGGCCGGAAGCTCGCTGCCGGGCCGACGGCCGCCCGAACTACCCGGGAAAGGGGTTCACATGAGCATGACAACGCGAGCCGCGGTCTGCCGGAAGGCAGGCGAGCCGTGGGAGATCACTGAGCTTGAGCTCGATGAACCCCAGGCCAGCGAGATCCTGGTCAAGTTCCACGCGGCCGGGCTGTGCCACTCCGACGACCATGTGCAAAAGGGCGATGCGGCCATGCGGATGCCGATGGTCGGCGGCCACGAGGGCGCCGGCGTCGTCGAGGCGGTCGGCCCGTCCGTCACCCGGGTCAAGGTCGGCGACCATGTGACCTGCTCGTTCATCCCGGTCTGCGGCAAGTGCCGGTACTGTGCGACCGGCCGCCAGAACCTGTGCGACGCTGGCAAGAACGCCGAGACGGGGCTGCTCGCGACCGGGGAGTTCCGCTTCCACCAGAACGGCGAGGACTTCGGCGGCCTGTGCGCGCTCGGCACGTTCTCGCAGTACGCGGTGGTCCACGAGTACTCCGTGGTCAAGATTCCCGAGTGGATCGGCTTCGACGTCGCCGCGCTGGTTGCCTGCGGCGTCCCGACCGGCTGGGGCTCGGCGGTCCGCGCGGGCGACGTACGCGCCGGGCAGACCGTGGTGATCTACGGTGCCGGGGGCGTGGGCAGCAACGCGGTTCAGGGTGCCCGGTTCGCCGGGGCGAAGAACGTCGTCGTGGTGGACCCGGTGGAGTTCAAGCGGGAGATGGCCAAGGTGTTCGGCGCCACCCACACCTTCGCCACCGCCGAGGAAGCGTTCGACTTCGTCCGCGAAACCACCTGGGGCGAACTCGCCGACCGCGCGATCATCACCGTCGGCATCCTGCACGACAAGGTGATCCAGGACGCCATCCAGGTGATCGGCAAGACCGGCCAGGTCACGATCACCGCCGTCGGCGGCGGCAACTTCAACACCAACTCGGGCATCCTGCTCGGCTACGGGCGCAAGATCCAGGGCTCGATCTACGGCGGCTGCAGCCCGCTGGTCGACGTGCCGCTGCTGATCAGCCTGTACTCCTCGGGCGACCTCAAGCTGGAGGAACTGATCACCCGGCGCTACCAGCTCGACGAGATCAACCAGGGCTACCAGGACATGCTGGACGGCAAGAACGTCCGCGGCGTGATCATGCACGAGCACTAGAAAGGGAACCGCAGAAGATGAGCATCACCACTCGCGCCGCCATCGCCCGGCCACCGCAGCCGAAGGCCTGGGAGATCACCGAGCTGCAATTGGAGGAGCCGAAGGCGCACGAGGTCCGGGTTAAGGTCATGGCCGCCGGGCTGTGCCACTCCGACGACCACATCACGCACGGCGACGCCCCCATCCGGATGACGATGGTGGGCGGGCACGAGGGCGCCGGGATCGTCGAGGCGGTCGGCCCGGACGTCACGCGGGTCCAGCAGGGCGACAAGGTGGTCCTGTCCTACATCCCGGCCTGCGGCGTCTGCCGGCCGTGCTCCACCGGGCACTCGAGCATGTGCGTCAAGGGCCTGAACGCTGGCACGGGCATGTTCGAGGACGGCACCTGGCGGTTCCACGACGGCGGCACGGACGTCGGCGGGTTCTGCTCGCTGGGAACCTTCTCCCAGTACGTGGTCGTGTCGGAGTACGCCACCGTACCGCTGCGCATCGACTTCCAGGACATCCCCTGGGAGGTGCTGTGCCTGACCGGCTGCGGCGTGCCGACCGGCTGGGGATCGTCGGTGTACGCGGCGGGGGTGGCCGTCGGCGACACCGCGGTGATCTTCGGCTCGGGCGGCGTCGGCAGCAACGCGGTGCAGGGCGCCCGGTTCGCCGGCGCGCAGCACGTGATCGTGGTGGACCCGGTGGAGTTCAAGCGGGAGATGGCCACCACGGTCTTCGGCGCCACCAAGGCGTTCGCCACCGCGGAGGAGGCGCACGACTACATCCGCGAGGTGACCTGGGGCCAGATGGCCGACAAGGTGATCCTGACGCCCGACGCGGTCACCGAGGAGATGATCAACGCCGCGGTCGGCATGACCGGCAAGGGCGGCAAGGTGCAGGTCACCGCGGTCGGCCACTTCGGCGAGCGGAACATGACCTTCCGTGCGGGCATGCTGATCAGCTACCACCGGCAGGTCCGGGGCGCGCTGGCCGGCGACAGCAACCTGATGTACGACATCCCGAAGCTGCTCAGCCTGTACAAGTCGGGCCAGCTCAAGCTGGACGAGCTGGTCACCCGCAAGTACGCGCTGGAGGAGATCAACCAGGCGTACCAGGACATGCACGACGGCAAGAACATCCGCGGCGTGATCGTCCACGAGCACTGAGCGGGACGCGCCCGAGGCGCCGGACGCCGCCAGCACCGAGAGCTTCTGCCGGGTGGCAGGCAGCTGATTCGCGCCGCGTCTCGGGCGGGCCTGTCAGCCCTCGTCCTCGAACCCGATGAGCCAGTGAAGGCCGTACCGGTCGATCACCTGGCCGTCGGATGCGCCCCACGGCCGTACCTGGAGGTCATCCACGACCCTGCCGCCATCGGCGAGCCGGGAGAACCACTCCCTCAGGGTCGCAGCGTCAGCCGTGCCCAGCAGGGACAGCATCAGTCCCTCACATCGCAGCGGGAGCTGGTCCCCGGCAATGTCGGCGGCAAAGAGCTGAACCGGGCTGCCCTCGAGATAGCCGTGCGCTACCGACTCACCCGGCCCGTCGGTTCCGAACTCTGCGAACGTGTGGATCTGAACGGAGCCGCCGAAGACATGAGCATAAAAGGTCAGTGCCTCGCGGGCCGTGCCGGGAAAGTGGAGATACGGTGCCGGCGGTACCGGATGCGTCATGCTTAACTCCTGTTGACCTCGTGGGGGCCGGTGACCATGTAGACGGACGGCTCCGGCGAGCCTCATCGTCCCAATACCAGGTAGTCATCTTCTCGCACCAGGAACCTGACCATCGCACGGTTGAACTGCTAAGTCTCGTTAGGGCGTCGAGGCGGTTGCCCAGCTGGCCAGGAAGGGCAGCGCACGTGCGGCCGCCGAGTCCGGTTCGACCGTATAGACCACAAGATGCTGGTCCAGGACATGCGGCGCGGTGACTACCTCGATGTTGAAGTCGAGGAGGCCTGCCTGGGGATGCGTGATCTGCTTGCGGACCGAGGCGTAGTCGCGCACCGTGTGGTCATCCCACCAGCGGGCCACGTCCGGATCGGTACGGCGCAGCCGCTCGATGTCGGCCGCGAGGCGCTGGTCGTCGGGATGCCTGCCCAGTTCCATCCGCATGGCCGCGACGGAACTTGCGGCGAAGTCGGCCCAGTTGACGATCCGCTCCCGGGCCAGCGGCTCGCGGAACAGGTAGTCGGTGAACGACGAGCCAGGCGGTAGCGGGTCGCCCAGGACCGCCTGTAGCAGCAGGTTGCGCGCGAGGACTTCGCCGCGCTGACCAAGCAGCAGCACCGGAATGTGGTCCAGCGCCGTGGCCACCCGCAGCAGCCCCGGATCAGCGCGCTGCACCGCCGCCGCCGGACGACGTGTCCGGCCCGACGGCGCCGCGAGGTCGCGCAGGTGCGCGGCTTCGGTCTCATCAAGGCGCAGCGCCCGCGTCAGCGCCTTGAGTACCGATTCCGATACCGTCGCCTGCCTGCCCTGCTCCAGCCGGCTGTAATGGTCGATGCTCAGCGACGCCAGCATGGCTATCTCTTCCCGGCGCAGGCCGGGCACCCGGCGCGGGCCTGGCAGCGCGGTGATCCCCGCCTGCGCGGGGGTCATCCGGTCCCGGCGCGCCCGCAGGAAGGCGCCGAAAGCTGACCGGTCCTGGCTCATGCCCTCATGGTAGGTCCGGGGCCGGCGGCATGCCTGGTCACAGCGTGCCTAGCTTGCGCTCGCCCTGGCTGCCAGCCCGCAGCCTGGGTGAACTAGATGCATGACCACGACACAACAGGCTGAACCCCAGTTCCCGGTTCTAACGCACCCGTTTGACGGCCAGGCAGCAGTCGTCACGGGGGCCACGAGCGGCATCGGCCGCGCTATCGCCCGCGTGCTGGCGGCCCGCGGCGCGCACGTGATCGTCAGCGGCCGCGACGAGGTCCGCGGCTCAGCAGTGGTGGAGGAAATCCGCGCCGATGGCGGCAAGGCCGACTTCGTCGCTGCGGATCTCGCATCCAGTGCGGATGCGGTCCGGGACTTCGCCGCACGAGCGACCGTCGCGGCGGGCGGCCGGGTCGATATCCTGGTGAACAACGCCGGCATCTACCCGGCCACGGCCACGGCTGACCTGCCGGACCAGGACCTTGATGCGATGCTTGCCGTCAATATCCGCGCCCCGCACGTACTGGTAGCTGAACTGGCCCCGGCGATGGCAGACAGGCGCAACGGGGTAATCGTGACGATCGGATCGTGGATGGCCGCGGTGGGAAGCCCGTACGCAGCCCTCTACACGGCGACCAAGGCGGCCGACGAGCAGATGACCCGTTCCTGGGCGGCCGAGTTCGGGCCACGCGGCGTCCGGGTCAACGCCGTCGCGCCGGGGGCAACCCTGACACCAGGGAACGAGTACGCGCTGGCGGTCCTGGAGGAGATGACGGCGGGAACCCCGGCCGGGCGCCCGGTCAGCCCCGCGGACATCGCCTGCGCCGTCGCTTTCCTCGCATCCAGCGAGGCCCGCATGATTCACGGCACCACCCTGTACGTCGACGGCGGCATTACCGCCACGCGGCGCTAGGCTGACCGGGTCTTCTTGCGGTCACTGAGACGCGCGGGTGTGCGTACCTTCGGCGGCATCCGGTTCGGCCGGCAGCAGCGGGCGCTTGGCCGTTCGCAGCCTGTGAATCAGGTGGAAGTCGCGCCGCTTGCGCGGGTGACGCGGGCGACGGCGTATTCGCACCCGGGTGTCTCGCAAAGGGTGACAACGCCTCGCGGCGTGTCCCTGACGTTCCCGCTCGCCGCGCCCGGCACCGTGTCCGAGCGCAGCTTAGGCTGGCCGCAGGTCGGGCAGTTGCCTGGCACCTTGTTCCCCCACGAGGCAAGCGGGCTCGACCCGAGTGCCGCTAGCAGGAAGAACGCAGCGATCACGAGAGCGACGATGCCCAGGGTGATGAAGATGGGCATCGAGAAGCCTCCCATCAGCCGGAGCGGCCCGGGAAGGACCATGCTGACCAGGTGAGGCAGGGACAGGAGCACTGCGCCCACTACCCCGAAGGCTATGGCCGCGCCGAGCATGGCGACCATGGATGCGCCGGACCGATGCTCCTTGCGCTCGGCGCGCGCCGTCCGGATCAGAGTGTCCTCGTCGGCTGGCTGACTAGTCATGCCGTCCTCCGCCTAGCGTCGGCTTCGCCGCTATCATGTCACGGCCCGCCCCTTGTTGGCCAAAAAAGCGGAGCCACGCCGTGACGGGCCGGGAAGTCCCGAGCGGCGCTGGCCGCCACTCTTAGCTGGCGCGCCGCCCTTCCTGGTCCTGTGCCGCCCACCGCCTCCGATACCGAGCTGGCCTGAGGATGGCCACCTGGGCCGGGGCCGGAATTCTGGCACCGGATGTCCCGGCCCTGGCATCAATGCAGATATAGGGCATTCAGGTACTCAAAGATAGAATTCTTTTGATTCTCCCGAAGGGGTCGCGCTCTCCCCCTTTGCCCCAGTCTCCTGCTGCCATCCAGCGCCATTTTTCGCCCTGTGCGGGCGATGCAGCCCCGTGGACAGGGCGACAGAATGGGGGTAGCGCAGGCACCGCCCGGCGTAAGCACGGATACGTGCCGAACCGGGATCCTGCGGGAAAGGCGGGGGAAAAGGCGTGTATGTCATCATGGTCGCGGCCGAGTGCGCGCCAGCGGCTAAGGCGGGCGGGCTTGGCGATGTCGTATCGGGTCTGACCAGGGAACTGGAGATCAGGGGAAACACGGTCGAGATCATCCTGCCGAAGTACGCCAGCATGAGATACTCCGATATCTCGGCGCTGGCGCCGAGCTATCACGACCTGTGGGTGCCCTGGTACGGAGAGGCTGTCCGCTGCACCGTGTGGTCCGGCAACGCAGCCGGCCGGAAGTGCTTTTTCATCGAGCCGCATTCGCCGGCAGATTTCTTCGGCAGGGAACGCACGTACGGTTACGCCGACGATACTGAGCGGTTCGCATTCTTTTCCAAAGCCTCAGTCGAATTCATGGTTCAGGCTAACAAACGTCCCGATATCGTGCATTGTCACGACTGGCAGACCGGCCTTGTTCCGGCCCTGATCCGTGAGGAGTACGCCGCCGTCCTGCCTGGCGTGAGAGTCTGCTACACGGTGCACAACTTCCGTCATCAGGGAACCAGCGACGAGCAGCTCCTATGGGCGACCCAACTCGGCCGGCCCGACTATTTCCTCGACGCAGACCGGCTCGGCGACGACTTTCGCTACCGCGGCCTGAACCCGATGAAGGGCGGGATCGTGTACTCGGACGTGGTCAACACGGTCTCCCCCAGCCACGCCGAGGAGGCTCTGTACGGTGACGGCGGCTTTGGGCTCGGGCGCATCCTCAAGGAACACCAGGCCAAGTTCTGCGGAGTCCTTAACGGCGTCGACTACGATGCCTGGAACCCGGAGACTGACCGGCACCTGCCGGCGCATTTCTCGGCCGATAACATCGGGCGCAAGCGGGGCAACAAAGAGGCGGTCAGGGAGAGGTTCTGGCTGCGCAAGTCCCGCGGGCCGCTCGTCGCCTACCTAGGCAGGCTAGATGAGCAGAAGGGCATGCACCTCGTTCACCATGCCCTGTTCTATACCCTGCAGTACGGCGGGCAGTTCGTGCTGATGGGCGACGCTCACTACCACGACGGAATCAAGGACCACTTCTGGCACCTCAAGGATTACCTGAACGACAACCCCGACTGCCATCTCGAAATCGGATACCAAGAGGAACTGGCTCATCTCATTTACGCGGGCGCCGACTTGCTCGTCGTGCCGAGCATGTTCGAGCCGTGCGGGCTGGCTCCCCTGATCGGGATGCGGTACGGGACGGTGCCCGTGGTCCGGGCAACCGGCGGCATGATCGACACCGTGTTCGACCGCGACCATTCGCGTCACCCGCTCGCCGAGCGCAACGGGTACGTCTTTCACCACACTGACAACCAGGCCATCGAATCCGCGCTGAGCCGCGCGTTGCGGCTGTGGTACGCCCAGCCGCGCGAATTCCGCGGACTTGCCTCCGCTTGCATGCACGCCGACTACTCCTGGGCCCGTCCCGGCGCGGAGTACCTGGACATTTACCAGGACATCAAGAATTTGTGAGCCACCGACGCGTCCCGGCCCAGCTCGGCAAGGTTCACGGCGGACGGGCGGAGCGAGAAGATGTCACCGTGGAGCATTTCGCCAATGGCGGCCTTAGGTTCGACGTCACCGACACCCCTGCGGCCGGCGGCGGGACCGCGGAGACGGTCATCCTCCTGCACGGATACCCCGAGGACCGGCACTCGTGGGACGCCGTGGCGTCACGGCTGGCTGAGGCGGGCTACCGGGTGCTCGCACCCGACCAGCGGGGCTACTCCCCTGCCGCCCGGCCGACGGCACGGGCCGCGTACACGCTGCCGCGCCTCGCCACGGATGTGCTGGCCTTGGCCGACGCTGCCGGGGCTGAACGGTTCCACCTCGTAGGCCAGGACTGGGGCGCGGTGCTCGCCTGGTACGTAGCCGGTACACACGCTGGGCGCCTGCTGTCACTGGCCGCCTTTTCCGTGCCCCATCCGCAGGCGTTCTACCGGGCGCTGGTGACCAGCCGACAGGCGGCGATGTCGTGGTACATGGCGGCCTTCCAGGTGCCCTGGGTACCTGAGCGGCTGATGTCACTGCGCGGCGGGGCGATCATGCGGGAGGTCCTGGTGCGCACCGGTCTGGACGCAACCCACGCCAGCCACTATGCCAAGCGGGGGGCCAACCCGGCTGTCATGCGCGGACCCCTCAACTGGTACCGGGCACTCCCCCTCGAAGCACACGTGCGAACCCCTCCCGTCGAGGTGCCGACTTTGTTCCTGTGGGGCGACCGTGAACGCTTCATCTCCCGGGCCGCCGCCGAGCTATGCGGTCGCTACGTGACCGGCAGCTACCGGTTCGAGGTTCTCCAGGGCGCATCCCACTGGCTGCCCGAAGAAGCGCCCGCCAGGGTGTCGATCCTGCTGGCAGAGCACTTCGCGCAGGCCAGCGGCGGCACCTCTTCGACCAGCTCGTGACTCTAATGCTAGGTGGAACCGGCGGACCTCGGGTCTCTTCGCCGGGGTGCTAGGCGGCGGGAAGTCCTGTCAGGTCGGCGCTTTCCCGCCACAGCTCATCGCGAGCTGCAGGGTCTTGCGCGAGCGCGGACGGGTGGGGGAAGGCGAGCTGTCCCCGGACGAGCGAGGCGTAGATGCGGCCTGCGGGCGGGGTCAGCGTCCCGTCGGCGAGCTGGGCGAGGATATCTCCGGCATGTTCAGGGGTGTTCATGTACAGCTCGGGCCGGATCCTGCTGAGCAGGATGAACACGAGCCGAAGGGCATTCATGACCGTCCTGAGAGGTCCTGGGAAGGAGCGGGACAGGCCCGTGCCGCCGGTGAGGCCGGGGTTGTAGGCGATGGTGGTGATCCGGCGTTCGGCCGTTTCGGGAAGCGCGGCGATGCCCGCGGCCGTGAGCAGGTTGCCGAGCTTGGAGGCTGAGTACGCGCTCGCGGCGGAACCCGGCGCGTGCGCCCAGCCATGGACGTCGATCCGGGTCGGCGCGCTGCGGAAGATTTTCGGGTCGTGGGTGTCGCTGGTGGTCAGCACGATCCGCCCGCCCTGCGCTACCGCGGGCAGCAGAAGACGGGCCAGCAGGTAGTGGGCGAGGTGGTTGACCGCGAACGACAGCTCGAAGCCCTCGGCGCTGCGAGCGGAGGTATTCGTGAACTGCGCTCCGGCGTTCAGGACCAGCATGTCGATCGGCTGGCCGTCCAGGCGGTCGAGCGCGGCGGCTGCGAACCTGCGGACCTCGGCGAGCGAGGACAGGTCCAGCGGGAGCACGTCGACGCCGTCCAGAGCCGGGCGGGTGCTGGCAGACCGGGCGCCGATGATCACGTAAGTCCCGGCGCGGGACGTCAGGCGCGCGAGGGCTTGCGCCCCGATCCCAGAAGTGGCGCCGGTCATGACGAGAGTGCGGGTGCGTTCGGGCACGGTTGGCCGTCTCCTTGTTCTGATGCGGGCTGCGGCTAGTCAGCGCAGCGCAGCGAGGTCTTCGGTCGTGAGCGTGAGCGAGCGTGCGGCGAGATTCTCCTCCAGGTGCGCGATCGACCCCGTGCCGGGGATCGCCAGCGTGTTCGGGGACAGGGCGAGCGCATGGGCGAGGGCGACCTGGGCGCCGGTGACGCCGTGCCGTCGTGCGACGGTGGCGTAGCCCTCGTCCCGCGTGCTGCCGCGGCCGCTGCCCAGTCCGCCGAACGGGACGAACGCGATCCCTTCTCTGGCGGCGCGCTCCGCGAGCGCCGCCTCGTCCGCGTTGGCGGGGTCGAATAGGTTCTGGATGCCGGCCACCGGCGCGATCCCCTGCGCTTCGGAAAGGTGCGCCTCGTCGACATTGCTGACGCCGAGGTGGCGGATGAGCCCCTCCTCGCGCAGCGCGGCGAGTACCTCGAACCGGTCGCGCAGCGACTCTCCCTGCGGTGGCACGCGCCAGCCGATCCGCAGGTAGACGAGGTCAAGGCGGTCCACTCCGAGCGCCTCCAAGTTCGCCTCCACGGCGGGGCGGATGTCAGCGGCAGTCCCCTGAGTGGGCCCGCTGGGGCCGAAGACGGGACCGACCTTGGTCGCGATCACCAGTCCAGTCGGGTACGGGAACAGGGCCTGACGGATGAGGTCGTTGGCGCGCACCGCGCCGTCCGGACCGCGGTAGAAGTCGGCGGTATCAATGTGATCCACGCCCAACTCGACCGCCCGCCGCAGCACCGCCCGTGCCGTGGCGGGATCGCGGGGCGTGGCATCCATCCCGTTGCGCGCCAGTCTCATGGCGCCGAAGCCGATCCGGTCGACGATCAGGTCGCCGCCGATCGCGAACGTGCCGTGTGCTGAATGATTCATCTGGGCCAGCCGTCTCGTGTGTGTGGTGAGATTGGTGGGGTTCCCGGAAGATAGTATCAATTGATAAGAGTTGCCATGACGAACGACGGTGACCTGCTGGGCGAGCAGCTCCTGCGCTCCTTCGCCGCTGTCAACAAGGGCTTGCGCCAGTGGGTGCGGTCGCAGATAGGTGCCCAGCCGGGCATGACCATCGGGCGCGCAGGGGTGCTCCTGGGGCTGCTCGAACGGGACGAACCGGTCAGCATGAGCGCGCTGGGCACCGCGCAGGACCTGACACCGCGCAGCATGACCGTTCTCGCCAGCGGCCTGGAGAAAGAGGGGCTGGTGCGACGGATGCGCCACCCAGACGACGGGCGCGTGACGCTCCTGTCACTGACCCCAGCCGGGCGGGACCTCGCAGCACAGCAACTGATACCCGCTGGGAAAGAGGCCGCCGCCCTGTTCGACGAGCTGCCCGAGGACGACCGCCGACAGCTGCTGCGCCTGCTGGGCGAGGTAATGAGGCACCTCGAACTTCACGGCATCGAGGCGCCGCTGCCACCCGACCGGGACCTGAACCCGGGGTAAGGCGCGTCTCCACGACCTCTCACTCTGTGAAGGTCAAAACGGGATGCGTACAAAGTTGATAAAAGTCAGGACCAGCCCGTGACGCTAACGCTAGGTGGAGCCGGCGGATCTCAGCGGGCTCGAGGTGCGGTAGGTCTCTGTGCTGCCCGGGGTTCATCCGCGAGAAGCCCGCCTGCAGGATCTGCAGCGTGTCGCCGTGCGATACGAAGACGATTTCTCTGCCGGAGTAGCGCTGCTCAAGCGTCATGACGAACGCGGTTACCCGGGCAAGCACGGCACTGGCCGGCTCGACGTGACGCTCGGAATGGTCCGGGCTCGCCCTGTCCGCTGCCCACACCGCAGCGTAGTTGTCAGACGCCGTGCCCTCCCAGTCGCCGAAACACCGTTCGCGCAGGGCCTCTGTAACCATGACGTCCGTCGCACCCAGTGCCGTGGCAACGATCAGCGCCGTCTGAAGCGCGCGTGCGAACTCTGAACAGCAGATCACGGTATCGTTCGGCAGGGCAGCTCTCCTCGCCGCCGCAAGTGCCTGCTGGCGGCCGAGGTCCGTGAGGCCATACCTACTGGGGTCGTCATTGTCGATACAGCTCACGATGACGTTCTGGACGTTCGCCTTGCTCTGGCCGTGTCGCATGCCGCTGTAGTTGTTTCTCAACTGGCTCACGCGCCGCAGTTGATTGCTCATGTGACCTCTCGCCTCGCCGACCCGGAGGTGAGGCAAGCCGTTTCCGGATTCGACGTGATGGCTGGGTGCTATCGGGGTCGCTGGGGCGATGTCAGCGGCCGAGGACCGCGAGATTGCCGAGGTGGCGCTGGCGGGTGCGGCTGGGTGAGGTGGGAGGAGTCCGTGACCGATTCCGCCGCGAGCGCGATGAAGCGTTGCACGGCTGGCCTGGTGTCCCCGGTCCGCCAGGCGACACACATCGTGGCGGGCGGCAGCCCCGCTCCCGGGACGAAGCGGACACCCGGGCGGCCGTGGAACGCGGCCGCTGATGCCGGGCAAAGGCCGATGCCGTGCCCGGCTGCGACGTGCTCGCACCAAACGTCGACGGTCCGGGCAGTGGCACCGATGACCGGCTCGTCGCCTCCGGGCCGGGGCCTGATGAGCCAGTCGTCCTGCCAGGCTCGCGGCGAGCAGCCGTCGGTGGCCAAGTCGGCAGTGACGAACGGCAGCCCGGCGACATCGGCCAGCCTGAGTTCGTCGCTTACCGCGAGCCGGTGCTCGGCCGGGAGCGCGAATATGCGCGGCTCCGTCCGCACCGCCAGCAGTTCGATCCCGGGTGCGGCGACCGGCGGGCGCAGCAGGGCGACGTCGCTGCTGTGGTCGAGCAGGCCAGCCGACGGCTGGGTCATGTCGAAGTCCTGCAGGTGCATCTGCACGTCCGGGTACGCGCGCTCGAAGGCGGTCAGCAGCCGGGTTCTTGTCTCGTTCTCGCAGCCGGAGCCGACCCCGACCGACAAGTTGCCGGAGACCGCGCGGGCGGCGTTGCGGGCGGCAGCTACGCCGCGGTCCAGGCCGGCCAGCGTCTCCCGCGCAGCAGTAAGGAACGCGGCGCCAGCGGGCGTGAGCGTGGCACCCTTGCTCGTCCGGTTCAGCAGCTTGGTCCCGACAGCGTCCTCCAGTTGCCGGATCTGTGTGCTGAGAACCTGCTGGGCGACATGGACGCGCTGCGCGGCGGCGGTAAAGCTCGCCTCTTCGGCGACCGCGACGAAATACCTGAGGTGGCGCAGCTCAACATTCATCGTTGGCTAATCCTAACCGTGGCGGCCGAGGCTGCCGCGATCGCGGCGGCACTGCCGATGGCAACGGCCGGCTGATCACCACCGAAGTGATCCCGCTCGACCCATGGACCTGTAGCCCCGTAGGCCAGTCGTCACGAGAACAGGCCACCGCCTGGGCATGCCGTTGGAACCGCAAGGCGCTAGCTACCTGGCGTCGCCAGTCGTGCGCGACTCCCATTCGGGTTTGAGCAGCGCATACTCGACCTCGCCGTGCTCGGCCCCCTCGATGCTGTCGGGGCCTTCATACGGGATCGTCCGCTCGAACGTCAGGCCGCATTTGTCCATGACGCGCCGGGAGGCAGTATTGACGGCCATCGTGTGCGCGAATACTCGCTGAATACCGAGTTCAGTGAATCCCATGCTGATCAGGGCACGCGATCCCTCGGTTGCGTAGCCCTTGTTCCACGCGGTCCTGCGCAGCCGGTAGCCGAGGTCGATGTTGGTGGTATCGCCGTCCGGGCCGGGGCGGAAGTGGAACCAGCCCAGGAACTCTCCGGTGGCGGGGGACTCGGCCGCCCAGGTGCCGAGCCGGTCATACCGCTGGTAGACGGCGAGGTGGTAGGGGATGATCTGGTCCCGGATCTCCTCGAGGGGCGTTGGCCGGCCGCCGGTCAGGTAGCGCATCACTTCAGCGTCGCTGTTGAGGTCGAAGAGGTTGCCTGCGTCGTCCGCGGTGAACTGGCGTAGTGCCAGTCGTCGTGTTTGCAGGATGATGCCCGTGTCTCGGTCTCTCACGAACCACGAGTATCCCGGCGCCAAGAGCACAGCGGAAGGAGGGACGGCAATGTCTCCAACGCGGTCGCGGGTCAGACCAGGGCGGCCTCGTCGTAGCCGGCCTGGGCGGGTGCACCGGTGAAGAGCTGGTGCGCCTCGGTCCACTGCTGGGTCTCGGTGAAAACTTCCTTGCTGTAGGGCAGGAACGCGATCCGCTCGCCGAGCCCGAACGCGCGCACGTCGACCCGCTCCTGGTATTTCTCTGGCACCGCCCGCAGGTGGTAGTGCTTGTAGAGCTCCGGGTGCAGGTCGATCTCCATCTGCGCGCGCCGCAGGGCGGCCAGGTACTTCTCCACGTCAGCCTTGGTCGCCCCTTGACCGGTCACCAGGAACCCGATCATGAACGTGGCGTCCAGGACCTTGCGGAACCCGAAGGCCTCAGCGATGTAGAGCGGCACTCCCCATGCGGTGGCTGCCGGGACCTGCCGCTCGAGCAGCGCATCCAGACGCTCGTTGGGCGGCCCCTGAAAGGAGAGGTTCAGCTCGCCGGGGCGGAGCACGGGCTCCAGGGCCTGGATGGTCGCGAAGTGGCTCCCCGAGTGGTAGCCCACTCCGATCGGCACCCCGGCCAGGTCCTCGGGACGGCGGACCGGGGACTCCGGCGGTACGACGATGGCGCACGGCGCCACCGAGTAGGCCGTGGTCACCAGGTGGCCAGTCCCCTCACGGGCGGCGGCGCTCGTGGCCCAGTGGCACGCACAGCTCACGTCGGCGCCGCTGCGGCCTGCCCCGAATGTCTCGAACGCGCCCGTCTTGATCTCGCCGGTGTTGTCTCGCTGGACAGAGCTGACGCCGTAGTCGCCGCTGATCACGAAGCTGTACTCCAGCCCTTCCGCGGCGAAGTAGCCCTTCTCCTCGGCGACCCATTCCTGAAGCCGACCGTGCGGCATGATCTTCAGTGCCATCCGCAGCCTCCCTCTGAGCCTGCCCGTCGTCGTGACGCCATTATCTCGCTGTCCGGTCCTGACGGATTAGGTACGGGACTGCCAATTTCCGGCTGACTGAGGCTGCGGCGGGCCGGACCCATGGGGCGGCCCCCTGCCAGCCCCGGCACAGGCCTACTTCATGGGCTGCCCGACGCTGAATCTGGTCAGGTGCCTGTACCAGATGTTCGGGACGAGGTCGAAGACCCCGATGTCGCTCGGCAGGCCGGTCACGCCGTACACGTTCAGCACGTTGTAGACCTGGGACAGGCAGTCCTGGTCGGGGATGGCATAGTGCTGGTGCCATTCATGGCTGACTTCTATCACGGCGCCGGCGGCGTGCGGTGTGGGGACCGGCTGGCACTTGTAGCTGGTGTAATAGTTGATCTTGCCAAAGGGGCCACCCGCTTCAAAGGTGGCCAGCATCGTGCCGAAGCTGCCCGTCTCGTCCCAGGTCTTGCTGATGCCCACCTTTTGCGGCGGCCAGTAGTAGGGTCCCTCGTTGGCGCCGAACTCCCAGGTGCCGCTCGTAACCTTGAAACCCCATCCCACGTGGCCAACCAGTCCGAAGGCAACGCCGGGCGCGCTGAAAACGCAGGCCTCTCCCCCGGTGAGCATGAATTTCTGCTGGAGGTGGCCAGCAGATGGCTGTGTCTGTCCCGCCGATTGCCGGGTACTGCCCCCGCAGCCCGAAAGGACAGCCACCATGACGGAGATCGCGGCCAGGCGCGCAATGTTTTCTCGGTGCACCAGAGGGCCTCGCTGCTCGGCGCCGCCAACTCGATCGGGCCACTTACGTGGCAGGCGTAGCCGTTTTGCTGTCGCTCCCTATTCTCCCCTTGGGACGGCACAGGACACTGGGCTGTCCCGTGTCATCAAAGGTGTCGAATCTCACGACAAATGCCCGATAGTACCCGGAAGTTTCAGTACGTCCGGTATGGCATCCTGCTGACCAGCAGATTCGACGGGCATGAATGGGGTGGCGTCATCTCCGCGAACGAGGGGGGACATGCCGATACCGCACTTGTACGGCGGTTCAGGCAGGCCCAGACGAGGCGGGAACGCACCGCCGCATTCGCGGACGTGGTCCGACAGCATCGCGACGCAGTGCTGTGCTCCTGCGCCGCACGGCTATGGCCCGATGCAGATGCGGCCGTCGCCGCTTCCGGTGACGTTCTCCTAGCCGCCCGCGCTGCCATGGCGGATTCCGCGAAGCTGCCGCGCCCGGACCGGCTGCGTGGCTGGCTGATTGGCATCGCGGCCCAGGGCCATCTCCGGCGCGGAGCGTCCGCCGGGATCGACGACATCAACTGGGAGGCGGTGCACCGCATCGCCGCCGACGTTCCCGAAATGCTGGACTTGCCAGCGAGGCTGGCATCGCTGCGGCACTTGCTGGAGCAGATCGTGCTTACCCTGCCCGAACCGCGGCAGCGGATGTACGACCTGTTCGTGGCCAGGGGCCTGGACAGCCGGAACGCGGCACTGGAACTGGGCACCACCGTCGCCGAGGTTCTGCGACTGCGTCGCGAGAACCGGCAGGCGATCCTGCGGGCCTTCGAGGTCACCGCGCTCGCGGCCACGGAAGCTGCCCTGGACGTGGTCGGTGGCTCAACTCCAGGGTGCGGGGAACTCCGGCAGATACTGGCCGATGCTCAGCTTGACGGCGATCCGCACGAGGACCGCTGGCGGCACACCGTAGTGCTGCCGGCTGCCCTGCGGTTGACCGTGTCACGCCACCTGAGCCAGTGCGGCAGCTGCCAGGACGGGAGCGACGATTGCATGGCGCGGTGGGCGCCGGAACTGCTCTCGATCCTGGCCGGCGCGGAACTATACGAGCAAGTCATGGACGACGCGCAGTTGATGCCGGAGCTCAGGCAGCCTGGCCCCACGCCCGGTGCCCATCGGCGCGTCGCCCCCGTTCGGACCGTCCGTACGGGCGTCGTCCGCCGGGCCGCCGTGGCGGCGGCGGGTGCGGGGCTGCTTGCGGCCCTGCTGTTGCTCGCCTTCGTGTGGCCCGGGTTCGCCCATCTGACGCAGGCCTCTACCGCCCTGTCGTCGCAGGACCTCAGCACCGGCCATCCGAACGGCAGTGATACCCCGCAGGTGACCGGCACCTTCAACGGAGTGCCGGACAACAACCACGGGCGACCGGTTCCTAGCGGAGCAGCTGGCCTTTTGAACAGCCTTCCCCCGGTGGCTGCCAAGAGCTCAGCCGCGGCCTCGCCGGCATCGCTGCCGCCATCGGTGTACTACACGGTTCAGCCTTCGGTATCGCCGACGTCGTCAGCGGTTCAGCCGACTTCCGTGCGGTCGACGACGAGCTCGCCAGCTGCGCCGTCCCCGTCAG
>Ga0123356_10001501_pt1 | contig 25671 bp, 12 predicted proteins | sample TergutEmb28metaG_2_FD_92546 | JGI IMG/M metagenome (GOLD analysis project Ga0123356, IMG submission 92546) | Embiratermes neotenicus P3 segment gut microbial communities from Petit-Saut dam, French Guiana - Emb289 P3 | ecosystem: Host-associated > Arthropoda: Insects > Digestive system > Gut ...
CATGACGGAGATGCGCACGACCTTGGCAATAACCCTTCTTGAATCAGTTGCTTACAATCTGAACCGCAAGAACAGCAATAACCGCTTTTTTGAGATAGGTAAGGTATTCAGACCCGATACCACTACAGGTCTCGCTAATGAAAGAGACATTCTTGCGATAATTTTAGAAGGAAGTTACTTCCCTAAGTCTTGGGGTAACAATCCTTTACCTAATGATTTTTTCGTTTTGAAAGGAATACTTGAATCATTCGGAGCACACTGCGCTTTGGAGCCATTCGTATTCTCAAAACTTGACCAGCCCGAACCGCTCTACGGAAGCGAAAGCGCGAGCATTCGCGGCGGTAACGGTATAAACGGTACTTTGGGCAAAATATCAGAAAAGCTATGCAAATCATTCGGTATAAAAAGCACAATCTATTACGCGGAACTCGACTTAACCGCATGGCTAAGCACGGCAAAGCCGCTTCCGAAGTATAATCCCCTGCCCAAGTTCCCGGCATTGGAGAGGGATTTCAGCTTCGTCATGCCCGACGTTTTAGAAAGCGACACGGTAAAAAAAGAGATTGAAAGTTTATCCGGCCTCGTAAAAAATGTACGCCCATTCGACGTATACCGCGGCGAAAAACTTGGGGCAGGAATTAAAAGTGTGACTTTCTCGGTAGAATTTAGATCACCGGAAAAGACTCTTACTGATGAGGATGTGCAGGATGTTTGCGCGAAAATCATCTCAGTGATGAAGGAAAAACACGGGGCTGAGTTAAGGTCTTAATCTGTAGATTCGGAACTCGGTTCTTACGCTATAGACGATATTTAAAACGCCTGCGTAATACGTAAATGAGAAACGGCCCGCCCAAAAGCGCGCAAATCACACCTACAGGCACCTCTGCCGGAGCTACAACAATTCGGGCAAAGGTATCGCATAGCGACAGGAAAATACCGCCTGACAAAAAAGAAGCGGGCAAAAGTACCGTATGAGACGCTCCGAAAACGCTGCGGCAAAAATGAGGAACCATCATCCCTACAAAACCTATCGGGCCGCAGACAGAAACTATACCGCCAACCATTACTGACGCCGCGAAAAGTAGAAGATTGCGCGAGAAGCGCACCCTTACGCCGCGGCTTTGAGCGATATCTGCACCCGTTAGAAAATGGTCAAGCGTTGAAGTGTTGACAAATGTTAAAATGAGACCAGACGCAATAAATGGAAGCATCGAAAAAAACGGGCCGTAGCCGAAAACTTCCACCCCGCCCATAAGCCAGCGTACAATTTGAAATGAGTCGCGCATGCTGCTGAGATACTGCGAAAGCATGAGCAGACTTGAGAAAAAGAAGCTCACGGCAATCCCTGCCAAAAGTACGGTATGCGCTGTTGAAGAACGAACCGAACCTGCAAAAGTCAGCACAAGCATAAACGATAAAAAAGCGCCGCAGAGCGCCCCAACCGTTGTGTATGGTAAACCCAGCACACTCCCGCCCACCCCTGTGAGAATAGTAAGCGCAGCTCCAAAAGAGGCGCCGCTTGCTACTCCAAGCGTAAACGGGTCTGCCAGAGGATTTCTGAAAATCCCCTGAAATACTAATCCGCAGACAGCAAGCCCGCCCCCAGCCGCAAAAGCGGTTATTACACGGGGAAGACGAAGCGAGAAAAAGATATCTTTTTCAAAAGTATTATCAAGCAGCGATGATGCGCTAATCATCTCCATGCCGATAAACGGTAACAGTATAATTGCAGTAATTGAACTGATAAGAAGTAAAATCAACAGCAGCAGCTTGTTTCTCATAACGCGCTGCCCTGTGTAAAGTAGACCGTCTTTTCATTATAGACAGACACTTCGCCGAACTTTACAGAGAAGATTTTTGAAAGATATTGCCGGGCGTCTATACAAAACTGCTCCTTTTTACCGCAGAATTCGACTTTGCCGTTGACCAAAGCAAGCAGATTATCATGACATGATAACGCGAAGTTGACGTCGTGAGTCACGGTGATAACCGAAGTATTCCCGCGGCCGCGTATCCGCTCAATAACAATCCGCACATTTTCCTGATGACAGGGGTCAAGGTAAGTTGTCGGTTCGTCAAGAAGTAAAAACTTAGCGCCCTGAGCTATTGCGCCCGCCAGAAGCGCCGCCTGAAACTCACCCCCGCTCAGAGTATCCATAATGCGGTTGTCAAGATGTTCGGTACCCGTAAGAGAGAGAGCTTCGTCAACGCGGATTTTATCCTCCTTGGACGGCAGCGACGCAAAAGTTCTGTACGGGAAACGGGCCATCATTACATACTCCCGCACCGTAAACGGCGGCGGACGCATTGCGTTCCCCTGAGGCACATAAGCGATGACTTTAGCGATCTCTTTTGGCGGTAATTTACTTATGGCGGTATTATCAACAAAAACGCTGCCTGATGAGGGCTTTATAAGAGCGCAAAGGCATTTTAGCAGGGTTGATTTACCAACTCCGTTACGCCCTATAACCGCCCAGCTCTCACCATTATTAACAGTAAATGAGACATTTTCAAGGACGGTTTTGCCTTTATATGAAAAAAACAGCTCTTTTGCTTCAAGCGCCGGCATTTTTATTGATTCCATGATGAAATAATATTTCTGAAACGCTCCGCTGCAACCGCTAACCGCGGTCCGGGGACTGTGAGATAATCACCAAACAGACAGTGTACTTCCCCTCTTTTTACAGCGGAAATATTTTTAAAAATTTCCCAATCGCCGCAAACGGTTTTTTCGTCAAGAGACGGATTCATGTAAGCTGCGGAAATGTCAATAATTATATCGGGATTTAGTCTAAGCAGAGCTTCTGAACTGATTGACGGGTATGATTGTGATATATCCGCAAAAACATTAACGCCGCCTGCGGCTTCTATAATCTGATTGTAGAAACTTGCGTTTCCCGCCGCAAAAGTTTTGCTTACAAATCCGCTGCCGGGATTATCTCTGCCTACACAAAGTAAAACTTTGGGCCGGTTTTCATTTGCTGATGATACTTCCAACTGTAAACGTAAACGCTGCGCAAGCGAGTCTCCTTTGGAAGCTGCATTACACGCTTTTGCTATTGTCAATACAGATTCGAGTATTTCATCAACCGAATCGTTGCCTACGCTGATATATGGTATTGAGTTTTTGTTAAGGAACTGCGTTAATGTATGGTTGTCTTTCAAAATTATTACAAGATTTGGTCTGAGTCTTAAAACGGCTTCGTAGTTTGGGTCTGTAAAGCCACCTATTTTGCTTTTTTGAGAAACTTGTGATGGATATTTACAAAATTGAGTGACTCCGTACAGGTTTTCGTCTAATCCAAGTTCGTAAAGTATTTCTGTTATGCTTGGGGCGAATGAGATTATGCGTAAGCCGGTGTTATCATTAGTAATAATAGGAGATTGTTTTCCGCATGAGAATAAGAATAAAGTCAAAATCAAATACAAGGGGGGAAGTCTCCCCCACGCTCCAGCCCGCCAACAAAAAGACGTTGGCGGTCTTCCGCTACCCCCTCTGCGGGGTGGCCATGCCCCAGTGGGGCATTTGTCGGCCCCCGCAACGCCCCGTTTTAATATCGCCCCCCCTACCCCCCCCAGGGGGCTTCGGAAAAAACATAGATACATTATTCGCAGCCTGTCCAATTTGTGTGAAAGAATTCTCCTCTTGGTTTGTCAACCCTCTCGTAGGTATGCGCGCCGAAATAGTCGCGCTGCGCCTGTAAAAGGTTAGCGGATGAGTGAGAGCATCTGTACGCGTCATAAAAACTGAGAGCGCTGCAAAAAGCCGGGGCGGCTATCCCGCAAGAGACTGCCGCGCATACTACCCTTCTCCATGATTCCTGACAATCGGCGAGCAGAGCGCTGAAATAATCATCAAATAATAGATTTTGTAAACCGGCGTTTTTTCTAAACGCGTCCTTGATATTATCCAAAAATACGCTTCTGATTATACACCCCTCGCGCCATAAAGACGCAATGCTGCCAAAGTCAAGATTCCATGAATACTCTTTGGCGGCAGCGTCCATTAGCATAAACCCCTGAGCGTAGGAGATGATTTTTGACGCAAGCAGAGCTTTTCGTATATCCTCAATCATACTAATCCTGTCATAAGCCGGGATAATATCAACACCTTTTAATACTGATGAAGCTTTTATTCTTTCGTCAAGCCTTGAAGATACTCCCCTTGCGTACACTGCTTCTGTGATGAGAGTTACAGGCACCCCAAGCTCAAAAGAGCTTTGAGACGTCCAGATACCGGTTCCTTTTTGTCCTGCGGCGTCAAGAATCTTTTCTAAAAGCACCTCGCCGTCATCACCCTTAAAACGCAGTATTTTAGCGGTTATCTCTATAAGAAAACTATCAAGCTCCGTCTCATTCCAATTATGAAAAACTTCGGCAATCTGCGGATAATCCAGAAGAAGCGCCTCTTTTAACAGTGAGTACGCTTCACAGATAAGCTGCATATCGCCGTACTCTATACCGTTGTGTATCATCTTGACATAGTGGCCTGCTCCGTCATTTCCAACCCAGTCACAGCAAGGTTCACCATTGGGAGCTTTGGCGCATATTGATTGAAAAATATCCTTAAGTACAGGCCACGCATCCGGGTTCCCGCCGGGCAGAATAGAAGGCCCGTGCCTTGCCCCCTCTTCACCGCCGGAAATTCCGGTTCCGCTGAATAATATCCCTTTTTCTTTTAGATAACCTGTACGCCTTGCCGTATCCTTAAAAAAGCTGTTCCCACCGTCAATTATGCAGTCGCCCTCTTCTAAAAGAGGAAGTAATTTTTCTATAAAATCATCAACAGCCGCTCCGGCCTTAATCATAAGCAAAACCTTACGCGGTCTTTTTAACAGGCTGCAAAACTCATTGAGTGAATGCGCGCCAATTACCGTACTCCTGCTGGCCGCAGCGTCTTCCAAAAACTTATTGACTTTTGAGACAGTCCTGTTATAAACAGCAACGCTAAACCCCTTATCGTTGATATTGAGCGCAAGGTTCTGACCCATTACCGCAAGGCCAATAACTCCGATGTCGCATTTGTTATTCATGAATCTCCTTTTTGGGAGAAAAATTTAACCTCAATTAATAATATATCCAACCCCGACGCTTATTTGATTCAGGAAGCGGCCCTTTTCGTTGTCGAATTCACGTACGCCTATTACTCCTCTTACGTCAACCGGTATTTTTTCCGTGACGTTCACGCTTGCGCCAAGAACTATCCCCAGGTCAATTACCGCTCTTTCGTCTGTAAACTTCTCTTTTTTCTCGCCCGCCCACTTGATGTTGGAACTTACCGGGACGTCAAGCTGTAAACCGCAGATTGCATGTACCGGGGCTTTGGGGATTTTCCAGTAAAGCAAGGCCGGGAAGCTTATCGCTATTTCGCTGATTTCAACTACGTCCGTATTTACCGGATTTCTCATAATCACACCGGGAGCGATATTGACGGACGCCGCTCCTGAAAGATGTACGAGTATGGAGAGTCCCAGCTCAGCGCCGGAGCCCAGGCCTATTTCGTTATAATATGTATCATACTTCTCTGTAAGCAGACTGCTCAAATCGCGTACCTTTACTGCTAAGCCTGAGACGTGCGTATTGTTATAGCCAACCCTTACGCCAAGCCTCACGCGCTTGTGAGTTACCTCTGCCGGATACTCATCAGGATAGAGCTTTCTGAACATTGCCGTTACCACGTCAGACGACGCTTTGCGTAAATCGTCCATTGTGCGCAGCTGGCTCTCGGCAACGCCCACCGTGACTACCTCGGCAGTCTCAACATTCAATATGCGGGCTGATATCTGACTGCTGCGCAGCGCAGGGGTTATATCCGCCACGCAGACAAACTGCACGCCGGACTGCTTGCCAAGGCGGCTGATTTGCGAATCGTTTATTGCGCCGCTGCGCTGCTTTATCTGCTCGCCGGTTATCTCGGCAAGAAAAGACTCAGAGCGTTCTATGGCGGTATAGCGCCTGCCGGCCGCTAAAGCGTCTAATATATAAGTCCCAAGAGCGCGGTTTTCACCCTGGTCTTTACCGCCGGTAACGTAAACAGCGATTCTTGGGCGGGCGGCGGGTGCGGCTGCAGCGTTATCATCAATGCCTGGAGACGCGTTGACTGTCTGGATGATATCGGCGTCGGCAGAAAGAGCCTGCGCCTCTTTGGCTTCCGATACCCCTTCTTGCGCAAATACATATACGTTGATACAAAATAACGCCGCCGTTAAAAATGCCGATTTTTTCATGATATGGAAATTCCTTTTTTTTAATAACCAGGGGTTAAAACCCCTGGCTACAGATATTTCACCCCTAAAGGGGTGAGGGATTACTTTAATACTACCGGTGTAACTGATACCCTTTTTCCGTTTTGTCTTATCTCCGCCATGTATTTGCCTGACGGTATGTTGGTCAAACGTATCTTTGCGCTACCTTTTGTATCGTACTTTACTACTGTTCTGCCCTTCATATTTATCAATTTTACCTGCATCTCCGTACCGGCAGGAACGTTGACTGTAAGCACCTTGCCCCTTACGCTTACCGGCGGTCTGCTGTATACTGACGCTGTACGCTGTTTTGTCAAACCATCCGGCGGATTTATATGGGCTATTGCGGTCAGGAACGGATAACCTGCGCCGTTTTCTATATTCCACACATTGTTAAAATCCCACCCTGTGTAAGAACTTGACAGTATCATTTCAGAGGTAATTTTCCCCAAGCCAACTGCCGAACGGCCTGTTGCTGACGCCGTCATGTCCCAAAAGCAATCTCTCTCAAGCGCAGCGCCGCTTGCCTGTACGCCAACAAGACCGCCGGCAGCCGTACCCGGAGCCGTTACCTTTCCCGCCGAATAGCAGTGTATAAGCTTGACGCCGCCTGTCAACTGACCGGCAAGACCGCCAACCGCACTCTCACCCTTTACAGAACCTCTTGAATAGCTGTACTGCACCGCACCCTCAATTATATCGCCTGCAACGCCGCCAACACCGTTTTTTCCATCTGCAATACCGTCAAACCAGCTAAGCGTAATTATAGAGCGGTTAATAGTTCCGGCTAAACCGCCCACTGCAAAAGAAGCGCCCTCTACCCTGGCCTGCGAATAAGAGCGGCTTATAACCGACGACACAGCGCGTCCGGCCAAACCGCCTGCAGCTGCATGACCGCCAATCACAACTCCTGCCGAGCCGCAGCTATCAATGACTGTGTTTACAGCAGACCCAACCAAAATACCAACGCTCTCCCTGCCCCTCACATTCCCCTCAACAACCAAACCGCTTATCCCCGCGCCGGCAGTAAAGCCGAAAAGTCCAACGCCGTCATCATCAGGACGATTAATTGTAAGACCGGTTATCTTAAATCCATTACCTCTAAAAACGCCTGAAAACGGCACGGACGCGGTACCTATCGGAGTAAACGCTTCCTCTCCGGCTGCGTCTATATTATTGACAAGCTCATATTTACCATTAACAGGAAAAGTTGTAATCGTACCGATTGTGCGCAGTTCCTCGTAATTTGATATCTTTATGAACTCACTGCCTGCGCCAACCTCTGAAAAAACAGCCATGAACGTCATATTGTTAGTCGCGTTATCTGTACGCACCAAATTCGTATTGCCGTCGTTCCATCTTACAAACCGGAAACCGTCGTCGGGTACGGCCGCAATAACAGAACCCGCATGACCGACTGGAACCGCAGGGTCGCTGTAATAGTCTGGACGTCCGGGAACACCGCTCACTCGCAGACTTCCGTTGTCATTCGCTATGTAAAGAAAAACATGGGTTGACGAAACGACATCGTTGCGCGTGAAATACGCGTATATCGTGTCCGCATTCATGGCAGGGTCCCGGCGCACGCTCCCTTCAAACCCATCGCTCCATCTCCAAAAGTCGTAACCCGGATTTGGAACCGCCTCTACAAAGGAACCCAACTCGCCCTCTGCGATACGCATATTGTAGCGGTAAGACTCCACCCGCGCATTGCCAACGCTTATACTGAGCCGCCCGTGCTCTTCATTGTTCACTGCGTAAATGATATTACTCGCGGTAGAGCCATATATAATGGATTCAAAATTCGCGAAAAAAGCAGTATCGCCCGCCGCTATATCACTGCGCACCGAATCTGTGAGACCATCGCTCCATATCACAAACCTGTGGCCAACTCCGGGAACCGCGGTAACGGGAATCGTCGGCACGCCTTCACTCAGTATCATTACGCTGCTGTCAACCAAAACATCCGTCTCGCCCACAAGAAAACGCCCCGCTCCGCCTGCGGCGCGGTAAGCCACCTTACGCAGCGGCGACTCCTGCAGCTGGGGATAATACGACCCCGGTGAAATACTCCAGGTACTGCCAAAATCCCACCCTGTAAACGTACCCGCATTCATCATCTCCTCTGTGCTCATCCCCGTACTGCCCGCGCCGCTGCCGCCTGCCGACGAAGAGACGCCTGACGCGTTTACATCCCAAAAACAGTTGACAAGCTTTGCGCCTGTAACAAAACCGCCGTCAGGCTGGCGCGCCCGCGTGCTCCAGGACGGATTAGACTCTGTAAAGTCGCCGCCGGCAAGACCGCCCACAATACTGCGCTCACCGCGTCCCATAACACGGCCTGCGGAGAAGCACTTCTCCAAATTCCCGCCCATAAGATACCCGACAAGACCGCCGACATAATTCATACCGCTCACATCGCCCAGCGCGTAACTCTCAGAAATTATGCCGTGAGGAGCGGCGGCCAAAAGCCCGACAAGTCCGCCGGCCTTCTCGCGCCCGTCAACAGAAGCCGCTGAGTAACTCCCCTCAATAATGCCGCCGTTCACACCCACAAGTCCGCCCACGTTACTCTCATTGCGCAGCGCCCGAACCGGCCCCACAGAAAAACTGCTTATTACCCTGCCGTAGTTAACGCCCGCCAGACCGCCGACCGCGAAATTCCCAACCACCGTATCTGCGTAAACTCCAATATGGCTGATAACGCCCTGACCGCCGATAACGCCGAACAATCCGACTGCATGATTATCACGGCGGTTTATGTAAAGGCCGCGGATAGTGTAAAACTTGCCGTCCTTACCCTCAAAGCGGCCTGTAAACGGATTCGCCTCTGTGCCGATAGGCTCAAAACCGCGTCCGCCGTTAAGCGTGCGGGACGCGGAAGCGTCTATATCGCCGCCAAGTATATAGTGGCCGCTTAGCGGATAACCGGGGTCCTTGCCGACACGGAGAAAATCGGCGTACGTTGATATCGTAATAGGAGTCTGGCCGATAGCGGTAATTGCCGTCAGCAATATTGACGTGATGATTATACGGACGAATGTTATCCATCCGCCTGCCGGTTTGCATTGGTTTACTGATGTTGACTTCATATCATAACTGTCCTGTTTTAGTGGTTTGTTTAGGGAAAACACTACCTTACACCAATTAATACAGATATTTTTTCGGATTTACCGGTTGATGTTTTTATAGTACCCTTTATCAAATATGTTCCTTCGGGTACCTTTCGGCCCTTGGTATCTGTCAAATCCCATGCGCCGATTATGCGGCGTGAGCCCGCTGTTTTATCGGTGATTTTTATTTTGTTAATCACACTGCCGGATGCGTTGTATACCGTTAATACCGCGTCATTCACATAATCGCCGTCACGGTAAAAATTTACCATTTGGCCTGATGATTTTGCTATCGGATTTGGCCCCGCTATGAAATTTGATACGCTTTGCTTGGCTAATGACGGCGCATCCAGTGCGGGTTGTTCGGGCGCGATTAATCGCGCCGCTGCGGGGGTTGACACCACCAATACCGCGGTGTCCGCGAATACCGCGCCGTCTATTACCGTCCGCGCTGTGAAAATAATCGTACTGCCTGCCGCGCTCCGGGCTAACGCCGCGTTGAATACCGCTATGCCGTTTGACATATCCGTCCATACCGTTTTTGACAGCGTTACATCCGCCATTTTTACAGATATCAATACTGCCGCGGAACCGGCCGTATACGCGCTGCCGTCTGAATCTACCGCTCTTACCTGTACGGTGTAAATTGATGACGACGCGTCTGCCGCTGTATGCTGTCCGTCAACAATTACCTTGTTTGACGCGGGTGTGATAAACCTCAATCCGGCGATACCGAGCACATCGCCTTTATGGCCGTTTTCATTGGCTGTTATATCGCCGCCGGTATCAATATCATAGGAATCAACTCCAATTGCGGCAACGGCTATTCTGCTTACGGCAGACGCTGTTTTTAAACCGCCATCGCTGTTGTCTTCAATCTTGTTTGTTATTACCACATAATAATAAAGGACGCCAGGGACACTAAGGACGTCAATTGGGAGAGAGTATGACGGCTGTATTGCGCCAGGAATTACTTTTGCGCCTATGTAGCTGTTTTTATCGTTGACAAACCACTGGTAACTGAGTTCTCCGTTGTCTCTGACAGCCGCAGACGCGGTCAAAGTCAGCTCTCCCCCAAGGTCTGTACGGCCGCTGCGCGGATGCGTCATTATAACCGGGGGCTGCGCGGTTATAAGCGTTTTGGGCGGGTCTCTGAGCGCAAGCGCGGCTGAGTCTGTCAACACCGCTCCGCTCTCTGTAGTCAATGATGCTGTGAATCTCACCAAATTGCCCGGCGCGCCGTCTAAAAGCGCGGCGTTTAACACCGCAATACCTGTCTGCGAATCAGCTCTCACTGTTTTAGAGAGTACAACGCCGCTCATGTTCACCGTTATTGCCACATTTAAAGATTGACCAACGCAAGGGTCGTTTTGTAAATCAAACGCCAATACCCTGACCTCATAAATCTGCGAACCTGCGGTAACCGTATCTGTCAATCCGTTCGTCTGACGGCTTGACGTTGGATTAATGAACCGCAGACCGGCAGGCGAGTTGTCGGCTACAAACACTCCGGTAACAGTACATTCCACAGTTACCGCAGCCGACAGCGTACGCAGTGTAAGAACCGCAGCCGTCTCCGATACGTCTGACCCATCAACCACCCACGAATACTCAAACTGCCCGCTGCCGCCCGGTCTAACTGTAAAGGTAAGATTCCAGCCAGCCAAAGCTGCGCCGCCGTTTAGTACAGAAACGCTAACCGAATTTCTAACCGCAGACGCGCTGATTGTTGAACCTGCCGCTGTACCCGCACTTGTCACAGAATAATTAACCGTGTAATAATCTACCGCTGCGCTGCTTAATATCTCAAATCCATCATCATTACTATTAATACCAACCTCAATTACAGCGCCGGTGAATATCAAATTGCTGCCGGATACTTCGTATATTCTCCATGTGCCATTGTAAAGACCGGCAACAGACACATTACCATCATTAAAAATCGCTCCCCCTGCAACAAGAGCAGTATCCGCAGCAAGTCTTACCGTGAAACTCTTTTCGCAGTTTGTCCAAAGAGTATCGTCTTTGTTAACAGCGAAATTGGCGCTTATTAGCGGTATTTGCAGATACACGGGCAGATGCGCCGTACCGAAATGCGGAAGCGAACCGATTTCAAGCGTCCAGCCGTTCTGTTCTGTAAAGCGGTTGCCGAATGTGCCGGTTGAGCTCTGTATTTCGGTGATGATATCGGCTTTGGAGATGCTCTCGCCGTGAATAGTTGTAGAACCTGTTTCTGATTCGTCAACTGCGCCGTTGTTTACTCTCATGCCGGCGAAAGCGATATTATTTGAGACTGCAATCCCCGGATTATTAGAACTGACACTGCCAATCACCCGCCCAACGTCTAAAGCGCCTTCTACGCTTGGATTCAGCGCAGCGTTGCCGGTCACGGTTCCATAATTATTCATTCCAATCACACCGCCGACATTAAGATTACCGCTCACTTCGCCTGTAGAATAACAGTTTGTTACCTCTCCGCCATTAATGCGTCCAACCACGCCGCCGACATATTCACCATTACCGCCGATATTCGCGGCAGAGTAGCAGTTTGTTATCTCTGAGTTCTGACCGAGTCCTACCACGCCGCCAATGTAGTAACCATTACCGGTAACACTTCCGGCGGAATAGCAGTTTTTCACCTCTCCGTCTTGAACTAATCCCACTACACCGCCAACATAGGAGTCTAAAGAGGAAGAGCTGCTGACCGTACCTGAAAAATAGCAGTCTATTACACTGCCTCCACTAACAACATACCCGGCCACACCGCCCACCGCTCCGCCGGTAATAGTTGCATTCGTAACGCCCAAACGCCTCACAACCCCGCCCCCGAAGCCGCCTTCAATATGACCAAACAAGCCCTGGTAGCCTGAAACGCCGGGACGGTTGATTGTGAGATTGCTTACAGCATACCAGGCTCCGTCGAATATTCCGCGGAAACTGTTAGGCGTGGCGGAGTTCCCTATCGGCACCCACCCCTCGCCTGCCTGATACCCCGACAAATCAATATTGCCCCCCAGCCTGTAATCCAATCCCGCCCACCCGGCATTTCCATCCGCGTCATTAACAAGCCCGGCCAAATTCGCAAGATGCTCCGGCTCAGTAATTATGTATGGGTCACCCGATGCGCCTGTACCGCTGTAAAAAGGTCTCAGGTAACTTGGCATTTCAACCGTAGTATCGAAGAGGCCGGGGAGCCTGCCCGGCGCAACTGTCCACGGGCTTATGCTGCCTGATGTAAATTTGCCGTCTATTGTGCCGTTGGCGTTGACTGTGACTATGGAAATATCTGCGCCGTCAATATTATTCGCGGCAACATTGCTCCATGTGTTGTTACCGGCGCTGTTTAGCATACCATCAAAGGCTGTGTTGCCGGTGAGTGTTGCGCCGCCTGGATTTCCAACCACACGCCCGATATTAGAACCAAACTCTTCCACACTTATATTCAGCGCTGCGCAATTTTCTATATTGTTAATACTGCCAAGAACATTCCCCACAATGCCGCCGACATTACTTGCGCCGCTAACCGCGCCTGTAGAGTAACTGTTGATAACATTGCTTTCCATAATCTGTCCAACCAAACCGCCGGCAGAAAAATAGAAACCCTGAGTGCTGCCTTCAACTGCCGCCGTGGAGTAACTATTCCTTATATCGCTGTTATCGGCATGTCCCACCAAACCGCCAACCATGTTGGTTCCGCCTCTGACTATACCGGTGGAATAACAGTTAGCCACACTGCCGCGGCCGCTGCTGCTCATATTAATGCGCCCCGCCACTGCGCCAACATAACTGCTGCCGGTAATATTCACGTTCTCAAGTCCAAGACTGTCCACACTCCCGCTAATATCACCGAACAAACCTTGATACAGTTCATCGCGGTTAATAAAAAGATTGCTTATAACATACCCGCCGCCGATGAAATCGCCCATGAATGAATTCAGCGCGTTTCCAATCGGCACCCACCCTTCAGAATCAGTATTACCAGTCCACGGGTCATTGGCCAAATCAATATTGGCCCCAAGCCGGAGAGTCTCACCATTAAAATTCTCTCCGCCGTTAACCGTTTGGCTGAACTCCCACAAATCTTCGGCAGTCATGATAACGCCTGTAACGCGCCAGTCATTGTTTTGTGTCTGAACAAGATCGCCGCCGCGTGTCTCTAGCATATACAGCGAATCCAAAATTACGAAATTCGTATGAAAGCCTGCGCCGCCTGTTACAATTACCGAATCAACAAAACCAGGGTAATAGTTCGAAAAGAGCGTATACTTGTTAGTATCAGGGGCAAAAGCGTGGGCGCCGCTTGTTACTACGTTTATTCCCCTTATGTAACCCGATATTATAGGGCCTGTGATAACCGGAGCGCCGCCAAGCGTAAACGGGCCGACGACAGATACCGCAAAGCCGTCTGCGGTGTTTTCAATCGTACCGCCCAATATCTCCAAGTCTAAACGGTTGGAAGTAACCACGCCATTAGCGTGTGTAGGGAAATTATAGGCGGCAGATGATGATATATGCGCGGAATCTGAAATTGTCATTGCTCCTGCCGCATTCAAAACAGCGATAGCTTCGGCATGAGAAGTGTTGTAGATAGTGCCGCCGCTGATATTTATTCTGCCCGTATTGTTGATGTTAAGAACCGCCTCGCCTAAGCTTTCGTTGTAAATAGTTCCGCCGCTGATATTTATAATACCGCCAGAACCGTTTTGGCTGTTAGCGACCGCCGCAATGAATAAAGAGCTTGCGCCGGAGTGGTAAATAGTCCCGCCGCTGATATTTACTACCCCTGAATGATTTTCGACTGCATCGTAATCACTGCCGGTTGAAATTGTTCCGCCGATTATATCAAGCGTTCCAGCGGTATTCAAAACAGAACCGCTGATACGTCCGCCGCTTATTGTAAGCGTTCCTTCAGAAGATTTACTTATTGCGCGGCTTGACGAAGCAGCCTGAATATCCGCAGTATTTTCTACAGATACTCCGTTAATCAGCACTATCGCGCCCGGATAAACGAAAGATGCGGATAAACTGCCCGTAAGCGTTATAACCCCCCAATAATCTCCATTCGGCCCGCCGTCAAACGTAATATTATCCATCCCAATGCTAAGCGTACCAACTGACATCGGGTCTCCAAACAATATTTCGCAGTCAGCGCCGGATGCGTCTTCTCCTATAGCGTTTATCAAATTTTGTATATTTGCGTCAGACTCCGTGAATGTACCGTCATACGACGACGCCTTAAATCCGCCGCCGTCATTTACAACAATGTATTTGACATTCGGCATCAAATGGCGCGGCATCACAACAGGCGCGCCGAATCCGGGGAGAGAGTCGGTATTGGTTGTCCACACCGGTTCGGTAAACATCAGGGCAAGTGTTGTACTGTCGCTGATTTGCTTCTTGGTGATGTCTGCGCCGTCAATAACTGCAGGGTCGCTGCTTGATATGGGGGCGCCGTTTACTTCCATACCAATGAAAGCCCTGTTGCCGGAAAGTACGGCGTTATTGTTCCAGTTCATACCGACTACGCGTCCGACATCAGACATTCCGTTAACACTAACGTTTAGCGCGGCGTTGCCGGTTATATTGGCTGGTGGCTCCCAATCGGAAGCGTTCCAAATAACCCCTACGATTCCGCCTACATACTCGTCTGCTCCCGTGACCGTACCTGTGGCGTAGCAATTTATTACGTCACCCCAATCAAAATCAGTTGGATAAACCTCTCCAACCACACCGCCGATGCCGTAACCGCCGCCGCTTACATTGCCGGTACTGTAACTGTCGGATATTTTGCTTTTGTCAAGTTGACCTATTACACCGCCAACTGAGCCAAGATTAGGGCCGCTGACGTTACCTGAACTCCAGCAGTTAGACACTATACTCCAATCAACATCTCCGGCCACGCCCCCAACTCCCCAGGCAGATGTTGAAGATGTCCCGATAACTGTTGCAGATGAACCACATCCTGTCAAATATATGTAGGCAGTATTACCCACTACGCCGCCAACCTGACTTACGCCCCTGACCGTACCTGAGGAATAGCAGTTAATAATATCACTGCGGCCATCGTCTAATATTACATAACCGTTGCTGCTGCCTCTCGCATATCCTGTCACAGCTCCGGTAGTATTTCCGCCGGTAATATCAACTTCTTCAACAATAACATTTTTTACAGTACCATTCCAAACATAACCGAAAAGTCCGGCATTGTCCAATTCATCATCATTTATGTACAATCCTTCTATAATATTGTTACCGCCGTCAAAAACCCCTTTGAATCTATTGTAAACCTCGACATTAGAGGTACCATTGAAGTGGTAAAACCACTCATTGCCTCTTCCTATCGGAATCCACCCCTTGCCGCTGTTAAACGCGCTTCCATCACCATAATCGGCAAGGTCAATAGAATTTTCCAACAGATAATGTTTATCCGCCCAGTCAAGATGCGTATGCTGATAGTTCACCGCAGCCGCCATCCATGCCAGTTCATCCGCAGTGCGTATGCCATAAGGACTGCTCTCTGTCCCGCTGCCAGAGAACTCCTCTGTTGCTTTCATAATAATATCAAGACCGTTTGCGCTTACATCCAATACGTACAGATTATAAGGCATTACAAGATGAAAATTATGGAAAAACGACGGCGCGTGGTTCGCTATTACAACCGCTCCATGCGCAATGCCGTCGGTTATGTCGAAGGTATAAACATTACTGCCGGGATTGAAATCATCCGCTGTGCCGCCTGTGATTATGTCAATTTGAGTATTCTGCAATGAGAGCTGAATCTTGCCGGTTATAGCGGGTTCACCGCCCAGCGTAACCGCGCCGCCCAAACTAATAGCCAAATCGTCAGCCGAAGCCGAAGAAATCGTACCGCCGAGAATTTCAAGTTCAGAACCGCTGCCTGTAAATATAGCGTTACTGCCGGTTTGGGAAATAATTTCCGTCTCAAAACCCGATATGGTAACTTTGCCGCCGCTGGTAGACACCGCACTGCGAGAGGTTGTGGAAATTCTACCGCCTGTAATTTCTACAATGCCGGAAACGTTGGAAACTGTCCCGTAGTTCATCGATGTCGTTGACATTGTTCCGCCGCTGATATTTACCGTTCCGTTGGCGCTGTTGTAAACCGCGCTTCCGAAATTGCCCGCAGATATGCTTCCCCCGTTTACATGCACTATACCGTTGGTACGATTGTCAATAGCGAATCCTGAATTATTCGTAAAAACAGTTCCGCTGTCTACTATTATGATACCGTTGAGCTGATTGTAAATAGCGTGTCCAAGGTTAACGGCAGAAACCGTTCCGCCGCTAATCTTCACAGTTCCTGACGACGCATTGCTTATCGCGATGCCGTTTCCGTAAGTACAGTTGATTTCAATATTTCCATCGGTAATAATATTAACAGTTCCCGTAGTATTACTGTAAATCGTTCTGCCGTTCCCGCTTCCGCCTGTTGCGTTATTTCTGATATTAGCCTTAATCTCCGCAGAGGCGCCGTTTGTTAAGTATACCGCGCCTGAATTCGCGTTTTGATAGGATGTTACGAGACTTCCTGAAAGGGTAATGAGCCCCCAGCCGTCTCCATTCGGCCCGCCGTCAAACATTATGTATCCGTTTACAATATTGAGCGTTTCTCCATTGTCCCCGAACTGTATTTCGCAGTCACTGCCGCCTGCGTCATCTCTTATTTCGTCAATTACTTCCTGTATATCAGTAGTTGATGAATAATACCAAACTGTTGCGCCGCCGTCCTTAGACACTGTAAAAACAGCGCCGCTCCCGCCGGTAATAACGTATACAGGGTCAAACTGTAAATGAACAGGCCAGTGCGGCTCGCCAAAGTGCGGCAGAGAATTGGCTTCAAGCGTCCAGCCGCCCGGCGTATCTGTAAAGCGGTCGTCAAACGTACCGGTTGAGCTCTGTATTTCGGTGATGATATCGTCTTTTGTTATGCTCTCGCCGTGGATAGTTATATGACCTGTTTCTGATTCGTCAACTCTGCTGTTGTTTACTCTCATGCCTGCGAAAGCGATATTATTGGAGATTGCGCCAGTCGGATTAGTATTACTATTACCAAGCACCCGCCCAACTCCTGAAACGCCTTCTACGCTTAAATTCAGAGCGGCGTTACCGGTCACAGTTCCATAATTATTCATTCCAACCACACCGCCGACAAATTCACCGTTACCGCTGACACTACCGACAGAATAGCAGTTTGTTACCTCTGCGGTATTAACGCGTCCCACCACACCGCCGATGTACCAACCATCACCGGTGACACTTCCGGCAGAATAACAGTTTTTCACCTCACCGCCATCAATTTGTCCCACTATGCCGCCGACATAATCAGAAGGCCAACCGTCGCTATCTTCTCCGACTACGTTTACAAGTGAATAACTGTCGGAAATATCGGCAATGTTGGTTCTTCCGACCAAACCACCGACATAATATCCGCCTCTCACGCTTCCGGCGGCGCTGCTGTTTCTTATGATAGTTAAATAACCCCGCCCAACAAGACCGCCGGTGCCGTTATGAGCGTCGCTGACAATACTAACATCAGTTCGGCTGTTAGTAATAAAAGTAGTATCGGCGTCTGAATCTCCAACCAAACCGCCGCCGGCAAGGTCTCTCGCGTTAACAGTACCTGTGAATGTGCAGCTGTCAATATAAAAACGATTGACTAAACGGGTTTCTCCCACTAAACCGCCGCTCGCTTCCCACCCGCCAATTATTGAGGCATTGAGGACATTAAGGTTTTTTATAACCACCGAATCACTCGACCCCACCGTTCCGAACAATCCGGCAGTATAGCCGAAATTCGGGTTATTGATACGCAAACCGCTTATAGTGTGCCCGGCGCCGTCAAAAATACCTCCAAACGAACGGTTGGTTATGAAATCATGCCGCCCTATCGGCACCCATCCCTCAACAGGATTGCTGCTCGCATCTATATAATCGGCAAGGTCAATATCACCGCCAAGCGTAATGGTTTTACCGGAAAAATTGATACCATCGTTAACAAGCTGCGCAAGCCCGGCCAGCTCTTCGGCTTCGGTGATTGTGTAGTTCAAATCGAATTCATTGCCAATATACCAGTAGATATCCGGCACTCCCTGCATTCGCAGATGTCTGGGTAAGTCTATAAACGCGCCAAATCCGGGAAGATATCCGTTAGCGGCACTCCACGGGTTACCGTTGTTCGGAAATCTTCCGCCGAAAGTGCCGTCTGCGTAGATGTCATCTATGTCACTGCCATTGTGACTATTGAGGTTGCTGTTCCAATTCCATATTGGGCCGCTCTCAGAGAAACCAATAATACCGGCAAACGCGATGTTGTTGGCAAATGAACTTGCCGACCCGGGGCTGCGGTATCCAACAATGCGGCCTATGTTCGTACCGTTTGCAGCTGTCAATCTTGAGTTGAGGGCGGCGTTATTGGATATGCCTTCCGGCATTCCGCTGTCTTCAACGTGTCCTGCAATGCCGCCCACAGTATTAGCGCCGCTGACTTCACCGGTGGAATAACTGTTAGTTATATTGCCCCTTTGAACCATACCTGCCAAACCGCCGGCAAAATTATTACCGCTGACCTTGCTGGCTGAATAGCAGTTTGTTATGCTGCCATCCTGGTTAAGCGTCCCTGCCAGACCGCCGACATTGTTATTACCTCTGACTTCACCTGTGGAATAGCTGTTGATTAAGCGGCCTTCCTGAGCAAGCAGACCAACCACGCCGCCGACATAATCGCGCGCAGTAATATCTACATTCACAACACCCAAATTTCTCACAACCCCGCTGCTGCCGGGAGGACCGCCGCCTGGAACAACAGCACCAAACAGGCCTTGATAGTCTGCATTGGAATTGTTAATGTATAGATTGCTTATGATATTTCCGGCGCCGTTAAAAACACCTCTAAACGGAACGTCTATACGCCCAATAGAAGTCCAGTTATCATACGCAGACAGGTCAATGTTACCGCCAAGCATAATAGTTTTACCGCCAAAGTTATCCATTGCAGGCGTTCCGCCCCAAGTTCCATTGACGATAGCCGCCAATCCGGCCAACTCATCCGCTGTAGAAATGGTAAAACTCGTGGGCCCAGGACTATACCAGCCGGTATTAGGAGTCCCGGTCTGAGCAATAGCAGTTACGGCCATTATCACAACAGCTATACCGGTCGCCGGGATTTTATTGAGAACGGACAATTTCATAGCAGATTCTTTGCGATTATAGTGTCAAATGAATCTTTGTCCCATATATTGAGGATGTATCTGAGATAAAATAATTTATCCGCAGGGGGTAATGCGTATGATTTTATTTATGATATATATATTTGGGAGAGGCGGCGCGCTACGCGCTGACCGCCACGCAATCCATCTCTTCGGTATTGGGCATACCTTCTGCCTTTGCCTTTAAAGTAGCCTCAGCCCACGCAGAACGCAGAGATTCGAGGTATGTGAGGATTTCTTCTATAGGGGCTTTATTGTTGCTGATATTCGCGTCTACTGAGATACTGAACATATAGCCGTAGAGGTTATATAAGTTCATGGCGATTTCGCCGCCCGCGTCAAGATTGAGCGCCTGCTGGAGCTCTTCGAGCGCATCCTGAATTTTATAAACGTGCTTTACGCGCTCTTCAAGGAGTTTTCTGTCGTCAAACTTCTCTAACGCAAGCTTTGCATGCTTTATCGCTACGTCATAAGTAACAAGAAGCAGTTTACCCTGGTCGTTAGTATCAATCGGCGCGTTTCTGTAAGCACTGTATCCCTGTCTCATTCTCAGAACCCCTCTCTCCTGTTTGCCCGGCTCCTGTTGTACTGAAACGCCCTCGTCCATGAAGGCGTGACATTTAAATTTATCGGATTCGCGCAATGCGGGCTTTAGGACTTTTTCAACTTTTTCTCTCTTCAAGCGGAATATAAGGCCGTTGTCTTGATACGTTCTTGTAAGCGGGACGGACAATTCTTCCGCCGCTCACTATCTCCTCTATACGGTGGGCAGACCAGCCTGCAATACGGCTTATCGCGAATATCGGCGTATAAAGTTCTTTTGGAATATTAAGCATTTTGTATACCAGTCCAGAATAGAGGTCTACATTTGCGGACATCGCCTTCTCCACCCCTTTTACTTTTGCAAAGACCTGCGGCGTAAGCCGCTCAATAGAGCGAAGCAGATTAAACTCATCCATAAACTTTTCTGACTTTGACTCGGCAAGCTCCTGCGCTTTTTGACGCAGAATAACTGCGCGCGGATCGCTTAAAGTGTATACGGCGTGTCCCATTCCGTAAACGAGTCCGCTTTTGTCAAACGCCTCTTTGCGGATGATTTTAGCGAGATAGTCAGAAACTTCACCGTCGTCAGCCCATTTTTTTACACCCGCCATGATATCTTCAATCATAGCAGATACTTTTATGTTGGCGCCGCCGTGTTTGGGCCCCTTTAGCGACCCGACTGCCGCGGCTATTGAGGAGTAAGTATCGGTATCGCTTGACGCTACGGTATGGAGAGTAAAGGAGCTGTTGTTGCCCCCGCCGTGCTCCGCGTGAAGCACAAGCGCCAAATCCAGAACTTCAGCTTCAAGGTCGGTAAAGGCGCTGTCTGGACGTATCATGTGCAGAAAATTCTGAGCGGTGCTCATACCGTCCTGCGGTTTATGAATCACAAGACTCTTTTTATCGTAGAAGTGGCACTTCGCCTGATACCCGTAAGCGACCATAGTCGGAAAACGCGCTATAAGCTCTATACACTGGCGCAGCACATTTTTTATATCAATACAATCGGGGTTGCTGTCATAAGAGTAACTGGCGAGAACTGAGCGCGCCAAACTGTTCATAACATCGGGAGAGGGCGACTTGAGAATCATGTTGTCCATAAACCCTTCGGGAAGCTCCCGGCAGGCGTCAAGCATACCTCTGAAGTGTTTAATCTGCTCCGCGTTGGGCAAATTGCCGAAAAGCAGCAGATACGCTACTTCATTATAGCCAAAGCGTTTATCTCTCTGAAACCCTTCTACAATATTTTCTACATCAATGCCGCGGTATCTTAAATGCCCTTCAACGGGAGTTTTCTCACCTTCGTCAAGAACATAACCGTGTACGTCTCCAAGATTTGTAAGACCTACAAGCACTCCGGTGCCGTCCGCGTTGCGCAGTCCCCGCTTTACGTTGTATTTATTATAGAGGCTCGATTCTATTGAGTTCTCTTTTATAGCAATCTCTGTGAGACCGCCCAAATACTGCTTTTCGAATTCAGTTTCTTTTCTTTCGCTTGTGTTCATTATGCGTTTTCTTCCGGGATTCTGTAATAGTAAGGTAAAGTAATATATGTCTTAAACTATATAATATAATTGTTTTTAGGGGGGAAATCATAATGATAAAGTCAAAAGATAGTACAAGGGGGGAAGTCTCCCCCTCGCTCCAGCCAAAAAATTAAACAAAAAGACGTTTAATTTTTTGTCTTCCGCTACCCCCTCTACGGGGGAAAAAAGCCCCCCCGTAACGCCCCCCGTAAACAAATGCCGCACGGCGGCATAAAAATCGGTACAACAACTTACTTTGCAATCTTTTTTCTTAGCATATCACCTATCCGCAGTTTTTCACTGCATCCATCAAGGATAAAAAGGCGGTTGGGAACTGCTTTATCGCATATTTTGCCGTCGAGTTCTTCAATGTTTTTAAAGGTTAGTTTGTAAGGGGCGAGACTGTTTTTTACAGAAAGGACATTTAAGGATTCAAAGGACGAAAAACTGTTTTTTACGTCGATTATGGGGCGGCCGTTTATAACTGCTTTTACTGTGGCTACAAGGCGGTAACCGGCTTGAGCTTTTGAGGCGAAGAGATCTTGTTTTACTGGTTCTCCCATGTAAAAACCTGTTGTGTAGGTTCTGTGGTCAAGAGCCTCAAGCTCTTCTGTCCACCACTTTTTTACTTTGTAATTTTGAGGATCGCTAAGACATAAGTCAAGAGCTTCACGGTATACTTTAACAACGGAAGCTACATAATGAGCGCTTTTGTTGCGGCCTTCGATTTTTAGGGATACTACCCCGCTCTCTATTATTTGCGGCAGGATGTCAATCGTACAGAGGTCTTTTGAGTTGAGCAGGTAAACACTTTCATCAACAGCTGACTCCTCGGCGATAAATCCTTCATGGGAAAAATTTACCGTTGGGTCATCAGGAGTAATTTTGTACTTTAACCTGCACGGCTGAGAGCAATCGCCAAGATTAGGATGACGCGCGTTGAAATATGTTCCTAAAAGGCAGCGGCCTGAGACAGAAACGCACATTGCTCCGTGGACAAATACCTCTGTTTGCATTATGTTAAGGGATGAGAGACGGCGGATTTGTTCGATATTTAATTCTCTTGGAAGGATAACGCGGCTTACCCCCTGATCAGCCCAAAATTGCATGGACGCTGAGTTGAATACGCCGTTCTGTGTGCTTAGATGAAGTTCAGCGTCAGGACATATCTTTTTAACTAATGATAATACGCCGGGGTCGCTTATGATAAAAGCGTGAGGCATCTTTCCGTTTTTGGCAAGCTCTCTTAACGTATTTTCAAGCTCAGGAAGCATCTCATCATTAGGCATGATATTAAGAACGCCGTAAACGCGCTTATTGATACCCGAAGCGAATTTAATAAGCTGTGAAAACTCTTCAACCGTAAAATTAGGCGAGTGCGCTCTGAGGTTAAGCCTGCCGATACCAGCGTACACCGCGTCTGCGCCGTGCGTAAACGCGGCTTCAGCGCATGCAAACGAACCGGCTGGTGCAAGTAGTTCTATCATAATAATTTTTTTGAAATGTTTTTCCGCGTACTGAAGGTACGCTCGCGGTGTGTTTTTACCGCGTCTTTACAGCCCCGGATTTTAACCGGGGGTTTATGTTAAAATTGCGAGTAATGGAGCACCTTAATCTCTCTGCCCCAGCCAAGCGGCCTCTTGACCCTCTCTCCGTTTACCCAGCCTACAGTCTGCAGTTTCTTTTCAAAGATATCTTTTACATCGAACTGAAGCTGAAAGTTGTGAGAAAACGCCCATCTTATCCCGGCGTTGAAAAACCCTGTTGACATGTAGCTGTCTCTTTTACCGGTTTTATCATTAAACGCGCAATCGTACTCCGCAAGAAGCGTGAGTTCGTCGTTAATAGTAATGTCAATACCGCCCATTGCATTCGGCCAGCTTATGTTTTCACGGTCTTCAAGGGAGTAGTTGCCTGTTCCGTGCAATCCAATTTGTACGATGTTAAGCATAATGTAATTCTTGCTCAAAGCGAGAAAAAAACCGGGTGATTTAAAAATATATCCGTCATAACCGAACCGCCCCACGTTGGCCATACCGCTGTGGCCCTGATGGTCATAACCGAGAGTAAAAGCAGGGATAGCGTAACGCTCCTCAAACAGGCGGTATTTTACAAGAACGCCGGGCGCCGGGTTTCCTCTCGCATCGCTGCGCCTGCCTATAATTCCCTCGCCGCCGTAAGAGAGACCGACAGTGAAGCGGTCTGTAAGCCCTACGTTGAGCCCCATCATCACACCGCTTTCATAACCTGTATAACCGGCAGGGTAAAAGCGGCACTCAAGGTCGTAGTGGGATTTTGGAAGAACCCCCGCCGTGTGCGCGTCAACTAACTTGCGCGGCTGCATACTCTCCTGAGCGTTTAACAGTGTTATCATAACCAAAACAAAAATGCTGACTTTTGTAAAAACATCCCGCATCGCAACTTTCATTATTGAGCGCCTTTCTTTTTAAGACGTAACTCGTTTTGTCTTCTGATTTCATATTTTTTTCGGTCATGTTCCGCGTTTGTTACAGAGAAATCGTGCGCTCCGCTTCCGTCCCAGAGCGCTACAAAAAACATCGCTTTTGTGGTGTCAGGCTTTGCGCTTGCGCTGATCGCTCCAAATCCGGGTGAACAGATAGGCCCAGGGGGGAGCCCCTTAAAGCGTCTTGTGTTATAGGGAGAGTCTGTATTAAGCTCCGAAACGTAAAGCGGGCCGTCGAATTTGCGGAATATATATCTAACTGTAGGGTCAGCGCCAAGCGGCCATCCAAGCCGCAGCCTGTTGTGGAAAACCCCTGCGATTTTCCCCCGCTCCGAGGCAAGCGTCGCCTCTTTTTCTACAATTGACGCAAGTGTAATAATTTGATGGAGATTATATTTTTTCATTATTACACTGTCCCCCGCTACAGTTGCCCAAACCTCTTTAAAGCGGGAAGTCATTCTGCGGATAATAATTGCAGCGTCACAGCTTCCTGAAAAACGGTAGGTATCGGGGAAGAGATAGCCTTCAAGAGAGTGCGCTTGTATACCGGTTGATTTAATAAACTCAGCGTCATTGCATAACCGCACGAATTCTACAGAATCAATCCCAAACTCTGCGGCAAACCTGCTTGCGGTCTGCTCTACAGTAAATCCCTCTTTTATAAATATCTGCTGGTCAACCGTTTGCGGTTTCATAAGTTTTTTAGACGCGCTCAATGCGCCTTCGCCTTTTACGAAAGTAAACAAACCGGACTGTATTTTAGCTGAAATACCGCTGTACCTAAGATAATAAAAGAGCGCGGCGCTTGACGTCACCACGCCGTGAGCCTGAAGGGAATCGGCTGCGGCGCGCGCGCTGGTTCCGCGTTCTATGGTGATTTGTACGGTCTCAACGCTGTCGCCAAGGGGCATAAACGCGTAATAATAAACGGCAGCGCCAATCCCTACTGAACAAACCAGCAGCACAACGCAAAGAATAATAAACTTTTTTATCACACGCACCACCCATATAATGCTATACAGACAATAGCCCGCTGCCGCAAGCAGCAATATAACTCCCGTGAACAAGAGTCTGTATATAGGTAAAAATAATGAACGTAATGTCATAATGTCATTAATACCATCAAGATATCGTACTAATCTAAAATAATCTTTGGGTGGGCGGTATATAAAGAGAATAGAGATAAAATCGTGACACCCAAAACGGTTCCGTTTTAAACAGGGAGTTTGTTATCATAAAATCGGCTCATTTCAGCCTTTCAAAGTCCCCACTCCCCTTTTCGCCCTTTTCCTGTTGTGCCCCTCACAGGGAATCATATATATTATTATTATATAATAAATTTGCTTTCAAAGATTTTTATTTAGAAACTTTACTTAACGGAACCTTTTAATTCAATAGTCATATTTCCCTATAGATCAATGAACTACACCACTCTCCAATCAAAAAATAAAAAGTTACACAAATTTTACCTGAAAAACTGCCCCTTGGCCGCGCTGTTGACGCGCGCCGGTGATTATCTTTTGTATATTATCGCAGAAACAACCCGAACAGAAA
>Ga0123356_10001502_pt1 | contig 25659 bp, 23 predicted proteins | sample TergutEmb28metaG_2_FD_92546 | JGI IMG/M metagenome (GOLD analysis project Ga0123356, IMG submission 92546) | Embiratermes neotenicus P3 segment gut microbial communities from Petit-Saut dam, French Guiana - Emb289 P3 | ecosystem: Host-associated > Arthropoda: Insects > Digestive system > Gut ...
AAGCTTTGGGACGAGCGTCTGACTACAAAAAGTGCTCATCAGGTGCTCTCTGATGTCGGCAAACGCGGCAAGAAACGCAAAGCAACTGTTGACGCAGTCGCCGCCTCGCTGATACTCGAGGGGTATTTGCGCACGTAAAAGAGGAATTGTCTCATTTTGGGACAATTCCTCAAACTATTGCAAATACTGTGTTTTGATGGGCGGCATGAGGGGAATTATTGCCGTCCTTACATCTTTTTCAGATACTTGTCCAATACTTCGACGATTTTTATATATTCGAGCGGCTTTCCGATGTGACCGTTCATGCCCGCTTCAAGACATTTGTCAATGTCTTCCTTAAATGCATTAGCGGTCATGGCAACTATCGGAATTTCTTTTGCCCGCACCACATTTGAACTTCTTATAAACCTTGTCGCTGTGAAGCCGTCCATTTCGGGCATTTGCAAATCCATAAAGATTAAGTCATACTTTTTGGGGTTTGCTGCAAATGCTTTTACGGCTGCAACGCCGTTTTCCGCACAATCTATTTTCAGATGTGTGGCTTCCAAGAGCGCCATAACAATCTCACGGTTAATTTCAACATCTTCAACAAGCAGCACTGTAAATCCCGTATAATCGTGGTTGTGCATTTCATGTATCAGTGCTTCTTTTTCATTTTTAACTTCCTGCACTACCTTTTCTTCTTTTTTCGCTTCGATAATCTTAGCCCTTGCTTTACCTTTTCTGGCCTTATTAATCGCAAGCCTTACAGTAAAGGAAACCGTCACACCCTTGCCAAGCTCAGACTCGACCCAAATCTTGCCGTCCATCATTTCAATTATACTCTTTGAAATAACAAGACCAAGACCTGTTCCGCCAAAGCGGCGTGATGTGCTCGCTTCCGCCTGTTCAAAGGACTCAAACAGACGCGCCTGCTGTTCCTTGCTTATACCGATACCATTGTCTTTTACGATTATGCGGATTGTGCAATAATCGTCTTCTTCTTTTTCTTTTGCCACGTCTAAAAGAATAGTACCGTCTTCGTTTGTGAACTTGACCGCATTGGACAATATGTTCATGATAACCTGTACGAGCCTTTGGTCGTCACCATATAAATTGTCGGGTATGGTGTCGTCAATGTTTACTGTCAGTGTTTGGCTTTTCTGGTCAACACGGAAGTTAATCATATCTATGACCCGCTCAAGCATTTCTGTGAGAGAGAAGTTCACTGCAGAGAGCGCAAACTTATTTGCTTCTATTTTTGAAACATCGAGAATATCGTTAATAACACCTAAAAGGTGCTTTGACGCATTATGAATTTTACCAAGTGCATAGTCTTTTTTCTCAACGCTGTCTGTTGTTTCGCCAATGGTTGTCATACCCATTATTGCGTTGAGCGGTGTACGGATTTCATGGCTCATGTTTGACAGGAAGACACTTTTTGCCGTGCTTGCCGCTTCTGCTCTTTTTCTTGCAACCTGTATTTCCGTAACATCATTGGTTGTAATAATGTAGCCTGTTTGGACACCCTCATGGTCGTATAAATAGTTTGCCGTGCCCTTAAAGTAGCGGTCATCTTCCTCCCTGTGAAAAACCTCTGCTTCTCTTCCTTCTTCCAAAGCTTCAATAGGACTATACGGCGATTTGGGAGGATATATGCTTATCACATCATACAAGACACCTTTAACATCCTTGACATCATTTTTTGTCAGTTCCAGTGCGGCGTTATTCATATAAATAACCCTGTATCTCGTGTCTGTAATAACAAGGGGTGATTTTGTGCTGTTTTCAATACTGTCAGCCATATCATCAAAGGAGTCTGCAAGTATTCCAAATTCATCTCTTGATTTAGATTTCATTCTGAAATGCCTGTCACCGTTGCGGAAACGGTAAATGCCTGCTACAAGCAGCTTTATGTTTTTTGTAACTGTTGAAGCCAATGAGATAGCCACGACTATAATCAGTATAAACACGCCAATACTTGTAATAACAAGCTGAATAATACTCTTGTTTAAGTTGCTGTCTATCGCATCTAAAAGCCGCTCCTCCATATGCACGGCAGGAGCTGTGAAATCTTCAATGCCTGCGCCAATCGTAACAAATGCAAACCCTCGGCTGTTGCCTTGCACTTCGGGCGCATATTTGCCCGTGTAGTACGGAATTGCTCCCGCTGTTGTCGGCTTTAGTATTCCGCTCCAGAAAATGTAAAATGACCCTGAGCCGCCGCTTTCCGTCAAATCCATCCAGCCCGTACATTGAGGTGCATTGTTTAGATACCTGCCGTCAAGTCCTACAAAGCCTGCTTTTGTCAGCTCTCTTGCGGGAGTTTTGATGCGCGACTGACGGTCTAAGCCCGAGCCGTCGATAAGTGGTCTTTCACCAAACTGCGGCAGCACTTCCCTGTTATCTTTATAGTGCTCGTAAAACGTGCCCCAGCTTGTACCGTAATTAGCTTCGGACAATCTGTCCCATGACGGATTTTCTTCAAGCCACTGCTGACCGCCGCCGCTTGACCAATGATAAAATGGTGAGTTGGAGTCCGTTCCCTCAAGCCACGGCACCTGCGGCTCACCTGTCAGGGGATTATAGCCCACTATTGAGTGATGTCTCGGATGCGCTATATTGCGGCATTTATAGTCCCATATAAATGCGTAGTTACCCTCATAGGCACTTGGCATGATTGTATAACGCTCTGTCATTGGAGTTATGTAGTCGACAAACTCCATAATATGCTCGTGATTAAGTGCCATTGTCACATAACCGATTATTTCCCCTAAAGCGTCCTCTACAGGGGTTGCCCAGCGGACAATACCCTCAAAGCGTTGACCAAGCGGGTTTTCTTTCCCTGCAAATGCCTGCTGCGCGGCAACTTTCATAAATTCGTCAGTCGGGAGATTGGCGATTTCAAGAAGCTTGTCATAGTTCGGATGTGTTTGCGGCATATCGTTTTTCAAAACACCGGGTGTGTACATTCCTATATAATTAGTGCCGACATATGCTCCGATAACATCAGATACATAGATTTCGCCCGGAGCGAGTTTTTGAAGCTCTTCCCAGTATGTTTCCGCTTTTATATATGTGTTGCTTTTATAGGAAACATCCATTTTGTCCGAGTTGAGCGGGTAGTTTATCTTTGTGGAGTTGGGGTTTACGAACTTAAATACCTCTTGACCGTCGAGGTCAATAAATGTTACCTCGTCATAAAGAGGTCGCAGCTCTCTGTACCTCGGAAATACCTCAGGCGGTCTGTAGCGGAAGCTGCTTCCAAGCAAAACATCCTCATTTTCAATGTTTGTTGAGACATCGTGTGTTCCCGTATAAACAAACGGATTAACTCAACCCATGACATTTTATCATCAGAAAGCTTCCACTCACCGATTGTCATCAGATTTCCGTTTCTGTTTTCGGAAAATATTCTATATGACATATCAGACGGCACAAGGCTTGCAAGCAGCATTATGTCCTGATCCCGCTGATATAAAAACTCTGAAATAGCTATTGATGTATTGGTTGCCATGCGTTCAATATTGTCACGTGCACTGTCATTTAATGCAATTGTAGAGTCATCGACAGATATGTCGCGCAGCATAAAACTCAGTGTGTTAAGCTGGTTCCATGTGATGACTGTGAGTATGATTATCGGTATGAGCATCACAACAACAAAAATCATAATAAGCTTTGTACGCAATCCAAGCTTGGCTTTACGAGTGCTGCTTTTTTTAACTTCTTCCTGTTTTTTTACTCTTTTACCCATAAGAAGGCACCTCACTGACCTCAACTTAAAATTATATATCACGCACTATCAATATGCAACCTTAAAAATGAGCACTCTGTTCACCATAATGCCTCTTATTTTGACTACATCTTAACCTTGATTTTCGACAAAATATGATTTATTATATAAAGACCGGCTCGCGAGGATGCCAAAAATGTCATTTTTTCGGAGGGTTAAAATGGAACGCCAAGATAAAGAAAATTATTACCTTGATATAGCGGAAACTGTTATGCAAAGATCTACCTGTAAGCGCCGTAAGTACGGGGCTATTATTGTGTTAAATGATGAAATTATCTCTACGGGATATAACGGAGCTCCCCGCGGCAGGAAGAATTGTCTCGACCGCGCTGTATGCATGAGAGACGAACTTGGCATACCAAGCGGCGAGCGTTATGAGCTGTGCCGCAGTGTTCATGCCGAAGCAAATGCCATTATTTCGGCTGCGCGCAGAGATATGATGGGCTCAACCATGTATCTGTCGGGGCTTGACGCGAAAACCGGCGAAATTCTGCACGATACAGTTCCTTGCAGCATGTGCCGCCGCCTTATAATTAATTCGGGCATTGAAAAAACCGTTTGCCGTGTGCACGGCGGCAAGCATGTTGTCATTCATACCCGCGACTGGGTCTTTAATGACGACTCAATTTTAGACGGCACACAATTTTCGTTATGACAAGACAATTTGAAAGAACTGCACTGCTGATAGGGCAGAAAAACCTTGATAAGCTGAAAAACCGCCGTGTGGCGGTTTTCGGTATTGGAGGTGTCGGCGGTCACTGTGCCGAAGCACTCTGTCGCTGCGGTATCGGTGCTCTTGATATTTTTGACGGTGATGTTATCGACATCACAAATATCAACCGACAGCTCATTGCTTCTCACAGAACCGTCGGGCATGATAAGGTTGAGGTAATGCGCGAGCATCTGATTGATATTAACCCTGAACTTGAAATAAAAACACAAAAGCTTTTCTATTTGCCGGAAACGGCAAACTGCGTTAATTTGTCCGTATATGACTATGTAATTGACGCAATCGACACAATTACGGCAAAAATCGAGCTTGTATGCCGATGCAATACCCTCAGTATCCCTGTCATCAGTTCAATGGGTGCGGCAAATAAGCTTGACCCTGCGGCGTTTAAGGTTTCCGACATTCATAAAACATCGGTTTGCCCGATAGCGCGGGTCATGCGGCGGGAGCTTAGAGCACGTAATGTATCATCGCTTAAGGTAGTTTATTCGACCGAAACCCCTGTAAAAAACGAAAAACTCTCGAGCATTTCGTTTGTCCCGCCCGTAGTCGGGTTAATTATAGCCTCAGAGGTTGTAAAAGACCTCATAAAATGATATTATATCAATCAGAAAAATAGTCACTACGATTTTCCATATCTTGAAAGGGAGATAACAAGATGAAAATAGAAAATATTATCGAAATTTTAGACGCCAAGGTTTACACAGATGTGCCATACGACCACATCGAAATCAATGCCGCCTGCGGTTCGGATTTGATGAGTGACGCACTCGCTTTTGGCGAAAACAAAGGGCTTTTGCTGACAGGTCTCAACAATCCTCAAAGTATTCGCACAGCCGAAATGATGGATATCCATTGTGTAATTCTTGTCCGCGGAAAAGAACCCGACGACGCTCTTATCACTTTGGCAAATGAAAAAGAAATTGTAGTGCTTAGATCCGACCACTCGATGTATACTTCATGCGGGCTGCTGTACTGTGCAGGTCTCACCGGCGACGAAACATAACATAAATTGTAACGAGGTTAGCCTATGTCAGAATCATTAAAGCAACGCTACGATGTCAGTGCCCATGATTTCGCATCAGCAGGTGCTGCTTCCGCTGCGGTAAAAAAGACATTAAAGCAGCTTGGATTTCCTCCGGATTTCATAAGACGTACCTCAATCGCAATGTATGAGGGCGAGATTAACATGGTTATACACGGCGAGGGCGGAGTTGCCGATGTTGAGGTTTTGGAAGACAGTGTAATAATCACACTGACAGACCAAGGACCGGGTATTGCAGATATCAGCATGGCAATGAAAGAGGGTTTCTCCACCGCTTCCGACTCTGTTCGTGAGCTTGGGTTTGGCGCAGGCATGGGTCTGCCGAATATTAAAAAACAAAGCGATGATTTTCAAATCACCAGTGAGCTTGGAGTAGGCACAACACTTGTAATAACAATACGTACGTAGGTGGGATATGGATACTATTACGCATTCCGTTACTCTTGATGCCGAAAAATGCAAAGGCTGTATCAACTGTATAAAACGATGCCCGACAGAGGCTATACGTGTGCGTAATGGTAAAGCCGTTATCATGAGCGACCATTGCATTGATTGCGGCGAGTGCATCAGAGCTTGTCCAAATCATGCAAAAAAAGCAATATCCGACCCCTTGTCGGTTATGTCAAAATTCAAACACAAAATCGCTCTTCCCGCTCCGTCACTTTATGGTCAGTTTAAGACAATTCGTGATGTTAATATAATCCTGACGGCAATACTTGATATCGGCTTTGACGATATATATGAGGTTGCCCTTGCGGCGCAGTGAGTTTCCGACTACACCAAGGATATACTCCCCAAGGTACACGCTAAGTTAAACGGCCCGTCAATCAGTTCGGCGTGCCCTGTTATCGTTAAGCTCATCTGTGTACGCTATCCCGAGCTTTTAGAAAACATCTTAAAAATAATCACTCCGGTAGAACTTGCGGCAATCGCAGCAAAAGAAAAAGCCGTAAAAGAAACAGGTTTTAAGCCTGAGGAAATCGGAGTATTTTTTATTTCACCATGTCCTGCGAAAATAACAGCATCAAAGTACCGCATAGGCTTTGACGGTGTTGTCATCGACGGGATTTTCTCTATTACAGAGCTCTTTAAGAACCTACTTCCCGCAGTTGAAAAAATTACAAAACCAAAGAACCTCTCAACGGCAGGCATCAGAGGCATTGACTGGGCATATTCCGGCGGCGAGGGCAGTGCAATCAAAGAAAACCTGTTTGTTGCCGTTGACGGCATCGACAATGTTATCAGAGTGCTTGATGAAATTGAAAACGGAAAAATGTCCGGTGTCCGCTTTGTTGAGCTTAATGCTTGTCCCGGAGGGTGTGTCGGCGGGTGTCTTGCAGTTGAAAATCCGTTTGTCGCAAGGGCGAGAATACACCGTATGGGTCAAGGCTTGGAAGAAAATCAAAGCCAAAACGCGGTTGATACGAAATGTCTCACTACAGAAATTTTGAACTGGCAAAAAATTCCCGAATACAGTTCTATATTAATGATTGACACAGACCGCAGCACAGCAATGAAAAAGCTCGCCGACATCGAAAGCATCTATGAAACACTTCCCGATATAGACTGCGGCTCATGCGGAGCACCGTCATGCCACGCTTTGGCGGAGGACATTGTGGGCGGTACTGCCCAAGACAGTGACTGCGTGTTTAAGCTGCGTGAGCGAATGGGTGCATTATTCCATGAAATGGCAGAGCTGCAAGAATACATGCCTCCCCCGTTTAGAGACATTAAGGAGTAAGAAAGATAAATGGCAATTTCGTCATTACGAGGAGCCGTAGGCGACGTGGTAATCCAGATATCAGCACTTTAATAAGTATATTTTCTGGATCGCCACGCTATCGCTCGCGATGACGGAGGTGGAGAATTTTTATGACAGTTAGTAAATTAAAAGAACAACTAAACCTTGAAACATTAGCAGAGGGAAATGACGAGAAGCTCAAGTCATGCTATATCTCCGACCTGCTCAGCCGTGTTTTAGGCGGGTGCAAGCCCGGTGATGTCTGGATAACTGTGCAGACATCAAAGAACATGGTAGCTGTTGCCGTTATGGTAGAGGCAGGCTGTGTAATTTTGCCCGAAGGATTGACCGCTCCGGTCGACATACTTGAAACCGCCAAAGAAGAGGGGTTGACGATATTCACCTCTGAGGATACCGCATATGAGCTTGCAAAAAAAATCTCAGCCTTATTATTATGACCTTCATATCCATACGGCACTGTCGCCATGTGCAAATGACGACATGACACCAAACGACATTGTCGGTATGGCTATATTAAACGGGCTTGACCTCATAGCAATAACCGACCACAACACAATAGAAAATGCAAAAGCTGTTATAAAAGCAGCAGAAAACGCACAAGCTGCTTACGGCAAAAATCTGATTGTACTTCCCGGAATTGAAGTGTCTACAGCCGAGGAAGTACATGTTTTATGTCTGTTTGACGCTATAGAAAAAGCAGAGGAGTTCGAAGCAGAGCTTTCTTGCTTTTACAATAACATAGCAAACCGTGAGAGTATATTCGGTGCTCAGCTTATTTTTGACGAAAGCGACCAAAATACAGGCAAAATCGACAGAATGTTAACCGCTCCGACTACCATATCCTTTGATCATCTGCATCAACTGACTAAAAAACACGGCGGCGCTTTTGTACCCGCACATATTGACAGAGAGTCTTTTAGTGTCACTTCAAACTTGGGTTTTCTTCCGCCGCATTTGGACATAGCCACAATTGAGCTCAAATCCAAAAATGAAGATGATAATTATCCCGATAAAAATATCCTTCATTCATCGGACGCTCATCAGCTTTGGTCAATAAACGAAAAAAAGCACTTTCTGATGCTCTGCGAGCTGACACCAAAATCGGTAATTGAATTAATAAAGTAATATTTTTGGGATTGCATAAAGCAGTCGGAATTGGTATACTTTAAGTTACGTGTAGTATAATAACCTGAGAAAGGAATGTTCATATTATGGGTGTTTCCACAATAGAGTTCAAAGGCACCAAAGAGCAGGAAAATTTACTGAAAGAAGCAATCGCGTTAAACAAAGACCGTGAGGGTGCACTTATGCCCGTGCTTCAAGCTGCTCAAAACATCTACGGCTACATGCCCCGCGAGGTTCAGCAGATGGTTGCCGAAGGAATGGGTGTGTCCCTGAGCGAAATATATGGCGTTGTCACATTCTACTCGCAGTTTCACCTGCAACCCAAGGGTAAATATAAGGTGCATATCTGCATGGGTACTGCTTGTTATGTCAAGGGCGCAGGCAAAATTCTTGAGCGTTTTGAAAAAGAGCTTGGCATCAAAGACGGTGAGTGTACAGCTGACGGAAAGTTTTCAATAGACGGTCTTCGTTGTGTGGGTGCATGCGGCTTGGCTCCGGTGCTCTCTGTAAATGATGATGTTTACGGAAAAGTCACAGAAGACCAAGTTCCCGATATTTTGGCAAACTACAAAGAGTAACTGCGCCATGATGGACGAACTTTCGCTCAACATCTTAGACATAGCTCAAAACTCGATAGCCGCAAATGCCACATTAGTTGAGATAAGAATAACAGAAAACGACCCTGCCGATACCCTTTCAATAGGAATAAAAGACAATGGCAAAGGCATGAGTCCCGAATTTCTCAAAACTGTTGAAGACCCCTTTATCACCACACGGACAACACGAAAAATCGGACTTGGTATCTCGTTTTTTAAGGAAGCTGCGGAAATGACAGGCGGCAATCTGTCAATCATATCGGCTCTCGGCGTGGGAACAACAATCACTGCCACCTTTCAAAAAAGCCATATCGACCGCCAACCGATAGGCGATTTGACCGGAACGATTATCGCACTTGTCACATTAAACCCCGATATTGACTTTATTGTCACATACACGGTAAACAGCAACGAGTTTTTGTTTTCCACAGTAGAAGTAAAGGAAATGTTAGGCGGCGACGTCGCACTGAGTAACCCCGAGGTAGCAACTTTTTTAACCGAATATATTAACGAAAACATAGAAAATCTACATAATTAACCGAGAAGAGGAGCAAGACATATGAAATCTTTAGCTGAACTGGCTGCAATAAGAGACAAAATGAAGCAAAACGCAACAATCCGCGAAGACGGCGAGTCTACAATCAGAATTGTTGTGGGCATGGCAACATGCGGAATTGCCGCAGGTGCGCGCCCCGTTCTAAACGCAATAACTGCCGAGCTCGCAGCTCAAAACGTCACAAACGCCACGGTTGCACAAACAGGTTGCATCGGAAGATGCACGCTTGAGCCGATTGTTGATGTTATCGTCCCGGGCGAGGATATTGTGACTTACGTCCATGTTACACCGGACAAAATTTCCAAAATTATCAGCAGTCATGTAAAAGAAGGTATTCCTGTGGTTGAATATACCGTCGGAGCTTACGAAAATTAACATCACTAATTGGTGGAGGTAACATATGATTAGATCTCATATTATGCTATGCAGCGGAACAGGTTGCGTAGCGTCGGGCTGCCACGCTATCAGCGATGCGATTGAGGCGGAAATTAAAGCGGTTGGTCTTGAAAGTGAAGTAAAGATTGTACATACCGGCTGCTTTGGTCTTTGTGCTCTCGGTCCGATAATGATAATCTATCCGGAGGGCAGCTTCTATGCTCAGGTTAAGCCGGAAGATTGCAAGGAAATTGTTGATGAGCACTTATTGAAAGGACGTATCGTCAAGCGCTTGCTTTATCACGAAACAGTAGGCGACGATAAGCTCACTAATCTGAGCGATACGGGCTTCTATAAAAAGCAAAAGCGGATTGCACTTCGTCTTTGCGGCGTCATTGACCCCGAACACATCGACGAATACATCGGCTTTAACGGTTATGAAGCTCTCGGAAAGGTTCTTACCGAGATGAAACCCGAAGAAGTCATTGACCTGCTCAAAAAGTCCGGACTCCGCGGTAGAGGCGGTGCGGGCTTCCCGACAGGCTTAAAGTGGGAGTTTGCCGCAAAAGCAAAGGGTGAGCAGAAATATGTCTGTTGTAATGCGGACGAGGGCGACCCCGGTGCGTTTATGGACCGCTCCATTCTTGAGGGCGACCCTCATGCAATTATCGAAGCAATGACTATCGCCGCTTACGCAATTGGCGCGGATAAAGGATATGTTTATGTTCGTGCCGAATATCCCATTGCAGTTACCCGCCTTGAAATTGCTATTAAGCAAGCCAAGGAATACGGACTTCTCGGCGAGAACATCTTTGAGTCCGGCTTTGGTTTTGACCTTGAAATCAGACTTGGTGCAGGGGCATTTGTCTGCGGCGAGGAAACCGCACTTATGACATCAATAGAGGGCAATCGCGGCGAGCCGAGACCCCGCCCGCCGTTCCCCGCTGTTAAGGGCTTGTTTAACTGCCCGACTGTTCTCAATAATGTTGAAACATATGCAAACATTCCTCAAATAATTCTAAACGGTACCGATTGGTTTACATCAATGGGAACCGAGACTTCAAAAGGCACAAAGGTTTTTGCTCTCGGCGGCAACGTCACAAACGTTGGTCTTGTCGAAGTGCCGATGGGAACCACACTTCGCGAAATAGTCGAAGAAATAGGCGGCGGTGTACCGGGTGGCAAGAAGTTTAAGGCTGCACAAACAGGCGGCCCATCGGGCGGATGTATTCCGGCAGAGCACTTTGACGTACCCATTGACTTTGAGCAGCTGACGGCTATCGGCTCAATGATGGGCTCGGGTGGTCTTATCGTAATGGACGAAGACAGCTGTATGGTTGACATTGCAAAGTATTTCTTGGGCTTTACTGTTGAGGAGTCCTGCGGCAAGTGCACACCGTGCAGAATAGGCACAAAACGCCTTTATGAGCTGCTCGACAAGATTACATCAGGCAATGGTGAAATGAGTGACTTCGACATGCTCGACACCCTGTGTCATCACATAATTTCTTCATCACTTTGTGCTCTCGGTCAAACAGCACCGAACCCTGTTTTGTCAACGCTCAACTACTTCAAAGATGAATATCTTGCTCATATCGTTGAGAAAAGATGTCCTGCAGGTGTATGTAAAGACTTGCTCAGATACACAATAATCGAAGAAAAATGTATCGGCTGTACGGTATGTCTTAAAAACTGCCCGACAAACGCAATAACCGGTGCGGTAAAAGTACCGCATGTGATAAACCAAGAAAAATGCATAAAGTGTGACGTCTGCGTTGAAAAATGCAAGTTTAACGCCATTTTGAAGCAATAGGGAGGGATAATGATAATGGAAATGGTAAATGTAAAGATAAATAACATATCGGTCCAAGTCCCAAGCGGTTCTACGGTGCTCGAGGCGGCAAAGCTTGCTGATGTTCATATACCGACACTGTGTTACATGAAAAACCTCACCGAAATCGGTGCATGCCGTGTTTGTCTTGTTGAGGTTAAAGGCAACAGAACGCTTGTTGCCGCATGTGTTTTCCCCGTATTTGAGGGCATGGAAGTACAAACAAATACTCCGCAGCTTAGAAAGTCTCGCAAGCAAACACTTGAGCTTATGGTTTCCGACCATAACAGACAGTGCCTTTCATGTGCAAAAAGTGGCGACTGCGAATTACAAAGGCTTTGCACCGAGTATGGCGTGGAAGAAACCACATTTAAGGGCATCACCCACGAAACCAAAATTGACGACTCGTCTCCCGCTTTTATGCGTGATAATTCAAAATGTGTTTTGTGCAGACGCTGTATATCCGCTTGCACAGATATGCAGTCAATCTCTGTTATAAGTGCCAACCTTAGAGGCTTCGTGACAGAAATCGGCTGTGCATTTGGCGAGGGGCTCGGTGACGCGCCATGTGTCAACTGCGGTCAATGTATCGTTGTTTGCCCGACGGGTGCACTCATGGAGAAAGATGACACTGCCGAGGTTTGGAACGCAATAAACGACCCGAACAAAAAGGTCTTTGTCTTTGCGGCACCGTCAATACGTGTCACAATCGGCGAAGCTTTTGGTATGCCTGTCGGCACAAATGCTACAGGTAAACTCGCAGCTGCTATGAAACGTCTTGGTTTTGACGGCGTATTTGACATGAACCTGACGGCAGACCTCACAATCATGGAAGAAGCCAACGAGCTGCTCGACCGCGTTAAAAACAAAGGCAAGCTCCCGATGATTACATCGTGCTCGCCCGGTTGGGTCAAGTTCTGTGAGCATTATTTCCCCGAATTTATCGACAATCTTTCATCATGCAAATCACCACAGCAGATGTTTGGCGCTCTTCTTAAGACATTTTGGGCAGAGAAAAACAACATTGACCCCAAGGATATCTATGTTGTCTCTGTTATTCCCTGCACGGCAAAGAAATTTGAAGCAATTCGAGATGACCAGTCTGCCGCAGGTCTTCCTGATGTAGACGCCGCAATCACAACACGCGAGCTTGCACGTATGATTAAAGCCGCTGCTGTAGACTTTGTAAACCTTGACGACGACGTATTTGACAATCCCTTTGAGTCCGGCTCGGGGGCAGGTCAAATATTCGGTGCCACAGGCGGCGTTATGGAAGCTGCACTTCGCACGGCAAGCCACTGGCTCGACGAGAGCTTTAATGTTATCGAGTTCTCGGAAGTCAGAGGCCCCTCCGCTATCAGATTTGCCACTTATAATGTGGGTGGTATCGAAGTTAAGGTTGCGGTTGCTTCCGGTCTTGCAAATGCACGCGAGCTTCTTGAAAAAGTTAAAAGCGGCGAGGTGGACTGCCACTTTATCGAAATCATGGCATGTCCCGGCGGCTGCATTAACGGCGGCGGTCAGCCGTTTTTACCCGACAGTATCAGAAACAATGTTGATGTTGTGGCACTTCGCAGCAAGGCAATATATGATGCGGACAAGGATTTACCCGTCCGCAAGTCACATGAGCATCCCGACATTAAAATGCTCTATGATGAATTCTTTGAAAAACCCGGCAGCCACAAAGCTCACGAGATACTGCACACGAAATATAAGGAAAGAAGTTTGTTTTAACCTTACCGGGGAAAGGACTTAAGTCCTTTCCCCTTAAAAGATAAGGAGAGTTTATGCATACACCTATAAGTGGATTTACACTCGACCCCAAAAGCGGCTTGTTTTACGAGATAAAAGTCGCTCCTCATCCCGACACCGGTCAGCCCGGTCAGTTTATCACGTGGTTTTATCCGGCGACCGGGGAGTATAAACAAACTTTCACCCCCGATGCTCCACAACCTGCGTCGATGCCGCAATTTCAACAAGTACCACAACAAACCACCACGCCTGCACAACCTATGCAGCCACTGCAGCAGGCACAGCAATTCTATCAGCCACAACCCATACAACAATACCCGTCTGAGAAAAAGGGAATATCCCCATTTACAATCCTCATGCCTGTGGTTGGGCTTATTGTCGGTGTGCTGATTGCTATAGCGCAGCACACAATCTTTAATTGAAGGGGGATAACTTGATGAAATCAGGCGTAGCCCAAAAAATCATAAGTCTAATACTCGCCGCCGTCTTGGGTGTTGGCGGTTACTTTGGCACGAGCTATATATTGACAAACCTTGAAAATAACAAAACGAACATCGCTGAGGGTCCTTTGCGACTGTTAGAGGTTCTCGTTATGTCCGAAGTTTTTCCGATGTCTCCGTTTTATATAGAGCCGGGGGTCGAAATAACGGGAGATTTGATACCACTTGCCCAGCGGAAGACAGAGTTTTACGAAATGATTGATGATTTGAACCGTCAAACCCGGACATTTGTTCATCTCTACCAAATCCTTTCTTCAGCTTCGCTAAAATATCGCTTCTCTATTTCCGGTGTAGAATATCACGGACACCATTTCCTACAAAATGATATTTTGTATTATTTTGAACACCAGCTTTTAATGTACGACACGTGCAGGGAAATCTCTGCTTTTCCGGATACCGACCCTTATCACGCAGAGAGTCTTAACTTTGTTTCGGCTCTGACTGTGACCCAGTTGTCGCTGTCACTGTACGAAAAAATATATAAACTGGCAATACTAATTCACGATTTTGCAGATACTCATCCACCGGGGGATTATCAAATTTTAGAAGCCGCTTTTGCCGAAATAGACACCTATACAAACGAACTTGATGATATGCTCGCGAAAACGCGGGGAATTCTTGATTTTCTTGCAGATATGTCACATGCGGAGTTATTACATTCTTATTTATATCTTCTCGATGCCGTAGAAGACAGTGCCGAGGCACTATCTATGTTTCCCTCTCTCACCGAAGACACAAAAATGTCACAAGAGCAGCAAGACTTCCTTTTTGAAGCATTACAAAGTATGCACGAAGCGAATATACACAATTTGCAATTATTTGGTGATGACATCGATACTTGGATAAAAAGCGAGGACAATCCTTCCTATGGGGTCGGTTTTCTTTCTACCGCTCAAAACAAAAATAGGGTTCGCGAAGCCTTTAATGGTATCATTAACACCCCTGTTTCAAAGCGGATAAGCGAACAAACAAATAGGCTCACTCATCATATAAAAGGCTCTATCAGCTCTGCTGCAAAGGATATGTATAACGGGTTAATGGTCGTTCCGAACGTTTTTGACGAAATGTCAAAAGATACAACAGCGTTCTTAAGAGCTGCCGAAGGTCCGTTAACCCGTTTTTTTAATCATATTAGCACAGAAAACCCCGGATGCGTGACGATACTCGGTAGAATAAAAGATTTGTCAAGTTGGGCACTTTATCAGGTTGACAGAGAAATACGTGAAGCGGTCAATGAAGCGTTTTTGCAAAATAATATCAATAATCCGAAGCTGGCGGAAGGAATATCAAACGTCTACAGCTTAGTGCTGAAAAAATTCGGTGGAGGATGGATTGGTACTGCAAAAACATATTCAACATTATTGGCGGCTAACACGTCCGATCACGATAGAGGGCGCGCTATAATCAGCCTTGCCGCTTCTAAAATGTTGGGTGAAATCGGGAAAAATGCCGATAAATTCGGCAAAGGCAGCATTAAAGCATTAAAGTTCTTTGGAATTGCTGATAAATTCTCAGATCAGTTTGTTGACGAAGCGCTTCGCATCATAGACAACGGGGATAGGAAAAACAAATACCTTGCCGACTTCTTTTGTCCTATGGGACCCGTTCCAAAAGATTTTTTGAGTACGACCGGCGAGATTGTAAACAGTGCAGGGAGCGGTGGCGACAGTGGTGAGAGTAGCAACAATACAACACCGGGCATCGTAGAAACTCCCGACCCAAATATGCCGTCCTTGCAAGGACAGCAGACCGGCTCAATAATAGCCGCTGCAGGTCAGCACTATGTCGGGCTAAAACCCAACGGAGCAGTCGTTACAATTGAAAACTGGGATGATCCTACCGGTTCGGGGCGTAACAATGTAGAGGGCTGGAACGATATTGTTTCTGTGGCTGCAGGATTTGATTTTACCGCCGGACTCAAATCCGACGGCACAGTCGTTGTCGCAGGCAGATTAAGCGACAAAGACAGTGTAAACGATTGGAGAGATATCACCGCCATATCTGCCGGAGGAAACTACTTGGTAGGACTCAAATCTGACAAGACAATCATAAGTGTCGGCAACCGCACTGTTCCACTCAATACAGCCGGTTGGAGCGATGTTGTAGAAATATCAATGGGTCGTTTGTTTTTAGCCGCCTTGAAGTCGGACGGCACAGTCTATGTTGCAGCCGGCAGAGACAATGTCGACGGTATAATCACCGAAGTAGGTTCTTGGCGAAATATAATCGCCGTTGCTGCAGGTGAGGAACATGTGGCGGGGCTTAAATCGGACGGTACGGTCGTCATCGCAGGTTTTAATTTATCCACTACCGGTACAACACGCATTGGTGAGTGGCGAAACATAGTCGCCATATCGGCGGGATGGCGTTATACCGCCGGTTTAAGGGCGGATGGTACTGTCATTGTCGAAGGTATGAAAGATGACGACACAAACGCAGCCTCGCAACTGCGTGATGTGGTTGCTATATCACTGGGCGAGGGAGATAACCCCGGTGAGCTCTTATGCTTAAAATCCGACGGCACAGTCGCGGTTGTTGTATTCGGGGAAATCAGAACGGTAGGCGGTTGGACACTAAAGATACCTTAACCGTTATAGTAAATATTTCCGGGGGTTAGGTCGTTGTACTTCAGCTTCAACAGTTCCGAAACAGTCACAATTTGATAACCCTGCGAAAGAAGCTCCGGTATCAGCCTTTTGTACGCTTCTAATGTAGAGTGATAAATCTCATGGCTCAGGATAATGGCTCTGTCTTTAACCTGAGCCATAACTGCGTCATAAACCTTATCAACATCTTTTGTATTCCAGTCCTCAGGGTCAACATTCCAGTTAATCATGGCATAACCAAGCTCTGCAGAAACCGTTTTCATTGTGTCACTGACAGCTCCATACGGCGGGCGGAACATTGGCACTGCAAGACCTGTCACAGCTTCGATTGCATCTCTTGTGGACTCAATCTGCTGCTTTACATCTTCTGCGTTTAGTTTTGCCAAGTTTTTGTGATCCCATGAATGTCCGATAATCTCGTTGCCTAATTCCACTGCACGTTTGAGTGCGGTTGCTTGAGTGTTTACCAAGTTTCCTATTGTGCAAAATGTTACGCGAATATTGTACTGCTCGAGTAAATTCAAAAAGTCATTTGTATAAATTCCCGGACCGTCGTCAAACGAGAGTGCAATAACGGGTCTTGACGGGTCAATGCTGCCGCTTTGCGGGGGAACTGTCGTGGGCGGCGGAGGCGTCTCTTCGTCGGGGTCAGAGCCCGTGGGGTCGCCGTCGCCGTCAGGGTCGACGCCTGTTCCGTCGCCATCGCCGTCGGGGTCTGTCGTCGGCGTAGGCGTGGGAGTCGGGTCAGGCGTTGGCGACGGAGTAGGTGTCGGCATTGAGGGCAAAGGCGCACCTTTTCTTATCAGAAGCGACGAACCTAAATCTTCATAAGGAAGTGTAACCGTCAGCGTTTTGAAATCATCGGGCAAAAATTCATATTGCGGCAAAATAACCACAATTCCCTCATGTGTAATAATTAAGTTGGTAAACCAACTCTCATCTATAAATGTGAGATAACCGTCTGTTCTCGGATGCTCAACAAGCAGCCTGATATGAAGCAGCGATATGATATCATCTGCCGCTCCCTCAAGGTTAATAATATCTTTTGGTTCTAAGTGCTTAAATCCCGTTACATCAATATTAAAGGTCTTTACAATCTCTTGCGAAGGCTCTGTAGTAGTACGGCTGTATTCGCCGATTTGAAGAATTCCTGCATATCTGTTATCAATCAGATATGAGTCGAAGTGCACGTTTATTTCGCCGAAATCGGCGGGACCAAGCTCAGCGGCAGTGTTATAGTTTGCTGCCATATCATTAAACAAACCCGTTGCCCAGTCGTATATAGCTTCGTCTGCGGGATTGTTTGCCTGCGGATAGCTGATGTATGCGTGCAGCGGGTCATTATTATGCTTGATGACCATTTGATGACCATATTCTATTACCTTAGGCAAACCGAGGTCGGATGCTTGAGGTCCGTCCTCTTTCGGATTATATACAGGTGTCGGCCCGGGAGGCGGCGGTGGTTTTGGCGTCATATCCTGCACAACATATGCACCTGATGCATACACAACAAACATGAGCATCAAAAATCCTATCAGCTTAATGTATCGCTTCATTGTAATTCCTCACCACCTCAATGCCCATGTTGTTTGCTATATTAACAGCACGGTCGGCAAGCATATCCGGACATTCGGGTGTACCTTCCATCATTTCTATCATCGCAAGGCTTGCATACTTATCTGCATCAAGCTTTTTATATTTAATAATATCAACCTTGACATTTTTCCCAAGGCTTTTTACAAACTTCAAGCGTCCGGTGATTTCGTCCTCGCTGTCATTGACCCCCGGGACAAGCATCATTCGAACAATCATGTCCTTTTGCATATCTGCTATTCTAAGGGCATTTTCAAGTATCAGCTTGTTATCCACGCCTGTATATCTTTTGTGAAGCCCTCTGTTTAGTGTCTTTATACTATATAACACAAGGTCAACCGCAGCAACAAGCGGTGCCAGTTTTTCCCATGGAAAAAATCCTGCTGTATCGAGTGCAACATGCACATCTGACTCTTTGAGCCCTTTTGTTACCTCATAAAAGAACTCAGCCTGCATGGTTGCGTCACCTCCCGAGAATGTAACGCCACCACCGGTTTGAGCATAAATGGCTTTATCGCTCAGCAGCCTTGCGGTCAGTTCTTTTGCGGATACCTTTTCGCCGATTTCTTCGTATGCGTCGTAATAGCACACGGGCTCCATGCCGGGTTTTGAAACACATAAGCCGCAACCGACACATCTTCTCGGATGGTACAAAAACTTTGCGGCATCACCGATAAGCTCGGGATTGGGACACCACAGACACTTCATAGGGCAGCCGACAGCCAACACAGTGGTACGAATTCCCGGACCATCTGCAGTAGAGTTTCTTTGGATTTTTGATATAAAACCGTCCATTGGTGTTTCTTTCCCCATGGGTTGTAGAAAACCCACAGATATAGTAGCATAAATTGCGGGTTTTGTATATACACCACAAAATATTATGTTATAATGTTTCAGAAGAAACACAAAAACGAGGTGAGTTTGTATGAAAAAAGAGAATTTTGAAAGAGCAAAATGGATACCTATTTGTATAATCGCCATTATACTTATGGTTATTTATAAAACCCTTGATAATTTTACTCAAATAACAACGGCAATTATGAATTTCCTCCAAATTATTTCACCCTTATTGTTTGGTATTTTGTTTGCATACTTTTTATACATACCGCACAGAACCATTGAAAGACTGCTTTGCAAGGTGAAAATAAAAATAGGCAAAAAAACAATAACCTTTATATCCAAGCACGCAAGGGTGATCAGCACCGTCATTGTCTTTGTACTTCTTCTGTTTATTATTATATTCATACTGAGCTTTATTCTGCCGCTTGTTGCTACAAGCCTTTTTGAGCTTGCCTCTGATATTCCCGAACATATCTATACAATTTTGGCATACTTTGATAATTTGCCCGAAGACTCCGCTCTGGCAAGCTTTAAGATCGCAGATACACTCCGTGAATATTCAAGTGATATAACAAATATGATTTCTATCCCCTCGTTTATTGAGCAGGCTGCCCGCGGTGTCATCAGCTTTGCAGGCGGGTTGTTCAGCCTGATAATGGGGCTTGTCATTTCGCTCTACTTACTATTGGACAGAGACAGAATAGCCCTGTTTTTCCACCGCCTTAACAATGCATTGTTCAAAGACCCGTTAAAACGAAGCAGAACTGTTAAATATTTCAGCCAAATAAACAAGGTGCTGCTTACATTTATTGCAAGTAAGGGTCTCGACAGTATAATCAATTTTGTAGTGGCAACCACTATTTTGCTTATCTTTGGTGTGCCGTATGCTCCGCTTCTTGGTTTAATCGCAGGTGTGTTTAATTTCATCCCATACCTTGGTTCTATAATTTCAGCACTCATCATCAGTGTGCTCACCCTTATTACCTGCGGTCTTGCAACGGGTATCAAGGTGATGATTTCCCTGCTTGTTTTCCACCAGCTCGACGGCAACTTCATCGAGCCGAGAATAATGAAGTCCTCGCTGAAGGTTAGCCCGATACTCGTTATAATCGCAGTTGTTATCGGCGGAGCGTATTTTGGTATTGCAGGTATGTTTTTAGCTGTTCCTATTGCTGTTATTATCAAGCAAATCCTGCTTGAATACATCTCTGCATCAGAGATTATACACGGCGATGATGATATGCGAAGATAGATTGAAAATTTATATCATTTAACTCTTGTATTTCTATAAATTAGTGATAAAATGTCACTCGGTGAAATTTGGCAATTATGCCTATATTATTATTCTTGGAGGTAATGAAAGTGCAAGTTGAAAACCTATTTTGGTTGGGTTACATCGGGGCTTTCGCGGGTTTACTCTTTGCGGCAATCCAAATACGCAAAGTTATGTCATTCCCCGAGGGCGATGAAAAAATGGTAAGAATTTCGATTGCCATCCGCGAGGGCGCAAACGCGTACATGAAGCGGCAATACTCGACAGTTACAGTATTTTTCTTAGTCATGTTTATGATATTGGTTGTACTGTCATCTTTTGAGCTCGTTAACCGCTTTACACCGTATGCATTTGTAATAGGCGGATTTTTTACGGGCTTATCCGGATTTATCGGAATGAGAATTGCCACCTATGCAAATGTCCGCACAGCTAATGCGGCAAACACCGGGCTTAATAAAGCTCTGCGTGTCGCTTTCTCGTCGGGTTCGGTTATGGGCTTTGTTGTCAACGGACTTGGTCTGCTTGATATCACAACATGGTTCATTTTACTAAAATTCGTGTTCAAAGAAAGTGACGAGGTTATCGCTCAAACAATGGTCACATTCGGTATGGGTATTGCATGCATGGCAATGTTTGCCCGTGTTGGCGGCGGTATCTTCACAAAAGCAGCCGACGTCGGTGCAGACCTTGTAGGTAAGGTTGAAGCGGGAATTCCCGAAGACGACCCGAGAAACCCGGCTGTTATTGCAGATAATGTCGGTGACAATGTCGGCGACGTTGCGGGCATGGGTGCCGACCTTTATGAGTCCAACTCCAATGCAATAGTCGCAACCATAGCTCTTGCATCTGCTGCGGGGTATCATTACGCAGGCTTCCTGCTGCCGATACTTGTATCTGCTGTTGGTGTTATTTGCTCAGTAATCGGTACATTCTTTGTCAGAACCAAAGAAATTACAACCCAGAAATCCCTCTTGCGTTCATTACACTCCGGTGTTTATGTCGCAGGCGGACTTGCCGCAATCGCAACAATTCCGCTTACACTATGGCTCTCAAGCGAGTCGGGTGATGCCATGTGGGGTAACAGATGGGGTCTTTTAATAGCAATTCTTGTAGGTATCATATCGGGATTTGTTGTCAGTTACTCGACAGAACACTATACGTCAGACGCTGCCAAACCAACGCGTGACCTTGCAAAATCAAGTGAAACAGGCACAGCCACTTTGATGATCGGCGGTCTTTCACTTGGCATGAAGTCAACGGCAGTACCAATTCTTGCAGTATCAATTGCAGCGATTATCAGCTTCGTAAGCTCAGGCGGGTTTAGCAATGAGTTTGCCGGACTTTACGGTATAGGTCTTGCCGCTGTCGCTATGCTTGCTACAAACGCTATAATCCTTGCTACCGACGCATTTGGTCCTGTTGCGGACAACGCAGGCGGTATAGCTGAAATGGCAAAGCTTCCCCCCGAAGTACGTGAGCGTACAGATGCTCTCGACTCACTCGGCAATACCACGGCAGCCACAGGTAAAGGCTTTGCAATCAGCTCAACAGCATTTACAGCCCTCGCACTTCTTGCCGCTTATGTTAGCGAGGCTGACAACAAGCTTGGCGATGTTGCGCTTGATTTACGCATAACCAACCCAAGCGTTTTGATAGGTATATTCCTTGGAGCAGCTTTAGCGTTTGTATTCTCAGCTTTTTGTGTCTCAGGTGTGCATAAAGCAGCACAAAGTGTTGTTATAGAAGTCAGACGTCAGTTTAAGGAAATTACGGGGCTTATGGAAGGCACGGCTGATGCAGACTACGCAAAATGTGTTGACATATGCACAATCAACGCTCAGAAAGAAATGATTGCACCATCACTTCTTGCGGTGCTCGCTCCTATAGTAGTGGGCTTGGTGCTTGGAGCTCCCGGTGTTGTCGGTATGCTCGGCGGCGTCATCGCCTCAGGCTTTACAATGGCAATCTTTATGCTCAACTCCGGCGGCGCATGGGATAACGCAAAAAAATTCATTGAAGCAGGCAATCACAACGGAAAAGGCAGCGAAAACCACAAAGCCGCTGTTATAGGCGACACAGTAGGCGACCCGCTTAAAGACACAGCAGGCCCGTCCTTTAACATCCTTATAACACTTGCTTCAACAGTTTCGATTGTTTTCGTCGGAATAGCCACACGCTTCTCTTTAATAGAATGGGTGCAAAACTTACTTAGCTAACTTGTCCGATAATAAGTTTAATGATAATCCGGCGGTGACAAAAACACCGCCGATTATTATTTGGATTGAAATTTCCTCCGAGATTATTATGTCCACTAAAACGCCTGAAAAAACCTGTCCTATAAAAATAAGAAGTGTCAGATAAAAAGCCGATATCTTCGTGACGGTTATATTGCTGAGCAGCACCACGCATACACCGAGAATACCACCAAAGTATATGTACAGGTTTGGCGAGAGGGTAAACTCCGTGAGGCTTATTTCATTTCCGCCTAAAATAATCAAAACGGGAACTGCTGCCAAAAACCCCATAAAATAGTTAAAAAATGAGCTTACGCGGATACTTGTCAGCTCAGAGAGCCTTGCATTTAACGTGCGGGAGACAACGATACAAGCACCTGCAGCAAAAGATAAAATGATAGCAACAGCTTCAAAATCACTGAGCATAACACCAATCCCGCTCAGCACAAGCACCATACCTATCAGCTTTCGTTTTGCAAACGGGTGCTTTGGCATACCTAAAAAGCCGTAGCGGTCTACAACAATCCCTGCAACACTTTGACCGAACAGCATCAATGCAAGAATTGCCGACACACTTATGCGGCTGAAAGATATATTATTTGCAAGCGTGGTGAAAACACCAATTGCTCCGCCAAGATACAAAAACCACGACTGTCTTTTTGAAAACGGATTTTCACGCTTAATTAGAACAATAGCAGTTATAAGCAGCAGTCCCGCAACATGAATAAGTACCGTGGCTGTGTAGACACCGTACTCGTCTGTCAAGGCGCCGTTAAAGGCAATCATGACGGAAATTATCACACCTGTCAGTAAAGATAGGAAGTAGTACATTATTCGCTCACCCGCTGCGTCGTGGTGTTAGAAGCCCACGCACTAAGCCCATTGACTCTTTTAAGAAAGTAGTGCGTAAAATCGCAAGCATTAATACATATACACAAACACCCGCAAATACCAAACCGCCTGTTAATACCATACACTGCAGCGTACTGCCGTCCATTACAGGCAAGTATAAATATCCTGCCGAAACAGCCGCACCCATTACAACGAGTGAAATGAGCACTTTTATCCACTCGCGGTAATCTCTTTTTAAGCGCAACAAGCCTACTTTTCTTCTAAATGCGAAGAGCAACAGTACCGTCGAGAGCATTGCTGAAATTGATGATGATAGTGCCAGCCCTGCGTGAGCAAACGGACCTATGAGTGCAAACTTTAACACGATACCAACTCCGACACTAATAGCGGTTATCGCTGCCGGTGTTTTTGTATCACGTATCGAAAAGAGTGCACGGGTCAAAATAACATTTACGCATGAGAAAAATAACATCGGGGCATACATTCGCAGGCTTTCCATTGCCATTTGCGTATTTTGCCCGGTAAATTCGCCACGTTCATATACGATGCGGACTATAGGCCTCGCGAGTATTATTACACCGAGTGCCGCGGGAAGCAAAACCGGAACGAGTTTTTTTATGCTCTCTGTGACACATCTGCGTATTTCGCCGAAGTTCTCCTGTGCGGCATACTGCGACATTCGCGGATAGAGCACAGTTGCTATTGACGCTCCGATTACTGCAACAATTATGTTGATTGTTTTTCCTGCATAATTTAGCGAAGAAATTGTGCCGACTGCAAGAGAGGAAGCGAAGTTTCTGTCTACAATCATGTTGATTTCGCCTATGAATGTGGTCAGCATGACCGGAGCAAGCAGAAGAAGCAGCATACGAAGCTCCGGCATCTTCGGGTCTATTACCGGCTTGTATTTATATCCCTTTCTGTATGAGGCTGCAAAAAGCAGAGCAAGTGCCATTAAATTACCTGCTACGACCCCGTATCCCATTACAGAGACTATCTCGGTTGATCTGCTGAGGATTATTGACAGTATCGTATAAATATTCATTGGTATTACTAATATCGCAGCCATAAAGAAGGCTTTTTGGATTTGCAGGTACGCTTGTAAAATACCAAATAATAACAGCGGTATTGATGACCAAACCATAATACGAAGAAGCTCTGCCGCCAAATCGGATGTTGCGGCATCGAGCTGCGAGGCGAATATAAATACTAATGTTTCGGGAAAAGTGGCAAAAACAGCGGTAAAGAGCAAACCAATCAGTGCAAGCAGCGTTAGTATGTTGCTCATAAAGTACCGCTTGTCACTGTCTACTCTCGTATATCCAAGCTTACCCTCGTGTGTGTCCGTTTCATTCGTACCCACTCTCGTGTAAGCCGGGATAAAAACTGCCGCAGTTGAAGCCCCGAGCAGAGCAAGAATTGTGTTTGGAACTGCAAACGCGACAACAAAAGCATCGCTGACCATTCCCGCTCCATAGGCTGACGCAAGCGTCACTTCCCGCAAAAAGCTGAAGAAGCGAACAGCAATAGTCGCAACGGCTACAAGAATAGTTGAAGTTAGGATTGTCTTGCTTTTCAAGTGTATAACTACCTGCTTTCGATATTTATGCACGATACTCTGAATTATACCACATTCAGCTTTATCTGCATAGTAATATACCTTTCAGAAATGTAATGTTCATTATACACCATTTGGCACACTTGTGACACATTTTAGTTAAATTATTTTGTGTCGTGTGTTGACACGCCCCTGTCCCCGTGGCAGACCACCCCGCACTCTGCCCTCCCGCCCCTACGGGGGATTTGTCACATATGACATAACGGTTTGTGCACTTCTACAAAATTTCAAAAAACCACAAATCCGAATTCTACATTAAAACTGTGAATATGTAGAATTTTAATCATATTTTTATGCCAAAACGAGGTGATTTACACTCGTTTTTCTACATTTTGCAACCATTTTGTAGAGCTTAAACGATTATAGACGGGCGTGCTTTTTGGTGCTATGGTGGCAGCAGGTGAAATAACATAAAACACTTGAAATCATAAGCTGTTTATCATACAATCAGAAAGGAAATACCTATCATGGAAAACCAAAAAACCACCCACAAATACAAAGATACATTATTTCGCACACTCTTTGGCGACAGCAAGCACTTTCTCGAACTCTACAATGCAGTTTCTAATGAGCACTACCCCGATGACACACCGGTCAAG
>Ga0123356_10001503_pt1 | contig 25657 bp, 16 predicted proteins | sample TergutEmb28metaG_2_FD_92546 | JGI IMG/M metagenome (GOLD analysis project Ga0123356, IMG submission 92546) | Embiratermes neotenicus P3 segment gut microbial communities from Petit-Saut dam, French Guiana - Emb289 P3 | ecosystem: Host-associated > Arthropoda: Insects > Digestive system > Gut ...
AGTCAGTAGCCTCCATAGCAATATCAGCCAACAAAGCGGGATCTTCTAATTTCTCAACCGCCTCCTCACGCACATCAGAGTCAGTAGCCTCCATAGCAATATCAGCCAACAACTTCTGATCATCTAGCTTTTCAAGTACGGCTACACATACGTCAAATATGGCGTTTTTGGCAATATCAGCTAGTAATTTGGGATCTTCTAATTGTTCAACTGCCGCTACGCACACTGGAAGGTATTTGGCGTCTATGGCAATATCTGCTAATAACTGTGGAACAGTAACTTTTTCTGCTGCGGCTACGCAAACAGGGGGATAGTTTTTGCCGTTTATAGCAACATCAGCTAACAACGTTTGGTCATTCAACCGTTTAACCGCCTCCATGCATACATCAAAGTATTCGTTGTTTTTGGCAAAATCGGCTAACTTGGTTGAATTGGTTTCTTTTTCAACGGCTGCTAATGCCTTGCCTTTTTCATTGCAATCGGCAGGTTTCCAATCTTGGTTGAAATGGCTCATGACAGGTATAGTATAACCATATAAATATAAAGCATTTCTAACTACTGCTTCAGGCCATACTTCAAAAAATCAACAGTGTAAGTTCGTTTTGGGTTGGGGTATGTTTTGTTTTTGTGTGTTTTTTGTAAAGTTTATAGCTTTGAGTGTTGAGCGATGTCAGGTAGGCGGGTAATTGCATGTTGGTTGCGGGGGTTGATGAGGCGGGTCGGGGTTGTGTGATTGGTCCGTTGGTTGTTGCGGGTATTGTTGTTTTGGAGGAGAATTTGCAGTTATTGTTAGAGTTGGGGGTTAATGATTCTAAAAAGCTCTCTGCCAAGAAGCGTGAGGCGCTTTATCCCGAGATTCTTCGCCTTGTAAAGAGTCATCATATCATAAAGGTGCCGCCTTATCTGATTGATCGTGCAGTGAATAGTACACGAACGCTCTATAAGCTTAATCATCTCGAAGCGCACACTATGGCAAAGGTTATCCAAGAGCTGGAACCGGATAAGGCGTTTGTGGATGCGGCTGATGTGGTGCCACAGCGCTTTGGTGATTACATAAGGGATTATTTGGGGGTGTCTCAGCAGCCAATAATTGTTTCAGAGCATAAAGCCGATGAGAATTATGGTGTGGTTGCGGCGGCTTCAATTATTGCAAAGGTTGAGCGTGATGGGGAAATTATGCGTCTGCAAGAAAAGTATGGTGATTTTGGGAGCGGATATTTGGGTGATAAGCGGACTCTTAATTTGCTTAGGCGGTTGCTTGTTGAGGGGCGGGGTGTTTATCCGAGTTGTGTGCGCAAATCATGGGAGCCTGCTCGCAGGTTGTATGCGGAGTATGGTTTAGCGCAGAAAAAGTTGCTGGGTTAACTTGGGGTATTGTGTTGTGTTGCATCTTTAACGATACATTTTATAAAGAGCTTCAACGTAGATTATTTTGATCATCAACAGTAACAGTAGTTGGATTTTAGATGGCGGTATAGTGTTGAGTGAAAAAGATGTAATGCGGTTTTTGCAAGTTTTGGGGTTATCTAAACGAGAAATTCAGGTGTACATGTTTTTGGCCAAAAGCGGTGTGCAGTCAACTAGTTTTGTTGCCAAACGGCTAAAAATGGAGCGGGTGCAGGCTTATCGTACGTTTAAAAAACTCCAAGAAAAAGGCTTCATTGAAGCTACCCTTGAGCGTCCAACGCGTTTTACTATTGTTGGGTTCTCGGTGTTGGTTGATAACTATATCACCGCTAAAAAAACTGAGGTGACCAATCTAAGTGAGCAGAAGCAGAATTTGTTAACTGCTTGGCAATCCATAAGCGCTCCCGAATCAGAGTATCCGGTAGCCAAGTTTTCAATCATTACAGGTAAGAAAAAGATACACTCCAAGATGTCAAATATGATTGAGGAGGCCAAATCGGAGGTTATTGTGCTGACCACTGCTTTGGGTTTGATTCAGGAAGATATTGCGGGGATTTTTGATGCGGCTGTTGAGCCGACGCAGAGTCGCGGTGTACAGGTTCAGATTTTAACCGATGTGTCCTTGGAGAATTATAAGGTGGTTGAGCGTCTGGAGCGCAGTATTGTTGAGGATAAATTGGGTATAAAGCTACGCCATGTTACTATGAATTCCAAGTTTTTTCCAAGGTTTTTAATCAAAGATGAAGAAGAAGCCCTACTCTACGCACCCTTTGGAAACGAAGCCTCGGTTCTAAATCTTGAAGATGAGGGGTTGTGGATTAATGACAAGATGTTTATCTCGGTTCTTAGGGCGTTTTTTGTGCAGATGTGGCAGAGCGGAGTGGATGCCGCAAAACGTATCGAGGAGCTAAAAAGCGGAGTACCGCTTGAGGAAACCATAGTTATAAAAGATGCCGTGGAGGCGGGGCGCAGAGTGGTCAAAGTTTTAGAGGGCGCCAAAAAAGAAATTGTGGTTATTACCTCCTCACAGAGCATTAATCGCTTAGCAGAGGATGATCCGCTCATCAAATACTTTAAAACGGACCTAAAGATCCGCTTGATGGCCTCGATTGATCTGGATAATTTGGAACCCGCCCAAAAATTAGCCGCTCACTATGAGGTTAAACATGTGCCCATAAGCTATCTAACCATGATGCTTATCGATAAAAAGCACCTGTTTATGTTCAAAAATCCGCCTTTGAGCGATGTTGGGGTGGATTCAGCGTTTTATTTGGCTGATACGTTTTACTCAAGTGACCGTGAACAAATTGAGCGGGTTAGTGAGATGTTAGATGATATTTGGAAACGCGGCATAGACATATCCGAGATCACCCGCCAAGCCGGAACAAAACTTCCCACAGTAGAGGTTGAGAAAACTAAAACAACCGCCTACGCAGTAGAGCAAATGCTAAAAAACAATGTAACCTCCATTCTTATAACTCAACAGCAAAAGCACTTAGGTGTCATAAGCGACCGCGATATTCTAAGAGAAATAATCGAAGAACACAAAAACCCCCAAACCACCCAAACCGGAGAACTAAAATTCACACCACTCATACTCCTAGAATCCAATCAATCCATGATTAACGCCATGCAAATTATGACAAAACAAGGCTACCAACGAGCCGCCATAGTCAAAGACAACCAACTAATCGGCATGCTAACCCAACAAAAACAACCCCCACCTCCATCATCAGCATCAGCAGCGGCATCTAAAAAGCGGTCGAACAAATAATTGTGGTTGGTTAGAAAGTGTTATTATTAGCAAAAAGTTTTAGCTACTGTGAGAAATAGCATGAATCTGCAATCGCCCCTAATCATCATTAATTTTAAAACCTATCTGGAATCTACAGGCAAACGGGCTCTTGAGTTGGCAGTTCAGGCAGAGAAAGCATCCAAAGAGACAGGCGTATGTATGGTTGTGGTGCCGCAGGCCATAGACATAGCCAAAATTGCCCAAACAGTCGAGATTCCCGTGTTTGCCCAGCACAGCGACCCCATAAAACCAGGCAACTCCACCGGTCACATGCTAATTGAGGCCCTAAAAGAAGCCGGCGCAGTGGGGACCCTTATCAATCACTCTGAACGCCAACTCCGCCTAATAGATATCGAAACAACCATCACACTATGCAGAGAACAAAATTTTGTTTCGTGTGTTTGTGCCAATAATCCCTTGGTAAGTGCCGCAGTCGCCGCCCTAAATCCCGATATCACCTCCATGGAACCCCCCGAGCTTATTGGGACAGGTATTAGTGTTTCAAAAGCCAAACCCGAAGTCATAACCGACACCGCCCGACTAGTCAACCAAATTAATTCCAAGATGCCCCTTCTCTGCGGCGCAGGCATCAGCACAGCAGAGGATGTAGCTATTGCCTTAAAATTGGGTACGCAGGGCGTTTTGGTTGCAAGCGGCATAGTTAAAGCCAAAGACCCCTATGGCGTCCTTGTTGGATTTGCTGAGGCCGCAAACAACGCCAAGTCTGCGTGAACCAAATGAAGGTTGAACCGGAATGCGTTTCATGTCTGCTTTCTAGGGCACAAATTCAGGTCTATCAAGCCACCACCAACCCTGCCCTGCGCTTTAGGTGCCTCGATGAGATCGTTAAATTACTCAATCGAGAATTCAAACCCACCGCCAACGCAGCCGAAATCAGCACTAAGCGCGACCGAATTATTCGCAAGCTTACCAGCTGTGAGGACCCATACAAACTTGTAAAGAAACGAGCCAACGAAAAAGCACTCAAAATGCTACCCCGGGCCAAAAAATATGTCGAATCCGGCTACAATCAGCAGGAACGCTTCAAAAAAGCATGTTTATGTGCCATTGTAGGAAACATTATGGAGTTTGACATACCTGGGCATAAATTTACCTTGGAGAGTTTAGCAGGACAGCTCCGTGAAGCCTCCAAAGATCTGGTCATCGATGATATCGATAAGGCCTATGAACTAACAAAAAAGACTCAGGGAGTTTTGTTTTTGGCAGATAATGCAGGGGAGATTGTGTTTGATACATTACTTGTTGAGCAACTCAAAAACATGGGGTTAAAGGTTACCTATGGAGTGAAGGGTTCGCCTGTTATGAATGATGCCACCCTAGAAGACGCTGAGATCAGCAACATTGACAAATTAGCTGATGAGGTTATAACCACGGGCTGCGATGCTGTGGGATTGCAAAGATCTGAGGCGTCTGCCGAGTTTCTCAAAGTCTATGATAGCGCAGAGTTGGTCTTTGCCAAGGGTATGGGATATGCGGAGACCCTAACGGAGTATAAACTTTCTAAGCCGCATTTGCTGCTGTTTCGGACCAAGTGTGTGCCGGTTGCAAATTATTTTTGTGTTCCAAGAGATAAAAACATTGCAAAGCTGATGATATAGTGGATTTGCCGGCCATAATTTTTCAAAAAGACCACCTTGCACGGTTTGAGGAGGTTGTTGAAAAGGAGTGGCTCATAACCAACGGACTAGGCAGCTATGCAGCCACAACAGTGCCAGGTATTAACACCCGCAAATACCATGGCTTACTAGTGGCGGCACTAAATCCACCCGGAGACCGCACGGTCTGTCTGGCTAAACTCGATGAGGACATAATCATCGCCAACACGACCTATCGGCTGGGTGCTAATCAATTTCGCAACCAAATTTTTCCTGATGGCCACAAATACATAACCCAATTTACCCTCAACCCCTATCCCAGCTACCGCTACGAGATAGACAATATTGAAGTGGTGAAAACGATTTTTTTGCCTCAGCTCAAAAACGCTGTGGCCATAACCTACCACATAAAAAACCAAAAAGATACCGCAATCAAGGTTCGGCTCTATCCGTTGCTGAGCTGTCGCTATTTTCATAATGTTATTGATCGTTTTCGGGTGCCGCTAAATTTTATCCAAGAAAGCAACGATAAAGATGTTCAAGTTAGATTTATGCGACCAGAAGCAACCGTTGTTTGCCGTATAACTGAGGGTTGTTTTGTTGAGGGGGTTAATTGGGTGGAGCGGTTGTTTTATCGTGATGAGGCTCTTAGGGGTGAGGCGGATTTGGATGATTTGTTTCAGCCAGGTTATTTTGAGCTTCAAGTGCCCGCTAAGGCTGAAAAAGATTTTGCAGTCACCTGTGCCGCCAGCCTTGAAGAAAAAACTGCCGGGGAAACTCTGGATTTCATTGGAACCACCTATCAACAAATAAAGCAATGCTATATCACGGAATTGAGTGGTAAGGCGGTTCTGCTTGCAGATTTTTATCAGACGCATTCAGATGTGCCGCAGAGTGAGTGGTTAAATATGAGTCTGCTTGCGGCTGATTCTTTTATTGTTCAAAGTTGGTCGGGTCAGAAATCGGTTATTGCGGGTTATTATTGGTTTGAGCCGTGGGGTCGAGACAGTTTTATCTCTTTGGCGGGTTTGCTGTTGATTACGGGTCGGTTTGCTGAGGCTAAAGATACTCTGCAAAATTTTATGCGCTACTTCAAAGACGGACTAATTCCCAATTTTGTTGCAGATAAAACTGGGATTCCAATCTACAATACTGTGGATGGTACACTTTGGTATGTTAATGCTGTGCATCAGTACCTCAAATATACTCAGGACTATGAGTTTGTTAGAGAGGTATTGTGGGAAAATCTCAAGGAGATAATTGTGCACCACCAAAAGGGTACGCTTTTTGGTATTCAGCTGGATAGTGATGGTCTGCTTATGCATGGGCCGCGTCTTACTTGGATGGATGCTGTGGTAGAGGGTGATATGATTACGCCCCGTGCAGGCAAAGCGGTAGAGATTCAGGCGTTGTGGTATAATACTCTAAAAATCATGGAGCATCTAGCCGAAAAATTTGATGAACCCCCATTAGCCGAGCAATATGCGGATATGGCTGAGCAGACTCGGAGAAGTTTTAATGAGAAATACTGGAATCCCAAACAGGGCTGTCTCTTTGATGTATTGGAATCAGACGGTGCGGATGCTTCGATTCGGCCGAATCAGATTTTTGCAGTTTCACTGGACTACACAATGCTAAATAAGGAAACCAGCCGCCAAATTGTTGAGGTTGTTTATCGTGAACATGTAACTCCGCATGGACTGCGTACATTGTCGGTTGATGATCCCAAGTTTTTGGATAAATGTGCTGGAGATAGGCACAGCCGAGATGCCGCCTATCACAACGGCACCATTTGGCCCTGGCTACTGGGTCCATACATAACAGCCTACCTCAAAACCAACAACTACTCCAGTCAAGCAAAAAAACAAGCCCTAGACACCCTCATCCGACCATTATTCACAGAAGACATCTACCAAAATAGTTTAGGAACCATAAATGAAATCTATGACTGCAAACCCCCAAACACACCCAGGGGCTGCATCGCACAAGCATGGAGCATAGCCGAACCCCTAAGAGCATACATAGAAGACATACTCCAAACCCAACCCAACAACAAAACAACAACAAAAAACTCAGTAATGGATGTTAACAGGGCGTGTTAAGTGAGTTTTTAAGCAGATGTAAGTGCAGAGGCCGCAGTTTTGTGTGTGGTAATTTGCAAAACTTTAAATGGTTACATTAGAATAGCAAAAGGGGTTATTAAATGGTATCCTCTATGTCTAAGATAAAACTCTCCAGTTTACTTGTTGTAACAATTCTTTTGGTATCACTTTGCTTGTTTTGGGGTTCCTCAGCAGTATCTGAAATAAACACCCCCAACACAACAACAAAACAAATCGATACCACCACAACAACAACCGCAACCTCATCTAGATTATCGATTACTCCGCTCCAAGATGAACCCGATGAGTCCACACCGACGCCGTCACCAACTCCCACTCCTACACCATCACCCACACCTGAACCCAGCATAACCCCCACCCCGACACCTAAACCCGAACCCACCACTAAACCCAACTTGGAGCTTGAATGCAAAAGCACATCTGCAACAAATCTAAAAGTGGAAGTGAGCGGCAAATTAAGCTACAATAACAGCGCCATCCCCCGCGCCAAAGTATTTCTCAAAAGCAGCCTCGACAACGGAAACACCTGGGAAGACTTTGCCCTAGAACAAACCCGCGCCGATGGCAGCTTTAACACCCTTTGGATCCCCAAAACCACAGGCAACTACCTACTCTGCGCCTATTGGGAAGGAAACAGCACCCTGCGCTGGATGAACACCACCCAAAGCTTAGCAATAACAAAAGACAACTCAGGCAATGTTTTCTCAGCATCCTCAAACTCAACCATAACAGGCCTAAAATATGACGCCTCAACTCAAACCCTAAGCTTCAACACCAACACAACCCAAACCACAGCACCAATCACCATCTGCATACCCAAAACACTCACCGAAGATGCCCAAACACTCCAAATAAAAATCGACGGAAAAACCACAACCTTCAACAGCAAAACCCAAGATGACCTCTGGATAATAACCGCTCTTGCCGATCAAGGTAAACAAACCATCACCATACAAATACCCCAACAAACACTCATGAACCCAAACACAACCCCATGGATAGCCATAGCCATAATCATCATAATCCTAATCGTGGTTGTCGCCATAGTTATCAACATTCGCCGCAGACGCAAAACCGCCGCAACCGTAGCCGCCATCCTAAAAGAAACCCGCCAAACATAACAAACAACAACACACCAAACCAAACATAACTTCTTTTTTATCCTAGCCAACAAGCTATAAGACAGAACGCAACTACCCTATCATAGCCATAGGTGAGAGGCATGTCTAAAGAGCAAACCCTGCTACCATTTGTTAAAGAAAAAAACAAAGACGGCGAACCCACAATCATCATCGATAGCCGCGAAGCATCCAGCGCCAAAAAAATCACCACCGGCCTCATGGAAAAAGGCGCCCAAATCAAAACCGAAATGCTAGAAAAAGGCGACTATATCCTAAGCGACCAATGCGCAGTAGAACGCAAAACCGTCAGCGACTTTGTCTACACCCTCACCAGACGCTTCCTCTTCGAACAACTCTACCGCCTAAGAGACGTCTACCCAAAATCATTCATCGTCCTAGAAGGCTACATGCCCATCATCTACAAATACAGCAACATCCAACCCCAAGCCATCTGGGGAGCAATGTTTAACCTCGCCAAAAACGGCATCTCCATAATCAACACCGCAAGCCAAAAAGAAACCATAGACTTTCTCTACACCGCCGCACGCCAAGAACAAATCATAGAAAAACGCAAAGCCATAGTCCACGCATTCAAAAAATGCGACACCCTATCAGACGCACAAATATACTTCATAGCAAGCCTACCCAGCATCGGACGAGAAAAAGCCACAGCCATCCTAGAAACATACCAAACCCCAATAAACGCACTCATAAACACAGACGACTGGGAAAAAACCGTACATGGCCTAGGCCCAACCATAACAAACCGCGTCAAAGACCTACTAAACACACCCCATCAAACCAAAAAAGAAACAGAAGAAAACAAAAAACCACAAACCACCTAACCAGACACATTTTTAAAAAATACAGAACACACCGGACTGGGATTCCTAAAGCTTTAAAGCTACTCGCATTCAATATTTATTGCAGGTGTATTATTTTTTGTCAGGAAAAAAAGTAACTCGTCAAGAACTGGAAGCCAACAATGGCAAAGACGGCAAACCCGCCTGGATAGCCTACAAAGGCAAAGTCTACGATGTATCTGAGAACAGCTTCTGGAGTGACGGCGAACACATGGGCATACACAATGCCGGTAAAGACCTAACAGAAGACCTCGACATGGCACCCCACCAAGACGAAAACTTTAACAAACTCAAACTCATCGGCGAACTAACCTAACCAACAACCAACATAACAAACAAAAACAAACACTATCAAAGCTACACAACTTATCCAGCACATTTTTTATTTCGCCCTCCACAACAGTAGTGGACAATACCAAAAACATAAACACGTGCAAGAGCAAGTTATTATCGTTATATGGGAAATCTTAAAAAATCGAATATCGTCGTATCAATCATCTCGGACAAGGTGATTACCCCAAGTAATTACACCCATTAGAGATACCAACAAAATCACCTCATATACAAAAAACCCAATAATGAATAGTTCAACAATTCACCAAATTTTTTGAGACGGATAAAAACAAATATGTCATACCTTCAATAACTCACAGCTAACAAAGTGAACTAGAGACTTATTCTATGACATAATAAAGAAATCAGGAAACTTACAATGTCAATCCTTGACACTTGGTACAGTTCAGCAAATAGCAAAACTTTTCTTTGTATCCAACAGCCGCTTGCGGCTCAAAACGATTAGTACAAACTCAAAAAGACAGTATATGAATACATCAAGCAATGTTGGGCAATACACCTACTGGTTACAAAATTCTGTCCTGGAAATATTAAAGAAACAATTGCAACTGGAAAAGAACCTCCGAATTATGAAATGCTTTTTAGATTTAATCAAGCCGGCTGGAAACTACATTATGCCGTTAATGATTTTATAGGCAAAAACGACTCCTAACAGAATTTAAACACCTCAATGTACTCGTTACAGACTTAGACCACAAAGATTACCCTAATGAATCAGCAATACTAACAGCGACTTTAGACTTTCAAACTTACCTCAAAAAAGAGTATAATCTTGATAGCTACATTGCAAAGAACGACTCAGGCTATCATGTTTACATACCAACTTAACCCATAACCACAACAGACAAACAGCTTCTTAACGATAAAGTTGATGAGTTCTGGAATAAAATATCAAAAGACCACAAGACAGTTTAGATACTGGAAAATAGCTTACACAAATGTTAACAATAATCGGCACTTACAACACAAAGAACGGACTACGTTTAGAAACCTACTGGTTAGACAATTACTTAACCGAAGAGTTCCTTAATCATATAAATTAAAGCCGAGTACATAACAAGCCGATAATCGAGAAAATCATTCAAGAGATAGCAATCACCCCAAAACAGCAAAGAGCACCACCATAACAACAAACACTGAACAACACACCACTTGACTACTCTTTTCTCGATAACTACGATCACAAGAAACGGTTAGACAAAGTATTTCGAGATAAACCAGACCTCTACAAAGCATACTATAAAGACATAATTCCAGCTAAAAAAACAACTACAGGTAAACTATATACAGCAAGTGAAACCGATTTCTGGATAATCTACAACCTAAAACAAGCAGTGTGCACCACCAATGAAATCGTAACAATCATGTATAAATGCGAAATTAAGAGCACCAGACCACCACATAATTACAGATTCCACAAGCTTACCACATATCAACAACTCAGCAAAATCAATAAGGCATTAATCGATATGGCCAACAAGCTGGCACAGAACACAAGAAGGAAAAGAGAGAGCGTCCAAGTTTTCTTCTAAATCACTTAACGATATATCCACTATATAGACTTGACAAAGGAAAGACTCATTCAGTTTAAAACGATTTTTCTAAAAAACGCAGAAGTTAAACATATACAAAAAAAGAAGAAAGCGGCTAAACGCCGCCTCGAATGGGAAACCTATAATCTATAGGGACTATTGCCTTATCTAACTGGAGTATAGATACCGATTGGAAAGTTAATTGGATCTTCAGGTTCTTCGTTACCGAGATATATTGCTTGACGAGTTATGTCTTTAAGATAGATTTTGCTGAGGTAGATTGGCTGATCATAGATTTCAGGTAGTGTAATGTCATCAAGGTAGATTTTAGGTAGTATGATGTCATCAAGGTATGTCTTTTCCAAGTATATTTTTTTAGTAGCGCCTTTTAGGATTATCCCATCGAATGATACATGAATTGTTTCTCCAGCTACAACTGTTGCTTGTTTGGTGTCTGTGTACTTATAGTCGCCAATGGTGATAGTTACTGTATACTCGCCAGGCGCAAGATCAATCTTGGGAAACTCTGCACCAACAGTATATTTACCGCTGTACTCATAACCGTCTGCGTTTGTAATAACCAGCTCAAAATCTCCAGTATATTTTTTATTCACCTTTTCTGTATTGACAAGATCAACTCTCACCTTAGAGTCGCTAACAAGGTTGTCTCTAACCCATTCATCGCTAACAGGGTTGTCTCTAACCCATTCATCGCTAACAGGGTCTTTGCGAACAAAGTAATTACCAGCTTCTACAGTGTGGTCTAATTTCCAGCCAGCAAAAACATATTCGCCTGTTGTGTACCATTTAAGCCCGCCTTCAAGATGGAAGTACAAATATACAGTACCATCATTGGCAGGAACATCAACGGTAACGGTGTTTGGGTAATGTTTCGGTGCGTTTCCAGGGAATGCTTTGTCAGCATCTATATTACCTTTATTGTCTTTTAAGCTACCTACGACGTAAGCGCCGACACTTGCTGAGATTAGTCTGTCATCAAATGAAACTATCAGTTTACCATTCTTGATTTCTACGTTATAGCTGTAACCAATTGGTCGGTTATATTCAGCAGGTGTTTTTTTGCCGTTGCTGTTAGAACTTGAATCAGCAATACCATACCAAACTCCGCCCTCAACACTTGCCGCCTTAACGTTTACTGCTACGTAAGTGTGTCCGTTCTTGAATGTGCCGCCATTTGTAGGAACCGCTTTAGCATCAGTACCACTATATTCTAATCGGGTTACCAGTGTGTCACTTCCTCCTGAGGATATCGCCTTTGTAAAAGTAGGTATGTAATAGGGCTGGAATTCTTTTTGCCATACAGGCTGATAAGTCTTTTGCCATACAGGCTGGAATTCTTTTTGCCATACAGGCTGATAAGTCTTTTGCCATACAGGCTGGTAAGTCTTGATCCTATATTGCTCTGTAGCATCAACTGTTACTGTCAATGAACAATCAAGATCGCGTACTGTATTGGTGATTGGCTCGACGTAGATTGGGACAATTTGTGGCTGACAATTTTTTAGTCCATCTGGGCTAACGCCGTGTTCTTCGCAGATCATGTACGCAACATCTACAACAATACCGTTACCAGTGTAACCTTCATACATGGCCATTACATCTTTAACAGCCGCTTTTTCAGCATCTGAAAGATATGTTGCTCCAAATAAGGCTGAATTGACATCAACAGCAGTAAGTATTGCCCATATGACTGTTTGTGTGATAGCTCTGTTCTCGTTCAAGTCACCGTATTTATCCTCAATGTAGTTGAAAGCTGAAAGGAATCTAACATCATTCGCAGATGTTGCTCTCATATAACCACGACATTTAAGATCATTATCGCCTGCAAAACGCTCAGAGCCAGCATTAGCACAGAAAGACACATACTCTTTACCTGTGTTGACATTGGTAACACCGATGTAGAAAAGATCGCCGTTATTAGTAAGCCCTGGATAATTTAAAGTACGCCTGTCTGGTCTGTTGTAGCCGTTAACGATAGTGTATAAAGTATTGTAATCGAATGTGACGCTACCAACACCGTTTGTACCGATGAAAACGGGCACTGGGTCAATCTGGTTGAAAACATCTTTAGCGGTTCCAGTGAGAAGTTCATCTACCCAGTACAAACCTTGGAATTCGTTGAATGATTTTCCAAAGGTGTTAAAAACTATCTTTTCTTCAACGATGTTAAATGTACCTACAGCAACAACAAACCCCCTCATTTCATTAATATCGCCATCAACATCACGAAGGAGTTCATACTTGTTACGTGCGCTGTGAATACGTACATCAAGATCAGGAAGTTCGCCATCATGAAGGAGAAAAATCATACCACTGAGAAGATCATCAGGATTTCCGTCATACTCATCGAAAGCCCATGTAATGAGTGGCATATCCCCGACATTTTTTGCTATACTGACAGCACCTCTTGGGTCGTCTGGTTTGCCTATGATTTTGCCGCTAATGTTGAAGTTCAGGTTGCCGCTTTCGCTTGTGACTACAAAGCTACCGCTTTCGTTGTTGTTGCCGCTGTCGACATAAGCAATTTTCCAATCATATGGAGCTACGATAATCCATCCGGGATTATTGCCGCCGCCATTGGTGGAGAAGCCCATGTCGGGTTCCCAGTAAAACACTTCACCGTTGGTAAAGGTTATTTGCATTTTAGTAATGGCGTTCAGGTTGTTTCCTGTGTAGACAAGATGCCACACGTTTGGGTACTGGCCGAGATTTTCAGCTGCTTTGAATGTATCTTGCCATTCATCTGCGTCAAAGGAGCTACCGCTACCTTTAAGATAGATAGTCTGTGTTGCCGCACTTGTCATAGGCAATGTTGCAAAACAACTAACAACAAGTGCAAGCACAAGAACTATTGATAGTATACTTTTTTGTGTCTTATTTCTCAATATATTCACCTGATATGACATTTTGTGCCATATTTTTCAAACAAGGGATTTCAAATCAACCGATATATCAAGTTTCCTCCTGCAACGCCAAAAATTCACAAGAATTTAAGGATTTTTCGAGTTAATGCCAAATACTCTCAATTTTTATTTGCGCACAGTATATAAAAAGCACAGTTTTATTTGATTAGATTCAATACTTGCTGATCATTACTGACGAATCATTATTGCACTGCTAGCCAGTCAACACCAATTATTGAGAAAAAAGCAAAGAACACGAAAAAGAAGCATATTAGAAATCAATCTTTGACAGATTGACCCTACTTGCCGCAATGTAAGCGTCTATATCAAAAGCGTTTTCTGTATAAAGACTTGCAAAAGTAGCATCTTAATGTTTAGGTGACAAGACCCTAACCGCTTCGGTATACTCATTGTATTGTCGCGGTGTTCCATTGATTAGGTCATTTCATACATTTAACGTAGTGATTGCACCGGACTCACTGAAACTATGTGTTACATCAGTGATTCGGAACGTCTTGTAATCTCGACCGTTATCTTTGTACCAATCAGCGTCTCTGCTATTCTTTAACCTATAAGGAACTATCCAGCCAGGTAGTTAGTGTTTAATGGGATTGTAACAGTGCCACGTATCATTGCAGAGCCATATTGAATTAGGTAAGCTAAAGCACTTAGATAGAAGATGTCACTTGATTGAGGTTCAGTCAGCAGATTATCACTAAATGATAAGGAGTTCCTCACAGCAAACATCTTGGATATTTGTAGTTTGGGTTTCTTTGAAATTCAGGTGTAATACCACTTGTTATTGCAGACCACATATTTTGATCAGGTACAGCCCAAATAATATAACCACTAGGCTTAAGTCATCAATGTATAGTGATCGGGGACAAAGTGTCATCAAAAGCTCTTTTCTAAAATGTGAATCCAAGATACTTGGCATTATTCCAGTCGGGGCTTTTTCCGTGTGCTTTCCAATTTGTAGTAGGCCCATTTCGGATATCAGCATAGGTTATGTCTACAGATATTCTATCAACTGTATCGGCTGTCAAGTTTAGGGATGTGCTGAAACAGTTTGCTACTTGTTGTGCTGTGACTAAATCGTTCATTTATAGAATATTTGGTCTTGTAATGTTTGGGTCACTGTGACATGTGAAAGGATGTATGCTGGGCTTTCAGGTAAAACAAGCTTGAGGAATTCTGCAGTGATTTGTGTGTAAAATAGTGATGGGGCACTGTTTGCTGTGATTAATTCGGTTATACTTTCCCAAGCACCTCGAGGTTGTAGTGTATTCCATACTGAGGTGGTTTGGGGAAAATCGAGGCGGTGTTTGACTAAGAATTTCAAAAGCTACATTTGCGGCTTAGAGACGGCTTGGGCTAAAACAGTTGTTTGATGATCTGCTACTGTATAGATGATGCTATGCTTTTTGCAGCTGAAGCTCTACAAGATAATTAATTGCACTTAAGCACTCACATTTGAAAAGGCCAAATACAGCTAAAGAACCATTGATAGATAAACGCACTTCTGAGTTAAAATTAACCAAAAGATAATGATTAGACAAAAAACAACAACAATCACAATACCAACCGTATATGAATTATAGACCTATGGAAAAAAATGTGTTAGTGCGAATTTCTTTTTGTGATCCAGAAAAACCTCAGCAACATTGTCTGCTAATAAAAACAGCGGAACAGATGTTTGAGTAATGTTTACACGATACAGTCTTTCTTTTAGCAAGTTATTTGCCATTGTTTTTTTCGGTGTTGTTTCGTCTTAATAGTTCTGGGAGTTGTGTGGAAGCTTTTGAGAGTGCATCTTTAAAAACATCCATTAATTCATCGTTAACTTCGAGATCAACAGTTACTCGCATGTGTCCTTTCTTTTCATACATCCGTTCAGTCATTGTATCACCTCCTAAAGATGCTCAGTTGTATGGGTATGAGGTTAACTGCAAGATGTTCGGCTTGGGTGTCGGTTAGGTCCAGCTGGAGTTCTATTTGGTAGTGGTATCTGCCTAGTCGTTTGGTGTGGGTTTTGTAGTTGTTGACTATGCCGGTTTCTTTGTAGCGGTGCAGTCTTTGGTTTATAAATATGGATATGATTGTGGGTGCTAGAGGTTCAAAAGTGAAGACTATTTTGATTAGGACTTTGGCTGTACTTTGGGATAGGGATTCTAAAATGTGTCTCAATCATCTGGTCTTCCTTAAGGTTTAGCAACCGTTTTTGTTGCTTGCAGATAAGTGCTTGAGTAAGAGTAGGCTACAGGTTTTTTTAAGTCTGTGTGATTGTATATGTCCAATAACAAGTGGTGGTTATGGTGTTGGAGGAGCTTTATGGGCAGGTTTGTGGTTGTAGGCGTTGTCAGCTCTGGGAGGGTGCTAAGCATGTGATTTTTGGTGAGGGGCCTTTTGATGCGAAGGTTATGGTTGTGGGTCAGAATCCGGGTGCTGATGAGGATGAGTCGGGTCGGCCGTTTGTAGGCCGAGCGGGCAAATATCTCAGCAAAACTCTTGTCGAATTTGGTATCCGTCGAGAGATGCTCTTTATAACTAATATTGTTAAACATACCTCGCCTAAAAATCGTAAACCTTCCCCCGATGAAGTTGCGGCATGTCTGCCCTATTTGCAGGAGCAAATCCGCCTGATTCAGCCCAAATTTATCATACTTTTGGGAGACTCAGCCAAAGAGACGCCGCGAGTTGCTGGGATTAAATATTTTGAGGTTGTGCATCCCTCGGCGGCTATGCGTTTTACTAAGATGCGTGAAAAATTCAGAACCCAAATCGCAGAACTCGCAGAACAAATCAAACAAATTCAACAATCAGAAACCTAAAGATACAGGTTATTGCTGAGCCGACAATTTCGGCACTTCACTCTAATTGGTGCTTTTAGTCAACTATGATAACAGTTTGGCCATTTACGTCACTTAGTCTGCGATAGAGTGCATCCTAGGCTAAAGGGTTGAAAAGTAATTTCAGTGAATTTAGGGTGTGGGTTGGTTCATAGGTTGGCGTAGGATTGTTTTTAGTTTTTCGGGGATTGTTTTGTTGGGATTGTTTAGGTAGATTTCGTGGTGTTTACCGCTTAGCTGGTAACCATTTGCTTTTATGGCTTCGTGGAGTTTTTGGATGTTTAGGGTTTCGGTTGAGTAGGGTCCGATATGGAGGATTTGGGCGGCTTTGCCTTCATGGAACCGCTCAAAGCGTACTTTGTCAATTGCGGGTAGTTTTTTATTTTTTACTTGGTCGAAGGCATTTTTGAAGTCAGTTTGGGTGATGGAGTTGGGTTGCATTATCATAGCGGTCCATTTCCAGTGGTTTTTGTGGTTGATATTGAATTGGGTTGGGTTATCTGTCCACCATAATCCCTCAAGTGGTAGTACACTGTAGTTGAGGTTTTTGGTTTTTTTGATCATGAATTTGAGTGTGTATGCAAGGGGGTAGAGCGTTTGAATTGCGTCTGCGTACTGTTGTGAGGAGGGTGCGCCTTCTCCGTCGATCATCAGAAAAGTCAGGTCGGGCACATCTATAATTGAGACTTCTTTAGCAGAGGGGTTGTAGAGTGTTTTTAGTTCTTTTTTGAAGTAAGTTTTTCCAAACTAACCAACCAGAGATTCTAAGCTTAGACCAATAAATCAGTAACGCAACCTAGTTTGCTATTGTTGTGTGCTATAGATCGATCGGTTACTTGGAGATTAGCTACTACTGAAAGGGTAGCTGAGCTTGGGTTTAGCCATCTATGTACTGAGCAGACTATATTTTTTAAGATTTTGTGAGCAAAAAATCAGGGGTGATCTTTCGCTTAAGAATGATTGGATTGGTTGATAAGAGTTTGTTGTGCAGTATGACAGTATTGTTTTATTGCTAATCATTATGTTGGGTTATTTTTTCTAATTTATCTTGAAGATTTGCTTAGTTAGAGGATTGATGCGAAGGCTTTTTAACGCTTACAGGCATCTATTTTCAGTTAAGATACAGGGGAATTGGGGTATCTATGCGTTTGTGTGTTGAGGGTTTTTGCAGTATCATAGGATTTAGGTGATGTTTTGTGTCTATGTTTGGGGGGTTATCTGGTTTTAGGGTGTCGATGGGTCGGCATTCGGGGAAAGTTTTGGGTCTTCTTTTAGTTGCTGTTATAGGGGTTTCGGGTGCGGCGGCTATTTTTAGTTTTCAGCAACAAGGTACTCAAGAGCAGGTTTTGGATGAGTTTTATTTTGGGGTTTCTTTTGGGGGTCAAACGGTTGAGGAGGCCAAAATTTTGGTTGATAGGGTTAAGGATTATACGAATGTTTTTTTGATTAATTCGTATGATTTGTCGGTTAATGAGAGTGCGCTTAGTGAGGTTTGTGATTATGTTGCTCAATCAGGTCTAAAGTTTACGGTGTATTTTGAGTTTGTTTCGCGGGTTGCTTATCCGTGGCATCAGAGCTGGCTTGATAATGCACAGGCGCGTTGGGGGGATAGTTTTTTGGGGGTTTATTTCTATGATGAACCAGCAGGCAAACAGCTTGATACTAAGCAAATGTTTAGTGATGCCGCCAATTATGGTGAGGCGGCGGATTTTTTTGTGCAAAACATTAGCCAGACCAACAGCATGTTAGATCTTAAGAATCGCTCAATCCCTGTTTTTACCTCGGATTATGTTCTTTATTGGTGGGATTATCTTGCGGGGTATGATGTGGTGTTTGTAGAGTTGGGTTGGGAGCTTGACTCGGTGCAGCAGATTGCGCTCTGTCGTGGAGCGGCAAATATGCAAAATAAAACCTGGGGTGCCATAATTGTTTGGACCGACTATGAGCCGCCCTATATGGCCAGTGCATCTGAAATCTATCAAGAGATGATGTTGGCATATGATGCTGGAGCAAAATATGTAACCGTCTTTAACTACCCCACCTACCCCAAAGACAACCCCTACGGTGTTCTCTCAGAGGACCACTTTAGAGCCCTGGAAGATTTTTGGAACTACACTAAAGCAAATCCAAGATCAACCCCAACAAAACAAGCTCAAACGGTGTTGGTTTTGCCCTCAGACTACGGTTGGGGCATACGACGCAACCAACACATAAAACAAGACAACATCTGGGGCCTTTGGCCTGAAGACGAAAAATCACCACAAATCCTGGAGAACCTACACAAACTAATAGAACAATATGGGTTAGATTTGGATATAGCCTTCGACAATGCCAAATTTGATTTCAACAACACCTACAACCAAGTGTACTACTGGAACCAAACAATACCTAACACATAAAGAAATACAAATATACCAAAAGGAAAAACGTTTTGCTGACCCTGCAAACCCAAAAAAGCTCTTTGCCCAAGTAAAATAAGGGAGAGATTACTCCTCTTCGGAGGGGAGTCCTATTTTGCGTAGGTAGTCTCGTGCAAATCTTGGGTTGTATGCTAAGAGTTCTTTGCTTCGCAACAGGCGTCGTTCGAGTCGGTCGAGTGCGACTTTGAAGGTGGGTTCTGCGCCCCAGCCCTCGCCGGCGGCAACAAAACTGCCTTTGGTTGTTCGAAATTGCAAACGGCAGTGGACCATTGGAGTGTCACGTATGTTGGTGCCGCGGTGGGTTTTCATGTAAACAAACAATGAACCTCGCTCAAAGGCTCCTTGGAAGCGGCGAGCAAACGAATCAAATTCAGCCATCATAAACTGTTGCTGCTCAGGATTGATTTCTAAATCTTTGGTACTGAACTGAAGCGTTAGACGATGCTCAGCTGTCTCCATTTGACTTATGGGCTCTAAGAAATCAAGTTTAGTAACAACCCCTGTTAGACGTTCACCATCAACTATGCAAAGACAAGATATGTCATGATAGTGCATCAGAGCCTCGCAGTCATGGAGAGTTTTTTTGGGGTCCACGGTTATGACGGGGCGTCTCATAATTGCTTTAGCGGCAATGCCTAGGGTGGCTATGCGGTCGCCTGCGAAGTCAGTGTTGCCCATGCGTTTGGGTGGGAAGTAGAGGCTTTCAAAGATGTCTTGGATGCTGATCATGCCTGCAAGGCGGCCGTGTTCCATGACGGGGACGTGGGATATGCCGTGTTCGCGCATTAAGCCCAAGACGGCTCCGACGCTACGATTGGTTTCCACTGTGTGAGGTGCTCGGGTCATAACAGTTTCGACATGCGCGTTACCCCAGGGGGCTTCAGCAAAGGCGTGGATTACGTTTTCATCAGTAACAAATCCGATTATTTTGTTTTTTTCTATGACGGGGAGTTGGCGTACGCCGCTGCCGATCATTAGTTTTGCTACGCGGCTCAGCGAGTCATCTAATCCAATTTTGGATGCTCCGGTCATTAGGTTTTTGACTTTGAGTCGGGTTAAATCTAGTCGGCTACGTATTACGGCTCGGCGGCTTACCATCCCTGCATAGTTGCCTTTGTCATCTAAAACAGCTAGAACAGGGGGCATATCTTTTTTGAAGCCTTCTAAGCATTTTGATGCACTATCGTTTTCGAAAACTGCGTTGAATTTCTCTGAGTAGATATCCTTAACAGTAACGGATACTGCCATTGAGAATCACAGCAAAAACTAAGGCACAAGTTGAATTTAAAGGTTGTAAATTCAGCCACATAAATCGTCCGTATGAAGTCAAAACATACAAATTTTAACAGCAAACTATAGGGTACAAATCCCACTCTGCACCAACAAGAAGCGTTTGGTACTATTCTAAAAATTTCGTCTCAAAAAAGGTTCCAGACACAAACAGATGAATCCCACTTTCAGAACTACCGAATATCTCGGGTGACGATTCACGACAATTTTTCTGATATAGCTTCACAGGCAATAGCGTTAGTTACTGTTCTATGCTGAGTCCGCTTTTTGTTTATACTCTTGTGATTTCTCCTGTTCACCAGTTTGCTCATATATCTGAGAAATTGACAAATAAGCTTCTTTTGCAGTTGCATGATTATTAGTTGCTTTCAAATAATAAGTAATAGCTTGATTGACATCACCAGAATCTTTGTAGGTATCCGCTATATGTTTATATGATGTACATACATCTTCTCCGCTTTCGCCAAATAAATCCACACGAATTTTCAGAGCTTCAAAATGGTTATAAAAAGACTGGTTATAATCTTTTAGTCTGCGATAGAAAACGCCAAGTCTACTAAATGAAATAGCCGTTAGAGCATTGTTTCGACCCAAATGTTTTAACCTGATGGTAAGAACTTTTTTGCTATATTCTAATCCCTTGGAATATTCACCATGCTCATAGTATACAAACGAAAAAGTTTCATATATTGTTGTAGTGTCACGGTGTTCTTTGCCCAACGCATTCTCATAAACAGGTAAAGCTTTTTCAAGCCACTCCAACGTCCTAACATAATCACCCTGTCTATAGTAGACGTTTGCAATGCTGTTGTAAATGGTTGCCGTATTAAGTTTTTCTTTACCTGACACCTTTTCATGAATTATTCGTGCTACTTCAAACAATTCCAAAGCCTTAACAAACTTACCCTGAATAGAATAGACGTTTGCAATGTAGCTGTATATGTTTGCGGTGTTGGGATGTTCCTTACCTGACACCTTTTCGTGGATGGCTAGAGTCTTCTCATACCATTCCAATGCCTTAGCAGACTCGTTCTGACTAGAATAGACGTTTGCAATGCTGTTGTATGCAACTGCTGTATCAGGATGGTCTTTGCCTAATACCTTCTCTCGAACAGATAAGACGTTTTCATACCACTCCAACGCCTTAACATAATCACCCTGCTTGTAATAATAGACGTCTGCAATATTACAGCATGTAGCTATAGTGTCTTTGTGTTCTTTGCCTAAAACTTTCTCACGAATTGTTAGGGCTTTTTCATACCATTCCAACGCTTTCGCCGACTCATTCTGACTATAATAGACGTATGCGATGCTGTTGTAGATGGTTGCTGTGTCTGGGTGTTCTTTACCTAACACTTTCTCACGAACAGATAAGACTTTTTCATACCATTCTATGGCTTTAGTGTATTCGCCTTGACAATAGTAGGTGTTTGCGATATCGTTGTAGGTAGTTATGGTGTCTTTGTGTTCTTTGCCTAAAACTTTCTCACGAACAGATAAAACCTTTTCAAACAATTCTATTGCTTTAGCGTACTTACCTTGTTTATAATAGACAGTTGCAATGCTGTTGTAAGTGTTAGCGGTGTCTGGGTGTTCTTTACCTAAAACCTCTTCTTGGATGTCTCGAGCCTGCTCATACCACTCCAACGCCCTAGTGTAATTGCCTTGCCAATAATGGGCGTTTGCGAAGCCAGTATAAGTTGTTATGGTGTCTGGGTGCTCTTTACCTAACACTTTCTCACGAATATCTAAAACTTTTTTGCACCATTCTAAGGCTTTAACATCATCAATGAAAGAATATGTTATTGCGATGTTGTTGTAGGTGGCTATGGTGTCAAGATGTTCTTTACCCAATACCTTCTCGCGAATATCTCGAGCCTGCTCATACCACTCCAACGCCCTAACATAATCACACTGGCTATAGTAGACATTCGCAATGCTGTTGTAAGTGTTAGCGGTGTCTGGGTGCTCTTTACCTAACACTTTCTCACGAATATCTAAAACTTTTTCATACCACTCCAACGCCCTAACATAATCAGCTTTCTTATAATAATAAGTGATTGCGATATTGTTGTATATGCCTATAGTGTCCAAATGTTCTTTGCCCAAAACCTTCTCGCGAATTGTTAGGGCTTTTTCATACCACTCCAACGCCTTAGCAGACTCACCCTGCATGGCATAGTAGACATTTGCAATGTTTACATATGCGGCTACGGTCTTGGGATGCTCCACACCAAGCTTCATTTCATAAATTGTTAGGGCTTTTTCATACCACTCCAACGCCCTAACATAATCCCTCTTCTTATAATAATAAACGTCTGCAATGTTGCTGTATGTGGTTGCAGTTTTAAGTTCCACATTAGGCGCCTTTTCATAAATTGCTATGGTTTTTTCATACCACTCCAATGCCTTAGCAGACTCGTTTTGGCTATAGTAGACGTTTGCGATGCTGTTGTATACGGTTGCTGTGTCTGGGTGTTCTTTACCTAACACTTTCTCACGAACAGCTAGAGTTTTTTCATACCACTCCAATGCTTTCGCATAATCACTCTTCTTATAATAATAGACATTTGCGATATTATACCATGTCGCTATAGTGTTTGGGTGTTCTTTACCTAACACTTTCTCACGAACAGCTAGAGTTTTTTCATACCACTCCAACGCCTTAGCAGACTCACCCTGCATATTATAGTAGACGTCCCCAATTTTATTGTATGTGGCTGCTGTGTTTGGGTGTTCTTTACCTAAAACCTTCTCTTGGATGTATCTAGTTTCCTCATACAACTCCAACGCCCTAACATAATCACTTTGACTATAGTAAACGTTTGCGATACAAAAATAGGTAGAAGCAGTAGCAGGGTACTCTTTGCCCAAAACCTTCTCTTGGATGTATCTAGTTTTCTCATACAACTCCAACGCCTTAACAAACTCGCCCTGCATAAAATAAAGTCCTGCACAACCAAAGTAAGCAGATGCCATAAGAGGGTGCTCTTTACCGTACATCTGCTCTATTATGGGTAGAGTTTTTTCCTGATACTCCAAAAGGTTAATAGAATCCATAGAAGTATTATCAAGTGTTGCCATATTGTTATAGAGAGTTACCAGTTCAGGTTGTTCTTTGCCCAACTCTTTTGCCAAGGTGGCGAGAAGCGGTTTACTCCACTTGGTACGGGACTTAGTAAAATCAGCCAAAAAAGTATCAACGTTTGTAATGTCATTGTAAGTAGTTTCAGTAGCAGACTGGTTTTTACCCAAAAGCACTTTATCCATTATAATTCGAGTTTTCTCAGCCCACTCCAAAACCTGCGAGTAATCCGCAAAGGTATAATATTGTTCAATATTAGCTATTAAAAATGCGAGAGCGTAAGAATATATCTGTTTTTTATAAAAATAATTCGCTACAGAGACGGCATAGGGTATAGCTGTCTCTACTGTTTTGAATGTATTTTTACTATCATCATAAGAAACAGCATTTAACAAATGTTCTATTAATTTATCATGTTCTTTAACGTTTATTTTTGTTTGCGCAATTATTGCCGCTTGCACCAGTTGATGCATAGAATAAAAAACAACAATTGAGCCTTCATGCTGATACTCATGCCGTATAAGCCAAGTAAGATTAGATAACTCGTTTAATTTAAAAGCACCGTCAAAGGTATTCATATGTGCATCTTCGTATAACCATCGCTCACATGTTTCTCCCTTAAGGGGAATATTTGGGAATAAAGCAAAAGCTTCAAGCAAACACCTATCATTTGAATCTTTGATATCTTCAATGGGGTAGAGTTTGTTGATTTCCGCTTGAAAAGTCACAGCATCATTAAATCCTCTTGGAACATCGAATTTTCGTACTTTTAGCAACTCAACTAATCCTGTAATGCGGCTACTATATTTACCAGAATCATAATTGCGAGCTATTGTACCTAGTCGCACCACAATAAAGGTGTTACATCCAGCCTGTTTTTCAATAATGTCTGAAAGATTCTGTTCATCCACTTCTGACAAAACAGAATCTTTATTCCCATAACATCTATTTTTAAAAATTTTTTTACAAATCTCTATGGGCAGTGGCTCGATTTGTTTGATACATGTAAATTGTTTCGTTAAATTATCATCCAATGTCCGAGAAGCAAACACTACAGTTGCCAAAGACAGCAACTTACCAAATTTTTCATCTATACTACTCGATTGACCTTTTCCTGTCGTCCAACGAATGTCATCAATCAAAAACAATACCGATGACTTCTCACACAACTTTTGTACATACATCCAAACATTTTCAGCACTTCCACCACTTAAACACTCAATCTGTGTTAAACTATCATCCACAGAACCATCATAGTTCAAAAAAGCAATATAATCAAAATTTTTATCCGTTTGGTTAGCGGCAAAATGTGCATATATCATGTTGAGTATTTCGGTCTTGCCAATACCGTCCATACCAGTCAGTTGAATACGGAGTTTATTTCCATCTTTTTGTGTTTCACAAAGTCTTTGACAAAGGGTATCAATAAAAATATCTCTACCTAGTATAGACTCGTTTTTACAACGAGACACAGAGGGTGTTAAAATATAATCAGGTTTGACAGAAGATATGTCTATTTTTTTACGTTTCTTCAAAAGGTTATTGTTCTCTATATGGAGTTGACCCATAAATTCTCTGTAAAGTTCTTGATTTGAGTTCCTGCTGAGTTGTTGGATAAAATTTGACTCAAAACAGTTAATATCTTTTTCAGAGAGTTGCTTTACTGCTTCTTTAACAATTTGTAATAGTTTTTCAGTGTTACATGAACGTTCAGTTAACGAATAGAAAATTGTTGGAACAGTTTTTTCTTCCCAGTTCTGTTGTGAGGCGGTAGCTTTCCAAGCATTTACTATACAGTCCTGAAATTGTTTAATGTACTTCGGCTGCTGACGATTTTTATATACTCCGTATGAAATTTGTATTATACTAACGAGACTAGCTCCAACAGACAAAGCATCTATTGCCATGCATATCGCTCTCTGTAGCACATAAGAAAGCTACAACATATAAAAAGAATTATGATTCTGTTCAATAAATTCCAAATTGAACAGTTTAAATTTGTTTATAAAAGCTAATGGGTTATTACTATCAGTGTTTGATATGAACTCTCAAAATCAAAGCGATTTTGAGGTAGGTTCCAGACGCAAACAGGTCAATCCCACCCCCTGCACTCTTTATAAAGAAACTGCAGTGGGTTTGTCCAAATGGCGATAGTGCCAAAACAATGACTTTAGTACTTCTTTTTACGGAACAATTTATGTCCGTCAAAGTCGCACACAAAGTCAAAGCCAGCCTCGATTAAAACACACGCCTCAGCCTCAGACTTAGCAACCTTAGA
>Ga0123356_10001504_pt1 | contig 25649 bp, 26 predicted proteins | sample TergutEmb28metaG_2_FD_92546 | JGI IMG/M metagenome (GOLD analysis project Ga0123356, IMG submission 92546) | Embiratermes neotenicus P3 segment gut microbial communities from Petit-Saut dam, French Guiana - Emb289 P3 | ecosystem: Host-associated > Arthropoda: Insects > Digestive system > Gut ...
ACTTTGTCCCGTTGCCACAGTAAGGCTGAGAGCGCCTACTGTAATTGAGCTTGTGGTTGTGGACTGTGCAGTAGGCACGGCATTGAGCGGCGACCCATCACCTTTGGCTACCGCACTGGCTGTGATGGTGCCCGTGGGCACAATAGCAGTTGTAGCACCTGTGACATTGGCAGCAGGTATGCTGGTTGAGCGAGTAAGGGTGACTGCACTTGCGATATGCGTTGTTGGTGTTCCGGTAATAGGAATGGTCACAACGGTGTTGCTCGTTCTTTGAGCTGTTCCTGCGCTAAGCCCAGGAGGAAGATTTCCTACAGTAAAGTGAGAGGCAGTTATTGGAGTGGCATAGGTGCCGCCAGTCAAGGTGTACACAACACTTGCACCGCTTACCGTTTGTCCAACCTTAAGGCTGCTAAGACCGGTAGTGGTAACTGTTATGCCAGTAGGCGTTGGGGTCGATAAGCTCCTGATTGCTTTATTGACGTTGAGACGTCCACCTGTGCTTACAGCATTGGTGAGCGAAGGAACAGTATCTACGCTGGTCAAAAGAGTGTTTTTTAGTTGCGCCGTAGTGAGGTTTGGTGCACGAGACAGTAAGAGTGCTGCTGCGCCTGATACATGTGGCGCAGCCATTGAGGTGCCGCCAAGCGTTTGATAGCCACTGCTGTTGATGTAAGTGCTTAAAATGTTTGTTCCAGGAGCAGCCAAGGCTACGGTGTTAGTGCCATAGCAGGAAGTGGCGCTTCTCGTGTCATTACTGTCTGTGTTGGCAACAAAAATCACATTTCCCAGTGCGTGCAGAGCAACAAACATACTATCGTTGTCTCTATTTAAACCTGAGTTGCCAGCTGATTTAACAAAGAGACCTTTGTAATCACGTATGGCATTAGTGAAGGCCTGTGACGCAGCAATGCCATAGCTCATGCTAACGACTGGCAGCCCAAGCTCGGTTGAGTATATTATGGCTTGGGTCATCAGCGCCATATTTGAATTTGAACTGGAATTGCTCTCTGCAATTTTTATCGGAACCATTGTCACATTCCAATTGACACCTACAACTCCAATGCCATTGTTTCCCCTGGCTCCAATGGTTCCAGCTACATGCGTACCGTGCCCATCGTAATCTGAGATATCGGCTGCAAGGCCAAACGCATTCTGAGCCACATAATAACCGAGGCTACGGTCAAGATTTGCTGTTAAATCAGGATGGTTATAGTTAAAGCCTGTATCCAGTACGCCAACCCTAACGGAATGGCTGCCGGTAGCAAGATCCCATGCCTCCGGTGCCTGGATTTTCTTCATGCCCCAAAGGTCACCAAAGAACGGGTCATTGGGAACTACATCCGGGCATACAATATAATTTGGCTCGGCATAAGCTACATTGGGGTTTTGCTTTAAGATTTCTATAGCGTCAAGCACGCTTTCTTTAGTCTCGAGAGCCAGCTCGATAAGATAGACCGTCCTCGATGGTTGAGCTGGACTTTGAGGTTTTGTAACCATAGGCATAGCGTCTCTGGTTGTTTGATAGAGATCTTCTATGCTTGCAACATTGAGCCCAGGAAACAATGCCTCTGCGCTTTGTGAGCTTTGAGGTGTTACAACCCCGGGCTTCATTCCAACGAGCACTTCTCCTGGAACAAAGTCGTCTTTATAGTTTTCTGGGTTATAAATATTTTCAAGCTGGGCTACTGAGGGCTCTAGTGAATGAGCTGATTGAGTTGGTATTGGTGAGTTTTCTTTGACAAGCGAGTCAATTTCTACTGCTTCATTAATGATAGTGATTTCTTGACTGGCCTCGCTTGAGCTTCCTTTTTCTTGTGGCTCTGCTCCAAGCGCAGCTTCATCACTCAATCCATTGCCTTGATCCACTATTACCAGGGGCAAATGCGGACTTGGCAGTATGATTTCTAGCGAGTCAGATGTGCTGACAATTGCGTTTTCTAGCCCCCCGCTTGGCTCGTTGTTGACGTTGTCATTTGCATAAAGTGGCACCGTACCAAAGATGAGTACCGTGCAGAGCATGAGTGCCAATACTTTTAGGCTAAAGCTTTTCAATGATTTCATTTTTCCTCCGCGAAAATCTTTGTTCTTTGTAGCCTGGAGTTTTATAAACCTGGTAAACCGCAAAGCAGTCTGCGCAAACCTAACACTATTAAGTTATACCTCTAATAAAATCCTTGCTACTACCAATTACCCAAGCCTTTTATGTACTACCATGCAACGCAAAACTCATTCCCCAATAACACCTACCCCAAATAGTCAAAGACCTTTTGCTCACGAGGAGCGCCCCTTTTGGCAGACAATCGGCCAGAAGCCCACTTTAACGTGCCCTCATACAAGCACGACAGTCTTAGACACTTAAATACTACGTAAGGGAGGCTGCTGCCAGGACAATTGTTACCAATTCGTTAACACGAGTGTTCGGGTCTCAAAGGAGACAAAAGGGCACGAGGGGGTGACAAGGGCACGAGGGAGTGACAAGGGGACGGGGCGTTTGTCACCTTATAAAGGTGACAAACGCCCCGTCCCCTTGTCACTCCCTCGTGCCCTTGTCACCCCCTCGTGCCCTTTTGTCTCCTTTGAGACCTCAATAAATAAACGACACCGCAATTACTTTGAGACCAAGGTGAATGCCAAGCACAGGACCTACTTTCTGTAGCGTTATTTTTGTCTGAGGAAAGGCCTCCGCTGCAACATGGTACAGGTTGCTTGCCAGGTGGTTGTCGCCAATGTAATTGATGACAACCTCGCGAGCATTGTTGTCTATCTTGGCAACGAGGCTTTTGATGACCTCGGCGTTTCCCCTCACCACTTTGTCGGACACCACTGCACCGTCTTTGCAAAGCAAGATTGGCTTGATATTAAGAATCGTACCAACGTTCATGCGCACAAAGCCCAATCGCCCGCTCTTCCTCAGGGGCGCCATGTCTTCTACAGAAAATGCAATGCTGATCCTGTCACGAATTGCTGGTAGCACATCCAAAATCTCACCCAAACCAAGACCCTGTTCTACGAGCTTCTTTGCCTCCTTTACCAGCAGGTATAAACCTCCGGCGGTAAGCAGACTGTCAAATACTGCTATGCCCTTGTTCTCGGTTTGCTTGGCCGAGGCGTAGGCGGTGCTATATGCTCCGCTTAGGCGAGAGGAAATCGTTATACAAAGCACCTCATTATTCTTTTGAAGCTCCTCTTCAAAGCAACTGAGGTAGGCGGCCAGGTTAGGGTGCGAGGTCGTGTAAGCACCGCTGTAAGCACCGCTCCCTCTCAAAAGTGTTTCAAAATCTCCGTTGTGGTCGCTATAGGATTCACTGTAGCTTTGGCCATCAACCGTGTAGTTAAGGGGAACCAGCCGCACACTCAAAGCCTCGGCCTCGGCCTTTTTTAAACAGACACTTGAATCGGTAACTATCGTTATCACTTCATCCCCCTATCTTTCTGTAGCGATCATATCTTCGTTGCACGAGCTCGTGCACAGGTAGTGCGCCATAGTGCTCAACCGCTCCATGCAAAAGTGATTGCAGTTCAGCCGCAAGCCCCTCACCCTCGGGTATGATGCGCTCGATGATCTTGAGCTCAAGCAAATCCTCTGGCGTAAGCTTGAGGCATTCGCTTGCTTCTTCTGCCCTCGTATTATCTTTCCAAAGAATGCTGGCACAGCCCTCGGGCGAGATGACAGAATAAATGGAGTTTTCGAGCATCCAGACTTCATCGGCCACTCCGAGCGCCAAGGCTCCCCCGCTGCCTCCTTCGCCAATGATGACCGATAGTATGGGCACCTTGAGAGTCATCATCTCCATGAGGTTTTCTGCTATGGCTTGCCCCTGGCCACGCTCTTCTGCGCCTATGCCGCAGTATGCTCCCGAAGTGTCAACAAAGCAGACAATGGGGCGGCCAAACTTTTCTGCCAGCTTCATCTGGCGCAGCGCCTTGCGATAGCCCTCAGGGTGGGCAGAACCAAAGTTGCGGTAGGTGCGCTCCTTGAGATTGTGCCCCTTTTCTATGCCGATGACGGTTACCGGCAGTCCTCTCAGGTAGGCAATGCCCGCAACAACCGCCTTGTCGTCTGCAAAGCGCCTGTCGCCATGCATTTCCAAGAAGTCATCAAAGCTGTCTTCTATCAAATCAAGTGCGGTAAAGCGATCCTTTGCGCGAGCGGCCTTTACCCTTTCGTAAGCTTTCATTGCTGGCCTTTCTGATGCATGGCAAGGACTTGACTGAGATAGTGCTTTTGCCTTTTTCTGTCCACGATGCTATCAACAAACCCTTGTTCGAGTTGAAATTCTGCACGCTGAAACCCTGCGGGTAGTTTTTTTCTGAGCGTTTGCTCGATGACCCTCGGGCCGGCAAAGCCAATGAGCGCATGGGGCTCTGCCAAGATAATGTCTGCCTCCATGGCAAAGCTGGCGGTAACGCCGCCGGTGGTTGGGTTGGTGAGTACGCACACAAAGAGATTGCCCAGGTCGCTATGCCGCTTGACTGCGCCACTGGTCTTTGCCATTTGCATAAGTGAGATCATGCCTTCTTGCATGCGCGCCCCTCCTGAAGCGGCAAAGCCCACCACAGGAATGCTCTTGTCTGAGGCGCGCTCAAAGGCTCGTGTAATCTTTTCTCCCGCAACGCTACCGAGGCTCCCCATCATAAAGGCAGACTCCATGGCAAACACTGCCGTGCTATTGTTTTCAATAGTTCCCTCGCCACACACCACGCTGTCTTCTTCTGCGCTCTGTAGCCGCGCAGCCTGGAGTTTTTCGTCATACCCAGGAAAGCCCAGGATGTTTCGAGAGGAGAGCTCTTTGTCAAACTCAACAAAGCTGTTTGCGTCTAGCATCATATGAAGACGTTGGCGAGCATTAATGTAAAAGTGATTTCTGCAATACGGACAAACGTGCAGCTCGCTTACCAGCTCCTCAAGAGTCAGTCCCCTTTTGCACTTGTCGCAGTCTATAAAGCTCTCTTGAGGAGTCTCGCTTACGCCAGGCATGGGCTTGCCTATACCCTCAAGCGCGTTTTTTGGTCGCAAAAATCTCATAGGTATGCCTCCAGATAATCAGTGGTATAGGTGCCATCAACAAACTCCTGCATCGATAAAATCTCGGCTTGAAACGAAGCTGTGTGCACCACGCCTTCGATAATGAGCTCGCAAAGCGCCGCCTTCATCTTGCGAATGGCCTCATCTCTTGTTTTGGCGTAGACGATGAGCTTGCCAATCATGGAGTCATAGTAAGGGGGAATGGTATATCCCTGGTAGATTGCCGAGTCAAAGCGCACCCAAGGTCCGTTGGGCACATGAAGCATGTTGATGTGCCCACAAGATGGTCTGAAGTTTTGATAAGCGTCCTCAGCATTAATACGGCACTCAATAGCATGCCCATTGCACTCGATGTCTTCTTGCTTTACGTCAAGCTTGAGTCCTGCTGCTATGCGAACCTGCCACTTAACCAAGTCAATCAAGGTTACCATCTCGGTAACCGGATGCTCCACTTGCAGCCGAGTGTTCATCTCCATAAAATAGAAATTGCCGTCTTTGTCGTACAGGTACTCAATGGTGCCAGCTCCCGTGTAGTTCACGGCAACACCAGCCTTGATGGTGGCTTCTATCATACGCTGTCGTGTTTGGGCAGACATGATAACGGCAGGGCTTTCTTCAATGAGCTTTTGATTCTTTCTTTGCGTGGAGCAGTCGCGCTCGCCCAAGCAGATAACATTGCCGTGGCTGTCTGCCAAAAGCTGCATTTCGATGTGCTTGACGGGTTTCAGGTATTTTTCCATATACACCTCGCCATCGCCAAAAGCGGCCAGGGCCTCACTGGTAGCCGCGTGATAGCTTTGCTCCAGCTCCTCTACAGAGTTGACCAGGCGAATGCCCCTGCCGCCGCCGCCCGAGCGCGCCTTTATCAAAAGAGGAAATCCAATCTTTTGCGCCTCCTCTTGTGCATGGGCGGCATCTTTAACCAGCTCGCAGCCTGGAATAACCGGAACACCAGCCTCAAGCATGGTGCTTCTTGCCCGATCCTTGTTGCCCATGCTCGAAATGACATGGGCATCCGGCCCAATAAAAACGATGTTGTATTCTTTACATAGTTTGGCAAACTCAGCGTTTTCGGAAAGAAAGCCATAGCCAGGGTGAATGGCCTCAGCCTTTGAAGCCAGCGCTGCGGCAAGCACTGCCTGCATATTAAGGTAGCTGTCTTTTGAGAGCGCCGTGCCTATACAATAGCTTTCGTCTGCCAGGCTTACATGCAAAGACTCGCGGTCTGCTTCAGAAAAGACGGCAACCGTAGAGATGCCCATTTCTCTACAGGCGCGTATAACTCGAATGGCTATCTCTCCACGGTTGGCTATCAGGATTTTTCTAAACATGCACTCTTCTTCCTCTACAGGCTATGCCTGGTTTGTTACCAAGGCAAAAGAAAACTCGCCCACAACACAAAGTTTGTCTTTCACGTAGCCCTCGCCCTTCATAAAGTAAAACGGCTTCTTTGCTCTCACCAGCTCGCTTTTAAAGACGATGGTGTCATGGGGCATTACTGTGTTTTTAAACTTAACCTGATTCATACCGGTAAAGTAAGGTGTTGCTTCCTCTGTGCTTTCTTCTATCAATAGGCAAGAAGCTTGTGCCATCATCTCGCAGAGGATGACGCCGGGCACCACGGGGTTTCCTGGAAAGTGCCCTTGCAAGAAAAACTCGTCTCCTCGCACGGTATAGCTACCTATGGCCTTTCCATCGCAGAGCTCAACTGTGTCTACGAGCAACATGGGCTCTCGATGAGGAATGAGCTTCTTGAGTTCTTCTCTGTTCATAAACACAAGCCCTTTCTTTAAAGGAGTTTGAAGAGGGTCTGTCCAAACTCTGCAATGTCGCCATTTTTGATGCAGATGTCTACGACTTCTCCGTCTTGTTCTGCCACGATTTCGTTCATCACCTTCATGGTTTCGATGATACAGAGCACGTCGCCGCGATTGACCTTGCTGCCTATGCTCACAAAGGGGCTGGCCTCTGGCGAAGGTGCAGCGTAATACACCCCCACCAAAGGAGACTTGATCTCAAATAGGTGGCTGTAGTCAAGTGGCTCCTCGCAAGCCTCGCTTGTCATGCTTGTCTCGCTTGCCCTGTTTGCCATGTTTGCCTTGTTTGCTGAGCTCTGGGATTGTGTGCCTTGCTGAGCAACAGCAACCTCATGTAACCCGACAAGCAAGGCAGCTGCCTCCTTCTTGAGCCTAATGCGGCTTTCTCCCTCCCCCACTTCTATTGAGGTCAATCCATGCAAGGAGAGCACCTCTGCCAATGCCTTAACGTCGTTGATATTCATGCGTAACTCCACCTCTGTTATAGCGCTGCTTATACTTTGAGCAACAGTTTGGTCTATATCTTATTAAACACGATGCCTGCATTGTGCCCTCCAAAGCCCAGCGAAAGCGAGAGGGCATTTTTGATTTGAACGTTGCGCGACTTATTGGGCACATAGTCAAGGTCGCAGTCTGGGTCAAGCTCTTTGTAACCTACTGTTGGGTGCACGATTCCTGTTTCTATGGTCTTAATGGCCACAATAGCTTCTACTCCTCCCGCAGCTCCCAGCAAATGTCCAATCATGGACTTGGTAGAGCTGATGGGAAGTTCATAAGCCACCTTACCCAAAGCTTTTTTTATGGCACGGGTCTCGGCCTTGTCGTTAAGCGGAGTGGAGGTGCCATGAGGGTTGATGTAAAGCGTTTTGTCCGCCTCAAGACCCGCCTCCTTCATAGCAGCCTTGATTACCTCGCTGCCGCCTATTCCCTCTGGGTGGGGGGCAGTAACATGGTGGGCGTCGCAGGTATTGCCGTAGCCGCTTATCTCGCAGTAAAGGGGCGCACCGCGTTCCTTTGCATGATGATACTCCTCAAGCACTATGACTCCGGCACCCTCCCCCATTACAAATCCGTCACGGCGTTTGTCAAAGGGAATTGAGCTGTTGTCTGGATCATTCGTAGAAGAGAGTGCCATGCAGTTGATAAAGCCTCCAAAGGCAAGAGGGTGTATGGTTGCCTCGGCACCGCCGGCGATAATGGCATCTGCAGAGCCATACTTGATGGCTCTAAAGGCCTCGCCAATGGCGTGGGTGCCCGTGGCACAGGCACTTACCAGAGGGAGATTGGGGCCTTCTGCTTGATATTTCATGGCAACGAGAGCCGAGCCCATGTTGGCAACCATCATGGGAATGAAGAGTGGCGATATGCGTTGCGCTCCTCGGGTAAAGAGCTTGTTGGACTCATGTACAAAGGTCGTCATGCCGCCGATGCCCGAGCCAATGTATACGCCAAAACGCCCTGGCTCAACGTTGCCCACTATGTTACTCTCTTCTACTGCCTGGGTAGCAGCTGCAAGGGCATACTGGGCAAACAGATCAGTCCTTCTGACTTCTCCCTTTTTTATATAGAGCTCGGGGGCAAAGTCCTTAACCTCTGCGGCAATCCTCGTTTTGAGCTCGGAGGCATCAAATCTGGTAATCTCTCCAAACCCATGCTTGCCTGCAATGAGGCTTTGCCAAAAGCTCTCAACATCGTTTCCTATGGGGGTGATGCAGCCCAGTCCTGTTACCACTACACGCTTCATGTCTTCTCCCTACATGCATAGTCCGCCGTCGACCCTTATCACTTCTCCCGTGATATAAGACGACTGGCTCGATGCTAAAAAGGCCACTGTTTCTGCAACCTCGTCTGCGCTTCCCATGCGCCTGAGGGGAGTGGCTGTGTGTGCATAGTCCTTGACTGCCTGAGGCAGGCTTGCGGTCATGTCTGTTTGAATAAAGCCAGGGGCTACGGCGTTACAGGTAACACCTCTTGCTGCCAGTTCTTTGGCAACGGTTTTAGTAAGTCCAATTACGCCCGCCTTGGCAGCAGAGTAGTTTGCCTGTCCGGGGTTGCCCATAAGGCCACTTACTGAAGTAATGTTGATGATTCTTCCACTTGAAGACTTCATAAGCGCGCGCGCGAGATGCCTCGTAAAGTTAAAGGCTCCTTTGAGATTGACGCCAATGACTGCATCAAAATCTTCCTCGCTCATGCGCACAATAAGATTGTCTTGTGTAGCGCCGGCGTTATTTACCAGAATATCAACAGTGCTAAAGTCTTGGGTTATGGCATCGCAGACAGCCTTTGACTGACTCCAGTCTGCCACGTTGCACTGATAGCTTATGGCCTTGGCTCCCAGTTTCTTGGCTTCTTTGCACACACCCTCGGCTGCTTCTTTACTGCCTGCGTAGATGAGAGCAAGGTCTGCTCCAGCCCTCGCCAAACAAAGCGAGATTGCCTTGCCTATGCCGCGAGAAGCACCGGTTACCACTGCTGTCTTTCCATTGAGCATTTTTTTAGTTCCTTCTGTTGTCGTTGCTAAATCGTGGTGCGGGGATAAGAGGTGACAACTGCCCCGAAGCAAGGTGGTGACCCGCTCGCTCTGGTGTATTCCTTGCTAGGCTTGCTGCCTTGGCAAGAAATCCGAAGTATTTGCCAGAAATTTGCGTTTAGGGGCAAAATACTCCCCTTAAAACGGCTATCTTTGCCATTGTTTTCCAATAACTTGCATAATCGCAAATGAAATAGGGCAAATTCTGCCCCGAAACGCAAATTTCTGGCAATTCTGGGCGTTTTTCTGCCAGCAGGGTGAGTTCTGAGCGTTTTTCTGCCAGCAGGGTGGAGTGCTTGCGCAAAACTGCGCGCCTTCTTACTCTGTGCCTTCTTCATGCCGTTGCCCTCAATATCTCTACCGTCTCGTTTAAAGAAGCTTTGTCCGAAACCTTATATGTGCGCACGCCTGGGCTGATCTTGTTGATCAGCTTGGTAAGCGTATTGCCTGGGCCAAGCTCGACGAACACGTCAAAGCCGCTGGCCTCCATGTTCTCAATGGTTTTTTGCCACAAGACGGGATGGTTGATCTGCTGAGCAAGCAAGGTTTCGGGATTGCCATAAGGCTGAGCAGTAGTGTTGGCGTAGAGAGGGATACGGGGCTTTTCTAGCGTCTTGTTCTTTAGATACTCGGCAATTCCCTCGCTCGCTGAATCCATGAAGGGACTATGAAAGGCACCGCTGACCAAAAGTCGCACTGCTTTGCCGCCCGCCTCCCTGACTGCTTCCTGCAGTTGGTTGGCAGATTCTTCTGCTGAGGCTACCACTGTTTGCCCGGGGCAGTTGTAGTTGACAGGGTAGACTGCATCAAGGCGCTTGGAGAGCGCTTCAACCTCGCCCGAGCTCAGCTTTAGAACAGCAAACATGGAGCCTTGACGAATGCGTGCACAGTCTTGCATCAACTCTGCGCGCTTGCAGACAAAGCTAAAGGCCTGCTCTTGCTGCATTACTCCTGCGTAGCAGGCTGCGGAAACCTCGCCGTGTGAAAACCCGGCCGCTCCTTGGGCGCGAATGCCTTCTACGCCCAAGGCCGTGCTGCAGGCCAAGGTGGCCAAGAACAGAGTAGGCTGGGTGTTGGTAGTAAGGTTGAGCTCCTCCTTGGTGCCGCTCCACATGAGCTCCTTGATGCCGGGCATCATTGCTTCTGCGCGGTCAAAGAGCTGCCTTACCTCGTGGTAATTCTCGTATAGGTCGCGTGCCATGCCCTGCTGCTGCGACCCTTGTCCAGTAAAGACGAATGCTAGTTTGCCCACGATGCTGCCCTGCTCAGTGTCGCCTGCGCCTCGCTCATGAGAGTCTCAATAATTGCCTGGGCACTTTGCTCTTCTTTGATGAGTCCCGCTATTTGTCCGGCCATGAAGAGACCTTGTTGCAGGTCGCCTTCTTCTGCCGCCAGCTTGAGTGCTCCTTTTCCAAGAGCCTCCAGCTCTTGATTGCTTATGTTACTGTCGTATTCTTTGCTATACAATTCTCTCGAAAAGGGCGTCTTGAGCGAGCGTATGGGGTGCCCCAGTCGCTTGCCGGTTGCTACCGTGTCAATGTCCTTAGCCTTGATAATCTTATCTTTGTAGTTTTGATGAACGCTGCATTCATGAGCCACTAAAAAGCGGGTTCCCACCTGCACACCGGCTGCTCCCAACATCAGGGCGGCAGCAATGCCACGTCCATCTGCTATGCCGCCAGCCGCAATGACCGGAAGCGATATGGCGTCACACACCTGCGGCACCAGCGCCATCGTAGAAGTCTCTCCGATATGTCCGCCGCTTTCGGAGCCCTCGGCGATAACCGCCGTTGCTCCCCAGCGCTGTGCCATTTTGGCAAGCCCGGTAGAGGCCACCACCGGAATCACCTTGATGCCGGCATCTATCCAAAGCTTTATATAGGGCGAGGGGCTGCCTGCTCCTGTGGTTACCACCGCCACTTTTTCTTTAGCAACCAGCTCTGCAATCGCCTCTGCGTTGCGGCTCATCAGCATAATGTTGACACCAAAGGGCTTGTCAGTGAGCCTCCTGGCCTCTTTGATTTGCTCAGACACATATTCTGCTGAAGAAACGCCTGCAGCAATGAGGCCAAGACCGCCGGCATTGGACACTGCTGCTGCCAGGGGTGCGTCGGCAATCCATGCCATGCCCCCCTGCAAAACAGGATATTCGATTTCTAAAAGATTGCAGAGTTCTGTTGTTGTCATACCAGGCTCCGTTTAGGCAGCGTCAATGCTTTTGATGAGGTCGCCTATGCTTTGGGTGTCGGCGCTCATTTCGATGGTGATGTCAAACTCGTCTTCGATGCTCATAACCAGCTCGACACTGTCCAAGGAGTCTATTCCCAGCTCTTCAAAGGTGGTTTCTTCTGTTACTACCAAGCTGTCGTCTCCCTTAAACTCTCTCAGGATGCTCGTAATTTTTTCTAACATATGTTCCTCCAAATGATTTATATGCATGGGCTTATTCCCAAACCATTACACAGCTGCCCCACGTCATGCCTGCGCCAAAGGCGGTAATAAAAAGTGTGTCTCCGTGTCGTATCTTCTTTTCTTCTATGGCTTCAAAGAGCAACAGGGGAACAGAGGCAGAGGACACGTTGCCGTGGCGCTCGATATTGCACAGAAATTTTTCTTGAGGTTGCTTGGACTTAACCCTGATGGACTCTATGATGCGCTTGTTTGCCTGATGGAGCACAAACCAATCTATGTCCTCTGCGCTCATGCTGAGCTCTTCGAGCACCTGTTTCATTTCTGCCTCAACAATGTTGATGGCAAACTTAAAGACCTCTTGTCCGTGCATGTGCAGGAAGGTGTTATCTTGCTTTGTGGTAACAAACGGGCTGTTGCCCGTGCCGGATGCTATCTTGAGCACGCTGCTGTTGCCTTGCGCAGAAAGCTTGAGGTACCTGAGCGCCGTTCCTGTGCTTACCACACAGGCTGCTGCGCCATCTCCAAAGAGCACGCAGGTGTTGCGGTCTTTCCAGTCTGTCTGTGTTGACATCATCTCGGCGGAAATGATGAGGATATTCTTATTGCTGCCTCTGCACAAGTGTGCGGCAGCAAGGTCAAGAGCGTAAAGAAATCCCGTGCAAGCTGCGTTGACATCAAATGCGGGGCACTGTATGCCCAGACGCTCCAGCACACAACAGGCAAGCGAGGGTGTACGATAGTCTCCCCCTATAGTGGTACACATGACCAAGTCAATGTCATAAGGAGTAAGACCTGATCTTTCGATGGCCTGCAAGGCAGCGGTGGTCGACAGGTCGGTGAGCGATTCATCTGTGCAAACGAACCTGCTTGCAATGCCAGTGCGCGACACTATCCACTCATTGCTTGTGTCAAGAAAGCCAGCAAGCTCCTCATTGCTCACATTTCTTTGGGGGGTGCCTTTACCTATGCCTCGTATTTTTATGCTCATGGGCTATGCGTCGATCTTTTCTTTGAAGAAGTCGCTCAGCTTGGTTAATGCTATAAGCAGCGCGCCTTTTTCTGCACCATCAAGCTGCCTGCTGATGTTTCTCACCATTCTTTTGTGAAACTGCTGATGTGCACGGTTTATTCTCATGCCAGCATCGGTCAAGCGCACTATGGCTCGGCGTCCATCCTCCATGCATGGCACCTTGGCGATGAAACCCTTGCTTTCCAGTTTTTTGAGGGCAACGGTTGCAGTGGGCATAGAGACCTTGAGTTGTGAAGCAACGGCGCTCACGGTGGCCTTGTTGTTTTCGTGTGCGCCCACCGCTTCTATCATGTGCGCCTCTGCAATAGTTACCGGAACATCCAAAATGCTGTTAAGCGACACTTCCTCATATTTAAGAATAGTGTTAAACGTTTCTACTAACATGTGATTGAGTTGTGCTTCAAAGTCGTTCACAAAGGTCTCTTTCTGGTATTTAATTAGTTTTACTAACTAACTTGTTGTATGGTAACACTTCTTCTTTTCTTGTCAATGGGTGGTGCGCTTGCGCTACGGGATGCTACGGGTTGAGATTCATACGCGCTACGGGTTGCGCTACGTTACAGACTGCGCTTCGTGCGCTCTGTGCGCCGTTTGCTTAACGGCAAGCTGCGTTACTTGGGCTGCGCCTTGTCTGAGTTTTTTTGCTTGCGGCGGCGAGAGAAGTACTCTTTGAGCAATTGGCGGTAACTGGCCTGGGCTATCCTGTTGATGTACTCATTGCCTCTTTTTTGTGCTGCGTGTGAGCTTGCGCTGCGCACTATGCCAACGTTAAAGTCTGCCGAGGCCTCTCCGCGTAACTTGTTATAGTACTCACCCTTGGATAGCCCTCCGCTCTTAACCGACTCTCTGCCAACATAAATCAGGTATTTGATGAGCCCCAGCTTCTTGAGGTCAATATAGTGCCCATACTCGTGCTTCACCATCGTCTGGGCACTTAGATCGTTTGGCAGCAATCCCCGTTGAATAAAGAGAGCGCCGAGACAAAAGGATCTCTTCTGTAAGCCTGCCATACGAATAACAAAAGCTCCTCTGTAGGCAGAAAAGAAGAAGGACTCGAGCACCGCACGCTCTGATTCGTTCTTCCGACTAAAGGACTTGAAGTCTTTTTTAAGGAGCTGTATCAAACGTTTCATCGGTTGCTCTGGGCTTTCGTGAAGCACCCCACGGATGAATCCGTGGGCTTTTCTGATAAGGTCATCGTTTAAAAAACCTGCGCGCGTTGGCGTAGGCTTGCTGGAGGGCGTCTGGCTCTGAGCGCAGGTTTCTCAAAACGTCAGCAACAAAGACAGTGCTCGCTGGCTCACACACCGTGCCCCGTATGGGCACCGGTGCCATAAAGGGGCAGTCCGTTTCTGTCATTACTCTGTCAATGGGGCAGCGTGCAGCAGAGCTACGCACGTCATCTGCCTTTTTAAAAGTTAGCGGGCCGCCAAAGGCCACATAAGCACCCATTTCAAGAAAGGGCTCCAAGGTGGCATAGTCCAGATTAAAACAGTGCAACAAAATGCCCTTGGCTGGCACACCCTCTTCTTTAAGAATCCTCAGGCCGTCGGCGTGGGCCTCCCGCATATGCAAGGTGATGCTCGTTTTATGCTCGTGCGCCAGCTGAATCTGACGGCGATACACCTTTTGCTGCACGTCACGTGGGCTGTTGTCGTAGTGGTAGTCCAGGCCAATCTCGCCAATACCTACCACACGCTCGTCGCCTGTCACCGCCTGCACAAGCTTGTCTTCCACCTCCTGTGTATAGGCCTTGGCGTTATGCGGGTGGCAACCTATGATCATGACCACCTCGCAAGCAGCACTCAAGGAGGGGCTGTCATTACTGGCTGTCATTTCTTTGTTGTTGTTTGTGAGCTCTCTTGCTTCTTGCTGCCAGCTTACCAGGTTCTTGAGCGTAAAGTCAGGTTCTTCAGTGGGGTCAATAACCGATACGATGAAGGAAACATTATGAGCGGCTGCACGTGCAAGCGTCAGCCCTGGGTTATGGAGCATGTCCAGATGCGCATGAGTATCGGCTATCTGTACGCCAGCAGAAAAAGCCGGTGGTGCTACCACTCTTTGTTTGGAGTCGCGCAAATGTGCGTCATAAAACACCTGCTTGGGCTCTTCTCCCGATGCTACATTGCTTGCCGATGATGATACCGTCCTCAAGACTTTGCTCCTTCTCTCACACTGTCAAGCTGCTACAATATCACTTTAGCCCAATCTGGAAAACTCAGAGGAGCAGTTGTGCCTGTAAATGTACCCAGCGGCCTGCCAGCAATTGACATTCTGCGCAAAGAAAGCGTGTTCTTAATGACTGAAGAACGCGCACTGCATCAAGATATTCGTCCTCTCAAAATAGCTATCGTAAATCTCATGCCAACCAAGATAGCCACCGAGACACAGCTCCTGCGCCTGCTCTCAAACACACCTCTGCAAGTGCAGGCGTCGCTCATCAGCATGGCGGGACATCAATCCAAGAACACCGCTGCCAGCCACATGGATGCCTTTTATGTGGACTCTCGCGAAGTGCGCAAACAGGGGCTCAGGTTTGACGGCCTCATCGTAACGGGAGCGCCCGTGGAGACGCTGCCTTTTGATGAGGTTGACTATTGGGATGAGCTTGCCGCGCTCTTTGAGTGGTCGCGCAGCCACGTGTACCAAAGCCTCTTTATCTGCTGGGGCGCCAACGCAGGATTATGGCACTTTTATGGTGTCAAGAAGCACCTCTTGGAGCAGAAGCTCTCGGGAGTTTATCCCATGAACATCTACGAACCTGCAGATCAGTTGCTTCTTGGCCTGGACGACCCTTTCTTTATGCCGCAAAGTCGCTACGCCACGGTGTTGCCCGAGGATGTACACCCTTTGGGGCTTACGGTCTTGGCTGGTTCTGCCGAAGCAGGGGCGGTAATCACCGCCTCGCCTAATCGTCGCCGGGTCTTTGTTACCGGGCACTTGGAGTACGAGGCGGACACCCTTGATAAAGAGTACCAGCGCGATGTTAAGGCAGGGCTCAGCATAGCTGTTCCCCTTAACTACTACCCTGATAACGATTCCACGCAAGCACCCTTGGTCCGCTGGCGCACCTACGCACACCAATTCTTTGCCAATTGGCTCAATTATTATGTGTATCAAGAAACACCCTACAAGCTCGAAGAGATTGGGTAGTATAATCTTTGTATGTCTGCCCAGCAAGCTGAAATACTCTTTATTTGCGGCTCTCCCAGGGCACGTTCGAGCGAGGCTTTGATTGCGCTTTTAGAACAGGGGGTGCAAGAGGCCGGCGCTTGCAGTCGCAGTTTCCTGCTGTCTCAAAAACACCTGGCTCCCTGCACCGGCTGCGGTTCATGCGAAGAGACGGGCAACTGCATCATGGCAGATGCACACTCCATGCATGCAGCAGGCGATGATTATCTTGAGCTTATGGACGCCCTTTCCTTGGCCGACGGTCTGGCTGTTGTTACCCCACTGTACTTTGCTGGGCCTCCAGCCCAACTCAAAGCGCTCTATGACCGCATGCAACCTTTATGGTCGCGCGTCTACGCCCTGGGTCAAAAACCGCTGGCCAAGCGACCAGCTCAGATCTTCATCCTGGGAGGAGGGGGCGATAATCACGGTTACGACCCCCTGGTGACCATCTCAAAAAGTGCCTTGGCGGTTACCGGTTTTTCATTGGAAAAGGTGCAAAACTTCATTGGTTATAAGTGCCCCAAGGAGCTCGACCCTTTGCCCTCAGATGAGCAGGCGGCTGAGCTTCCTTATGTTGAGCTTGCACGTATACGTAAAGAAACTGCCATACAACAAGAGTTCTCGCAGCGTGCCGTTGCTGCAGGAGGTGCCTTTGCGCGCTTTGTTGCCAACTCCATGCTCGGCGCCGAAAGACAGGCTGAGCTTGCAGAAGCCAAAGAGAGAATGGGCTTACAGGTAAAAACAGCTGCTTCAAACAAAACCGATGAGTCAGAAGGAAGGCCGGCAAAGCTCGAGCAGCCAAGCCCCATTAAGGTTGTGAGCAGAACCGACTCTGTCTTTGAAGCCCTCAAGCAAACCGCCCGTACCCTCAGAGCTCCCAAAACGAGAAGTCCCGAGCTGGACGCAGCCATGGAAGAAGCTGTGGCCATCCTGTCCGATGAAGCCGAACTGGAAAAAAGCGCTGAAGACGTCAGGAAAAACGCTTCCCCTACTCCTTCCTTCCCCCTGGCACCTTCTGAGGATGACGTGTGACCACACATTCTTCGCTCGCAAGCGTGCGCGCTACTCGCGAGCGCTTGGCAGAGCTGGGTCTTACGACAAAAAAGTATCTGGGTCAGCATTTCCTTATTGACGATGGTGTCGTAGGAAAAATCCTTCGCTTGGCCGCCATTGAGCAGGGTGACTGCATCGTAGAAGTTGGCCCAGGTATAGGCACACTCACCGAGGCATTGCTTGCTCAGCAAGTACAGCTCGTTGCTGTAGAGCTTGATACCGCCCTGCACGCAGGTTTGCTCGAGCGCTTTAATGCCCTTGGCTTGATAGGTGGAGATGCGCTTGCGCCTACGGTTATAGCGCAGCTACAGGAACTCAGGCCAGTAGCTCTCGTGGCAAACCTGCCCTATGCCGTGGCTGCAACAATACTGCTCGAGTACTTTCAGGTTTTGCCAAGCCTCCAAAGTGCCACCGTCATGATACAGCGAGAAGTTGCTGAGCGCATTGCTGCCCGCCCAGCCAGCAAGGCCTACGGTGCCTACACCGTAAAACTCGGTTTGCTCACGGATGTTGTTGAGCAGTTTAAGGTGCACCCGCAAAGCTTCTATCCCCCGCCCCGCGTCAACTCCACCGTCATCCGCTTAGAAAGGGTACGGCTTTTTGGAGAACAGATCGCCCACGCCAGCATGCTGGCAGAAGCCGCCTTCTTTCAGCGCCGCAAAACCATTCGTAATTCGATGCAAGCCTACTTTCTCGAACAGGGGCTGTGCAAGGACTCAGTAGACGAAGGCCTCTCTCAAGCCAGCATACACCCTCAAGCCCGTGGCGAGACCCTCACCACAGAAGACTTTCTCAGCTTGGCACAGAGCATTAAAGCTAGTGGTCTGTAGCACTAGTACACTGCGGTGCGCGCTTAGACAAGCAGGTCGTCTTCAGCAAGGCGCATGAAGAGGGGTTCACCTATGGTGGTCTTGAGATGGGGAGCCAAGCCTCCCCAGGCACAGAGAGCAGCCTGATTATCTACATCCAAAATGCTACCAAGGCCAAGCCGCTTCCATACCTCAGCAGAAGAAGTGGGCATAACGGGGGCAAACAACACGGCAATGATGCGTATGCTTTCTAAGATGTTGTAGAGCACAAAGGACAGGCGGTCTGCTTGAGTAGGGCCATCGCTTACCTCGCTTTCGCCGGCGGCGGCCTTTGCCAAGGCCCACGGGGCACTTTGCTCAATATAGAGGTTGGCGGCATCCACCAGCTCCATAACAACGTCCATGGCTCCTAAAAAGTCCACGGCTTCAAAAGCGGTTGCGTAACGTCTGTGCAGGCCGCCATCAACCAGTTGGGCCAAGGGGTTGCCCATCGCCTCAGAAAGCAACAGTGTGGTGTTATCAGAGAGCTCTGGCGTAATGCCGTCTAAGTACTTGGCGGTCATGTTGAGCGCACGTGAGCAGAGGTTGCCCCAGCTGTTGGCCAGGTCTGCGTTATAGACTTGCAGCATACGCTCCAGCGAGATAGAACCATCGGTACCAAACTGCACATCGCGCAAGAAGTAGTAGCGGTAGCCGTCTGCACTAAAGTTTTCTATAAGCGTATTAGGATCCATGGCATTGCCCTTGGACTTAGACATCTTCTCGCCCTTGGTAAGCAAGAAGCCATGAGCAAACACCGTCTGAGGTAATTCCAGTCCAGCGGCCATGAGCATGGCAGGCCAAATGACACAATGAAAACGTATGATATCTTTACCAATAAACTGAACCTGAGCAGGCCAATACTGGGCAAAGCGCTCTTTGTCCTCAGGCGCATCGCTGCCATATCCAAGCGCCGTAATATAGTTGAGCAGCGCGTCCACCCACACATAGCTGATATGCCCAGGAGCAAAGGAAATAGGCACACCCCAAGAAAAGGTCGTGCGCGACACGCTCAAGTCCTTAAGGCCGCTCTTTACAAAGGAGAGCACCTCGTTTCTGCGTATCTCTGGCTGGATAAACTCTGGATGAGCTTCGTAATAATCAAGCAGCCTCTGCTCAAAGGCGCTGAGCTTAAAAAAGAGGTTTTCTTCTTCCATGTACTCAAGGGGTCGCGTGCAGTCTGGGCACAGGGGGCTGCCGTCGTCGTGAGTGCTGGGCAACTCCTCTGCAGCACGCTCTTCGGCAAACTCGGCAAGCTGCTCATCAGAAAAGAAGGTCTCATCGGGCACGCAGTAGTAGCCTCGATAGGTGTCTTTGTAGATGTAATCCTTTTTATAAAGCTCCTCAAAAAAGCGCTGCACTCCTTTGAAGTGACGTGGCTCGGTGGTGCGAATAAAGTCATCATAGGTGATATTGAGCGCTTGCCAGGCGTGTTTAAACTTGGGAGCAATCTCATCTACCCAATCCTGTGCCGTCTTGCCTTTGGCATGAGCGGCCTGCTCTATCTTTTGGCCGTGTTCGTCGAGACCCGTAAGAAACCAAACGTCCCTGCTATTGCTGCGCATAAAGCGTGCCAGGGCGTCAGAAGCTACGGTCGTATAAGCGGTGCCCAGATGGGGCACGGCGTTGACATAGTAAATAGGGGTGGTGATATAAAACGTGTCTTTGATAGTCATGTGCTTCCTTACTGTACTGATCAGCCCAGGTAGGCAACTGCAGAAAAGACGGCTATCTGCCCCTGTCCTACTGCCTTGGCAACCTGCATGGGCTTGCCAGTGCAGTCGCCAGCGGCAAAGACCCCTTCAATGTTGGTGTGCATGTTGGAGTCCACCTTAATGAAGCCTTCTTCTGTTTCCAGCGTTGACAGCATGTTAGTAGGCGCAACACCGGGACGCAGAATAAAGATGCCGTTGACATCCAAGTTGGTGGTAGTTGGCTCGGCGCTACGATAGGGGCGCTCAGAGACTATTGCACTGGTTACTCCCAGTGCGTTGCCTTTTATGGAAAGCAGCCTGCCGCTGTGCTTCTGAATACGCTCGTCAAGACCCTCGGGAATTTTGCTTGCCACAAAGTGAACCGTTTCGCAAATCTCTGCCATAAAATTAGCTTCTTCTGCCGCCTCGTCAGAAAGGCCCACAATCAGCACGGTGGCAGATCGATAGAGCATGCCATCACAGGTGGCACAGTAGCTCACTCCCCTGCCAAGATACTCAGCTTCGCCCTCGAAGCTTTTGCCTCCACTCGAAGCTCCACAGGCAATGAGAATGGTTCTTCCTTCAATGACATCCTTGCTGGTAGTAACCATGAACCTGTCTTGCAGCGGAACAATCGAGAGGGCTCTTGCCTCCAAAATCTCTGCACCAAGCTCTTCGGCTTGCGTGTGCATGGTTTTGAGGAGGTGTAAGCCCGTAACTGCCTTCATGCCGGGATAGTTCTCAACCAGCAAAGAAGACGCTAGAGGGTTTTTCTCTTTGGGGTTAGAGACGATGAGCGTTCTCTTGTTGCGTGCCCGTGCGGTAATCGCAGCCGAAAGCCCCGCCGGCCCACCACCTATGATCACTATGTCATACAGCATACGCTTCCTGCTCCTTTTTCTCCCTTTGCTTCCGCTCTAGAGCCAGCACTATAAGCAGCTCGTAGAGCTCTTTGTTGCTAATGCCTTTATATTCAGCAGCATGCGGAAGCAGTGATGTGCCGGTCATACCGGGAACCGTGTTGGTTTCAATGACCCAAACGACATCTTTATCGTCTACTATCATATCTGTTCGACTGACACCATAACAGTTTAAGCCTTCGTGAGCCAGTAGGGCAGCCTGATTTGCCTCAGCAAGCGCTTTTTCAGTGATGCGCGCAGGAATGATATGCTGACTGCCTTCTTGTGAGTACTTGCTCTCAAAGTCGTAAAACTCGCCCTTTGGGACGATTTCTATAGCCGGAAGCATGCTGAGCTCTGTATTGCCTAAGACCGAGATGGTTATCTCCTTGCCGCTCACATACCGCTCTACCAGTATCGCTGAACCATAGGCAAAGGCACATTCCAGCGCCGTGGACAAAGCAGCCTCCTCTTTTACTATCGAAATGCCAAAGGACGAGCCATCTTCGCAGGGTTTAACAACCACGGGAAGATCAATGCTTTTGAGAACCTGCTCGGCGCTCGCAGTGGCTGTATCCCTGTGCTCTCTCTTAAAGCAAAGTGAATGCGGTGTTTTGAGACCCAGCGCCTCATAGATAATCTTTGAGCGATGCTTGTCCATTGCCAGCGCACTTCCAAGGACGCCGCTACCGGTATAAGGGATGCCCATATGCTCCAGTATGGCCTGCAAGCTGCCGTCCTCTCCCCCTTTGCCATGAAGCGCAATAAAAGCTACGTCAGGCTGTAGTTTTTCCAGCTCTTCAAAATACCTCTTGTTGACCGTATCAATCTTGCTCACTTTGTGCCCGGCAGAAATAAGCGCATTCTCCACGCAGGCTGCACTCATAAGCGATACCTCGCGCTCGGCAGAATCGCCGCCGCACATTAAAGCAACTGTGTAGGTTTTTGACATGGTGGAGCCTCTCGTATCATGCTGAGTCTTCTTGCAATATAATCATAGCATGAGCGCACACCCCAACATCATGCAGTTTGACGTACACGGCCTACAAAAGCTTATGGAAAGCATGAATCAAAAGCCGTACCGAGCTCGCCAGCTGGCTGAATGGCTCTATCTTCGCGGTGCACAAAGCTTTGACGAGATGGACAACCTGCCTTCTGGCCTTCGTCAGGCGCTAAAGGAGCAGACAGTTTTTGTGCAGCCTCAGCTACTTAAGAGCTTTGTTGACCCGGATGGCACGGTGCGCTATGTATTGAAGCTCAGCGACGGCGCTCTTACCGAAACCGTAGCGATTCCCTCGCGAGGGCGGTTGACGGTTTGCTTTTCGACACAGGTTGGCTGTGCCTTGGCCTGCACCTTTTGTGCTACCGGCAAGCTTGGCCTGAGTCGCTCTTTGTTAACGGGAGAAATCCTTGCTCAGCTGGCTATGGTAGCCAATACTTTTTCTGATACGCGTGTAAGCAACGCGGTGGCCATGGGGCAAGGTGAGCCCTTTGCCAACTACGAAGCTACACTCAGCGCGCTGCGCATGATGAACAGTTCCGCCTTGTTTGGCATTGGCGCGCGACACATAACGGTTTCGAGCGCAGGCCTGCCTACTCAAATCAAACGTTTTGCGGGTGAGCCAGAGCAGTTTACCCTGGCAATTTCCTTGCACAGCGCTGAGCAGCGTGTGCGCAACTCCCTTATGCCAGGGCTGGCCTCCCAGCGACTCGACAAGCTTCGTGAGGCTTTGCTCTCCTACATGCAAAAGACCGCCCGGCGGGTGTCTTTGGAGTATGCCCTTATTGACGGGGTAAATGATGGGAACGACGCTCTTGCTAGCTTGCTAGCATTTTGCGACGCTCCTGCTCCGGGTTTTCATGTGAATCTTTTGCCCCTCAACAGAGCTGATACTGCTCCTGCGGATGTCTCAATTCTTAAGGGAGCAAGCTCGGCCGCCTTTGCACGGTTTGAAAAAGGCCTTGGTCGCGCGGGTGTTAGTGTCAGCAGGCGTGTGTCTAAGGGCACATCCATTGCGGCCGCCTGCGGACAGTTGGTATCATCAAGGCAGCTTCATGAGTAATAAAAAAGCGCGAATCGCCCCTAATAGGCTAGGCAGTACCTTAGGGGCGATGCGCAAACACAAGGCTATACAGTAAGAGCGGCTCTACTGGGTAGCAGCGTAGGCTCAGCTCTACTCCTTAACACAATTATAGGGAGCAACCAGCGGGCCACTCCCTATTTTCCCCTTAGCAGGCATTCCCCCTGAATGCCCTTCCCCGCTATTTCTAGCTAACTCTAGTCAGTCAGTTGTTTAGTACAAGGACCCCCGCCTTGTCTTGCTCTCTATGAGAGCTGCAAACAACTTCTCTTCATGTCGTACACTTCTCAGAGGAGAGGAGGCTATTGCCTTGTGTTAATACCTGCCTATTGTATGCCCCAACGCATTGGTTTGTATAGTCCTATTCACTAGGCTAAATGGGGCTTGACAATTTCTCTCTTTTGTGATTCGTTTACCCTACTTGCCTCTCTATGGCGTCCCACTGATCGCTAATCTGTTCCGCTTCCCTTTTTTCTGCCACAAGGTCCCTCGCCTGTTTTTCTTCTGAGCTCCCTTTAATAAGGTCTATTGCGGTCTTAGTCTTGGTCGCAGCAGTTTTGTAGGATTCGACCATTGTCTTGGTAGTCTTTAGGACGCTGTTAATCTGGCCTTCGATCTCATTGCGAATAGTTGGGCTTTTGCTAATTGTCACGCCAATGACAACAGACGCAAGTACCATTCCTCCGATAAACGACAAAACCTTGGCCGTACTCTTTTTCATACGTGCTCCTTTTCTATAAGGGTTACTCTGTTTCCTATGAGGCGCTCTGCCTTGAGAGGAGGGTGTCGCATAGATGCTAGTATGCTAGCTTATATACGTTTACTGCTCCTCCTCTTTCGTGGAGATTCTTTCCAGGGCTTTCTTTGTGACTATAATTGCCTTGCAACAAAGCCCTCTCGCTGCCCTTGTGCCTCCTCCTGGTTGGACAGTATTTCTTTGTCTTCAATAGCAGCAAGTATACGCTCAAGATCAGTCTCATCAGAAAACTCAATCTCTATCTTGTTTTTTCCACGGACTGACTTGACTCGCACTCCGGTCTTGAGAAGCTTCCTCAGCTTTCGCGCTGCGATACCAAATGAGCGAGGTGATGGCGCACGCTTGACTCTCTCGAGCCCTTGGCTGCTGTAGAGACGCGCAATGTTTTCGGTTTCACGCACCGTCAGGCTCTCCTCAATCACTTTTTTTGCCAGCTTTATTCTGGTCTCATCTTCAGCCAAAGCCAGAATCGCCCTTCCGTGGCCCGCAGAGAGCGCTCCGTCCACCATCATGTCCTGAACCTCCTCAGGAAGATCCAGCAACCTCATGGCATTTGAAATGAACACGGGAGACTTGCTCACCGCCTCCGCAAGGTCCTTTTGCTTGCAGCCACTCAAATCTACAAGCCGCCTGTAACCACGCGCCTCTTCAATTGGGTTAAGGTTGTCTCTTTGCAGGTTTTCAACCAGTGCTATCTGTTGAGATTCAACATCGTCCAATATAAGTATTTTTGCAGGAATGCTTTCTTTTTCTAACCTCTTGCAAGCTTGCCAGCGACGCTCACCAGCGACGATCTCATAGCCATCCCCTAGTGGGCGCACCAGTATCGGCTGCAACAGCCCGTCCTTTTTTATTGAACTCTCAAGTTCCCTGATGCGCTCTTCAGAAAAGTCGAGACGGGGCTGATTGGGGTTGGGGCTTATTTGGTTTAGGGGTATCTCACGAAAGTCCACGTTGCTACCCGTCTCTAAGGTGGCATCGCTGAGCAGCACACCGAGTCCTTTACCTAGTCTTCCTTTAGCCACGATACATCACTTCCTTTGCTAACTCCCGATAGGCCTTTGCACCCTTCCCTTTGTTGTCATAGGTGAGAATGGACTCGCCAAAGCTTGGTGCCTCAGCCAGCCTGACTGTACGGGGGATCATTGTTTTAAACACCTTGTCTCCAAAATGACTTTGCACTTCTTCAACAACCTGCCGCGCGAGAGCTGTGCGTGGATCATACATGGTCATGAGCACGCCAAGCACTTCAAGCTCTCTGTTTATGCGCGTTTTGACAATTCTTTCTGTCTCGAGTAGTTTTGTCAGTCCTTCCAGTGCATAGAACTCACACTGAATGGGAATAATCAAATTGTTTGATGCTGCAAGCCCATTAATAGTGAGCTGTCCAAGCGAAGGGGGGCAATCAATCAGCGTGTAGTCATAGGCATGTCGCACTGGCTCTAGTAGGTCTGCCAGCCTGTGCTCTCTAGCGTACTCGTTCATAAGCTCAACCTCTGCGCCAGCAAGGCTAATCGTCGCTGGTATCAAGTCAACCCTGCTCGCCACCTCTTGTATTATGAGGTCTTCTGCAGGAGCTTCGTTAATGAGCCCATCGTAGACGCACCTGAGTTCACTGTGCTTTTCTACCCCAAACCCGCTGGTAGAGTTGCCTTGTGGATCAAGGTCTACCAGGAGCACCTTCATGCCAAGCTCACCAAGCGCAGCAGCAAGATTAACTGCGGTTGTAGACTTACCTACACCTCCCTTTTGATTGATTATTGCGGTGATGACTTCCTTGTGCTTTTCCATTACGTATTAATCACCTCTATTTCTGCGTTTATTGTGCATTTTGCTCCTGGTGGAGCTTGTGCTAAGTATACACAACATACACCGGAACAAAGCCCTGGATCCACTTTTCACGTGAAAACTTGAGCTCTGTGGCACACGCTGCTTTTGTATTGTCCTGTGCGTTGCAAGCCGTCCGCGCGTCACGCAGCTAGCCTCCTGTCGTCCGCTCGTCGCGCAGCTAACCTCCTTTGCTGCTCTGTCCGTTTCGTAGCTAACCCCTTTGATGCCCTGAACATCGCGCGGCTAACCCGCTATCGACCTGTGCGCAGCGCGATTAACCCCACTGTCTTTCTATGCGCAGCGCGGCTAACCCCTTTTTTTTGTCGTCCTGCGCGTCGCGAAGCGATGTTGCAGGATCTACTACAGGTCTGCCAATAATGCAAGTAGGCCCTGCGACCTTATCCTGCAACATTGCTGCGCAACGCGCAGGACGACAGGTGGGGTTGCTATGCGACACACAGGACAACGGTGGGGTTGCTATGCGACACACAGGAC
>Ga0123356_10001505_pt1 | contig 25640 bp, 16 predicted proteins | sample TergutEmb28metaG_2_FD_92546 | JGI IMG/M metagenome (GOLD analysis project Ga0123356, IMG submission 92546) | Embiratermes neotenicus P3 segment gut microbial communities from Petit-Saut dam, French Guiana - Emb289 P3 | ecosystem: Host-associated > Arthropoda: Insects > Digestive system > Gut ...
CTCCCAGCTCACTCCCGCGACGTCAAACGCACCCGTCGCGATGGGCTGGGTCATTACGGACGATGGCGCACCTTGCGACACGCCGAGAGCCGCCGCCTGGAGTTTGGGCGGGGCAATCTGCCCGAGTGGGATGGAGATGGCCCCGTCATGCGCGGGCGGCAACGCGACCTCGACAAGGTCGGTTCCGCCGGCGTGCGCCGAGTGTGTCGGCGCAAGGAGGCTGGGGCAAATGAGCAGGCCAAGAGCCGTTGCTGCGCCGAGGAGTCGGCGCAACCGAGCGGCATCGGTAAACACGTGAGTGGTCCCTTCACATCGTGGGGAAGTCCGGCGGTTAGGGCACTGTGCCCCACCATAGGCACAAACTGGCCTCAAAGCACGGACATTCCTCGCGATTCCTCCAGATGGGCCCTCGGAGCAGCAAGAGAGCTGCTACCGCTGTCTGTTCGCTCTTAGCGAATTCTTGTCAGCTCTCCGTTAGACAATTCGGCGTTGGGCGGCCCAGCGTGCTAGCTCGGAACGGTTGGAGAGTTGGAGTTTGCGAAGCACAGCGGAGACGTGGGTTTCGACGGTCTTGACGGAGATGAAGAGCTCGCTGGCGACCTCGCGATAGGTGTAACCCCGGGCGATAAGACGCATGACCTCTTGCTCACGCGAGGACAGACGGTCGAGTTCGTCATCATGCGTCGCGATGTCCCCGGCGGCTGTGCCGAAGGCGTCGAGGACAAAGCCGGCAAGGCGCGGAGAAAAGACCGCGTCGCCATCGGCCACACGGTTGACTGCCCTGACCAACTCGGCTACCTCGATGGTCTTGGTGACATAGCCGCGGGCTCCCGCCCGGATGATCGACACGACGTCCTCGGCGGCATCGGAGACCGACAGCGCGAGAAATCGAACCTCCGGTGGCAGGCCGGCACAGCCCTGAAGCACGGCGACTCCTCCCCCGCCAGGCATGTGGACATCGAGAAGCACGACATCCGGCAGAGTCCCCGCGACCAAGGAGATCGCCTCAGTGACCCCCGCGGCCTCACCGACGATCTCGAAGACCTCCGCCAGCTCGGCCCGCGCCCCCGAGCGGAACAGGGCATGGTCATCGACGATGGCGATCCTCAGCCGGGCCGCATCCGAGCCTTGGTGGCTGCTACTCATGATTTCCTCCTCGCACCGATCCGACTTCGAGCCGGACCTCCGTTCCTTGACCGGGAGCACGGCGCACCTCAGCCGTTCCCCCTTGGCGGGCGACCCGCCCGATGATCGACTCGCGCACCCCAAGCCGGTCGGCTGGCACATCGCTGAGATCGAACCCATCGCCGTGGTCGCGAACAAACAGCTCAACCCGGCGATCCGATGCCTCCAAGTACGCCGAGATCGGCTCGCGCCCATGCCGCGCCGCGTTGATCAACGCCTCGCGGGCCGCGCGCAGCAGCGCCTCCCCGGCAGCGTCCGGCTTCGCATCGCCAACGATGACGAGCCCCACCTCGATCCCCTGCGCGTCCTCCACCTCTGCGACGATCTCCCGCAAGCCCGCTGCCAGCGACTCCGCAGCCGGCGCCGTGTCCTCATAGAGCCAGGCTCGCAACTCCCGCTCCTGAGAGCGGGCAAGCCTGCGAACCAGATCTGGATCATCGGCCCGCTGGCGAATCACCGCGAGAGTCTGAAGCACCGAATCGTGGAGATGAGCGGCGATGTCGGCCCGCTCCGATTCCCGGGCACGGGCTGTCCGCTCATCGCCCAGGTCTCGCCACAGCCGCAGCCACCACGGGGCGATGACGACCACGACGCCCGCGACCACGGCCAACCCCGCGAGCATTCCTACAAGCAGGAGCGTCGGCGTCTGGCCCCGACCGATCAGGAGAACCACCCCGACCGTCACGAGCACCAGGCCTCCGACCAGCCGCAACACCGAATGCCAGGATCGCGATTGGCCGCTTTGCGTCCCCAGATGCGACCAGGCCAGGACCACGCCTCCCAGGAGGATGAAGACCGGCAGCCACCAGGTCAGTCGAAGGTCAAGCCCCATTCTCCATCCGACAACGGCGGCCCCCACCAGCAAGAACGCAATCCCGCCCACGATTCCGGTGACGTAGCGGCGCCAGGGAACGCGCGCCATCGTGCGCCGTTTGGGAGGGCGCAGGGAGGGGCGGCGAGCGGGGTTGCCTGCGGCGGGCATGAAGATCCACAAGAAGAGGTAGGCGAGAAGGCCCATGCCCGCGGCGAGGATCCCCAGGGCGAAGCCGACTCGCACAGCCCTGACGGGAAAACCGAGGTGGTGGGCCAGCCCGGAGGCGACGCCGGCGACGCGGCGGCCGGTGCGCGCGCGCTCCAGGGGCGGGCGGTCGTCGGGTTCGGCGGGCGTCACGGGCATGCTCACCAGGCAATCGAAGCACGGATTTGGCCACTGAGGGGGCCAGATCGGGGAATATCAGGGGAAGGACCAGGGTGCATTTCGGGGTGTTACCCGATAGCGCCGGGCAGAGGCAGGGTCCACGATGGACACCATGAGCACTACACCACAGCCCGGACCCGCGCCCCAGTCGCGAGGTCGCGCAACATTCGACTCTTTCCTGTCCTCGGTCCGCCGGATCGGCATCTGGCGGACTGACGACCGATGGCTCGGCGGAGTAGCCGCAGGCATCGCCCATCGGCTCCGCGTCGACCCTCTCGTCATTCGGGCGGCCTTCGCCGTCACCGCCTGCCTGGGGATCGGCTTCTTCATCTACGGCCTGTGCTGGCTACTGCTGCCCGAGGCCTCCGACGGACGCATCCACCTCGACCAGCTCAGCCGCGGCCGGGTCGAGGCCGGATTCGTCGGCTCCGTCCTCATGCTGGTCATCGGCGGAGGCGGGCCACCGACCATCATGTGGAGCAGCGTGAGCTGGGTCCCGGCCCTCATCGCCTTCCCCATCGCCATCGCGGTCACCATCGCCCTCATCGTCGTGTTTATCGTGGGCATCAGCTCCCATGGGAAGAGGCGGGCGCACAAGAAGAACGGCGCACCGCCTCCGTACACCCCCCCAGGCGCTGCTCCCTACGGCGTGCCCACGACTCTTGCCCCCGCGTACGCTCCCGGAGCCGCCCCCTTTCGAGGTGAGTCCGCGATGAGCAGCGAGGATACTCCCGACGCTGGCGCCACGCCCACTATGGACGATGACGTCACGACCCCCATGCCCGCGGCCGGCGGTTTCGACTCCACGCCAGCTGCCACGCCCGTTGCCTCCGGTGCCGGGACGTGGTCACCTGCGAGCGGACCTTTCGTCCCCTACGGCCCCCCCGCGCGACCGGCGTCCTTCGCCACGCCTCCTCCGGCCAAGCCCCGGCGGCGGCGCGGAGCTGGCCCAATCGGAGCGGGGATCATTGGCTCCCTCACGCTTTTCATTGTCGCCGGCCTCCTTTTGGCCGACCGGTACACCACCTGGTTCGACTCCACCTTTGTTCCTGGGCTCGGCTTTGGTGCGATCCTCGCCGTTGCTGGGATCGTCATCGTCTGCCTCGGCTTGCTGGGACGGCGTGCAGGCGGGGTCACGGCGTTTACCATCTGCGCCGCTGTACTGCTCTTGCCTGCCCTGGTCCTTCTCCACGTGGCATCCTCGGTGCCCTCAGGACTCACGATGGGACAACGGCACTGGAAGCCCACGGTCACTGACGTGGACAAAGGATTCTCGCTGGGAATCGGTGAGGGGGTCCTCGACCTCAGGAGCGTAACTCCCACCAGCCCGCCCCAGGTCATCCCCTTCGACATGGGAGTGGGATCGGCCATCATCGATCTGCCGGCCGGGGTCCCCATCCGGATCGAAGCCCGCGTCGGCATCGGAGGGATCGAAACCCGGCTGCCCAGCTCGTGGTACGTCGAGCCGAGCGACCTGATGAACACCGACTACTCGTCCAGAGACATCTACCTTGACTGGGAGGACGGACTCGCGGAGGAGCCTGAACCTGTCGAACCTCCCGACCCCATGGACCTCGCCGATCCCATTGAACCCGTAGACACTATGGACCCCGCCGATCCCATGGACCCCGCCGATCCAGTGGAACCGCCGGAAGTGATTGACCCGAAGGGGTTTGGAATCACCCTTCCCGGCTCGGGGAAACCCGGTGGGATTGTCTTGTCAGACTTCGACGGCAATATCGTCCGGTTCAACTACCCCTGGCAGTCCGCGACCAGCGGAGGAATCGGACTCACCGCCACCTTCGTCTCCCCTGAAGTCCGCGCCGGCGCCACACCGGTCCTCACCATCAAAGCCTCCACCTCAATCGGCCGCATCCTCCTGCGAGAAGGACACTGATCATGACCAACGACGACCACACACTCACGACACCCCTCCCCTCCTCTGAACCCGCTGCCGACACCGCAGCACCCGAACCCGCTGCCGAGAACGCAGCACCCGAACCCGCTGCCGACACCGCAGCACCCGAACCCACTCCCTTCATGTCCGCCCCGACCCCCGTCGCGCCTGCCGTCACCTTCGCCCCGCCCGTGGCTCCACCCGAGGCTCCCCCCACCGCTGCACCCCCCGGCTACGGACCCACCTTCAAGAAAGGCCCGCGGATCGGGATCATCCTCTGGGGCGTCATCGTCACCCTCATCGGAGTCAGCACGATGGCGATGTCCACGGGCTGGCGCGTCGATGCGACGATCCTGCTCGTCTGCCTCCTACTCGCCGCCGGAGCCACGATCCTCGTCGGCTCCGTCCTGGGAGCCCTGCGCTCCCGCGACCGCTCCCCTTCCTGAAGGGGGGCTACTCCCACTCGATGGTGGCGGGGGGTTTCGGGGTGATGTCGAGGACAACCCGGTTAACCTCGGGAACCTCGGCAGTGATCCGCGAGACGATCCTCGTCAGCAGATCGTCCGAGAGGAACCCGACCCCCGCCGTCATCGCGTCCTTCGAGATCACGGGCCGCAGCACCACCGGCATTCCGTAGGTGCGCTCCCCGTCGGTCACCCCCACCGACCGCAGGTCTGCCAGCAAAATCACCGGGCACTGCCAGACCTCGCGGTCCTTCCCCGCCGCCGTCAACTCCTCACGCACGATGGCGTCCGCCGCCCTCAGCACGTCAAGCCGGGCCTTCGTTACCTCGCCTAGCACGCGAATCCCAAGTCCCGGCCCCGGGAACGGCTGCCGCCACACCATGGATTCCGGAAGCCCCAGCTCCTCGCCGACCGCCCGCACCTCGTCCTTGTACAGCATCCTCAGCGGCTCAACCAGCTCAAACGCTAGGTCGTCGGGCAGGCCTCCCACATTGTGGTGGGACTTGATGGTCCCCGCCCCCTGATCATCCCCCGACTCGACGATGTCCGGGTAGATCGTTCCCTGAACCAGGAACCTGACCGGCTCCCCCGCCTCGGCCACGAGTCGGCGCGCCTGGGCATCGAAGACCTCGATGAACTCCCGCCCGATGATCTTGCGTTTGGTCTCCGGATCCGTCACCCCCGCCAGCGCCACCAAGAACCGCTCCTCCGCATGCACGATGACGAGATGGGCTCCCGTTGCTTGGACAAAGTCGCGCTCGACTTGCTCTGGTTCCCGCAGGCGCATGAGGCCCGTGTCGACGAACACGCAGGTCAGCTGGTCCCCGATCGCCCTATGGACAATTGCCGCGGAGACAGCCGAGTCCACTCCCCCGCTGAGGCCGCAGATGGCTCGATTGGTTCCCACCTGCGCGCGGATCGCCTCGACCTGCTCGGCGACGACCTTGGCGGGGTCAATGGGACGGGACGGAATGACGGACTCGGGGCACTGAGGTGAGGGCACGGGCCCAGGGTACAGTCCGCCATCGTGCGTCTGTGGAGCGACTTGCGCGAATCTGCGGGCAGGACCCAGGTTGGCTGCCGGGGCGACGGATACACTGATCGCCTGTCGAGCGATGGCACCACAATCGAGGCTATCCGCACACCGTTGCATGAAAGGCGCTGGCACCCGTGACGAAGAGCATCTATCTCGCCTCGACCGACGCCGACTCCCTGAAGTCTTCCATCGCCCTTGGGCTCGTTGACGACCTGCGCGGGAGGGTAAGCCGCGTGGGAATCTTCCGGCCGCTGGTCGAGACTCTGGAGGAGACCAGCCCCGTCACCGAGGTGCTGAGAGCGCGGGCAAGCGTGCAACTGGGCTGGTCAGAGGTGCTGGGGGCGACCTACGCCGAGGCGTTCGCCAACCCCAAGGCCACACACGCCCGCATCATTGACCGCTACCTGGCCATTGCCGAGCGCTGCGATGCCGTCGTTGTCCTAGGCACTGACCACACGAAGATCGGGGGGGCGAGCGAACTGGCGCTCAACGCGCGTATCGCCGCCGACCTCATGACGCCTGTCGCACTCGTGACGCCAGGGCTCGCGCACCGCCCCTCCGACATCCGCCAGACACTCGCGGTCGCCGAGCGAACCTTTGCCGAGAACCACGCCGTCCTCCTTGCCGTCATCGCCAGCCGCTGCGAGGAAAGCGAACTCGCCGAGATCACCGCCCAGTTGGCTACGCTCGGGCCCTTGTCCTTCGCGGTACCCGAGTCGCGGCGGGTCTCGGCGCCAACGGTCCGGGCCGTCATGGAAGCGATCGACGGGAAACTGGCCTCGGGGCAGGACCGCCTCCTCGACGCCGAGGCGCAGCTGCTGGCAATCGGGGCGATGGAGCCGCACCACATGCTCTCCACGATCCAAAACGGCGCTCTCGTCATCGCTCCCGGAGACCGGGCCGAGCTGCTGCTGGCGCTCGTCGCCGCCCATGCCGACCCTGACTTCCCTGTCCTGTCGGGAGTTGTCCTGACCGGCGGGTTCACCGTTCCAGAGTCGATGATGACCCTTATCACGGGGCTCGACAACACTCTGCCGATCATCCAGGTTCCGACCAACACCGTCACGACTGCGACTCGGGCCCTGTCGGTGCGCGGCCATCACAGCCCCAAGACGCAGGAGAAGAACAAGGCGGCAAGTGAGCTGGTCAGCGACTCGATCGACACCGACGCCCTCTGGGCCGCGGTTGATGCGGTTGAAGCCCCCGCCCTGACCCCGCAGCGGTTCGAATACTCCCTGCTCCAAAGGGCCCAGGCCGATCCCAAGCACATTGTTCTGCCCGAAGGCCTTGAGCCCCGGATCCTCAAGGCGGCCGCGCGGATCGTCGCCCTGTCCGCCGCTGAGCTGACAGTCTTAGGTGACCCGACCAAGGTTGCGAACCTGGCGCAGGAACTCGGAGTCGATCTCACGGGCGTAACTGTCCAGGACCCCTGTGACCCCGCGCTCCTCGACAAGCTGTCGGCCGGACTCTTCGAGATCCGCAAGGCCAAGGGAATGACCTCCGAGCAGGCCCGGGAGATCCTCACCAACTCCGCCTCCTACCTGGGGACCATGATGGTGCAGCTGGGCCTAGCCGACGGGATGGTGTGCGGCGCCATCCACACGACTGCGGACACGATTCGCCCAGCGTTCCAGATCATTAAGACCGTGCCGGGACTCGCCATCGTCTCCTCGGTGTTTCTCATGGCGCTCGCTGAGAAGGTTCTCGTCTTTGGCGACTGCGCCGTCAATCCGAACCCGACGCCCGAGCAGCTTGCCGACATTGCGATCTCCTCGGCGGCCACGGCCGCGACGTTCGGGATCGAGCCGAAGGTCGCGATGCTCTCCTACTCGACCGGGACCTCAGGCAGCGGGCCCGACGTTGAGACTGTCCGCGCGGCCGTCGAGTTGGTCCGCGAGCGTGCCCCCGGGCTTCCGGTCGAGGGGCCGATCCAATACGACGCCGCGGTGGACCCGACGGTTGCCCGCGGCAAGATGCCAAACTCGCTGGTGGCAGGCCAGGCGACCGTCCTGATCTTCCCTGACCTGAACGCCGGCAACATCGCCTACAAGGCGGTGCAACGCTCCTCGGGCGCGCTCGCCATCGGACCTGTTCTTCAGGGCCTGCGCAAACCCGTCAACGACCTCTCGCGCGGCGCCCTCGTCGACGACATCATCAACACGGTGATTATCACCGCGATCCAAGCCCAATGACCGCCTAAGGAAGGCCCACTGTGACCACTGTTTTTGTCATCAACTCCGGATCCACCTCGATCAAGTACCAGCTCCTCGACACGGAGAGCGAGCAGCGGCTTGCGTGGGGCATCGTCGAGCGGATCGGGGAGCCGATGGGGCTAATCTCGCACAAGACGCCGACGGATGAGGTGGAGCTTGACCGTCCCATCTCCTCCCACACCGCAGGGTTGGCCGAGGTCATGCGGCTGTTCTCCGAGCGCGGGCCGGATCTGGGAGCAGTCGGGCTTGTCGGGGTGGGGCACCGCGTGGTCCAGGGCGGCGAGATCTTTGACGCACCGGTCCTCATCAACGAGGAGGTGATCGGACAGATCGAGGAACTGGCTTCCCTGGCTCCCCTTCACAACCCGCCCAACCTCCAGGGGATCGAAGGTGCTCGCGCTGCCCTCCCCCATCTCCCCCACGTCGCCGTCTTTGACACGGCCTTCCACCGGACCCTGCCTCCGGCCGCTTACACCTACGCGATTCCGCGCGAGCTGGCCGCGCAGTACCAGGTCAGGCGCTACGGGGCGCATGGAACCTCCCATCGCTACGTCTCGCGCGAGCTGGCTCGAAAGATGGGACGCCCCTTGGAGGAGGTCAACTCCATCGTCATCCACATCGGTGGCGGCGGGTCGGTCTGTGCGGTCAAGGGCGGACGCTCGGTGGAAACCTCGATGGGCATGACTCCGTTGGAGGGACTCGTCATGGGAACCCGCTGCGGGGACCTTGATCCCGCCGTGCTCTTCCACCTCCACCAGCAGGCAGGGCTCGGGTTCGAGGAGCTCGACGACCTGGTGAACAAGCAGTCCGGACTCCTGGGAATGGCGGGCTCACCCGACATGCGCGACGTTCGGGCGGCGGCGCAGGCGGGAGATGAGGCCTCTCAGATCGCCCTCGACGTGTTCGCCCACCGGGTCAGGAGCTACATCGGGGCCTACTATGCCCAGCTCGGTCGGCTCGACGCCATCGCGTTCACCGCGGGTATCGGTGAGAACGAGTTCATCGCTCGGGGCATGTCCGTGGCCGGTCTCGAGCATCTGGGGATTGAGATCGACTCCGACGCCAACGTCGCTCTTCGCGGGCGTGCCGGCCGGATCTCGACCGACCGCTCCGCCATCGAGGTGTGGGTCATCCCCACAAACGAGGAACTCGAGATTGCCCGGGAAGCGGTGGAACTGCTGGAGGCCCTGGGAATCCTCGAAGCCTAGAGATTCCTCACGACGACCGAGGCGCGCTGGAACTCCTTGAGATCGAGGTAGCCGGTCGACGCCATCGCCTTGCGTAACGCCCCCATAAGGTTCGCGTGTCCATCAGCCCGCCGTGAAGGACCAAAGAGGATTTCCGCCATCGTCCCCGCTTGTCCGACGTGGACGCGCTCACCTCGGGGGAGACGAGGATGGTAGGCCTCGGGGCCCCAATGCCAGCCGCAGCCGGGGGACTCAAAGGCGCGGGCAAGCGCAGCCCCCAGCATGACCGCGTCGGCTCCGCAGGCGATCGCGGTGACGAGGTCGCCGGAGCGGCCCACGGCGCCATCAGCGATGACGTGGACGTAGCGGCCCTGGGACTCGTCGAGGTAGTCGCGCCGTGCAGCGGCGACATCGGCAACAGCGGTCGCCATGGGGGCGTGAATGCCGAGCGTCGCGCGGGTCGTGTGCGCCGCGCCGCCCCCAAAGCCCACGAGCACCCCTGCCGCCCCGGAGCGCATGAGGTGGAGGGCCGCGGTGTACGATGCCGCACCGCCCACCACGACGGGAACGTCGAGCTCGTAGATGAAGCGTTTGAGGTTCAGCGGCTCGGCGTCGGGCGAGACATGCTCGGCCGAGACCGTGGTCCCGCGGATGACAAAGAGGTCAACGCCCGCGTCAATGACCGCAGCCGAGAACTCCTGGGTCCGCTGAGGTGACAGCGCTCCGGCCACGGTGACCCCGGCGGCGCGAATCTCCCTTAGTCGTCGCACGAGCAGCTCAGGCTTGACCGGCTCGGAGTAGATCTCCTGGAGGCGGGAGGTCGCCGTCTCACCCGGAAGCTCGGCGATCTCGGCGAGGAGCGGAGCGGGATCGTCGTAGCGCGTCCATAGCCCCTCGAGGTCGAGCACGCCCAGACCCCCCAGCTTTCCCAGCTCGACCGCTGTCGCCGGACTCATCACCGAGTCCATGGGCGCCGCCATCACCGGCACCCCAAACTGGTAGGCGTCGATCTGCCAGGCCGTAGACACGCCGCTCGCGTCCCGCGTCCGACGCGAAGGTACGACCGCGACATCGTCAAAGGAATATGCCTGCGCCCCGCGCTTGCCCCGACCAATCTCAATCTCATTGCTCACAGAGCCCAGCCTACTGAATGGGGCGTCCCAGTGACGGAGTTGGCTGACAATCGCCGCGACGTGCCGCCGGCGCGAGTCCTGTGGGCCGCGTGGCCGCCCATGAGCCACAGCTGCACGTCCTCTCGCTCAGGCGTCGACTAGGAATCCTCGCGCTCTCGCCGCGTTCAGCAACGGCGTGGCTGCCGCGTCTCCGAGATCCTCGCGAACAGCCCTGATCATCGCCCATATCGTCGGAGAGAATGGTTCGTCGCCGGGCTCTGAATGCTCGATTCGCTCGGTCACATGACGAAGGACGGCGCGCAAGTGTACCGCGGGAATTTCGGTGAACACCGGCGTCAGAAAGAGTTCCTCGTCGAATCCGATCCTGTACGGCGTCACCGCTTCTATCGCCTCTGGGATTCGGTCACCGAGAAGAGGTACCACGTCGACCCAACGCGCTCTTTCGGGATCCCCAGCTTCCCGTGGCCGACCGTCCAGTCTCCGAGCAATGTGGTCCCGCAACCACGTCTCCCATGCCGCCGCTCCGGACAGGTCTTTCCTCCACAGGAGTCGGACGACTGTGGATGCAAACTCGACAGAGTGTCTGCCATCGGCGGCTACTACTGACAGATCGAGAAGGATGCGTCCCCAGTCTGAGGGGAGAACCGAATTCGTGAGGATTCCCGCCTGAAGCGCCATGAAATTTCCCCTGAGTGTGTCGCAGCCTATCAAGTCCAGACGTTCCCACTCGGCGACGATTCCGTCAAAGAGGCCAGAACAGAGCATTTGGTCGTCGTATTCCGGGTAATAGAGATAGGTGTACCAAGCGGAGGGCGCAGTGTGTTCGCTGGTAAACAGGGGGAGAACGTGTGCCTCGGAGAAGGCCGGGTCCGCACGGAATAGGAAGTGGGCGTGACGGGCCAACGCCGGACACGTAGCACCAAGCGTGGGCTTTGGCCCCTGCAGCAGCTCGATGAGGGCCCCTTGCTCGACTTCGGTCAGCTTCGGCCGGCTTCCTCGCCCCGTGCGAATTCGCCGGTCGATCTCAGCGAGCCAGTACGATGCCAGGCGACCTGGCCAGCAGTTAAGAGCCAGCGTTGAAGGGTCAGACCATCCAGGGTCCACGAACTCGTCGGCTCTCGCCTTCCAAAGACGCAAGGCAAGTTCGCGCAGCGCACTCGGAATTGGCCCTTCTCGGTAGGCCTCGAAGTCTAGGATTTGCTTGCGTAAGAACTCGCCGATGCTCTCCGAAAGACTTGGGTGCAATACCTTCGATGAGATCAGGGAGATGATCGGCTCAGCAAGATCTCGGAGGTCGGCTCCAGCCCAACCCCTCACAATCCCACTAAGAAGGAGTCCAGTCTCCTGGATGTCGTCACGCGCGTCCACCGCCCCCCAAAGGCGCAGGCCCAGGTCAGGGCGAACTGTCGCGACGCCCTCCAATAGAGAGCGAGCTGTCTCTGCAGAATGCACCCCTGTGACACTCGCGGAGTGTTGACGATCAGCCAAGCTGTCAACTGCCCCTCTCAAGTCGGTCTGAGCTGCCTGGAGAAAGCCGGCAGTCTCGGCTTCAGACGGCCCAACCCAAACGCTTCTCGAGAACCAACGATTGAAGTCTGGGTGCTCGCGGGTAGCGAAAGACGGATACTCCTTCTCCAGGCGACGCAACTCACGCTTCACCGCACCCCAGTCCGGAGCATGGCGGTCTAGCCATACAAGCAAGTTGTAGACCTGGTAATCCGAGTCCAAGCCGCTGGTAGATGCGCCGTCGTCTAGCTTCGGCCCAGCCAGCACCGCACGAAGAAGACCCTCCCTCATCGTCGCACCCGCTTTGCTGACGGTCGCCGCGATCACACTGTACATTTCATGCCTCACGTCTGAGCAGTACAGCAGCTGCCGGACGAGAATCCACTGAAGCCTTTCCTCTGGGGAACGCGACTCGTCGCCGGCGACGAGATGAAGGGCGAGACGGCGGAAGATGCCGTTCTCGAACGACCACCATCGCTCGGGCAGTTGAGGGAGCGCGAATCGAGCCTTTTCGCCATAGTCACGCAAAGCATCAATCAGGCTATCGATCTGGCTATCACCAAGATTCTGAGTGCTCTTCTCAATTGCGGATCTCCGATAGCTCAGGATATCGAACTCGCCCCCTCCGTGGTAGTCCGCAAGGAGGTCGTAGGCGCCGTTCATCGCGTTCTCGAGGAGGGAGCCGACCGTGGGATCTCCGGCCACCGAATCGGTCACCAACCGCCTGGTCCATCTGCTGAGGGTCGCCTTGTCGATTCGCCATCCCAGCACTGCGCCCGGCGTCGCCGTGTCGTCCGAGCCTGGCAGCAAAAGAGGGCTCTGGAGTTCGAGGAACGGGCACAGCGCAGCACGGAGCACCGCGATTGACCCGGCCTCGTTTCCGAGAGCGTTGGGCGCCACCACGGGGTTCATTGGGACAGTTTGGCCGCGGACTGAGGTCGCCAGAAAGACTCTCCACCGTCGTCCGGCCTCGGCGTCCTTTTGGCCGAGCCTAGCAGCAGCATTGGTCGCGCTTCTGAAGAGCGAGCGGCTGAATTGCTGCCCCAACCGCCGGACTGTCTGCAGGGCCCTCCCGTGCAGCTCCGTGTCTTGGATGAACCGCGCACAATACCAGTGGCCAAGGATCTCGCCGACCTCGGTGTCTCGCGCGTCCGCAAAGAGGGCCGTGAACTCCCGGTTTCCTTCGATCCAGCTGAGCCAGTCGACTCCATCCGCGATGCTCGCGAAGACCCGGGCCCCTTCAGGATGTCGGAGTCTGTTGACAAGGTAGTCCTTCTGGACGGAGTTGAGCTGCGGCCCTCCCTCGACGATCGCTCGCGTCCTCTCCGCATGGGCCTCCTTACCCATTCGCGCCTGAGAACCCCAGGCCTCGAGAGCCGAGGCGAGCGCACTGTGATCACCGTCCTCAGTGGGGTACCCGATCGGCGTGATGCCAAGCGTTGACCACTTCTCGTCATGCGGATCGGACGTCAGCGCGAATCGAGCGGTTTGGGACGGCAGGCCCAGCGACAGGTATCGCATGACAGGATCCTCATGGCTGTATCCAACGAAGAGAACTGCAAACTCGTCGAACACCTTGAGCATGAAGCGTGTCGCCCAAGCATCCGTGAGGTAGGCGCGTCCGAAGTCTCGGTCAGTGAGGACGAGCTCGTCGGGCGCTCGACAAGCAGACCCATGGAGGTGAACTATCCCAGTGAAGTGGTCACCGAGTGGGAGAGCCGGGCCAAACCACTGGTCTCCGACCTCGACAGAACGCGCACGCGCTACAGACGCGAGGTGGTCGTCGAAGTTCGTGGTGACGATTCTCAATGGCTTCGTGGCAGACGCCAACTCCACAATCGCGGCATGTGTCGCGTTTGGGGATGAGTCTTCGCGCCGAAAGACTGCTGCGGCGTGGCGATGAGTGTCGAAACCCTCGGGCATCGATCCGAGGAACGCGTCGATCGCAGCCCGGTCGCTGAAGTCAACTCTCGCCTCCTCCGCGAGCTTCCGAGCAAGGTCGGAAAACGTTGGCAGGCCGGAGGGGGGGTCCACAGAGGCGCCCGCCCCAACGAAGAGGACAAGGCGACCTTGGGCGTGAGCGTCAATCACTTCCGCCGGTAGGTCAACACTGTCAGTTACCCACACACTCCCCACAGCCCTCCGTTCGCGCAGCCAAGTGTTCCATGTCCAACGATACCCAGACGTCCAGACTGATTCGATGCTACGGGTGCGGCGCAGGCGCACCTAGGAGCTCCCAGGTGGGGCGCCCACTCACTTAGCCGCCCACCAGAAGGGCCTTCCCGCCACGCGCACCCTCCAACGCCACCGCCCGTCGGTCAAACGATGCGAAAACCTCGCCGCCATTCTCCTTGCCGAGATGCGCGATAACCCCGTCTGCAAAGTCCCCTCCCAAATCGAGGAATTCCAGTCCAGCTGCGGCGGCCGCCCAATCGGTAGTCGCGTTCTCTGTACCGAGGAGGTCACGAATCGTCTGCGCAGTCTCGGCTGTCGACCGGCGATACCCACCGCGAAGCACCCAAGCAAGCTCACATAGAGCAGGCAGCGTGATGACGACGAGGTCCGCCCCGTCGAGAAGGTCAACCGCCCGGGGCGACTGGACCGGGTCGTCGAACACCGCAACTCGCACCAGGATGTTCGTGTCCGGCGTGATCCGCGTCACAGAGCCTCGCCTGCCCAGCCAGCCGCGATCGACTTGCTGATCTCCTCGACCGTCAGATGGATGCCCTCAGGATTGGGGGCACAGCCAGCGACGCTTCGCCACGTCCTCGTTCCCCTGCGTCGTCCTGTCCTAAGTCGGAGTAAGCCGTCGTCAAGCACGTCTAGTTCCACGGCTTGACCAGGGCCAACGCCAAGCCGCGCAGTGACGTCCCTGCTGAGGGTCAGTTGGCCTTGGTCGTCAGTCACCAGTGTTGTCATGGTGCGTCACACTCCCCTTCCAAGGGTGACTCCATCCTAGTGGAAAGGCCGCGCATGCTCCCCCGCGTCGTCCCCCTCGCACTCTTACCCCTCGAGCAATCCTCGGATATCGTCAGCCGTCAGCGCGGTGGAGAACGTGCCGTCATCATCGAGAACAGCGTCGAACAACGCCGCCTTCCGGGCCTTGAGAGCCATCACCTTCTCCTCGATCGTGTCCTTGGCGACCAGGCGCATGACCATGACGGGCTTGTCCTGCCCGATTCGGTGCGTCCGGTCAATCGCCTGGTTCTCCACCGCCGGGTTCCACCACGGGTCGAGCAGGAACACATAGTCGGCCTCCGTGAGCGTCAACCCAAACCCGCCGGCCTTCAGCGAGATCAAGAACAGCGGCGCCTTCCCCTGACGGAAACCAGAAATGATTTCCGGCCGCCGCGTCCCCGGCGTCGATCCATCGAGATAGGCGTACTCGAGACCCGCCGCCTCGCACCGCTCCGCCACCTTCTTCAGATACGTCGTGAACTGGGAAAACACGAGCGCCCGGTGCCCCGCCCCGATGACATCCTCCAGCAGCTCAAAGAGCACGTCGAGCTTCGAGGACGGCGTCCCCGCGTAGTCGTCATCCACCAACGCGGCGTCGAGCGCCATCCTCCGCATTGTCGTCAAGGATCGGAAGATCGCGAACCGGTTCGCGTCATAGTCATCCAACAGTCCCAGCAGCCGCTTCCGCTCGCGCTGAAGGAACGTGTCATAGACCCGACGATGCCGTCCCTCCAGCTCGATTTCCACGTCCTGTTCGGTGCGTGGCGGCAGCTCAGGGGCCACCGCCTCCTTGGTCCGCCGCATCATCAAGGGCCGCAGCCGCCGCCGCAACCGCTCCAGGGCCAGTCCCCGACTCACCTCATCCTTTCCGGTGATCGGCTTGATGTAGTTCTCCTTGAATCGCTCGCCCGACGGAAAGAGCCCCGGCGAAGTGATAGCCAACAGCGCCCACAGTTCCGTCAGCGAGTTCTCCATCGGCGTCCCGGTCATTGCCAGCTTGAAGGGCGCTTTGACCTTCCGCGCCAGCTGGTTCGCCTTTGTCGCCCGGTTCTTGGCGAACTGCGCCTCGTCGAGAATGAGCCCCGCCCAATCGCGTCCGAGGAATTCCTCCTCGTCAATCCGCAGCAGTCCGTAGGACGTGACCAGGACATCTGCCCCTTCGACCATCTCCTCCATTGGGACCCCGCTCTTCGCCCGTGTCGCCGTCAACGCTCGCACCTCAAGCTCCGAGGCGAACTTGCTCGCCTCTCCCAACCACGTAGCAACCACGGACGATGGCGTCACAACCAGCCAGGGGCGCCTCTCGCCATCGTTCGTGGTCTGGCGGGTGTGGGCGATCAGGGCGAGCGCTTCGAGAGTCTTGCCGAGCCCCATGTCGTCGGCGAGGATGCCGCCGAGACCGTGGGCGTAGCAGAAGGCGAGCCAAGCGAGGCCGTGACGCTGGTATCCGCGCAGGTCAGCGCTCAGTCCAGGTGGGGTCGGCACCTCGACGGGCACGGCGCCATCGTCGGTCAGGGCGGCGAGCCGGGCTGCCATATCCCGCCAGGCCTGGCTGGCATGGGCAACGTCGGCCACCTCCTCGAGCTCGGACCAAAGCGAGGTTTGGTAGCGGGTCAGGCGCGGAACACCGGGCTTGTCGGACAGGCGACGAGCCTCTTCGATGAGGTCAGAGAGGCGCTGCAGCGCGGGGTGGTCGAGGCGGAGGTAGGTGCCGTCATCCAAGAACAGGATCCTCTCCCCGGCGGCCAGGGCCTCGAAAAGGGGACGGAAGGGGACCTCGACATCGCCGACGCGCACGACGATCCCAAGGTCGAGCCAGTCGTTCTCCTCGGATTCGGTGGCAGTGACGGTGAGCTGCATCTCTCCGGGTAGCTCGCGGAACTCTGGGAGCGTTCCGACGACGTCAACCCTGAGGTCCTTGACCTCTTGGAGCCGAGGCAGGGCGTCGGCCACGACGTCAATGAGCTGGCGGCCTGTCAGCGGGCCGGAGGGGAGGCGACGATGCGGGCCAAAGGAGCGGATCGGCTCGAAGACCTGCGCCACTTCGGTGACGGCCTTGGAGTCTCCCACGCCTCCCTCCCAGGCCCACTCGATGTTGGCCGAGGTCAGGCGCGTGTTGAGGGTCGCCACGAGGGTGGGCCGTGGAAGGTTTGGCACCTCGACGCAACCGTCTGGACTGGTCACCGTCACTGATCGCGCGAGGTCGAGGAGGTAGTCCGCGACGAACGCCGCCTTCTCCTGGGCTGGAATGTGCAGGGGGGCGGCGCCCACGAGGTTCACGATGCCGTCCGCGACGGGTCGGGCGAGGGGGGCGATGACGGTGACCACCCCCGTGAACTGTTGCACCTCGGCGATGAGGGCCGTCGATCCGACACGGGCGACTTGATGAGTGTCGACCTCCTCCCCGTCAATGGTGACGGCGAGAGCGATACTCAACCCGGCGCCATCGTCCGCGGTTTTCGAGGCGCGGGATGGCGGATCAGAGGTGACGGTCGCGGTGATCTCGGCCGAGGTGGCGAAGTGGAGGTCGGCCCCGGACTTGTCGAGGAAGCCGACACCCAGGGAGCGAAGGCTGTCGATTCCGGGCCAGAACATGGGGCCGGCGAAGTTGTCGAGCTCCGCCTTGAGTTCGGCGTAGTAGGAGTGGGAGGACCGCGAACGGGAGAAGCTGGCCAAGGCGAGCAGGACGGGCGGGTCGTAGCCAGGGGTGTGGTGAATCCTGTCCTCGAAGGTGCCAAAGCGCAGGCCAGAGGAGATCCAGCCCTTCTTCTTCCCGGGCTTGACGATGCGAACAAAGGCAGCGGTGCGCGTGGTATGGGCGTACCCCCAGCCCTCGTTCACCTCGGCGAACTCGACCTGAAGGGCAAGGGGCGTGGGCGTTGCATCGGCGAGTCTGACGCGCTCGCGGAGTTCGCCGTACTGGTGGGCGGGAGTATCCGGCAGGGCCGTGTCGAGCGTACGCATCCACTCCGGCACGGGCTTCGCACTTTCCGTGGGAACCCTATCGGAGAGGCTGTTGGCTGTGAGCATGAGGGCGACCCCGTGCTTACAGTTCCCTCCCAAGGGGCAGGTGCAGGCAATGTCGACGACGTTCAGACCCCGCGCCGCCGTCCCAAAGGAGACGGTTGTCCAGTACAGGGCCTGGCCGGAGCCTTGAACGGCCCCCGTCAGCGTGTGGTCCGTGGGATCCCACACGACGGTGTTGCCATAGACCCGACCACTCCTCGCGTACCCCTGGCCGCGGGCATGCGACCGGTAGTCAACAGAACGTGCGACCTCTCCGGGGGAAACGCCTGGGTAATGCTGCGGTTTCATCGCGCGCCATCATGTCACGGCCCAGGGACACAGGCATGGTCCCGCGGCGTGTCGGCTAGTGCGGGCCAGGCGACCAGTCGGACGAGGGCAGTTCTGCCCCGGCTGTCAGTTCGGCACGGTGTGCGGAACTGGGGAGTGGTTTCGTTGAATCTGGTGGGGTCAAATTCAACGAAACCACTCCGAGGTCTGCGAGAGGAGGGGTTGGAACGCGGTCGGGCGGCTGGGCGCGGAGAAGGCCGGCGGTGTCATGCGGGGTGGGGCGCTGCTGTCATACTATTGCGCTACACTGGGCCCATGCCTACCGCTCCCATCAGCTTTCGTCCGAACGAGACCGACCGGCGCATTCTCGACGCGTCTGGACACAGTGCGACGGATGCCATCCGGCGCGGGCTTCGACTCCTTGACCATGAGCATTGGCTCGAGCAGTTCAAGGTTGATGCGACAGAGCAACGAGACTTCGATCCAAATCAAGAACCGGAGGCCTGGTGATCCGGGGAGGCGTCTACCAGGTCAACCTCGGCCCAGTAGACGAGCAGGGCGCCAGCTCCCGCGGGCACGAGCAGCGAGGTAGGAGGTACGGCATCCTCCTCTCCCCCTCGGACTCGCCCCTGTCCGTGGCGACGATCATCCCGACCTCGACCAGGGCGCTGCCTGGGGTTTGCCATCCAGTGGTCGACTTCGACGGGCGTCCCACCTGTGCCTTGGTAGAACAAGCCCGCGCCATTGACGTCCGGTTCATCGGCGAGATGGTCGGCTTCCTCACCCGCCGCCACATGGACGAGGTCGAGCACGCCCTGGCCAACTACCTCGGGCTTGTGCCGTGAGCTGGCTCAATCAAAGCTAGTTCGGCGCGGCGGCGTTGCGTGTCCGTGGGGCGTGAGAGGGTGTGGGGCACACGACGAAGGAGGAGACAGACGATGACGAACTACCTTCCGCTGCTCGGCTTCGACACGGAGACCACGGGGGTTAGCACCGAGCGCGACCGCATCGTGACTGCCGCGCTGGTCCGACGTGCGGACGATGGCGCAACGACCGAACGTACTTGGCTCATCGATCCGGGGGTTGAGATCCCCGAGCGGGCGAGCGCCGTCCACGGCATCACCACCGAGTACGCCCGCGAGCATGGTCGACCGCCGGGTGAGGCCTTGGAGGAGATCGCGGCGGCGCTGGTGGCTGAGCCGGGCTTGCCGATCGTCGCGTTCAACGCCTCCTACGACCTGGCGATTCTCGACGCGGACCTTCGCCGCCACGGGCTCGCCACGCTGGCCGAGCGGCTGGGTCGGGCGGTGGGGCCCGTCATCGACCCACTGGTGCTGGACCGTGCGGTGGATCGCTATCGCAGGGGGCCGCGCAAGCTTGGCGATCTCGTGGTCCACTATCGCGTCGAGGTTGGCGGGGACCTCCACGACGCGATGGTGGACGTGCGCTCAACGATCGGCGTCCTCGACGTGATCCTCGCCGCCCACCCCCACCTGTGGGACATGCCTCTCAGCGAGCTCCACGACTGGCAGGTTGCCAAACAACGAGCTTGGGCAGAGCATTTCAACCAGTGGCTGACCTCGAAGGGGAAACCGGCGGATGTGAGTCTGACTTGGCCGTAGGGGGGGTGGGGGTGGGCGGGTAGGGTGGACTGATGACCCAAAAGACGGTGCGTGCTCTTGTTTCTGGTGTCTTGGTGGTTGGGTTGGGGGTGGTGTTCGCTCCGATGGTGGGGGCAGCTCCTGGGGTGTCGCCGACCTCGGGTTCGCCTGGTGGGGGGACGACGGTCAGTGGGGGATTGCCCGCCGGGTTCACCGCGATCGCCGCAGGCACCTATTCGGGGTACGGGTTGGACGACGGGGGCGCGGCCTGGGCTTGGGGAGGCAACGGCTCAGGCCAGTTGGGTGGCGGGAGTGCCGCGGACTCGCGTCGGCCAGTTCGAGTGCAGGCGGCCTCGGGGACGTTGCCACCTTTCACCGCGATCACCGCAGGCGCTACTGCGGGGTACGGATTGGACCAAGACGGCGGCATCTGGGCATGGGGACAGAACTCCTTCGGCGAGCTGGGTGACGGCACAACCACGTCCTCGTCGGCTCCGGTTCGGGTCAAGGCAGCTTCGGGGGCGCTGCCACCTTTCGCCGCGATCACCGCAGGCAGCTCGTCGGGGTACGCCTTGGACAAGAACGGCGGCATCTGGGCATGGGGACACAACGGCAGCGGCAAGCTGGGTGACGGGACGACCACGAACGCGAAGAACCCGGTTCGGGTCAAGGCAGCTTCGGGGACGCTGCCGGCGTTCGCCGCGATCACCGCAGGCGCCTATTCGGGGTACGCCTTGGACAAGAACGGCGGCATCTGGGCATGGGGATCCAACAACATCGGCCAGTTGGGTGACGGGACGACCACGGACGCGAAGAACCCGGTTCGGGTCGAGGCAGCTTCGGGGACGCTGCCCGTGTTCGCCGCGATCACCGCAGGCGCCAATTCGGCCTACGGTTTGGACAAGAACGGCGGCGTCTGGGCATGGGGGTACAACGAGCACGGCCGGTTGGGCAACGGGACGACCACGAGCGCGATGAACCCGGTTCGGGTCGAGGCAGCTTCCGGGGCGTTGCCACCTTTCACCGCGATCGCCGCAGGCGACAATTCGGTCTACGCCCTGGACAAAAGCGGCGGCATCTGGGCATGGGGAGACAACAGCAGCGGCCGGTTGGGCAACGGGACGACCGCGAACGCAAAGAACCCTGTGAAGGTCAAGGCAGCTTCCGGGACGCTGCCACCTTTCACCGCGATCACCGCAGGCAGCGATTCGGTGTACGCCTTGGACCCGAGCGGCAGCGTTTGGGCATGGGGATCCAACGACCTCGGCCAGTTGGGAGACGGGACGACCACACACGCGAAGAACCCGGTTCGGGCGATACGGGTCGTTGTGGGGCAGGTGACGTTCGGGGGGGTTGCTGGGTCTGGTTTGACTCAAAACGACGGACGGTGGTCGGTGAGGACTCCGCCGGGCTGCGGCCGACTCCCGGTGGTGGTCTCCTATGGTTTTGGTTCAGGGACGGGTTTGACTGCTAGTGCGGGGGACTTCGGGTTTGGCAAGCCTCCTGCGATTACGCGCCAGCCTGCCTCCGGTGGGGTGGTTGGCGATGGAGGGTTGAGGACGACGGTTAGGGTGTCGGGTAACCCGGCGCCGTCGGTCAGATGGCAGTCACGGGTAGGCACGGGCGGTTGGGCAAATGTTCCTGGTGCGACAGGTCGGGTGTTGAAAGTGAATACGACGGCGGCAGCCGATTATCGGGCGGTTGTCACGAACTGTTGGTCAACCAGGGACCCGGCGGCGTTCACCGCGTATTCGAAGACCGTCTCAGTGGTGAAGGTCACTGCGGTCGCTTTGGCGATGAAACAGGTGACGATCGCTTCTGGGACGAGCCTGAAAGCCGTCGCCTTGGCCTACCCGGAAGGTGCCAGCGCGAAGCTGTCGTGGTCGTCAACCAACCCGAAAGTCGCCAAAGTCAGCGCTTCAGGCACGATCACCGCCCTCAAATCGGGCCGCACAAGAGTCTTCGTCAAAGCGCCCGTCGGGAAGAAAGCCAGCCTGGTTGTGAAGGTGGTCGCCAAGGCGGTCAAGGTCACCTCAATCAAGGTCGCCAATACCGCCACGATCAAGGTCAAGAAGGGCAAGACGAAACGCCTGATGGTGGCCCTCACCCCCACCCGTGCGACCCTGACGACGATGCCCACCTACAAGTCCAAACAACCCAAGATCGCCTCCGTCGACAAAACCGGCCTGGTCACCGCCCACGAGAAGGGCAAAGCCACCATCACCGTCACCCTCGCCGACAAGAAAACCACCCTCACCGTCCGCGTCACCTAGCCTCCGAGGCCCGTATCCAGACCGACGGCTCCGCCAGCACCCGACGAGCCCACAGCCAGATCGGCGCTTCCGGCCCCCTGCAAGATGTCGGATCCAAACCCTGCAAGATGACGGATCCAAACACTGCAACCTGCGGTACGCTTGGTCTTTCGCGAGGTCGAAGGAGGTGAGCATGTCCAGCGACTACATTCCGCGGGTCGCCGACGGCGAGCTGGTCGCGCGCCTATCCCAGGCGGGGGCCGTCTGCGTCGAGGGACCCCGTGCCTGCGGAAAGACCGAAACGGCGCTTCAGGCTGCAGCAAGCCACCTTCTGTTGGACACCGACACCTCCGAGCGCAGGCTCGCCCACCTCGATCCAGCCCTGGCGTTGGAAGGTCCGACCCCACGTCTCGTTGACGAGTGGCAGCTTGTTCCCGACTTGTGGAACGCAGCTCGCCGGGCGGTGGACGTCCGACGCACTCCGGGGCAGTTCATCTTCACCGGCTCTGCCCAGCCGGCCGATGACGTCACTCGCCATTCGGGCGCAGGTCGGTTCTCGCGTCTGCGCATGCGCCCGATGAGCCTGGCAGAATCCGGTGACTCCAACGCTGCGGTGAGCCTTTCCCAGCTCCTGAGCGGCAGTTTCGCAACCGCCCGTGGACCCAACGTAAGCCTCGACGACCTCATCGGATGGGTCTGTCGCGGCGGCTGGCCTGCTTTCCTGGGGCTCACGCCGGCGGACGCCATCGGCCGCAACAGGGACTATGTCGAAGAGCTGCTGCACGTTGGCATTGAGACTCTCGGGAGCCGCGTCCACGACCCCGTGAGAATGAGCCGCGTCCTGGCGTCCGTGGCGCGCCACTCGGCCACTGAGGTCAGCCACACGACACTGGCCGCCGACGCCGGCGGCGGGCAGGGGCCCCACCGGGAGACTGTTTCCGACTACCTCCGCAGCCTGGAGCGCCTCATGGTTCTCGAGTCGATGCCCGCCTGGGGACCCCACTTGCGCTCCCGCGCAAGGGCTCGAGTCACTCCTACCACCCACTTGGTTGACCCGTCGCTGGCGGTCGCGGCACTGAGAGCTGACCACGCTGCCCTGCGGGCCGACTTGCCGTTCTTTGGCCTGCTGTTTGAGTCGATGGCGGTTCGGGACCTGCGGGTCTACGCGAGTCCGATGCGGGCCTCAGTCCTGCATTACCGCGACAGTTCCGGCACTGAGGTCGACGCGATCGTCGACGCGGGTTACAAGCGCTGGGCAGCCTTCGAGATCAAGCTCGGCGCCTCGGATCGTGTGTTGGATGCGGCCGCTGCGGTGCTGCTGAAGTTCGCTTCAGCCGTGGATACCTCGGCGATGGGGGAACCCGCCGCACTGGGAGTGATCGTCGGAACCGGACACGCCTACCAGCGCAAGGATGGCGTCTATGTCCTGCCAATCGCAGCGCTCGGGCCGTAGGCGCTACGGCCTCAGCCCGTCGGGGGGGGATGGGTGGGCGGGTAGGGTGGAGAGGTGACCCAAAAGACGGTGCGTGCTCTTGTTTCTGGTTTTGTGGTGGCAGGTCTGGCGGTGGTGTGCGCGCCGATGGTGGGGGCAGCTCCTGGGGTGTCGCCGGGGTCAGGTCCGCCGGGTGGGGGGACGACGGTTGGTGGGGGGATGCCGGCCGGGTTCGCCGCGATCGCCGCGGGCGACTCTTCGGGGTACGGGTTGGATGACGGGGGCACAGCCTGGGCATGGGGAGACAACGGGTACGGCCAGTTGGGTGACGGGACGGTCACGGGCGCGAAGAACCCGGTTCGGGTCAAGGCGGCTTCGGGGACGTTGCCACCTTTCACCGCGATCACCGCACGAAGCAGTTCGGCCTACGGGTTGGACAAGAACGGCGGCATCTGGGCATGGGGAAACAACGAGAGCGGCCAGTTGGGTGACGGGACAACCACGAACGCGAAGAACCCGGTTCGAGTCAAGGCAGATTCGGGGACACTGCCCGTGTTCACCGCGATCACCGCAGGCACCGGTTCGGCCTACGGGTTGGACAAGAACGGAAGCATCTGGGCATGGGGAAACAACGGGAGCGGCCAGTTAGGTGACGGGACAGCCACGTCCTCATCCACTCCGGTTCGGGTCAAGGTCGGCTCCGGGACGTTGCCACCTTTCACCGCGATCACCGCAGGCACCGGTTCGGCCTACGGGTTGGACAAGAACGGCGGCATCTGGGCATGGGGAAACAACGGGTACGGCCAGTTAGGTGACGGGACAACCACGCACGCGAAGAACCCGGTTGAGGTCAAGGCAGATTCGGGGACGCTGCCCGTGTTCACCGCGATCACCGCAGGCGTCTATTCGGGGTACGCCTTGGACAAGAGCGGCGGCATCTGGGCATGGGGATACAACAGCGTCGGCCAGTTGGGTGACGGGACAACCATGCAGGCGAACAACCCGGTTCGGGTCGAGGCAGCTTCGGGGGCGCTGCCCGTGTTCACCGCGATCACCGCAGGCACCGGTTCGGCCTACGGGTTGGACAAGAACGGCGGCGTCTGGGCATGGGGATACAACAACGTCGGCCAGTTGGGTGACGGGACAACCACGAACGCGAAGAACCCGGTTCAGGTCAAGGCAGATTCGGAGGCGTTGCCGGTGTTCACTGCGATCACCGCAGGCGACGGTTCGGGGTATGGGTTGGACAAGGACGGCGGCGTCTGGGCATGGGGATACAACGGGGGCGGCCGGTTTGGTGACGGGACGACCACGAACGCGAGGAACCCGGTTCGTGGGGCGCAGGTGGTGGTGGGGCAGGTGACGTTTGGGGGTGTTGCTGGGTCTGGTTTGACTCAAAGCGACGGACGGTGGTCAGTGAGGACTCCGCCTGGCTGTGGCCGGGTTCCGGTGGTGGTCTCCTATGGTTTCGGCTCAGGGACGGGTTTGACTGCTAGTGCGGGGGACTTCGAGTTTGGTAAGCCGCCTGCGTTTACTCTCCAGCCTGCCTCCGGTGGGGTGGTTGGCGGTGGAGTGATCAAGACGACGGTGAGTGTCACAGGTGATCCGGTGCCGCAGGTGCGGTGGCAGTCCCGGGTCGGCAAGGCCGGTTGGAAGGATGTTCCTGGTGCGACGGGTGTGACACTGTCAGTCCGGCCGAAGGTGGCCACTGATTATCGGGCTGTTGCGACCAACTGTTGGTCAACCAGGGACCCGTCGGCGTTTACCGCTTATTCGACGACCGTCTCAGTTGTGAAGGTCAAAACGGTCGCGTTGGCGATGAAACAGGTGACGATGGCCTCTGGGACGAGCCTGAAGGCCGTCGCGTTGGCCTACCCGGCAGGCGCCAACGCGAAGCTGTCGTGGTCGTCAACCAACCCGAAGGTCGCCAAAGTCAACAAGTCAGGCAAGATCCAGGCACTCAAACCCGGCAGCACGGTGATCACCGTCAAAGCCCCCGGCGGGAAGACCGCCCGCCTGAAGGTGACCGTCGTCGCCAAGGCGGTCAAAGTCACCACGGTCAAGGCTGCAAAGACCGCCACGATCAAGGTCAAGAAGGGCAAAACCAAACGCCTGACCCTGACCCCCACCCCCGCAGGGGCAACCCTGACGAAGATGCCCACCTACAAATCCACGAAACCCACCATCGCGACCATCGACAAGACCGGCCTGGTCACCGCCAAGAAGAAAGGCAAGACCAAGCTCACCGTCACCCTCGCCGGAAAGAAGACCACCGTCATCGTCC
>Ga0123356_10001506_pt1 | contig 25625 bp, 14 predicted proteins | sample TergutEmb28metaG_2_FD_92546 | JGI IMG/M metagenome (GOLD analysis project Ga0123356, IMG submission 92546) | Embiratermes neotenicus P3 segment gut microbial communities from Petit-Saut dam, French Guiana - Emb289 P3 | ecosystem: Host-associated > Arthropoda: Insects > Digestive system > Gut ...
AATGTGCATAGCTGGATTGGAAAATTTATCATTTTGTAAATTTTTTAATAATATATCGCTGCCTGTTGCTTTTAAAAACTCAAAAAACGAGAGCGGGTAAAGCGTTAATTTATCAATCTGTCCGACCGGAAATTTTCCGCCTGCTATGCCCAAAAAACTCCCCGCCGCCGCAATGTGATATTCAGGAGCGTCTTCGTTAAAGTATTTGAGAGAGTCCTTGGCTCTTTGACACTCCTGAATTTCGTCAAAAATTATAAAAGTGTCATTGGCGTTTATTTCCTGCTTAAACAAGACCTTAAGCGAATCGATTATTTGTTTTGGGGAAATATCGTTTGTGAAATAATTGTGAAGATCTTTGTTTTTGTCAAAATTTAAATACAAAACATTTTTATATTCATTTTTACCGAATTCTTTCAATATATAGGTTTTTCCAACCTGCCTCGCCCCATAAAGAACAAGCGGCTTTCTCTCTTTGGAGTTCTTCCAAGCAAGCAGAGATGTGTAAATGTTTCTTTCCATAAAGATAAAATAATATATTTCAACACTTGTTGATGGTAAAAAATGTGAGTAAAGCCATTTTTTGACAACATAAAACGTGAGTTGTCGCATTTATTGGCGACTAAAAATGCGGGAGTCAGCATTTATTGGCGACTAAAAATGCGGATAATGGGGTTTTCTTATAATTGATTCATCAAACAAGGCGTTCACTGGAATTTGGGACGGAAATCATGACAACCCCGCCCCCTGGACAATTATAACGCGGTTAGAACCTTCTCTATCAATTTCACAAGTACAGGCTCCGCTTTATCAGCAACAGCAATAATTTTTTTAATATCAGCCGGTTCAAGCGCGTCGGGCAGACATGAATCTGTAATAACCGAGAACCCAAGAACCTTAATCCCCGCGTGTACTGCCGCTATTACTTCGGGGACTGTACTCATGCCTATAACGTCAGCTCCCAGAATTTTTAACATCCGGTATTCGGCTTTTGTTTCAAGCGAGGGGCCGGTCATTGCGGCATAGACGCCTCTTTCAAGCTTTATTTTATTGTCAAGAGCCACTTTGGCGGCTAATTCAATCAGTTCATTTGAATAAGGTTCAGACATATCGGGGAAACGAAGACCTACGCGCGGGTCGTTAGGGCCTATTAGCGGATTTCCCGGCAGTAAATTAATGTGGTCTGTGATATTCATAATAGTTCCCGGCGGGAACAATGGATTTATACCGCCGCAGGCGTTTGACACAATGAGTGTTTTTACGCCCAAAAATTTCATTACCCTAACAGGGAAAACGATCTGCTGCATGGAGTAGCCTTCGTAAAAATGAAAGCGCCCCTGCATCGCCATAACTTCTTTACCGGCAAGAATTCCAAAAATAAGCTTGCCGGCGTGTTCTTCAACTGTAGACAGAGGGAAATGCGGAATCTCCTCGTAAGGAATTACTTCCTGCGCCTTTATGCTATCAGCCAAACCGCCAAGCCCTGTGCCGAGAATAATTCCATAGGCGGGGTTCGTATCTTGCCCTACTTTACTTTGAATAAATGATTTCGCTTCCTGAATTTTTTCAAACAACTTTTCCATCGTTTAGAATCCTTTTTAATGAATATGGGTGCATCCCTCCGGGATGCAGGAAAAAACGATTTAGGGCAACCGCCCAACATTCTCACACAATGACAACCGGCTGATCCGGCATATCACCAACTACCTCATCGTCGTCGCCGTAATCGTCATTTATAATAGACGTACTGGTTTTGAGCTGTTGGTACTGCTTCTGTTCAGGTTCGGACTGCTGCTCCTGAGAGCGCACAGATACAGCATCACCGCTGCGCAGATCACCACTTATTACTTCAAGCAGGTTAAGCTGAGTAGTCAGCATAGCACTGAAACGCGCAAGGAAACTGTCGCGCTGATTGCGGATAGAGATGATCTCATTTTCAAGCAGATCGACACGGCGGCGCGCCTCAGCCTCATAGCGGTCGGCGCGGATGTGAGCGTCTTTTATTATAAGCTCAGCCTCTTTCTGCGCGTTTACTTTCGCCTCGTCACTACTTCTTTGAGCAGTAAGGAGCGTCTCGTTTAGCACCTTTTCTATTTTGGTGTAACTCTCAAGTTGCTGCTCCAAAGCCTTGACCTTCGTTGCAAACTCGTTATTCTGACTTACAATCTCCTGAAAGTCATTAGCCACGTGTTCAAGGAAACTATTGACCGCGTCAGGATCAAATCCCCTGTATAATACACGGGGGAACGGCTGCTTTCTAATGTCAAGAGGCGTAAGTTTCATTTTTTCTTCGCTTTCTTATATGTTAGTTATTGCGCGGTAAGCGCAAAAGGTTATCTATCCTTAAATACTTTTCTGTAACTAATAAATATAATATAATGAATAGGCAGAGGCGGTATGCGGTAAGAGTTTGATGGGAATGAGGAATTTTACTCAGGAAAAACTGCCGCGGTTTGCGGCAGTTTTTGACTTATCCCGCGAATGCCTCGGGCTTTTTTAAAGCGGAAAGATAGATTTATCGAACTCATTATTGATAACCAAAGCGACAGCGGTATAAAATGCCGACGCACCGCAAATGATTCCTATAACACCCGCCGCGGTTGTTATTATACTAATTTGGGTAAAATCTCCTAAAGCAAGCGTAAAGAATAATAATGTCAGCGTGCCAAAAACTAATTGCGTAGCCTTGTTATGTTTTAGCGTGCCGATAAACATGAACGCGGTGAAGATACCCCAAACAAGCAGGTAAAAACCCATTGACTTCGCGTCCGCGGCAGCCATCATACCCGCCGGATTCATCCAAATAATTACGAGCGAAATCCAAAAGAATCCATAAGCCGTGAACGCTGTTCCGCCAAAAGTGTTGTGTTCGCGAAATTCAAGAATCCCCGCGATTATCTGCGCTAATCCGCCAACGGCAATACCCATTGCGGCTATCATTATGCTCAGCTCAATTATTCCCGCATTTATAAGATTAAGCAGAATTGTTGTAAGACCAAATCCAAGTAACCCCAGTGGCGCCGGATTAGCGCGTTTTTGTACCTGTCCCATTCATTCCTCCCTTATGTCAAATTACATCCGCAAAACATGATTAAGATTAATATTTTACCGGGGCCAAAACAGCCATCCCGCCCCAATGCTGAACTGATTTAAACTGCCGTCGTTTTTGCCGGCGAAATTCGTAAGCCCGTGTATATAACGCGCGTCAATGAAAAACCGATCTTCTATACGCCAAATAAGCGAGAAGACAAGTCCAAAATCCATTGAGGCTCTCTCTTCAAAATCGTACTCCTTGCCGTCATCCCATTTTAGTTTTGAACCGAACGGAATATCAAGCTGTATACCGGCGGCGGCGTGAAGCGGAGTTTCAAAGAGTTTTGCGTCAATCACCACTGGAAGTGTCAGCGCTAATTCAGTTGATGACGCTGTGCCGTCCTTTGCGTTGAACGGCGCGCGGCAGGCAAGCCCCGGATATAAACCTAACGCAATGAAATCCGTTATACTGATAAGCGCTACTGCCTGCACCTCAAAACCGTGACCCGGGCCGTCATCGTAGTAGTCGGTATAGCGCGTATTGGTACTGTCGTAAAAGTCAAATACCCTTACGCTCATATCTTTTGTCCATGAACCGTTATAGGCAAGACGGATACCGTATCTGTTAACGCGGCCTCTTTCAGGCTCCGGTTCCGGCTCTGGCTCAATTTCGGGTTCCGGTTCGGGCTCCGGCTCTGGTTCTGGTTCAGGTTCAATTTCCGGCTCAGGCTCCGGCTCCGGTTCCGGTTCAATTTCGGGTTCTGGTTCGGGCGGACATGGCACCCTGACTCTCTCCGTTGCGACAACCGCTATATCGGAGCCTCTGATTCCTGCGCTTTGCACATTTTTTTGCTGCGCGGCTTCCATAGCTAAAAATTCATCGTACATCTCCTGCGTTTCTATCAGTACTATCTCTACCCGTCTGTTTAACGCGCGTCCCTCCGCTGTGCGGTTGGGGGCTATTGGTCTTGTCAAACCGTAACCGGACGCGATGATTTTTTTCTCTTCCATGCCTCTTGCCATCAGGTAATTTTTGACGGACGCTGAGCGCGCGGCGGAGAGGAGCATATTGTAGTTGGCGTTTCCTACCGAGTCTGTATGTCCCTGCACCTGAAAGGCCGCGTCAACGGGTATGATCATTGAAGCGATGGTGTCAAGCACCGCGTTGGACGTTGCGCTCAGAGCGGCGCTTGCCGTCTCGAAGTTAATCATCCGCGCCAGTTCACGAACTCTCTCAGCGTTGTAGGGCGGAGCTTCAATCTCCTCATAGCAGTGTACTTCATCTCCTTCAAGCACCTTCATAATGTTTGGAACTTTCGCGGCGGCGGCAGTACTATCGGTATTGACAGCCGCGTTATCAGCCCAAACGGAAACAGCCGTACAGCATAACAGAAATGATATTATAAGTATAACTTTTTTCATTTGACAACCCTCACAGGCGACGCGCCTGTGCGCTTGCCGTTTTCTCTTATATCAACAATATAGCGCCCTGCCGGAACCGCTGTGAGCGGTATCCTCGCGCCGCCCTTTATATCGTACCGCACTATCTGTCTTCCTCTCATGTCAACTAACCGTATTTGTAAAGACGAGCCTGACGGCGCGTCAATATGAAGATTTCTGCCCACAATCCTTGCCGTCGGCTTAACTGACGATTTCACCGCGGTAAAGCGTGACTTCGGCAGTCCGCCAAACTCCGCCCCCGGCGGAAGTTCCAATAGATACGGGTAACTATCCGCAATACCCCAAACGCGGTCTTCCGGATTGGCATTATCAAAATCCCACTCGTTATATGTACTTTTAAGCATCATGCTTGCGGTACTCCTTGCCATGCCGCCCGATGAGAGCGTTTGGCCGGATTTCTCCATATCCCAATAGCTATTAAAAGCCCTGCCGCCGCCGCTTCCAAATCTGCCTACAAGTCCGCCGGAACCTAAAGCAAGCCCCTCTACACTTCCGGCAGAGTAACAGTGTAAAATCCTCATACCGCCGGAGATTATGCCGATAAGCCCGCCAACTCCCAGCGCACCGCCTCCATTAACACTGCTTTGAGCGTAGGAGAACTGCGCCATCCCGCCGTCCGCCGCGCCTATAAGTCCGCCCGTCGCTTCCCCGCCTTTAACAGCGCCGCCGAAAGCGTAACTGCCGCTTATCATGGAACCGCTTATTATACCAACTAACCCCCCGGTACCGCGCCCCGATCCTGTTACCGGAAGCGTTGAATAACTGCCGCGGACAAGCGTAATTGAACCGCTGCCCACCAAGCCGCCTACAGCGCCCGCCCCGCGGACAAAACCTGACGAACCTGATGAAACGACTGATACGCAATTGTCAACTACCGTATTAATAGCCTTGCCGACAAAAGCCCCTACATCGTTTTTGCCGATTATTTCTGCATTGACAAGATAGACTCCGCTGATAACCGCGTTATCAGCGTATCCGAAGAGTCCGGCGAAATCATCGTTTGGCCGATTTACGCGCAGATTGTGAATTTTATGCCCGTGTCCTCTAAAGACTCCGCTAAACGGACGGTCAGGCGTACCGATCGGCGTAAAATCACTGTCGGACGCGTCTATATCTTTGTCCAATTCGTAAATTCCGCCTATTGGAAAGGCGGTCTCGTTACCAATTTTCTTCAAATCATCATAAGACGATATCGTTATGGAAGTGCGCAGATCCGCCTCAAACACGGCTCTTCTCATTATCGTCCCTGTTGCTATATCTACCCGCACGATATTCATATCTCTGCCTGTAACACCGGGTTCCATCCATCCGGCAAACCGCATACCTGAATCAGGCTTGACCGCCACAATCGGCCCGCGCGCGCCGTGCGGAACCATCTCGCTAAGATAATCAAATGAGTGATATATACCGCCCATCTGTATCCTGCCGTCGTTTTCCGCGAGATACCTGAGCAAATGCCGCGGCCTGTTGTCATCATCCCGAACAAATATTACCGACGCGTTAACGTCCGACGTATCCCTGCGGGAGGAATCTGTCACCCCATCGCTCCACCCAACAAACCGGCACCCGTACTCCCACTCCCAAGGTACCGCGGTAACCTTATAATCAGTTCCGGGTATAACCTCTATCTCCCTGTCGAATACCTCAGCGTCAACGCCGTCTACAGTTATACGAAGATGACCGCACTCCATGTCGCCCGCGCCGTATATGAGTCTAAACCTGTCAAATATTGCCGACACGTTAACGCTCACAGTATCCGTACGGGAGGAATCTTTTACTCCATCGCTCCACTCAACAAACCGGCACCCGTGCTCCCGTACCGCGGTAACCTTATAATCAGTCCCCGGTATAACCTCTATCTCCCTGTCGAATACCTCAGCGTCAACGCCGTCTACAGTTATACGAAGATGACCGCACTCCATGTCGCCCGCGCCGTATATGAGTCTAAAAGGGGCATAATCGGGGTTGATTCCGCTCGGCCTCTCAAAATGCGGGTAAGCTTTGGGCGGAATAATCCAAATATCGTCAAAATCCCACTCTTTAAATTTCAAACTATCTACCATTTCTTTAGCGCTGTTTCCAATAACCTTACCGCCGCCAAACGCTGAGGTGTTGATTTTGGATTTGTCCATGTCCCAGTAACAGCGCTCAAGCGGCGCTTCAACAATGTAGTTAGACGGCGCGCTCGCTCCCCTTACTCTGTACGATGTGCTTGTTACTACAAAGTCATCCCCAACCAACCCGCCAATCAACCCGCTTTTGTTATCCTTTAATGATACTGCGGAAGCGCTGTGGCTCTCCTCTACATCACCGCTGAAAATGCGCCCGACAAGACCGCCTACCCTGTGTGTACCCTCAACACTTCCCGCGGAGTATGTCTGAAAGAGTCTGCCAACACCAACCGGTATTTTTGTGAGCAGGCCTACAAGTCCGCCAACATTCTCCTCACCGTAAACTTTAGCCTCCGAATAACTTACAGTAATCAATCCGCCGTTAACGCCCACAAGTCCGCCAGCGTTACTCTCCTCACGGTACTCACGGTGCTCACGACTCGCCCGAACTTCGCCTTTGCCAAAAGTTCTATTTACGGTACCATAGTTGGCGCCCGCAAGCGTACCGACCGCGTAAAAGCCTGTGATTTTTGCCGCGTCAAGCCCTACATTTTGAACTGTGCCCTTCTCGCCTATCACCCCAAACAACCCAACATGGCCGCTGTCCGGCATATCTATGCAGAGATTTCTTATAACGAACGTCTTACGGTTGTCCGCGCTTTTGAACGTTCCAATAAAAGGTTTGTCCATAGTTCCTATCGGCTTAAATACAGAATCTGGATCAGAACCGCACGTTACAGACGCGTCAATAGCGCCCGATAGCAGATAAACGCCGTCTGCGGGATAACTGTCATTTTTTCCATAATTACGACTTAACTTCAAAAGATCCGCAAACGTTCGTATAGGTATAGTCCGCAAAGTATCCCGCGTTTTAGCGTCAACGCTCAGCGATAAGAACACTATGACAACTGCTGAAATTATATTTTTGAGATTCATATTAACGCACTCCTAACATAAGCGATACAGTCTCCCTTTTACCATCGCGCGTTGTAACCGCACCGCGAATCAGATATGTTCCCTCTGGTACAGCTTTACCCCTGCTGTCTTTTAAATCCCACAACCCAACTATACGCCTCGTTGGAGCAGATAACGATCCACCCGCGGATTTATCGCTGATTTTAATTTTATTCACTATATTACCCATAGCGTCAAAAACAATCAGCGTTGCGTCATTTATCTGTTTACCCTGACGGTAGAAATTTACAGATGACAAACCTTTACGAACAGGATTGGGGCCTGCCGTTATCTCATTTGCCAACTCTAAAGCCGGCTCAGACGCTCCGCTGTCAACTTTATTACCGGGCGGAATCACTCTGTTTGATCCGGCTACAGATACAACTTCTCTCACCTCAAGCAACGCAAAATCTTTCGCCACAGTGCCGCCCGCCGCGTTCATCCAAGCCTGAAAAGGAATATCCTCTTCACTTGAGCTTACAAGCACTAAACTGTAAGTGACAATGCCTGTGGCAGGGTCTGTAGTTACAACTTTTTCTATTTTCTCTCCGCCTTTAACAAATGATATTGTGATATCCGTCTCTATGCCGGTAAGCGGTTCGCCGTCGGCGCGCAGTACCTGCACCAAAACGTTATACCTCTGCCGTCCGGTGAGCAATTGACCATGCGCCGTGTCCGCTGCCGGACTGTTATCATGCGACGGATTCAAAAACCGCAGATATATGGGCAGTGTTGGATCGACATTAAGGTTAACGGTAACATTGCCGACTGCGGGATTGTAATTCTCGCTCGGATGAGTGTAGGTCGCTGCTATGGACTGATCTGCGCCCCACGTAAGCGCGGTTGTAAGAAGATCGTTCCACGTATAATTCGGCGGAAGGTAGAGATCCGCAAGCGTCAATCCGGGCATATAGGTTATGGTTATAGGGTTTGGCGTACCGAAACTGCCCGCCGCCCTTGTTATCGCCAAGCCGCTTGCTGCGTTGTTAAGCGCATTTGTTGATAAAACATAATTATCGTTGACCGCGATACCGGTCAGCGCAATATTTGAAACGTTTACGTTTTTGTTTGCGCCCGCGTTCTCGTCAACGAAAACATAATTTGCCGAAGCCGCCGGTGATTGACCGAATACCGCGCCGGTAAGCGTAATCGTTGGCTGTACAGCGCTTGTAATAGTTGTATTTCCGTCAAAAACTTTGCCTGTTACATCAGTAAAGCTGACAGAAGGCGTAAGCGTCTTTTTGCTGATTGTAACCGATACGCCTCTCTTTAAAATTACATCCGACCAGTCATTATTATTATCATTCGGCGTAAAAGTAACCTCAAATTCATTGCCGCTCTGTGAAAAGGCAGGAGTAATATTGGGATTAGTCCACGTGAATGTGCCGTAATCGTTAGAGGTTACGCTTAGCGTTGAGTGTTTGAGCGAATCTCCGTAAGTTATAGGCGCTGCTGTTGGGAAAATAATTGGCGGAGCGGCAAGCGGCGTGATTGTACCGTTCGTGCTGTCTTTGGTAGTTGGATTCAGATTGTAGTTGTTTGCTTTTGTTGTATTGAGCATAGTAACCGTATATCTGTAATTCCGATTGTCAATCCCGGCGTCTGAACTGCCGATATACGCGGCGGTTACGGTATAATCGGTACCCAATACCAATCCATATACTGGAAGAATCTCGCCGGTAAAGGTGACCTCTCCAACCCTCGCAACGTCTAAATTACCATCATAGGGTTTTGAGGGTGCTTCAACAGTATTGATGGCAATATCTTTCTTCGTTATCTCCAAGCCGCTTGCTCGATTATTCAACGTATCCTTTGATAAAACATAGTTATCGTTGATCGGGTTACCGGTCAGCGCAATATCCGTAACGTTTACGCCTTTGTTTGTACCGGCGTTTTCATCAACGAATACATAAACTGCCGAAGCCGCCGGAGATTCATCGAATACCGCGCCGCTAAGCGTAATCGTCGGCTGTACAATGCTTGTAATCGTTGTATTTCCGTCAAAAATTTTGCCGGTTACATCAGTAAAGCTGACAGAGGGCGTAAGCGGCCTTTTTGTGATGGTGAAAGGTATAGATTTACTCTCGCCTTCATACACAGGATCATTGTCCGATATCGAAATAACCAAACTGTAACTCCCCGCGTCTTCGGGCGCGGCAGTACTATTGTATGTAGTGCCATGAGTACCGGTATAGTTATAGACTAATGACAGATCGTCTGTAACCGGAATTTTAGTATCATAATCCCTCACAACAAGCCCTTTAATATCAGGCGATACTGCCGCGCCGTCATACACCTTATCGTCTATACTTACGCCGATAATCTCCGTCACCGTTTTATCCGTTATCTTTAATGTTAAATTAACGGTGATGTCCTCATAATTATTTAAACCGCTCACAGTAACAGGAATAACCGCAGTTTTGCCGACGTCATCCTCACTGAGGTCGGAAACAAGTCTGTATGAAACGCCGTTTACAGCGGATAAAACAGAGGCGGGCGCTAAAATTCCGACATCCCCGCTTAAAGTTCCTATTGTATAATTCAAGTTATCACTTGCCAGCGCATACTGCGAAACAAGAGCGGATACATTATAAGTCCGCGTACTGATATCGCCAAACGGCACGAATCTTATAACCTCTATAAGCTCGACTGCGGCTTTTTTGATCTCAAAGTTTACAACAGACGAAGACAACACTAATTGATAATTAGACGCGAGAAAACCGCTGCTCTCATTATCAGCAGGCTCCAAATTTCCAAGATTAATTGGATAATTCCCCGCGTTTTCACCAGGCGTACGTGAGAGACTGCCTGTCCACGCCCACGCTTCCGGCGAAATCATAGGCGTTGGATTTTCATCAGTGACAACATAGGTAAGCGTTGGGTCAACATCCGCCGGAACGCTATAGGTCTTGTTATGCCCCGCGTTCGGCGTGACTGTTAACGGTCTAGGTGTAATGTCCGCTTTTACCGCAATGGGCTGAGCCGACAGCGTATAATTGGCAGCATCAGCGCCGCCTAATTTGAAATCGCTGAACGTAACCTCCTTACTCAACCCAACGTCTTTCGTATCAAAAAACGCCGCCGCGGCGGAAGTGTCTATCACCAAATCATCATACTCATATTTCCCGCTAATAGCAGAACCACCAGTATCTATAATCGCCGTCCGGTTACCGTCATAAATTTTATCCTTAGATTTAATGCCGGTGATAGTGACAGACTTTCTGTCGATAGTGTAAGCGCCAAGCGGTACCGTATCGGCTTCAAAGTTGTTCCCTGCTGTAGAAACATTTATCCTTACATTATACGTACCGGCGGCTGTAGGATGATCGGCTGTCCAAACCGAAGACCCATCACGCTTATACTCAATGACTCTTGTCCCCATACCGCTCATAGACGCAGCAAGATCAGCATTGGGATTTGACACATCAGTATTCAGATTCCAGCCTATTCCCTGCGATTCTCTATTGTATGTGTGGCCGGTCTCAACTACCGGATGAACTATACCCTCTTCATCCTCCCCGCCGCGTACTACTATTTCGGGATCTTCGGTTTCTTTCATGTTTTTAAACATAAAATCTGCGAGCGCGGGAGCCTTTTTAGTAATTTCGTAAACGCCGATAAACAAACCGCTTGCCCCTGCCGCACTATAGTTACTGCCCTGCTCTATATCAATCCAAACGTCATCCAACCCCGCGTTCACAGGATCTTCCGGATCATTACCGCCATTTGATGGATAATACCATACCGCTATTACATCACCCATACCTTCCACAGAAGCAACCACTGCGTCGGGCGCGCCAATGCCGCGTATTTGTCCATTATAGACGTGAGTCTTATTGCTATTGAAATACTCCGCAAAATGGTCAATCCTCGGCACTGTCCGTACTATATCAAATTTAAACTCCGCCGTACCCGTAAAATTCCTGTGTCCGGTAATGGTAACAGTCAACTGATCGTCTCCGTCCTCAGTCACATCCTGTTGTTGAGTACCGGTCACCGCAAAAGTGTAATCAGTATTAGCGGCAGGGGTTTCACCGCATGACAGCGTCATATCGTTCAGACTGCCGGGAAGTAATGGAGATGTGGCCGCCGGCAGCTTTACCGTTAAATCACTGCATGACAACGTTACAAGATTTCCGTCTCTATACGGCTGTTCTTTAACGGTAATGATATTATCATAATCTGTAATAAAATCATCCGTTGCAAATTCTCCCAAATCTCTCGGAGCTATTGTGTAAGTGCCGAGCGCCAATCCGTCGGCAGCATTAAAATTACTCCCCTGATTTGTGACAACCCTGACATTATAAGTCCCGGCGTTTACAGGCTTGTCAGTAATCCACGTAGAAGTTCCTTCTCGCTGATATTCAATGTTTCGCGTTGTCCCCATACCGGTCATACGTCCCTCTGCTGACGGGTCATCGGATTCCTCAACACCAACCGGCATGGCGAGATGAGAAGCTAATTCCCAAACAATCCCCTGCGGTGATCTGTTGTAGATGTGATCTGTAGGAATTACATCCGCCAACTGCGATCCAAGTTCATATTTGTAAACATCCGGCTCACCGCCCTCGCCTTTTGTTTCAATCATCCTGAAAACGAAATCTTTTAATTCAGGAGTCTTTCTAGTGATAGAGTATCTGCCGAGCCGAACACTCCCTTTCTCCCGATAACTAACACCCAGATCAACACCAACCGTAACCGCGTAAGTATTAACGTTAACAGGCAGTGTCTCCGAAGTGTCGTACAAAACTTTCGGCGTACCGGGATTTAATTCGGACTCCTTAAGAGCGCCCATACCTATATCCGGCTTGATACTCACAGTACCAACCCCTTGCCCTAATCCGTTATACACATTGGTAAGCGTGGCGGGCGCTGTAAAGTTAAAACCTGTAACAGAGGAGTTAAAATGAGACGAATCAGGATGCCCAAGCTCTATCACAAAATATCCAAATACCTCATCTTTAAAATTGCCTGCGCCTTTTACTATCAGCTTCGCCCACTCATTTTCTCTATCCTCACTCGTAACCTCAACACAACCCATATTATCCGGATCTCTTAACTTACAAGGCAGAAACTCTTCTTTCGTCACATCCGTATTATTATCCGCAGTAACAGTAAAATCTCTGCCATGCATCAATGACAAACCATTTAATACGCCCGGCAGCCAAAACTGCTCTAACGCAGGCAGTGTAACTGTCACATCAGCCGCAAGCGGGAACATCTGTTTACCTATATCGTAAAAAATTGTTGTATCAATCTTGGTGACGATCTCTATCTTGCCATCGTCACTTGCTTCAAACAACGATCTCGGCGCGATGGTGTAATTTCCGATTGTAAACGTATGCGTCAAAAAGTTGCGTCCCTCGGCTACGCGCAGTGTTACAGTATATGTCCCGGCGTTTCTTGGCCGTGTAGATGAGCCGTTATAGAGGATGGTCATTGCGCCCATACCGGTCATACTGCCCAAGTACCTCGCATCCGGCACCCACTCAACAATTCCCTTTTGTGTCCCGTCGTATATGTCACCTTCCGGAATAACCAAGCCGGCGAGTTTTGCACTATCCCCGGCGCTTGCGGCATCTACATCACCGTCTGACGCTCTTTTAAACTGCACGTTATCCCACATCGGCGGCCTCTTCGTGACATTGTGCGTGATGAGAAAAAGATTCGGACTCGCGAGGAAATTTTTCCCCTCGTCTATATTGATCGTTACCCGATACGGCCCCGCGTCAAGGGGCTGATTGAGCGAACCGGCGTATCTTACATCGCCCACCTCACCCATACCATATACCGTTGACACAATAGAGCTTTCGCCGATACCGCGCGCTCTTGTTCCATCGTATACGCGGTGGGGTACTGTCTCAAATTTAAAGTGAGAGAGCGCGGGCGCGGCCTTTCTTACCGAAAATTTGCCCTCTGCCTGATCCTTAAAATTGTTGACGCCGATAACGGTAACTATGGCCTGACCGTTAGTTTCGTCAATCGTTACCTCGTGGTTATTTGACGCTGTGTAAGTATAATCCATCCCCGCCCCGTGCCGCAGCGGGTCACCGCCGTTAAAGCCCGCAAGTTCCACAGTCACATACTCAACTCCCGGCGTTACCGCCTGTCCGGGGGTGAGAATAATTGTCGTACCGTCAGTGTCATAATTAGGAACATCTGCGGGACGGTAATCGTGCCTGCCGGTAATCTCTACTGCCGCAATCGTACCAACAGGACAGTTATCGGTTGATGCGCAAACCGCTTCCGTACCAGCCAGTGATTTTTTGTGTATCCGGTAGGGATTATTGCGGCTTGTAAAATTATCCTCATGGCCGGGGGTTGGCGGATTAAGCGCGGCAGTCGGCGTCATAGTCGCCGCTGAGGCGGAAGTAAAATTCGCGCCTAAAGTAACCGGAAAACTTATCGTATACTCCCCCGCGTTTGTGGGCGGAACCCTTGAGCCGCCGTAGTAGAGTCTTGGCGTACCCATACCGGTTAACAAACTGTCTTTCAGCCATTTCCCGCCGCCCTTGATTCTCACACCAACTGTTGAGTCTGTTTTAAAAACAGCGTTGGCTATACTCTGCGCCGATTCATTGTAGATACGCGCGGGGATATTGAAAGTAAAATAATCAAGCGTCGTTGGTCTTCTTCTAACGGAATGTCTCACCCGTTTCTGTCCGTAGTGCGTGGCGTTTGTGACAAGTACTGTCACGTTATCAAATCCGTGATTAATACGCGATGCGTGTTCTCTGTCATCATCCCATCCGTCATGCCACCAGTGGCGTCCGCAGATTGCGTATTCATATTTGAATTTATCATCCTCATCACCGGCTACGAGATATTTTTCTTCATTTAGCATCTCTGCCGGATGTAAAGTATATCTATGGCCGTCATAGACTTCATCACGGCCATCGAACTTAATATCATCAGTATACATCGGTAAAAGATCTGTAGCCTGAAACCTGATTACCGCCGGAATATCTACATAGTTATGTGATTCAACCGTCAGCGTCATGGTCGTTACGCCTGATGACTGCCCGCTGCCTGTGTATACTATTGTGCTGTCTGACAATCCGGTTAAATCGGGCTGACCGGTCAAAACATTATCACCGGGACTCCAGTTAAATTTAGAACTGAGCGCTCCATGAAACGTACGCGGCCCGGTGCTTTCGCCGTAGTGATATACGATGAAAAGCCTGTCTGCCTTTAAATCCTGTGTCAAATGATAGGTGATGGGCTCGCCCTCTCTGCCTTTCTCAACAATCACAGTTACAGGATCCGCGCGGAAGTTTTCCGATTTGGTAATTTTGCCGCCCGTACCTGAGCCATTAAATCCGGCTAGGGTAAAATTTTTCGTTTTATCCGTAACGTCAACAAAAGCGACGCTATAGGTATACGAGAGATTATCGCCCACATAAGCGCTGTTTCCGCGCGCTTTACCATTTATGGGCGTTGTAACAGGATCGAAAAACAGTTCGATGGCGTAGTCGGTATTTCTGCCCAACGCATATTCGCCTGCGGGTGTAAAACTGGTTTCCCAGTGCTTCAAATCATACCTAAACGTATAATCGCCATTCACCACGCTCACTTCACGGTCTCCGTTGTAAACTTTTTCCGGCGGGCCGGCATTGCGTGTAACGCCGATTATCGGCCTGGGTGTAATCTCTGCCCTCATTCTCTCCTGAACCCCTGCAAGCGAATAGTTCCCCGCTGTGCTGCCGTCAAGCGTAATACCGCTGATTAAAATGTTTGTGTCAACAGTACCGGCCATTTTGTCTCTGAATATCGCAGACGCTTCGTTTGTGTTTATTGACAGATTCGGATCACTCACCGATGTTTTGGTATCCGCGTCCATAATAACTGCGGCGGAAGTGTTGACCCATCCCTCGTTAGTTCCGTCAAAATATTTGTCATAAACTTTTAAACCGGATATTGTAACGCGTCTTGCCTCTACCTCAAATTCAATGTTAATTGTAATCGTAAACCCTGCGCCATCAGTTACCGTAAGCGCTGCCTTGTATGGTCTCGCAGCTGTTGCCGCGGCTGTGGGACGGATGAAGAACATTGCCGATTGATCGGCAGTTAAAAACGGTACGTTTGGAATAACTGTACCGGCCTGATTTACAATCTCAAACATCGCCATGTCATCACCGCTGCGGGTAATATTGAGAGTACCGGTCTGCGAACTTCCCGCGTTTGTAACGGTGATTTTTTGCCTTGCGTTCACATTGTTGTAACCAAATTTTTGGCTTGGGAGATGAAGCGTTTGTCCGTTAAATATCGGTATTTGCGCGGAATCATTTGTAAACGCGCCGTCACATTGACGAACTTGATAACGATATTCATATTCAAGCGCAAGATCCGCTGATTTCTGCGTTGACCATCGCGCGCCAAACGCTATCCCGCCTACCGGAACTTCCGATGATGCCCCGCCGTTTATACTGTACTGCGCTTTATCATCAATGTTATCAGCGTATCCGATTACTGGCGTTTTACCAATATCAGCGGCGCCAAGAGTCCAGCCAACAAAATCATATCCCGGCCTTACCGGTTCCGCAAGCGTATATGCCGTATTCCCCGCATCCATAGAGATTGTGAGAGGTGAACTGCCAACTTCTGAAAGCGGTTCAGGGCGGCCTTTGTATATACCGCCTGCGCCGTGGTTTAGGGTGATGATTAACGGTTGTACGGGTATCAGTTCGTAGACGGCTTGCAAATTGAAGCCATTGTTGAACGGCGCAATCCGTTTATTGTCTTGACCAACGGCAATTAAATAAATATCATCAATTTTTATTGATTCACCAGCGCTCAATATTGTGCCGTCCGCATTGGTGGCAAACTCATTATCGCCTCCGTCGTAAGCATTCGTACCTACAACTTTCCAACCGGCAAAACGATACCCCAAACGCTCTGCCCTGCCGATTGTGTATGTGTGGCTGTCACTACCCGATGTAAATGTAAATACCTCGTCAGTTGACGGCTCCACACCGCTATACGTACCACCAACAGGGTTGACTATCACCGACAAATCTTTTGAAAATACAGGCGTGATGTCGATATCCCCGTCAAGCGTACCGCTCCCGGCGGTATAAACAACGCTTGTGGCCAACGGATTTACAGCGGCTTCCGCCGGAAAAGGCATTACGTACGCACCGTTGGGGTCTTCGCTGTCTCCCCGTCTGACAATCGCGCCTCTTCTGATGTAACCCTCACTGTCAGCAACGTGTATGTTTACCGTTACCCGCTCGCCCTTTTTAGGTTCGACAACTACGGTATTATTACCCGCAGTAGAAAATTCATCTCCACCATACTCAACCACCGAATGTCCGCCGACAGACGGCCTTACAGTCACCCTGTATGTACCCGCCGATTCACCCTGCACAAAGTCAACCGCGTCTAAAAGATTATTACCGCTGACGCTGACAATCGCGATAACAGTTTCCGTTTGTCCAATTGGAACTGTGTACTCGCCCCGGTATCTAACCCAGCCGTTATTTGGTGACATTACGTTATGTTCGGTGATTATCTCTCTGTCGCATCTTTCCGTTGGGTGATCCGTACCGCTCCAAAGCTGTTTTATTCTTGCGCGTAAATTTTGATCTACCCTGCTCACATTGTGCTGACCGCTTACAGCGGCGTACTGCCCAGCGGCTCTTGTGACAACTTCGGCATACGTACCTATCCACACTTCTATATGTCCGGTTCCATTCCGCCCCTTGTGGCTTAGAGACCAGGAGAGTTTATCGCCCCCTATCGTGCTGATGGTCTGATAGAGCACGCCGGTAGTGTTATGATCCAGCACCAAAAATTGTCCGCCGTCAGCAGCCGCGCTTGTACCGAAGGCCGAATTTGCAAGACTTGCGTTAACGTCCGAACGCGCAATCTTAATTTGACTGCCGCCAATGGTTTGCCAACCTTCAACGCCCGCAATCAAGTGCGTTTGCACTAAATTACCGCCGGCGTTCTCAGGGGTCTCAAAACCGCCATTTATTAGCCGCGCCGGAAACTGCGCCGCCGTATTTGCCGCAATAAAAAACAGTGTAACCCCCGCTGTGACGAAAAAACGTCTCATCGTGGCATCCTCCTAATCAATGTATAAAAAAACGCCTGGCTTTATATACAATATAATACAAGGAACGCAGTTATGATAGATTACATTAATATTGGGGACATAGTTGATTGATTATTCAGCTTTCGGATGGCATTTGTTTAATGTCTTTGAATTGATTTTGGCCTAAGGGCTTCGCAGCCGCAGGAATTAGATAGTTTATTCTCTCTCGCCTACAAGCGCAGTCCCTATACGCACCATTGTGGATCCCTGCTCTATCGCCCATTCAAAATCACCGCTCATTCCCATCGAAAGTTCCGGTGTGTCAATCCATGAGCAGCATTTTTCTGACAGCTTTCGCAAATGCTCAAACGCACTTTTTACTGCCAGTTCATCCCCGCCAAGAGGCCCTATTGTCATAAGTCCTTTTAGTTCAAGTGATTTACTTTTGGCAACGAGTTCGCATAGCATCTCACATAATTGCGGATCACATCCTGATTTAGATTCTTCACCAGAAGTATTCACCTCAACAAGCACCCGCTTTTTGGCGCCGCCGGTATAGATTGAGTCAAGACGCTCTATAAGCCGTTCTCTGTCGATTGATTGAATCCACCCGACATGAGGCCATACTTTTTGCGCTTTATTTGTTTGGAGGTGACCTATCATGTGCAGAGTAAAATCACCCTTTAGAGACGGCGCTTTGCTCTCTATCTCCTGAACACGATTCTCCCCAATATCATGCACGCCAAGATCAATAAGGCGCTGTACAGTATCGACGCTGTGATTTTTTGTGACGGCGATAAGCCGCACAGACTCCGCACCGCGCCCCGCCCGCGCGCATGCCGCCGTAATTCTCTCGCGCATCTCTTTGAGACGGGACTCAAGGGTTAAATTCTCAGTGTTCAGTGTTCAGTTCTCAGTTCTCAGTGTTCAGTGTTCAGTTCTAAACCAATAATTAACAAATATAATATAATGAATTGGCAAAGACGGTATGCGGATACAATTGATATGTGAAGAGAGGCTCGTTGGCTCATAAAAAATGTAACCGAAAATATTCGGGGGGAGGAGATCCCCCCTTTCATATTCTGGTTTTTATGTCCATAATTCAAGCAGCTTCTTCGGCATCATCGATTTTATATCTTTGATTTCACCCTCTGTTATTTTATGCTGCAGAAGTTTAAAAACCGCTTTTGTGATCACTTCGGGCTGCGTTTGCGGGTCACCTCTGAAATTTTCTCTGATATGATTTAAAAAATCATCTAAATGGCGGTCTTTTACCGGCATTTTTGAGGGATCCCATTCGTCATAATAGATGCCCCGTATAAGCATGGGGAGCTGCGCCCCAAGATCTGCCGCTTCATCAATACTCAGACGATCACGCAGCGTGTGAAGAACAGCTCTTAAAGCTGTGTAAGCCTGCTTTTTGCTGTCTGCCCCAAGCTCACGGCTAAGCTCCTTGAGCCATATATCAGCTTTTTGTACTGCGGTGTCAAATGATTCAAATCCTGTCATACTCATAATATTTTTGCTCCTTATAAAAAAACAGTCGCCTGTTCCTTTATTTTTATAAGACGCAAAAATAGTGCCGGATTGCGTTATACTGTGTTTTGATTAAATATCACACTATGCCGCCCGGCGACTGCACTACAGCCGTGAGGCCGCCAAACGGCACAGTGTAATATTTAATCAGAAATCGGTATATTGTTTGAATACCGCGGCAGGTTTTACTATGAGATCTTCGTATTGTTTAATTAATGACTGACAAATGTTTATATCCTCCCCAAGCTCGCCAAGAGCAAGCGCCGCCGCTTCTATTGTGGATAGACCGGTTTTTTTCATCTGTTTTCTCAAACTCGGATGCGTCGGATTTAAACTGACACGGTTAAGCCGCAAAAACCACGGATTACGCCACCACATCGCTTTAGCCTGCTTCCACGAACCGTCTATTACAACGATACCTTTTATTTGTGACAGGTCTTCGATGATACGTCCATTTTTGCCCGTCACACTCATCGCGGAATCTTTATCAAAACGTTTTGCTGACTTATTATCATTCTTATCTGATGACAGGTGAAGCTCATTTTTGAGATAAAGAATCCCCCACTCTGAGGGCATACTCTCATCACCGCATACTTTTTTAAAATTAGGCCACGACAGTCCTACCCTCAAATCGCTGTTTTTAAGAGTGAGCCGTGTAAGACGCGCGGAGTTCAATACTTTAAACTGTTCCTGAGGATGCTGCAAAATAAGCACCCTTATCTTATTGGAAAAACTCTGCGCTAAGTCACATATACACATCTGCTTCTCACGAAAACAGTTCGCGCAGGCAGCGCTGCGGTTAAATTTCAGTTTTGCGTCCATAATGAGATATCGCCTTTTTAAAGACAGCTTTAATATAAAATTAATCTATTTACCTGCCCCTGCCGTTATTTATTTTATAATGTTTATTACGCGCGAAGGTGGCGGAACTGGCAGACGCACTAGACTTAGGATCTAGCAGGGCGACCTATGGGGGTTCGATTCCCCCCCTTCGCATTTTTTAGTTAGCTTAAGACGCTGTGCCTGATGTATTGCAGAGACACGAACATATACGGCAGCTTGTCTGTCTCTGTGAAGCAAACTTGTTTATTTAATGATAATTACTATACAAGAGGAGGATACTGAAGTTGAAGACGACTGTTTCGGAACCGGAGAGCTGGAAGCGTGTAATAGAGTTTGAAATTCCTGTAGAAGAGCTTAACTCTGCTATTGATAAGAAACTTAACGAATACAAACGTGAGGTGAAACTTCCGGGTTTCAGGCCGGGTAAGACTCCGCTCAATGTTATAAAACAGCGTTTTGGTGACGCGGCTAAAGCGGCGGTTGTTGATGATACCGTCAAAAATTCCTATAAGAGCGTATGCGAGGAACACAATATAGTTCCTGTCAGCCAAGCTTCTGTAACCGATATGAAAGAAGATGACGGCGAACCTCTGCGTTTTACTATTGAGACTGAGGTTGACCCTGTCATAGAAATCAAAAATTATGACAAACTCAAAACAAAGCCCGTTGTAAAGAAGATAAAAGATTCTGACGTCGATGATACTCTGCAGAATCTGCGGGATCGGTTTGCGGAGTTCAGCGATGTAGAGAGAGCTTCTAAAAAAGGCGACTATGTCCGCATGGAGTACAGCAAGGTTGTAATTGACGGAGTAGAAAAAACTGAGATACAAAACCCAACGTATCCGGTTGAAATAGGCGGCGAAAACTCATTTAAAGAGTTTGACAAGGGACTCACAGGCGTAAGCGCCGGCGAAGAGGTTGAAATTACCGTTAAATTTCCTAAAGATTACAGCGATAAAGAGGCCGCCGGCAAGACCGGAGAATTTAGCGTAAAAGTACTCTCCGTGCAGGAGAAAAAACTTCCCGAAGTCAATGAAGAGTTCCTTAAAAAATTTGGTGAATTTGAATCTGCGGACGCGCTCAAAGAGAAAATCCGTGAGAGCATGGAGCAGGAGGAACTTGACAAAGCTAAGGCCGACGCATTCAAAGAGGTAATTGAAAAAATTATTGAGGATAACCCTTTTGAAGTGCCTCCTTCAAGAGTAGAGACGTTTTTCGATATGATGCACGAAGATTACGCGCGCTACCGTAAACCGGAGGAACCGATGCCAAGCCGCGAAGAGATCGCGGAGCGCTTTAAGGATCACGCTCTGTTTTCACTGAAGCGGATGAGAATTATTGATTACATTTCCGATAAAGAGAAGATAAAGGCCACTCAGGAAGAAGTTGACAAGCAGATAGAGGAGCTGGCGCAGAGATATGGTCAGCCATTTGAAGATATGAAACAGCTTTTTCGCAAAAACGGAACAACGAACCGCATCCGCCATGAGATCAGAGAGAAGAAGACTCTTGAGTATCTGATTGGCGAGGGGAGAGAATAGTTTTTAGTTTATAGTTCCAACTGGCGTGTAAGACAAAGTCACGCGCCGTACTGATCAAAGTTAAAAAAGGTACAATATTTGCAGGGATTTGTACTAACTTATTGAAAGGATATAATTAAAGATGCCGCTTATACCGATGGTTATTGAGCAGACCGGACGCGGGGAGCGTTCTTATGATATTTATTCGCGGCTCCTTAAGGAGCGCATTATTTTTCTTGGTTCCGATATAGACGATTCTACTGCGGATCTTGTTATGGCGCAGCTTATTTTTCTTGAATATGAGGACTCTGAGAAAGATATTACAATTTATATCAACTCTCCGGGCGGGATTGTGAGTTCTGGACTCGCCATTTATGATACTATTCAATATATAAAGCCCGATGTTTGCACAATCTGCATTGGTCAGGCCGCGAGCATGGGCGCGGTTCTTCTCGCCGCCGGTACAAAAGGTAAGCGTTACGCGCTGCCCCACTCCCGAATTATGCTGCATCAGCCGCTTGGGGGAGCCGGCGGTCAGGCGTCAGACGTTGCGATACACGCAAAAGAGATTATACGGGTTAAAGAGACTTTAAACAAGATACTTCATAAACATTCAGGGCAGAGCCTTGATGTTATCGCCAAAGATACGGATCGTAATTTTTACATGTCCGCCCAAGAGGCCAAGGAGTATGGCTTAGTGGACGAAATTTTTACAACAAGGGAATAACAGAAGTTGGATCATACATCAAGACCCCGTTATCCGGGGATAAAGTGTTCGTTTTGCGGTAAAGGGCCTAATGATGTTGGCAAGCTCATTACAGGTCCTTCTGTACATATCTGCAACGAGTGTGTGGAGATGTGCAATGATCTTTTGCGCGAGAGGAACCAGGAGCCGGATAATAAAGCAAAAGAAACTGAGCAGTCCGTTACGCTTGATACCCTGCCTACTCCTTTAGAGATGAAGGAGTTTATTGATCAATACGTTATAGGTCAGGATGAGGTAAAAAGAGGCGTCTGTGTAGCGGCATATAACCACTTCAAGCGTATTTTGTCAAGAGAACAAAACAGCGGCGACGAAGTTGAAATTGACAAATCAAACATGCTGATGATCGGGCCTACCGGTACCGGTAAAACTCTTATAGCTCAAACATTGGCAAGGCTTTTAAAAGTGCCTTTCTCTATTGTAGACGCCACCATCTTTACAGAGGCCGGTTACGTTGGTGAAGATGTTGAAAATATGCTTGTGAGACTTTTGCAGGCTTCAAATTACGATGTAGAGAAGGCGCAAAAAGGCATTATATACATAGATGAGTTTGACAAAATAAGCAGGAAGTCAGCTAACCCCTCCATAACCCGCGACGTATCGGGCGAGGGCGTACAGCAGGCTATGCTTAAAATACTTGAAGGCACTGTTGCGAGCATCCCCCCAAAGGGCGGACGCAAACACCCTGAGCAGAATCTCATTCAGATTAATACAAGAGATATTCTGTTTATCTGCGGCGGCGCTTTTGAAGGACTTGACAAAGTTATAGAATTAAGAATAGGCGAAAGCCGTATGGGGTTAAATGCGGAAGTACGGCGCAAAAACCAGTTTAAAATCGGTGAAGTTTTGCGTAAAGTAGAACCGGATGACCTCATAAGCTATGGGCTTATACCGGAAATAGTGGGACGCCTGCCTGCGGTACTGGGACTTGATCAACTTGACGAAGAGTCACTTTTGCAAATATTGACAGAGCCGAAAAACGCTCTGACAAAGCAGTATCAAAGACTCTTTTCGATGGAAGGGGTTACGCTCACCTTTACCAGAGACGCGATAAAAGAGGTTGCAAAAACCGCTTACCAGAAAAAGACCGGCGCGAGAGGTTTAAGGAACGTGCTTGAGCCTGCCCTTGTACCCATTATGTTTGAGCTTCCATCAAGGGATGATGTAAGCGAGGTTATGATAAGTAAAGAGACCATACTGCGTAACTCTCCTGCGGTCTATGTACTCAAACAGCAGGAAGAGGATAAGAAGATAGCCTGATCGTAAGCCGGTAAGGGCTAATAATTATTAGCCCTTACATATCTGCATATCCTACAACAATATATCTCTGATCCCCCTTACCTTCTCTCTTTGCGGCCGGTGGCTTCGCTTATTTTAAGGGGACGGCCTTCAAAATCTTGGCCGTTGAGAGCGCTGAGCGCCTCTTCCGCGTTGTCCATCTCCACAAAACCATAACCACGGGAACGTCCGCTCTCCCGATCGGTGATGATAGATGCGCTGTGAACCTTTCCATATTGAGAAAAGAGTTCCTTGAGTCCTTCTTCTGACGCCGCCCAGGCGAGGTTACCAACATACAGTTTGTTCATGAGATCCTCCGTAGAACTGTTTTTTTCGTAAAGACAGGCCGTTTGCGTATAAGTTAGTATAAACCGCCGCCGACCTGTCCAAAAACCTATATACAAAATACTTGCAAAAATGCTGCCAAGCAAACTTTTTCTGCTTATTACTTAAAAAGATCTAAAAAGCGATTTTCGTAAAGCTCATATAAATTCCATTTATCAAGCTCACTTTTAAGCTCTCCCGCTTTTGCGCGGTCAACGGCCGCACTCTCAAAAAGTTTCTCTATACGCTCCATTATCTGTTTCGGCACTTCCTGATGGTCAACCTGTTCCGCGCTCTCTTCTGTAAATGGAGTCTCAGCGCTTACGTAAAAATCACGAAGCTTGCCCTCTATATGGTCAAACATCGGCTCAACGCTTTTCGCGTGCGTATCAAGTTCATCCATACAAACTTGCGCCCCAGTAAGAGAACCTATAGCTGAAACAACCGAAGCCGCGCCTTTTGGATATGTGAGAGTGCCGGCATAAGCCGGAATTGTAGAGAGCAGGCACACCGCATCTATACCGCTTTTCGCGGCGAATCCAAGCATAAGCCCGTTAAGTCCGCTTATCGCCCCCTGCGCCATCGGTTCAAGACCCTGCTTCATAAGCTCAGGAATAAGCGCGGCGTTGTTTGCCGCAAAGAGCATTTTTGAAGGGTCTGTATGACTCATTGACAAAGGAAGCGCCGCCGCGGTATAGATACGCGGAGTTTCAAGTCTTTGAGCAAATCCCAAAATCGCTTTCATAACCTCAACGTCATTCTTACCGCCAACATGCGCGTTACTCTCAAAAATAACAATATCAGGATTATGGTTATGATAAAACACACTCTGCGGCGCAGCGGGAAAACTTGCGACTCCGCTGTTTACCGTTATAGAATCAGGCGTTATAAACGAGCTCATATCAATCTGCGCGAAAAGATGCGCGTTTAATTTACGCCGCAAATAATCAATGGAGAGAATACCAACATTCCCCGCCCCTGTCCACGCCGCAAACATAAGAGGCGGTTTGCTGAAATGATGTCTGTCGATAAGATCCATACTGCGAAAGGAAATCAAAAAGCGTGCCGTTTTTATTGAAGGCACGATTAAATGTTGCGCCGCACCGCCCTCAGACTGCACTACAGCCGTGAGATCTTCAGACTATACGGCGCAACATTTAATCGTGTGCTCTATAATAAAAGGTGATAATAGAATTGGTAAAAATTTTGCTTCTATTTTCTCAAGATATTAAAGGAGGCAGAGAGTGATGCGCATATTTTTTTTGATGATGATATTTTTCCCTGCCCTGATTTCCGCCCAAAGCGCCGATGAAGTCGTGCAAAAATCAGAAGACCTCTTGCAGGCCAAAAGCAGTAAAAGCGATGTAACCATGCGCATTGAGCGCCCGTCGTGGACTCGTGAGCTATCTATACGCAGTTATTCGCTTAAAGAAGATTACGCGATGATTTACATACTTAATCCTGTAAGAGACAGAGGAACATCTTTTCTTAAACGTCAAACAGACCTTTGGCAGTGGGTTCCGAATATCAGCAGGGTTATAAAAATTCCACCCTCTATGATGACACAGTCGTGGATGGGGTCAGACTTTACAAATGATGATCTTGTAAGAGGAGCCTCTGTTGTAAATGATTATACTCACTCTTTTCTTGGCGATACAGTCAGCGACGGAGCAAGCGCGTGGAGAGTACAGCTCATCCCCAAACCAACCGCGCCTGTTGTGTGGAGCAAAGTTATAATGTGGGTAACAAAGGATGATTACATCCGCCGC
>Ga0123356_10001507_pt1 | contig 25614 bp, 43 predicted proteins | sample TergutEmb28metaG_2_FD_92546 | JGI IMG/M metagenome (GOLD analysis project Ga0123356, IMG submission 92546) | Embiratermes neotenicus P3 segment gut microbial communities from Petit-Saut dam, French Guiana - Emb289 P3 | ecosystem: Host-associated > Arthropoda: Insects > Digestive system > Gut ...
CGACGAAGTCGAAATCATCGGCATCCGAGCTACTCAGAAGTCTGTCGTTACAGGCATCGAAGCCTTTAAGAAGACTCTCGACGAAGGTCGTGCCGGTGACAACGCTGGTCTGCTCCTCCGTGGTATCGAGCGCGATGACATCGAGCGTGGCCAGGTAATTGCCAAGCCAGGTTCTGTCGCTCCTCACACCGAGTTTGAGGCCGAAGTATACATCCTGAAGAAGGAAGAAGGCGGCCGCCACACTCCATTCGCTAAGGGCTACAAGCCACAGTTCTACTTCCGCACCACTGATGTGACTGGTGAAGTCGAACTCCCAGCCGGCAAAGAAATCGTCATGCCAGGTGACACCCTCACCTTCGACGTCAAACTTCTTTCGCCGATTGCTATGAACAACAACGACCGCTTCGCTATCCGCGAAGGTGGAAAGACCGTTGGTTCTGGTGTTATTACCAAGATCGTCAAATAATCGTTAGTTGGATTACAGAGGCAGCCCCGTTAAGGGGCTGTTTTTGTATTAGAACAAAATATGGTATAATATGGGCAAAGCTAGTTACTCTAGTTTTAGATCTTTTATGAAAGGAGTGGTTCTAAATGAGTGAAGAAGATAATGTAAAGACGCAAGCTGTAGAGCCGCCACAGATCAGGCTTATCTTGCCCCGGCGTTTTGGTTGATACACAAGTCGAAAATGTGTATATGCTGCTTGGACCAGTAAGTGGTACTGGAGACTGGCATCAAGAAATGATTGAGGAGATTGCTAAGAGGGATAAAGATTGTTATATAGTCTGTCCGCGCAATTATGGTCCAGACCATCCTCTATATCAATACAAGGCAAAAGGGGAAGAAGGCAAATTCGCCAATCTAGAAGCATGGGAGCGCTACTATATCCACAAAGCGATTAGGCGTGGCTGTATAGTGTTCTGGCTGGCAGCACCTGACCCAGAATATTTGCGTGCTGGGAAGCCTTATGCAGTCGGCACACACGGTGAGCTAGGACGTTGGGGGTCAAAAGCCATCAAAGAGTCTCTCAACATGTGTATAGGCGGAGAGAACGATTTTCCAGGTCTAGACAGAGCGGCGTTCAATCTGTACGCAGACTACAGCTACAAGTACACGGATATTATCGGTGCAGACATGGGGTATCCACCTCTATCGCCACTATCTAGGTTCAGAATATTTGACACGATACCGGTTACTGCCGAAATGGCGGTTACTCGTGCGCACATGTTCTAATAGAGCGCCGGGCTTAACGCTCGGTGTTTTTTATGCCAATAAGTTGACTTCACGCAAAATCTACTGTATAATCCATATACAAACAATAAATATTTTCCTCCGAAAACTCATGGACGGCACGTCTAGTAGCCATCTGAGATTACAGAGGTAGAAAGGATTTTTTCTCTATGGCAGAGACTAAAACAACAACAAAAGACAAAGACGCCGGCGTGCGCATCCGCATTCGCCTCAAAGCTTACGATCACCGAGTGATTGACCTCTCGGCCCAGCAAATCGTCAACACGGCTATTCGCTCCGGCGCTACCGTCAGCGGCCCAGTGCCTCTTCCGACCAAACGCAGCACCTTTACCGTCGTGAAGTCGCCCCACGTCTATAAGACCGGCGGCGAAGCTTTCGAAATGAAGGTTCACAAGCGTCTAATAGACATCATCGGCGCTACCCCCAAGACTATCGACCTCTTGCAGAATCTTTCTCTCCCGGCCGGTGTCGACGCAGAAATCCGCATGTAATTTAGTACGACAATAAAATTGACCTCAGTTGAGGCCAATTAGGTTACTCTGCATCTAGGCGATATTCCTGAATAACTGTACCAGTCGGCACATGGAACTGTTCGCTATGCTTGCATGTATCAAACCATATGCTTGTAGCAATGTCATAACTTCTACGGATAAACGCTCCCTTTAGATCGTCCCTTTCAAACACCTTAATTCCTTCAGTAAGAATTCGTTTCTGCTCGAAAGAACCATCTTCGTTTTTCTCATAAAAGACATACTCTGGATTCTGGCTGATGGTCATTAACAGGAAGCCACCGCTTCCGCTCACACGGCCATTGCCGTCCTTGAGCGTTATTATTGGTGTATCTTCCTCAACATATTTCTGTGAATTTGGGCATATTTGTGTCAGCAACACTGTAATAACCTTGCCAACAGCCCACCCGATTGGTGTGAAGATTGACACTGTTATAAGTGATCCTAGAATAGTAAATAGTGCAATGTCAAACGTTCCTGTCATCTCGAACCCGAAACATGTTACAGCATATGCTGCGAAAACCCCTCCGACTACGCCAGCAAGCGTAAATAGTACTTTAAATATCATTTCTTTTACCTCCTCATACCACCTTCCTAGGTAGCACTCTAACCAGTTAGACTGGACAGGGTGCCACCCACAAAGCGCGAGAAGTAATACAGAGTGATAAGGTACAGAGGTGCTAAATAAGCTACTCTTACGCATTATAGCACACTTACACCAAAAAGTCAATACTGTTTATGCTAAAAATCCAACAAAATGTCAAGAACCTACCTCTGTAAAGACAAAAAAAGACTGACCACTGAGGGTCAGCTTAATATCTCTAGCTCATACTCTTATAGCTTATATCATGGCTCTCTAATACCAATCCATCATGCTCCATCAATTCATCAAGACATCCGAATATCGCTATTGCCCCCTCGTCATCGTAGTTTTTCACCTGCAAATTCTCGTATTTTTCCTGTATTTTTGACGGTAATACCTCTGTGAATAAGCGGTCGAAGTACCTGCCAAGCAGAAAATCTGATTCAAAGCCGCGCTTCAAATAGTCCGTAACTCCATGTTTCGAGAATAGGTCTGGTATGACTTCTTCTTTGATGGAATAGACGATTCTTAAGCTTACGATAGTGATTGAATCATTGATTTTGATGTCGTGGCTCACCTCAAGCAGGCGATGGTCTGGTTCAAAACACACTATTCGAGCTTTTGGCCCCGCATCATGGATCCCAGGCTGATATATCACGTTATAGTTAACTATTCCATCATAGACCAAGATACCGAGTTCATTATCTCTAACTCTTGTAAGTCCGTAACAGACTCAGTATTTGATACTCAAAACTCTCATAACCATTTAAGAGAGCGTATATAGACGGAACAATCACAAACACTGTTGCTGCCCAGAAAAAACCGACAGTTTTCGCCAAAATTGAGAACAACACTACTATCACTATTCCTATTAGTATCCTCATAACAACCTCCCATTCTCGATACCTTACCGTATCTGCAGAAAATATAGCTAGATCTTAAGGTGCATATACTCTCATTATATCACACACAGGCCGAAAAGTCAATACCTCTTAAGGCAATAACAGAGGTGGCATGAAAATAGCCCTGGAACGGGCTATTTTATCTGTGTTTTCTGCCATTTTTCTTGAGAAACCTCACGCTTTAAACCGTCTCTGCAAACAAGCGCCCAGTGATAAGACACTAGACAACGCGTATTGCTGTAACTGTCTGACCAGATAACATGATCGGAATAATCCTTATCGGGGTCATAATCTACGGGGCATGCATTGGGAGCGAGTTCATCAGGCAACCAGTCAAGAATGTCGTACGAATACGTCCTGATTATCTCGGGCATCATCTGGTATAACCCATCTGCACCGAGGATAATAGACCGGACGTATATAATCGCTCCTATGAACGACGATATTTTCCGCTCCATCTGGTGGTAAAGACAATGAGCAACTGACATGTTTCATCCCCTTGACCTGCCTCTCGGTGTGACATAGCAAGACTTTCTCTATGGGCGTTTTCATCATGCGAAAAACTACAACTATCAATACAATAGCAGTTAAAGAACTTATAGTGATCCAAAATATGTCTATTGGTATATTCATATTTCTCCCCTCCGTTCCGCATAGTCGCTATACTATACTGCCATGATTATATAACAGATGGCCAAAAAGTCAATTAATAGATAAAAACTGTTGACGCCACATCAGAGACATGATACAATTACAAGGTAAAAAACAACAACTAATTTTTCGAGCGCAAAGATAAGCCGTTAGGAACTGTCTAGAAGCTTGAGATTATTAATGTAAAAGGAATAATAAATGAAAGTCATATTAGGCACCAAGATTGGTATGACCCAGATCATCGGCGAAGACGGCGTTGTCACTCCAGTGACGATTTTGTCTGCCGGCCCAGCCACAGTGACTCAGATTAAAACTGTCGAATCCGACGGTTATAACGCTGTGCAATTGGGTTCTGGTCAGGGTAAGAATCTGAGCAAGGCCGTGGCCGGACACGTCAAAAAAGCCGGCGCAGAGCAACAACCAAAGCATCTCCGCGAATTTCGTGTTGATGATTTGGGTGAAATGAAACTAGGTGACCAGATAACGGTCGCTAATTTTGAGCTCGGAGACAAAGTTGCCGTAACCGGCATCAGCAAAGGCAAGGGCTTCGCTGGTACTATCAAGCGTCACAACTTCGTCGAATCCCGTAATACGCACGGTTTCAAGGGTAATATCCGCCGTGTCGGCTCAATTGGCTCGATGTACCCGCAAAAGGTCTTCAAAGGCAAGAAAATGCCAGGCCGCATGGGTCACGACCAAGTTACTGTCAAAAACCTCATCGTGTCTTTCATTGATGCGGATAAAGGTCTAATCGGTCTTCGCGGCGCCGTTCCTGGTCCCAAGAAAGGCCTAATTTTGGTGGAGGGTAAGGAGTAATCATGGCTGAATCTACCATAAAACTAGACAAGAGCATCTTCGACGTAGAAGTTGCCAACCACGAACTGGTTAAGCTCGCTTACGACGCTTACCTCGCGAATTCCCGCAGTTCTCATGCCAAGACTTTGAAACGCGGCGAAGTCCGCGGTGGCGGCAAGAAACCATGGAAGCAAAAGGGCACCGGTCGTGCACGCTTCGGCAGCACCCGCAACCCGATTTGGCGCCACGGTGGTGTGGCTTTCGGCCGCACTGGCAACGAAAACTTCACCAAGTCTCTTTCGACCAACGCCAAGCGCCAGGCTATCCGCCAAGCGCTCACTCTTAAGAAACAGGCCAAGACCATCTTTATCGTCAAGGACTTCGCTCCAAAAGACGCCAAGACCGCAGAGGCTGTCAAATACCTCGAGAGTAACAAGGCCGCCGGCAACACTATTCTAGTGGTCGCCGAAAAAACAGAGGCTATCATCCGCTCGACTGCCAATATTCCTACTCTTATCGTTTCCCGCCCGACCTACCTAAACGTCTTCAATATTATGAACGCTGACACTATTCTGATTACCGAGTCTGCTATGCCGGCAATCAACGAATGGCTAGGAGGTGCCAAATGATAGCTATCGCTCCAATCAAATCAGAAAAATCTTTTGCTCTTACCAGCAAAGGCATCTACACATTCCTCATCGACGGTAAATCCAGCAAGCAAGCTATCAAGGAAGCCCTCGAGAAAGAGTTTAGTGTTACTATCATCAGCATCCGCACCCAAGTCCGCGACGGCAAGCCTATGCGTTTCTCTCGTGGCAAGCGTGCCTACCCTGGCACCACAACTCGCCAAGATAAGAAGATTGCTTATGTCACTCTTAAAGAAGGCGATAAAATTAAAATCTTCGACGAAGATGAGGTTGAGGACACCAAGGGTACGACCAAGGAAGTTAAGGCTTCCCGCCGCGCAACTGCCGAGGCTAATGCCGAAAACAAGGAAGCTGGACTATTCGTCAAGCGCCGCACTGGCAACCGAGGAGATAAATAAATGAGTATCAAAAATTATAACCCAACCACACCAGCCCGACGCGGCATGACCACTCGTGATTTCGAAGGTATTACTACTAAGAAACCAATGAAGAGTCTCACAAGCGCCCGCAAGCAAAAGGCTGGCCGCAATAACAGTGGTCGCATCACTGTCCGTCATCGTGGCGGCGGTGCCAAGCGCCTCTATCGCAATGTCACCCATAACTTGCCCAAGAATCTGACTCTGACTATCGAAGAAATCGAATACGACCCAGGTCGTACCGCGAATATCGCTCGCGTCAAAGATCAAAACGGTGTTTATTACTACATTATTGCCGACACCAACATGACCAAGGGCGCAACTATCAGCACTGGTGCAGAAGCTCCTATCGAGACTTCCAACCGCATACCGATTGCCAACATCCCGCTAGGCAGCCAGATTTACGGCATCGAGCTCACTCCGGGCAAGGGCGCTCAAATGATACGCGCCGCTGGTGCTACAGCTCAATTAATGGCCAAAGATGACAATTATGCAACTATCAAAATGCCATCTGGCGAAATCCGCAAGGTATCTGTCAAAGCAGAAGCCAGCCTTGGTGTAGTCAGCAATGTCCAGAACAAGAACGTCAAAATCGGTTCTGCCGGCCGCAAACGCCGCATGGGTATTCGCCCATCTGTCCGCGGTGTCGTCATGAACGCAACAGATCACCCTCACGGTGGTGGTGACGGTGGCCGTCACGGTACCGGTAAAGCTCCACGCACACCATGGGGTCAGCTCACTCTAGGTTACCGTACTCGCACTCGTAAATATACTAATAAGATGATCGTTAAAAGCCGCCATGCCGGAAAGAGGAGAAAGTAAATGAGTAGGTCATTGAAAAAAGGTCCGTATGTGGACTACAAACTAGAAAAGAAGATCAAGGCTCTCAGCAGCGATGATCGCACCGTAATCAAGACATGGGCTCGCGCCAGCAGCATCTCGCCGGAGATGGTTGGACGCACTATTGCTGTTCACAACGGCAAAACCCACGTCCCAGTTTACGTCTCAGAGAATATGGTCGGCCACAAGCTTGGTGAATTTGCGCCTACTCGCAAGTTCCGCCGCCACGGTGGTAAAAAAGCCGCTGAGGCTGCAAAGGGAGGTAAGTAATGGCTAATATTACCGCCTATGCCTACATCAAAGGCATCGAATCGCTCCCGCGCAAGACCAGTATCGTGGCTTCGCTCGTCCGCGAGCGCTCCGTCGCTGATGCACTAGTCATCCTCGACAACACTCCACGCCGCGCCGCTAAATACGTCAAGAAAGCTATCGAATCTGCCAAGGCTAACCTACTCGCCAAGGGCCGCATCGATGCCAAGACTGTCGTGATTGAGCGTATCGTCGTCACCTCTGGTACCCGCATTCGTCGTTATGTGCCAGCTTCCCGCGGTCGCGCGCTCCCATTTGAAAGAATCAGCTCCAATATATTCGTAGAAGTTAGTGGAATCGAGAAAGCTAAAGTAAAAGAAGAGGCCGAAAAGCCCGCTAAGGAGGACAAATAATATGGGTCAAAAAGTAAACCCCATCTCGTATCGTCTCCAGGCCACCAAAGACTGGTCCTCTAAGTGGTTTACCCGCAAAAAGGACTTCAGCGACTGGCTCATCGAGGATATCAAAATCCGCCAGACTATCGAGAACAAATATAAGCCCCGCCCAACCATCTCTCAAATCAAGATTGATCGTTCGAGCAACCTAATCACTATCAGTATCTTCACTGCGAAGGCCGGTGCTGTGATTGGCAAACAAGGCGTAGGTATCAACGAATTGAAATCTCAGCTCGAGAAAATCGCTAGCACTCCGATTCGTATCAATGTCGAAGAAGTTAAAGTTCCAGAACTGTCTGCCAAACTCGTCGCCGAAAACATCGGCTTCCAACTCAGCAAGCGCATGAACTTCCGCCGTGCCATCAAGATGGCCGCTGCCGGTACTATGGCTGCTGGCGCTGCCGGTATCCGCATCGAAGTTTCTGGCCGTTTGAACGGTGCCGAAATGGCCCGCCGCGAGAAAGTCATTGAAGGCTCAGTGCCTCTGCACACTCTCCGCGCCAACATCGACTTCTACTCAGAGCATGCTCAGACCGTCGCCGGTATTATCGGTGTGAAAGTCTGGATTTATAAGGGGGAGAAATAAAATGGCACTCTTACTACCAAAGAAAACTGCCCACCGCAAGGTCCGCAAGGGCAAGAACAACGGCGTCGCCACCCGCGGCACTACTGTTGCCTTCGGTAACTTCGGTCTCATGTCGCTCGACAACGAGCGCGTGACCAGCCGCCAAATCGAGGCCGCTCGTCAGGCTATCAACCGCTACGTCAAGCGTGGTGGCAAAGTCTGGATTCGCATTTTCCCACACACTCCAGTGACCAAAAAACCGCTCGATGTGAAAATGGGAAGCGGTAAGGGCGAGCCTCAATACTTCGTCGCGAAGGTCAAGGCTGGAACTATGATGTTTGAAATCGCTGACGTTACAGATGAGCAAGCTCGCGAAGCTTTGCGTCTCGCGTCGCACAAATTACCGGTTCGTACCAAAATTATTAAGAAAGAGGAATTATAATATGGCAAAAGTAATCACAGGGATTGTTTCTTCCGCCAAGCGTGACAAGACTATTACCGTCGTGGTCGCTAGCCGTGAGACACATCCTCTCTACAAGAAGCAATTTACCTTTACCCGCAAGTATTCTGCTCACGACGAGAAGAACGAAGCTGCAGAGGGCGACAAAGTCGCTATCTCAGAGTCCAGGCCTTACAGCAAGACCAAGACATGGAAGCTAGATTCTATTATCGAGCGCAGCAAGGGTAAGATTGAGATTAAGAAAGAAGACGTCGAAATCGTCGAGGGGGAGGAACAATGATACAGCAAGAAAGCAGACTTAAGGTCGCCGACAACAGTGGCGCCAAGGAACTCGGAGTCATCCGCGTCCTCGGTGGTACTCGCGCGCGCTATGCACGCGTCGGAGACATTGTAGTCGCATCCGTCAAAGACGCCAGCCCGACTGGCAACACCAAGAAGAAGACTATCGTCAAGGCCGTAATCGTTCGCACTCGCGACCAGATTCGTCGCCCAGATGGCAGCACTATCTGCTTCGACGAGAATGCCGCAGTCCTCATCAACGATGATAAGACTCCAAAGGCTACCCGTGTCTTCGGTCCTATCCCTCGCGAATTGCGCGAATTCGGATATTCCAAGATTATCAGCCTTGCGCCGGAGGTACTCTAATGAAAACTTTCGTACGCACCGGAGATACAGTTAAGGTGATTAGCGGCAACCTGAAGGGCACAGAAGCCAAGGTTGTACGCGTCATTCCAGCCGAAAACAAGGCATTGCTCGAAGATATCGGTCTTCGCACCCGCCATGTTCGTGCCAACGCTATGAACCCTAAAGGCAGCAAAAAAGAGATTCAAATGGGCATCGACCTATCGAAACTCGCCCTCGTCAAGCGTGGTGAAGCCCCCAAGAACGAAGGCAAGAAAACTGCCAAAAAGGAGACTAAGAAATGAGCGCAACTACATACGAACCAAGACTATATACTCTTTACAAGACTGAAATTGCCAAGGATCTCAAAAAAGAGCTCAAGCTTGACAATATCAACCAAGTTCCCAAGCTGGCTAAGATTGTTGTCAGTAGCGGCGTCGGCCACAAACGCGAAGACAACCGCTATACTGCAGCTATCATCGGTAACCTTTCTAAGATTACCGGACAGGCTCCGACTTCCCGCCTAGCGAAGAAGTCCATCGCGACTTTCAAGATTCGCAAGGGCATGGGTGCTCCGCTCGGCTATCTATCCACTCTTCGTGGCGCCAAAGCTTACGAGTTTGTCGATCGCTTGATTAGTATCGCCCTTCCTCACGTCCGTGACTTCCACGGCATCAACCGCGACAGTTTTGACAATCAAGGCAACTACTCGCTTGGTATTACCGAACAAAACGTCTTCCCAGAGATTACTTTCGAAGACTCAGTTATACCTCACGGTCTAGAAATCACTTTCGTGATTAGCAATGGATCCAAAGAGGGTAGCCTCAAACTTCTTGAGAAGTTTGGTATGCCGTTCGAGAAAACTCAGAAAGGAGCTAAATAATGGCTAAGAAATCCGCAGTACTAAGGGATGAAAAACGCCGCAAGATGCATGCACAATACGCTGACAAGCGCGCCGAACTTAAGGCCGCCGGAGACCTCGAAGGACTCCAAAAGCTCCCCCGTAATTCCAGCCCGACCCGTTTGAAGAATCGTGATAAATTGACTGGCCGTCCGCGCGCCTACATGCGCCGTTTCGGGCTTGACCGCATTAACTTCCGTGAAAAAGCAAGCAAGGGAGAAATCCCTGGTGTAACTAAGAGTAGTTGGTAGGAGAAAGGAGAGAATATGTCACTACAAAGTACAGACCAAATCGCAGATTTAATCACAAGAATCCGCAATGCAATCGCCGTAGGCAAGACCGAAATTCGCGTCCCAACTTCTCGCCTGAAGCTAGCTGTAGCCAAAGAGCTTGAAAAAGCTAAATATATCGCTGCAGTAGCAGAAGAGGAATCAACCCCGCGTAATATCTTGCATATCGTCATCAATGAAGCTGGCAAAAATGCCGCTATCACTGAAATTGAGAAAATCAGCAAGCCTGGACGCCGCGTCTATGTTGCCGCCACTGAAATCCCCAAGGTGAAGTCAGGTCGAGGAATCGTCCTACTCAGCACTAGTAAGGGTATCATGAACGGTCACGAAGCCCGCAAAAACCGTCTTGGCGGTGAATTAATGATAAAGGTTTATTAAATTAAGGAGAAATATGAGTCGCATCGGAAAACTACCAATTGCAATTCCAGCTGGCGTGACAATCACGGTCGACCACGATTCTGTTAACGTTCGTGGCCCCAAAGGTGAATTAATCGTCGCCAACCAGCCAAATATTACCGTCGCTGTCGAGGACAACGAAATTGTTGTCACTCGCTCAGACGATGAAGCGGCTTCTCGTGCCTCGCACGGGCTAGTTCGCTCACTATTAAACAACGCTGTAATCGGCGTCACCAAAGGTTTCGAGAAGAAACTCGAAATCAACGGCGTCGGCTTCCGTCTTTCTGGCGGCGGCAAACAGATTGATATGTCGCTAGGCTACTCCCACCCAGTCAAGTATATAGCCCCGGAAGGCGTTGATCTGAAGACAGATAAGATGGAAGTCACTGTCAGTGGTATCGACAAGCAAAAAGTCGGTCAAGCTGCAGCTGAAATCCGCTCGCTTCGCAAGCCAGAACCTTACAAGGGCAAAGGCATCAAGTATGCTGACGAAGTCATTCTAAGGAAAGCCGGAAAGGCAGGGAAGAAATAATGAAAAACATTTTTAGGAAAAACCGCACCCGTGCCAAAATTAGTGGCACCACTGAGCGCCCACGTCTGACCGTGCATATCAGCAACCAGCACATCACTGCACAAATTATCGACGACATCAAAGGCAACACCTTGGCTTACGCCACCACTGTCGGTAACAAGACTATCAGCAAAGGCACAAAAACCGAGCGTGCAACCGCTATTGGCACAGAAATTGCTGCGAAAGCAAAGAAAGCCAAAGTCACCACGGTCGTCTTCGACCGCGGTTCTAGGCTTTACGCCGGCCGCCTCAGCGCTCTAGCTGAAGCCGCCCGCAAAGGAGGATTGGAGTTCTAATATGGCAAACGAAAATAATCAACCAGTTGTAATCAACAAATCTGGTACTACCCAAATGAAAGACTCGATTGCGCAACGCAATAATGAGTCCAATAATAACTCAGAGGCCCCGCGCCGTCGTCGCCCAGCTTTTCGCCGCGGTGATAATGAATACGCTAACGTTCCGAAAGAATACGAAGAAATCACTATCAGCATCGATCGTGTAGCTCGCGTAGTCAAAGGCGGCCGCCGCTTCCGTTTCAAAGCTCTCGTAGCTGTCGGCAACGGCAAGAACAAAGTCGGTATTGGTGTCGCCAAAGGCGCTGATGTTACCGCTGCTGTTACTAAAGCAACTACTCGCGCCAAGAAAGCCATCATCGAGATTCCAGTCGAGAATGAAACTATTTCTCACGAAGTCGAAGTTAAGATTTCTGGCGCTCGCGTCCTAATGAAACCGGCCGCTCCTGGTACTGGTATCATCGCTGGCGGCGTCGTCCGATCTATCATCGGTCTGACCGGCATCAAGAACCTCATTAGCAAGTCTCTTGGCAGCACAAACAAAGTAAACATTGCATATGCAGTACTCGAAGGTCTACAACAGCAAGTCCCGCGTTCCGAATGGAAGACCGCCAAGGCCAAGAAAGAAGAGGAGAAGCAATGAAGTACAATGAATTAGACGTAGTTGCGAACAAGCGCGTCAAGCGCATCGCTCGCGGTATCGCTGCTGGACAGGGCAAAACCGCTGGTCGCGGCACCAAGGGTCAAAAATCCCGCACTGGTCACCGCAAAATCCGCGCCGGATTCATGGGTGGACAACGCGCTATCATGCAGGCAGTGCCGAAGCTCAAGGGTTTCAAGACTATTCATGCCAAGGCTGAAGTTGTTTACACTGACGCGTTGAATGGACTATTAGGCAAGGTCGATAACTTCGTCCTCGCTGAGAAAGATTTGATTTCCAACCCTTACACCAAGGTGAAAGTCATCACTCGCGGCGAATTGACTGCCAAAATCGAGCTATCCACGCAATTTGCGTCCAAGACTAGCATCGCGGCTATCAAAAAGGCCGGCGGCAGCTTTACTAAAGCTCCGACTCCAATGCGCGCAAAAATCGCAGAATAATCACAAATCGACCAGGGGGGTGGTATAATAATAAAAAGAGGTTTCCGTGAATTTTAAGACTATTTTCAAATCGCTCAAAAACAAAGACATGGCCAAACGTTTGGCGATAGTTATCGGCCTTTTGATTGTCTATCGTTTTCTAGCTCACGTCCCAGTTCCTATGGGCGACCCGATTACCTTCAAGGATGCCGTTTCACGCTTGCTGTCCTCCAGCGACCTCGGTTCATTTATCAACCTCGTCTCTGGTGGCGGTTTAGCCACTTTCTCGATTATTCTCGTCGGACTCAGTCCGTACATCACTTCCTCCATCGTCATGCAACTTATCACCAAGGTTATTCCTTCTCTCGAAGAGTTGCATAACGACGGCGAAACTGGTCGTCGCAAGATTAACCAATGGACACGCCTCTTAACCGTACCTCTGGCCATCCTTCAGTCCATCGCTTATATCTTCATTCTTCAGAAGAGTGTGCTCGCTGGCAACAGTGTAGATTACGTCGACCCCACTATGTATCAATGGATACTTTCTATTACAGCTATGACCGCCGGCTCAATCTGTTTGATGTGGATTGGCGAGCTCATCACCGAGCAAGGAATCGGCAACGGTATTAGCACAGTTATCTTCGCCAGCATCGTCAGCCAGATGCCACAGATGTTCTCTCAGCTTGGCGTCGCCTTATTTGATACCTCCAACGGCGCCCTCGAAGCCTTTGGTTGGTTCTACCTACCGGTTAATCCGACCGTCTTTTGGATAGTTCTCGGCCTAGGCATTGCCGTGTTAGTAGTACTCTTTGTATTAGTCAAACTCAACGAAGCTCAGCGCATCGTCACTATCAACTATGCTAAACGCGTCCGCGGTAACCGCGCTTACGGCGGCATTACCTCAATCTTGCCCATGAAGCTTATCACCGCCGGCGTTATTCCAGTCATCTTCGCTGTTGCTTTCCTTTCATTACCAGCCTTTGTTGGTCAAATCATGAAATACGCCAATATGAATCCAGCCTTTGCTGATAAGATGATTACCTGGTTTACGGCGCCCAGCCAGAACAACTTCACTGGTCTGACGCCAGAGTGGTTCATCTATCCTATCGCCTACTTCCTCCTAGTTGTTGCATTTACTTATTTCTACACTAGTATCATCTTTAATACCAAAGAAATCTCCGAGAATATCCAAAAGCAAGGTGGCTTCATCGAGGGTGTCCGCCCAGGCGTTGCCACTATTGACTACCTCAACAAAACAGTTAATCACCTCAACCTTTTCGGCTCAATCTCCCTCGGCATTATCGCTATGCTCCCATTCATCACAGACTATATCTTTATTGTTATTACCGGAGCCCCAATCGGCCTCTCTCTATCTGGTACTGGTCTTCTCATCGTAGTTACGGTTGCACTCGAAAACATCCGTCAACTCAATTCCCGTGCGCTCATCATAACCTATGATGATTACCAATAGAAAAGCGGGAGGTGGCATGGTAGCATTGAAAGTCAACAAAACAAGACATAAGATTGCAATTATCATCTCAGTTATTCTATTTCTGATTCTCGTCGGATCCGTATCCCGCGTCCTCATCTGGGAACACTTTTATTACAAAAACCAAGAAGGCCAAGAACGCTTCAAACCAGAACTAGTCGGCGACATGGGAGATTATACCGGCGACAATATCGAAATCAGTGAAGACCCTATCCCTCAGTATGAAATTGACAACTACTTCGTCTCCGCCGATATGCCACGCTACCTCTCTATCCCCAAGATTGGCGTGGAGAAAGCCCGTGTTATCGTAGTCGGCCGCACCGCTACCAACAAAGTCGATGTCCCGCGCAACAACTTCGATGTGGGATGGTTTAATGAAACGGCCAAGCCAGGCACCGGAGGCACTTCTCTAATCGACGGCCACAATAGTATTTCCATAGGTGTTTTCAAAGACCTTTCCAAGCTTCGTCAAGGCGACTATATCTATATCGAGATGGGTAGTGGCGAAATTCTCAAGTATCGCGTCGTCGAAAACAGAGATATGTCACTACAAGAGGCCAACGATTATATGACTACCATGCTCAAATCCCCCGTCCCTGGCAAAGAGTCCATCTCTCTCATTACCTGTGTAGGAAATTGGAACCAGAACCGAAACACCCGCGATGGACGCACTATGCTTCGTGCCGTTAGAGAAGATTATTGAGAATCTCGCTAAAAACTCTTTACTTTTCTCTCAATATCATGTATAATGACTCTGTATTTTATGGCTAGCCAAAAGGAAGTTATTAAGCTTACCGGTAGGGTAACGGAGTGTTTGCCGAACACCCAATTTCGTGTGGAGCTTGAAAACGGCCATATGATAATCGCTCACATGTCAGGCAAGATGCGAAAGCATTTTATCAGGCTAGTACCAGGCGATAAAGTCGAAGTTGAGTTGACTCCTTACGATCTTACTAAGGGCAGAATCAGCTTTCGATTAAAAGATTAAATTTAATCTCCGTATCGTTCGGAAGAAAGGTTTTCTACGCATGAAAGTGCGAACTTCGGTCAAGAAAATCAGCCCCGATGATATTATAGTCCGCCGCAAAGGCGTTCTACGTATCATCAACAAAAAGAAACCTAAAAATAAGCAGAGGCAGGGATAAGCTATGGCAGCACGTATTGCAAACGTAACTATCCCATCTGAAAAGCAGGTCTGGATTGCCCTGACGAGTGTTTATGGCATCGGCCGTACCACCGCTCAGAAGATTCTGACTACTGCTAAGATTGATATGACCACTCGCGTCAAAGATCTTACAGAAGCCCAAGAGCAGAAGCTCAACGAAATTATTGCTCGCGATCATATGGTCGAGGGTGATTTGCGCCGTATTTTGACGAACAACGTCAAGCGCATCAAAGATATCAACTCTTACAAAGGTCTCCGCCACAAGGCTGGACTCCCTGTAAACGGTCAACGCACCCGTACAAATGCCCGCACCCGCAAAGGTAAAGGTGTTGCCGTCGGTGGCGCACAACCAAAAGCAGCGAGTAAGACTTAAAGGATTGATATGGCAGAAAATATTACTACACCCACAGAGGAAATCAAGAAAGTATCCAAGTCGAAGAAGGCTCGCCGACAAGTTCAAGCTGGCCAACTTCACATCAAGGCTACTTTCAACAATACAATCGTTACATTTACTGACAAGCAAGGTGGCGCAGTGTCTACTTCTAGCGCTGGCCGTTGTGGCTTCCGCGGTTCCAAAAAAGGCACCGCTTACGCCGCCGGCATCGCCGCTGAGAAAGCCGCTGAAGTCGCTCGCCGCGATTACGGCATGTCTAGCGTTGACGTTTTCGTCAAAGGCGTTGGACTCGGTCGTGACGCTGCTATTCGCGCCGTCAATACCCAGAACATTATAATCAACTCGATTATCGATGTTACATCTATTGCCCACGGCGGAGTCAGAGCTAAAGGAGAAAGGAAACCATAATGGCACGCGATAAATCACCTATTGTTAAGCAGTCACGTCGCGAGGGTTATGCTCTCAGCCCCAAAGCTGGCAAAATCATGGCCAAGAAAACTGGTATCCCAGGCGAGCACGGCAATTCCAATCGCCGTAGCAAAGGCAGTCTATACTTGACCCAGCTCCGCGAGAAGCAAAAAGTTCGCCGTATTTACGGCCTGCTCGAGAAGCAATTCGCTAAACTGATGAAAGAAGCCACCCGCGCCGAAGGCATCGCTGGCGAGAACCTCCTAGTCATGCTTGAACAACGCGCAGACAACGTCGTCTACCGTGCTGGCTTTGCCACCACGCGCCGCGCCGCTCGTCAGCTCGTCTCTCACGGCCACTTTACCTTGAATGGCAAGCGTATCAACGTCCCATCCATTCGTCTGAAGGCCGGCGATGAGCTCGAAGCTCGTCCAAAGGCTCAGAAATCAACATACTTCAAGTCAATCGCAGCCAACGTAGGGGCCAACCAGCCGCTATCTTGGATTAAAATCGATTCTAAGAAGATGAAAGTATCTATCACGGGTACACCAAAGCGCGAAGAAGCTGAGGTGGGCATCAATGAACAACTAATCGTCGAGTACTACTCGCGCTAAAGGAGAAAGCAATGTCAAAATCTATTCACGAAGCAAAACTAGCAGAAGTAATCGATCACAGCGACAATAGCGCGAGCTTTATCATCAAACCGCTCTTTAGTGGTTATGGTGACACTCTAGGCAACAGCCTTCGCCGCGTCTTGCTCTCCAGCATCCAAGGTGCCGCTATTACAGCGTTTAGCATCGAAGGCGTTTCACACGAGTACTCATCTGTTCCTGGCATCCAGGAAGACATGATCGATATCATGCTCAATCTCAAGAACATTCGCGTCAAGTCGCACTCCGACAAGCCAGTCGACCTTACTTTGACCAAAAAAGGCGCCGGCGTCGTACTTGCCAGCGATATCAAACTACCTGCGGACATCGAAATTGCCAACCCGCAACAAATAATCTGCAATATCGATGATCCAAAAGTGACACTAAATATGCATCTCATCGCTGATACTGGATTTGGTTATCGCCCAGTTGCTCAAATCACCGAAGAAGAAATTCACTCTGATATGATTGCAATTGACGCTATTTTCTCACCAGTCCTCCGCGTGCGTTTCCGCTCTGACAAGACTCGTGTTGGCGACGACACCAGCCTCGACCAGCTCACCGTGACCGTCGACACTGATGGCACCGAGACCCCGCGCGAAGCATTCGAAGAAGCTGCGGCAATTCTTATCAATCAATATACCGCTTTGGCCGGCAGCACTCGTGTCGAGTCTGCTCCAACCCCGGGCAACGTTGATGTCAACCTAGACGATACGCTATCTTTGCCAATCGAAGAGCTCAACCTCTCCGCTCGCACTGCAAACGCATTGTCCAACAACGACATCCATACCATCCGTCAATTGATTGAATTGCAAGATTCAGAGCTCAAGGACCTCAAAGGTTTCGGCACGAAAGCGTACGAGGAAGTTAAAGAAAAGATAGAGGAGTTAAATATCTAATATGCACCGACACGGTTACAAAGGAAGGAAGTTTGGACGCGAGACAGACCAGCGTCAAGCATTGCTGCGCGGTCTTATGCGCTCACTATTCCTCCATCAATCAATTACAACGACCACAGCCAAGGCTAAGGAAATCCGCCGCCACGCTGAGAAGTTGGTTAGCATCGCTCGCAAGAACACTCTTGCCAATCGCCGCTTGCTGATTTCTAGGCTCGACGACCTCGAAGTCGCTAACCTGCTGATGGACGTTATCGCCCCGCAAATTAAGCGCGACAGCGGTTATCTCCGCGTTATCAGCGCTGGCAACCGCAAGGGCGACCACGCTGAAATGTCTACCATTTCATTCGTAGATGCTATCGAACTCACAACAGAAGTCAAAGCAGAAGAAAAACCAAAGGGTGAGAAGAAAGCTGATAAAGAGGAATCCAAATGAAGACTTTCAGCCAAAAACCCGCAGAAATTAAGCGCGAATGGTATCTAATCGACGCCAGCACTATGACGCTCGGCCGTCTTGCTACCGTGATTGCCGACAAGATTACCGGCAAGTCCAAAGTGACTTTCACTCCTCACGTCGACAACGGCGACTATGTGGTCGTTATTAACGCCAAGAACATCCAAGTCACCGGCGACAAGCTTATTGACAAGAAATATTACCGCCACAGCGGCTATCAGGGTGGTCTCAAAGAACTCAGCCTAGCTGAAATCATCGAGAAGAGCCCGGAAACTGCAATCATCGAGGCTGTCAAAGGCATGCTTCCAAAGAACAAGCTGCAACCCGACCGCCTAGCTCGCCTTCGCGTCTTCCCAGGCGCCGAGCACGACCACACTGCCCAGACTCCCAAGGTTATCGACACGAAAGGAGCAAAATAATGGCTACTGCTAAGAAGTATACCTACTCCATCGGTCGCCGCAAGACTGCTACCGCTACTGCTCGTCTTTATACTGGCAAGGGCAATATTACTATCAACGACAAACCAGCTCTCGAGTACTTCAGTGACAACAAAGCTGTGATGTCTGAGATTATCAGCCCGCTAGTTATTGCTGGCAAGCAGGATAAGTATGATATTACCGTACTCGTCAAAGGTGGCGGTGGTGCCGGCCAGATTGACGCTATCAAACTTGCAATCGCCAAAGCTCTCGTGATTGAGGCTCCAGATCTCCGCGTTCTCTTGAAGAAAGCCGATCTGATGAAGCGCGATCCACGCGAGAAAGAGCGCAAGAAGTACGGTCTTCGAAGTGCCCGCAAACGCGAACAATTCTCGAAGCGTTAACACGAAAACTAAAATCCAGAGATTGCCCTTCGGGGCAATTTTTGGTATAATAACCATATCGCGCAAGCGGTCACCCCTGGGGTATTAGCTCAGTTGGCTAGAGCGCTTCCATGGCATGGAAGAGGTCAAGGGTTCGAGTCCCTTATACTCCACCATTTTATTGTCAAGAGTCAAGCATACAGTCTATTTGCAGCAAGACCAATACTAGGATGAACGCAGAGGAGTATAATTAGCTTATGGATACCACACAGCAACCTGCCGACAATTCAAAGTCAACAAGAAATCCCGTAATATCCTCAGGACGAGATACGAGAAAAGAGGGGGCACGCAATGACGAGACCCCAATCACCGAGAACGTCACAATACTTGTCGGATCGGTGCTTTTTATTGGTGCGGCAGTAATTGCAAATATCATGCAGAGTGCCAGCATCAGAAACCCGATAGGTAAGTTTTTCGCTAGTATATCCGGGCTCGCGTTTGTCTTATTGTTTCCATGCTGGATTATGTCATCTCCGCAGTTCGTCAGAACGAAAAAAGTAGCGCTAATTGTAAGACTCATCCCGATCGCATATCTCATGATATGCGTTGCTCTTATGTTTGCATTTTCTTGAGGAAGATATCTATAAGAATCGTAATACAACCTTTCTATCTATTATAGTATAAGCGTGTTAAACTGAGAGTATAAGTAGGAGAGTATCGTGAAAACAACAAAAATCAAACCTCATAAGTCGTCGCTCGGCATGGACGCTAATGTCGCTTCACTAGTCATATTTGCCGCCATGATTGCTTTGTCGTGGGTGCCGTACATTGGTTGGTTCGCCTGGATAGTGCCTCTATTTTTCTTCTTCAGGGAGAAAAATAGTAAATTTGTCAAATTTCAGGCAGTAAACGCGTTAATTATCGGCGCGGTTAGAGCAGCGCTTGTTGTAGTACTTCAAATCTTCGTCTGGATCTTGACCCCCAAAGATCTGGTCGGCGCACTGAATTTCGCAGCTGGAGGCGGCTGGGGTGCTATTGCGCTCTTAGGCACAATTTCTGTCATTATCAGTTTACTGATTACGATACTAACGGTCTATCTCATTATTATGGCCTACAACTACAAGCAGGTAGAGTTGCCAGTCATCGGGCCTATCGCCAAGCAAATCAGCGATAAACTCAATGACATCAATATGGAACAAACCGAGGATAAGGAAGATAAGAAACCAGAAGACGACAGTAAATCCGACGACCAGAAGCCCGAAGAAAAGTAACAACCGCAAAACGACATAAAAATCCGCCGGCTTACAACCGGCGGTAATCTATATCTATTTCACTATTTGTTCTACATTTTTTGCTACATCATCTGGGATGTTGCTATCGATAGCCTCCTTCAGAACCTCATCATCAAGCAATTTCGCCAAGATTCTAGCTGTTGCGAAACATGCCTCGGTATTCAACCCGCTGCTTACGCTCGCACAGACCACAATATATCCGTCAGCATAAGGTAATTTTAGTAAGTTTGTCGCACTTACTTCACATACCTTGTCCGCTATCAATATTTTGTCTTCTACTATTTTCTTATGATCTACATCTCTTATTTCGTTTACATTTCCAAGCTTTTGCCAGAAACCGCACAACATGTCGAATTCGACTAGTCTGCGCACCTCTGCCTCGCCCTTCTTTTGTGTGCCTATATAACAATACCCGACTAAGCTATCAATAACTTTGCCCTCGATTGCCGTATAAGCGTCATAGACTAACATGCCCATTTTTGGCGGGTCGATAATCCTATCTTTCGGATCTCCGAAAAACGATGCTTCTTCTAATCATTAAGATCAACTCCTCTATAAAATAGATGCCAGATTCGTAAAGTACACCCTATTAAGGCATTATATCTCTGTCGAGATGTAATGCTCAATAGGCTGGTGGATGAAACATCCACACCCTATACTCTCATTATAGCACACTTTACCCCAAAAGTCAATATGTGGTATAATAACCCCATGAAATATAGTCCTAGTCTATTACCGTATTGGCGTAGCTAGTCTTTTAATGCCAACTTAACTAAAGGAATTATATGAAAGAAACAATACTTACTGGAATCAGAACCAACTCCGACCTCCATATCGGCCACACGCTCGGCGTGCTCACTTCTATGACTCGCTTGGCTAACAAATTCTCGGACAAACACCACATCAATATCTTTGTCCCCGACCTGCATAGCATCATCTCAGAAATCGACGGCGACATGCAAACCAATATCATCCGCAGCATCAAATACTACATTGCCAGCGGCCTCAAGGTCAATGACAACATCCATATTTATCGCCAGTCGCATGTGCCGGCGCACAGCGAGCTGACTTGGATTTTAAATTGCTTCACCTACTTCGGCGAGGCATCGCGCATGATTCAATTCAAAGAAAAGTCCGAGGGCAAAGGCGAGAATGTCAACCTCGGTATTCTCGACTACCCAGTCTTGATGGCTGCTGATATCATCCTCTACTCTGCCAAATACGTGCCAGTCGGCGAAGACCAATTCCAACATATCGAGCTCACTCGTGACATCGCGACACGCTTCAACAATCGGTTCGGATATGAAGTCTTCACTCTCCCAGTCACTACTAAGGAACAAGCCAAATTCATGGGCGTCGAAGAAGGCATCCGTATCCGCGACCTCATCAACCCGGAGAAGAAGATGAGCAAGTCCACCGTCGCAGCCAACTCCAAAATCATGGTTAGCGATACTCCAGACGAGGCAGCCAAAAAAATCATGTCCGCCACTACCGACAGCCTCGCACACATTGATTTCGATATGTTCAACCAACCCGGCATCAGTAACCTCCTCCAGATTCTCGCTCTCATCACTGACGAGCCGCTCGATGTCGTGACCGCCGAGTGGGCCGGCCAATCCAACTACGGCGACCTCAAACGCGCAGTTGCCGAAGCGGTACGCGAGTATCTGACCGACTTCCAAGCCAAATACAGCGCCATTTCCGACCAACAAGCAATCGACTTATTCGAAACTGGCGAAAAATACGCCAATGAGGTCGCGAATGCGAAACTACTCGAAGTACAAAAATTAGTAGGGTTGCGTTAATGCCTAGGAGATTCAGTAAGCCGCATCTCTCACGCGTCATCAATGGCGACATTGAAGAGAAACAAGACGACCAATCTGCAGAACGGCCTCGTCTAGATGTGGCTGCCACTGCAAAGTACCCAGAATACAACCGCTCAACCATCCAAAAGTTCATCCGCAGTGGGTATATTTCTGTCGATGCAGTCGTCGTAGACAAACCTAATACTCTGGTCGATCTAGATTCCGATATGGTGCTGGATATTCCAGACAAAGAGGAAACTATCGATATTCCGACAATCTATGAAGACCGGCACGTTATCGTCTTCGATAAACCTGCTGGCATTCTCTCTATTAGCAAGAGTCCCGACAATATCGAGCCCACGGTAGCCGACTTATTGCCAGACCCCAAATTGCTCGCTCATCGTCTCGATCGCGGTACTTCCGGCGTCATCATCGGCGCCAAAGACGCCGCAACGCACGGCTATTTGCAACGGCAATTCCAAGAGCGCAAAGTGCATAAAGTCTATTACTGCATCGTCGTCGGACATCCTAAACTACCCGAAGCTGTGATAGACCTACCTATCGCCCGCAACCTCAAATCACCCACAACTTTTCGCATTGACCCCAACGGCCGCAACTCTATCACAGAGTATAAGGTTATTAAATCCAACGACAAATACTCTCTCCTCGAGCTTCGTCCGCGCACTGGGCGCACTCATCAAATCCGCGTCCACCTGGCGTATATCGGCACCCCAATTCTAGGCGATACTACTTATGGCGCCCACGAAGCACTCCGAATTATGTTGCACGCCCACTCTCTAGAAATCACGATTCCGGGCGTCGAACACGGCGAACGTCGCACATTTACTTCGCCAATGCCGGAGGATTTCGAGCGTGTTTTCGATTAGCCTCGAGCAGGTAGAACACGTCATCAAGGGCATCGGATTCTCCATTATCTATTTCGATTCAGAAGCAGACTTTCCTGCCATCCCTCACAGCCTCCATCTAGTGCCAAACGATAAGGGAACTATAACTGTAGAAGAAGTGCGCGAATTCAGCTCGCTTTTCGCTACAAAACAGGCTAAAGAAATTATCTGTATCGTCGAACAAGCCGATAAGATGACTGACGTTGCCGCCAACGCGCTCCTCAAATTCCTCGAAGAGCCTGGCGCAAATATTCACATCTCATTCTTCATCGTCGGAGAGCGCGCCGTACTACCGACTATCCGCTCCCGCGCCCATGTTTTTACTGCCAAGAGTACAATCGACTTCGACAAACTCCAAGAAACAGACGAAACCATCATCAAATCCGCCAAAGAACTAATTTCGGCCACACCGCACCAGTTGATTAGCCTTTCGAGCACCCTAGCCAAAGATCGCGAGCGTACCACTAAGGTTGTCAACGCCGCCATCGACATCGCGTATAAATCCTATTTCAAGACTAATAAGCAGCAGTTTATCTCCTTGTTGGAACGTCTCATGAAGCTCTCAGAAGCGATTTCTGCCAACGGTCACATACGGCTTCATCTGATAGCTGATATGATATAGCAGGAGCAGCGCAAGTGCTTGCACTTTTCCATCCGAGCGTGACTGCTATATATGTGATATAATAAGCACATATGGCAGCCATTATTACTTTGCTTGTCTTCGGAATCCTCATTCTGACATACTCTTACCTGCCGCACAAAAAGAAGTCTGCCAGAGATGACCTGCACCCAAAGGTCACTTCTCAACTCAACAAGCTAATGGACGTCGCCACTACCGCGATTAAAGAGAAAAAAACCTATCGCGCCGAAAAGGCGCTCCTCACGATTCTGCGCTTCGACGAGAAAAACGCAGTCGCCTACAACCGGCTTGGCATTCTTTACGCCAAAGAACACAAGTACGACGAGGCTATCGAGTGTTTTGAGATCGCCAACGGAATCGAAATTAATCCAGCCAGTATCCACAACATTGGCACTATCTATTACGAGACCGAAGAATACGAAAAAGCCGCCATTTACTTCACGCAAGCCATAGAGCTAGAGGGGGATTCGCCAAGCTACTACACCGCGCTGGCCAAAGCCGAGCTCAAACTCGGACAAAACGACCGCGCCGTATCTGCATTGGAATCCGCATTCGATATCCAACCCTCAGTAGCTCTTCTTCGCAATATTCGTCAAATCTACGAAACGATGGAAAATATAGAAGCGATTGATACTATCGACAAACGCATCGAAGCGCTCAACACCGAAATTGAATCACGCAATCAGCCCAAACGCCCGCTTGGCCCCACGAAGCACCTACGCATTCCCAAGCCAACTAGAATGATAAAAACCAAACCCAAGCCATCACCTAGACCGACAGCCGTCGCCACTGCAAGTACCCCTAATGCCCCAACACCAAAACCGGCACCAAGTAGCCGTACTAACACTCTGAGAAAGCTCACAAAACCAATCAAAAGGCATCGTACCATTGAGTAAAAAAGGCCTCAAGAGACTCTTCGGTAAAAAAGCTATCATCAGTCTCGCTGTCTTCATCGTCGTGCTCACCAGCAGCGCGCTCACATTCTATTTCACCAGTGATATTTATACACTAACTAGACTCGGTTACTCTTTCAACGAATCCGTCGCTATCTCAAAAACCATCGACAAGTCCGACCTAGACTTGTTAAAGATGGCCGGTTATATCGATGGATTTAGTACTGCCATCTCCGACCCAGATTTTGATGCCACAAAACTCAAAGACTATATCGACTACTACACTAGATACACCTCAGAAGATATATCTTTCGCTGACGCGGTAGCCATCATCAACCACGACTGCGCGAGCGTCGAATACCAGCTAGCAAAACGCTATATCAACTACTACACACAATACCAACAAGATAGACTGGATTTCGCAACAGCCAAGGTTATCATCGATGCTAACGGTGACGATATCGACTATAATACAGCTCAGACAATTCTTAACAATGACAACTTCATCTCAGATAAGCTAGTGCAATACTTCGACTATCACAAAAAGTATTCGGTTCTCAGTATTCATAATCTAATAACTCTTGTCAATAAAGAGATTACAATAATTGACCAAAAAGAAGCAAGTATCCTACAAGCTCTCATCAACGAAAACGGATTCAATTGGGATAATTACAACCGTTATCGTGCGTATATGGACAATAATCCATCATTTCCAATCGAGAGAGTTGTGTCAGACATCAATAACAATATCGATAAGCCATCCGCGCCACCATCATACTCAGGTGCACGACCAGCAGACCTCTCAAAAGGCAACCTCATATTAGTGAACAAGCAGAACTACCTCGACCGCAACTACGTGCCAACAGGCTTAGTTAACATAGAAGCTGCCTACGGACAACTCCAAGTCAAAAGCGAAGTCTACACCGCATATAAGGCGATGGCTGATGCCGCATACCAAGCCGGCGTACCTCTTTACGCCAGGAGCCCATATCGCAGTTACGCCACCCAAGCATCTCTATACAACAACTACGTGGCGCAAGACGGGCAGGCAGCCGCTGACCGCTACTCTGCCCGTCCAGGCTACTCAGAGCATCAAACCGGACTCGCGATCGACATCACAGTCGGCCCCAGCGGCACATTGGGCGGCTTCGCCAACAGTGCGTCCTACGTGTGGCTTATGCAGAACGCCCACCAGTACGGATTCATATTGCGCTACCCTCCCGGCAAAGAAAACATCACCGGTTACATGTATGAAGCTTGGCATTGGCGCTATCTTGGCGTCGACGTCGCCACAAAAGTCAAAAACTCTGGGCTAACCTACGACGAATACTACGCGAGATATATCAAATAA
>Ga0123356_10001508_pt1 | contig 25611 bp, 21 predicted proteins | sample TergutEmb28metaG_2_FD_92546 | JGI IMG/M metagenome (GOLD analysis project Ga0123356, IMG submission 92546) | Embiratermes neotenicus P3 segment gut microbial communities from Petit-Saut dam, French Guiana - Emb289 P3 | ecosystem: Host-associated > Arthropoda: Insects > Digestive system > Gut ...
ACCGACCTGTAGTAGATTTTGAGCAAAGCTAAAGGATTAATCATGGTAAAACAAGGTTTCAAGTTCTGGTTTCGGGCATCGCGGAATCAAGCGTTAGGTCAGTCCCTCACACCCTATATAGTCGGGGTGTTGTTCGCTGTTGCCGCATGGATATACAACCCTGACGTCGTCTTTAACCCCTTCGGGCTGCTGTGCGGCTTGCTGGGTTTTGTGGGTGTTGGCGCAGCACATACCGGCGTCAACCTTCTGGACGACTATTTCGACTACAAGAAAGGCGCCGTGGCCGCACGCGAGGCGTTGATAGACGGCGGCTTCCGCGCGCGCCTGCTTAAATGCGCCTACATCGAATCCGGTGAGGCTACGGCGGAAGAAACGCGCAACGTGGGTTGGATGTTCATCTCCTTTGCCCTGTTGTGCGGGGCGATCATCCTGGTGCTCGGGATCCTCTTCCTCGGATATGACTGGCGTTACCTCGCCGTCTTTGTAGCCCTTGGGTTACTCTTAGGCGTCATGTATGCCGGCCCTCCACTCCGACTGAGCTATCACGGGTTTGGCGAGATTGTCGTTGGCATCGTCTTTGGCGCGCTCATCGCTATCCCTGCCTACTATGTGTGCACCGCGCGCATCGACGCGAGCATCGTCTGGGCCTCCATCCCCTGCGGGCTTCTCACGATGAATATCGTCAACACCCATGCCATCATGGATTTCGAAAGCGACAAGGCCGCGAAGCGTACGACCTTTGTTGTATTGCTCGGTTCGAAGATGGCGGGCTTCTGGGTCGATATAGTCCTGCTGGTCGTAGCCTACGGTTGCATCATCGCAGGAGTCCTGCTCGGCGCCCTGCCTTTGACCTCGTTGTTGGTGCTCATCACGCTTCCGGTTGCCATCGGATTCTTGCGCCTGGTACGCCTCTACGTCACTCATCCAGAGCAGGATGAGACCCCTAAATGGTGGATGGGCGGCTTCAAGCAATGGGACTTATATAAACAGTACGGCATCGAGTGGTTCATGCTCCGCTGGGCGCTTGCACGCAACCTGCTGATACAGTTTGTTCTGATTGTTGCCACCACAAATCTGCTGGGCTTTAACCTGTACATAACTCTTTTCTAAGTGGGGAGACACTTATGGGCGAGCTTTTATACTACGCAACATGGTTCTTTAAAGCAAAATTCCTCGGGCGGCACAAGCCCTTGCAAAGCGTCGTCTTTATCACCGACCGCTGCAACCTCAACTGCAAGCATTGCAACGTGGTCAAGACTGGCTCCGATTGTATCTCGAAAAGCTACGAGCAGGTCAAAGCCGATCTCGAGTATTGCTATGGCCTCGGCAGCCGTATCGTCGATTTCGAGGGCGGAGAACCCCATCTTTGGACGGATGGGGACAAGGACATCAACTCATTGATCGACCTTGCCCGCGCAATGGGTTATTACTCCATCACGGTGACCACCAATGCCCAGTTGCCCATCACCGCAAAAAGCGACCTTATCTGGGTGAGCATCGACGGTTTGCGGGAAAATCACGACGAGCAGCGTGCCCCCGGCAGTTTCGATCGGGCATTCAAGCACATCGCTGCATGCGATCATCCCAACTTAAACGTCAACATGACCATCACTTCAAAGAACTATCAGGATTTCGAGGCTGTCGCCCGCTTGGTAACAGAAACCCCCCATTTGCGGCGGATGTCCTTCTCGTTTTATATGCCTTATGAAAAGCGCGACTTATGCGTAACTCCTGAGATCCGCAACCAGACCATCGACACCGCTCTGCGCCTTAAGAAAGAAGGGGTCGATATCATGAATTCCAATGCGGGGCTCAAGCTTCTCAGGGATCCGCGCAGTTTTGCCCACAAGCGCCAATGCTGGATCTCCAATTTCATTTTCAGTGATGGCACACGCCTGGATGAGTGCCCAGGGGCTGCCGTAGGGTTGTGCGAAGAATGTGGATTTGGCATGGGCGCCGAGATGACGCTGCTCTGGAAGCTCCATCCTGCGATGCTTAAGGCCGGTCTCAGCGTTCGTAGCTGATCGCCTGCCTGAGCTGAGAGGCGCTCTGCCTGGCTTCGTGCTCATAACCGAAACCAGCTGTGATTGAGACGCGTTCAGCTCAACACCACGGTCGCAGCTGACCGTTGCTTCTCGTAGAGCAGCGTCGAGCAAACACATTACAGTTTTTTTACGTGTTTCTGCTTTCCATCCTCATGGTATGTGGCATAGTATGAACGACCAGCTTTCAGCATCGTTTTTTCTGAAAGCTTGTCGCGTCGTTTGTGTTGTTGTTTAGCCACGCAGTTCCGTTTCGTAGTCCAGTCTCTGCTCTGAGCCTGCGCACAACAGGAAAGGAAAATCAATGAGTGAGAATTCAGAAAGCATCGCAGCGCCCATCACCCCACAATCATCTGAAAAACTGGTAGCTTCGGATACTCCCAAAGCGCCTGGTCCAGGCAAAGAACCCCGCATGCGCTTCACAAAAAAGGAGCGCAGTTGGATCATGTACGACTGGGCGAACTCCGTGTATGCCACCATCATGCTGGCTGCGGTTTTTGCCGCGTTCTTTACGGGACTGTGCGACGACCCACGCGGTGGGGATTACTGGTGGAGCATCGGAACGACGATTTCCGTCCTGGTTGTAGCAGTGCTGGCTCCGCTGCTTGGGGCTTTTGCCGACTACAAGGGCTACAAGAAGAAACTCTTTGTCGCTTTGTTGATCCTTGGTCTTGCCACCACGGCGATGTGCGCCATCTTCAACGACTGGCGTCTGTTACTGGTAGGTTATATCCTTTCGCATGTGGGCTTTTCCGGCAGCTGCCTGATTTACGACAGCTTCCTGCCTGACGTGACTACTCCCGAGCGGATGGACAAAGTCTCAGGTTGGGGTTATGCGATGGGTTACATCGGAGGCAGCACGATCCCCTTCCTTATCAGTATCGCCTTAATCAATTTCGGCGAGAATTTTGGGATAGATACAGTCCTGGCTGTCAAGATATCGGTCATGATCACGGTCATCTGGTGGGGCCTGTTCTCGATACCTTTCATCACGAATATCAAACAGCAACACTATATCGAAAAGCCCAAGGGCAGCACGATCGTCAATACCTTTTCAAACATCCTTAAAACGGCAAAGAAGATCTTCAAGCACAAGGCGTTGTTCCTTTTCATCGTTGCATATTTCTTTTATATCGACGGCGTTGGTACGATCATCAGCCTGGCTACCAGTTACGGTGCGCAGTTGGGGCTTGGTATGGTAGGCATGATTGTCGCGCTTCTCGTCACGCAGCTTGTCGCCTTCCCCTTCAGCATCCTGTTCAGCCGCTTTGCCAAACGTTTTGGAACGCTTAACATCATCACGGTTGCTGTGGTACTTTACACCTTCATCTGCATCGTCGGGTTCTTCATGGGGTATCTGATCGAGATAGCCGAGATTCCGGTCAAACTGCAGGCTCTTGCAGCAGGTGGTGTTAGCCTTGCGGATACGACCAACCTTACCGTTATCAACGAGGCGCTGATCAGTGCGAACATTGCTGACTCGGCATGGAATGAACAAGCCATCTACCTCACGGCAATCGGAAACTCCACCATTTTGTTCTGGACGCTTGCCATCCTGGTCGGCATGGTCCAAGGCGGCATCCAAGCGCTGTCCCGTTCATACTTTGGCAAGCTGGTGCCTCCAAAGAATTCCGGCGAGTTCTTTGGCTTCTTCGAGATCTTCGGCAAGTTTGCCGCCATCTTAGGTCCGCTGCTGTATGCGATAACCAAGGGCTTTACCGGGCGCAGCTCGTTTTCTATCATGTCGATCGTTTTGCTGTTCGTGGTCGCCCTCGTGATCCTTCTCATCGGTCGAAAACACATGAACGCAAAACAGATCGCAGAAGAGGAGTAGGCCTTCGATTGGTAACCACAATTTAATTCTTATGTCGCCCCAGACCTGATCTGGGGCCTAGTGGTGGACTGTTAAGCGACGTATGTCGTCCTGAGCGAAGTGAGCGCAGCGAACGTAGCCGAAGGACCCAGCGGGAGAGTTGTTGAATTGGTTGGGTTGTCGCCCAGAACTGTGTGTACCAGTAATCGTATCTTGCGTGTGTCTGACATAAAACGAGCGTATTGGCAATCGTATCCTGCGTGTGTCCGACATAAAACCAGCGCATTGGCAATCGTAGCTTCAATCCAGCATGCCCAGTTTCTGCAGGGCGCAAGCGATGATCTTCGCATGGTCGAAAGCCAGGCCGTCATTGGTAAGTATCGCGTATGCTTCGCCATCAGGAGCCTGAGCCATTGTACCGGTCTGCCACAAACGCGTGCTGAGCCGCAGATCCGCATGTGTCAGCGTAATATCGACAACATCGTTGCGTCTGCTGGTGGCGATCGCAAACCATTGCGCATCCTCGGCGTCATCGCCAGCCCGCACCGCGAGGTGCTCATCGGTGACGATAGCCATATGGGCTACGGTGATTATCCAGGTACGAGGGTCGCGTCCCGGCGTGCTGAAGGTAAAAAGCTGGACTAGATTCTCGGGCTGTATCCCTGCCTCTTCCTCAAGCTCTCGTCTGGCAGCAGCGCCAACGGTTTCATCCGGATTCACGAATCCGCCCGGAAGCGCCCAATGTCCTATGTAAGGATGAGCTCCTCGACGGATGAGCAGGACATGAGGAAGGTCGTGTCTCGTTGTTTGTGTGGCAGAGGAGCTGGCGGAAGGGAGGGCAAGAACAACGACGTCAGCGGTAACCGACGGACGAGGATAATCGCCAGGATGGTATCGATTCAGGAATTCCTGTTCTGTCAAGCCGTTTGAATCCAAGCGCTCCACAATCAGCAGCTTTGGAGGATGGCTGCACACACACCTAATGCGATTAGAAGGGTGATGATAAGGATAATAATAAAGGCTATCCTGTTTATGACATTTTTGAATGCGTTTCCACAACCCATCGCCCCGGAAAGCATCTTCAGCAGTTGATCGTCGGTCTCATTCGAGCTAACGACTGTCACGCGAGGTTGCTTTGCCTGCTCTTCGAGGAACTTCTCGGTCGCGGTTTTTTGGATAAGTGCAGGAACTATCCATTGGTTTCGGCAAAACGGGCAGACCACTTCGCCGGTTTTCGGGTCAAGCAGTCGGTACTCGCCTGATCCACATTGAGCACACTTGATATCGATCATTGCCATGGCGCTTTCCTGCTTTCCTCCACTAGCCCCTGGTTTTTGAACTGAAACCCTGTTTGTTTGCCGTTCAGGTAAGAAGGGCGCCGGAGGTGGCATTTGCCGCTTCCGGCGCCCGGCATCAACTCTTAAAGCCTCGTCCCGCACGCTCCGCAGAACTTTAGATCACCAGGAATCGTTGCTCCACAAGCAGGACAATTCTGCGTTGCCTCGAGCTTCGTTCCGCACTCATTACAGAATTTCGTTCCTTCTTGATTAAAGTAACCACAAGCAGGACACTGAAGTGTTCCTCCCACAACAAACGCTACACTTTTTAACATCGTCGAATCATCGTATTGTCCGTCACGACAATACAGGCGCATCTCATAACTGCCGCCTTTGGGGACGTCAAACACCAAATCGTTCTCACCAGTATAGACGCTGCGGTAGTCCTCCCACGCATCATGTGCTGCTCCGGCTTTGTAAATGGATACAAACGCCCGATCCCGCGACATTCTTTCCGGAACGTTTTTAATGGTGACATTTATCTGGCTGCCGAGCTCATAAAGCTCATTGTTCAGATCAAGGGTTACTGCATCATAATCGACAGCTTCTTCTTCGACCTTGAATACTGCCTTGGTCACGAACGTTGTGTCGTCGTACTGACCATCGCGACGATAGAGGCGCATCTCGTAATCGCCGCCGTCAAAGGGAGCTTCAAAGGTCATCGTGCTGTTTCCAAGTCCGGGATACTGATATACACCCCAGTCACTGTGCCCAGCTCCAGCCACATATACGGCAACAAAGGCACGCTCATTTTGCATCATCACGGTAATCCCGCTGACAGACAAGCTCATCTCCGCGCCTGACATATAGCTTTCTTTGTCTAATTTCAGTGTTGTTGCAGCGCCGAGCGCCTTGCCGCAATTGCTGCAGAAGCGTGTGCCCGGTTTGTTCTCAAAGCCGCAGTCTGGGCATGCGTTGGAAGGTTGTTCGATCTTTTCGCCACATTCGCCACAAAACCTCATTGCTTCGTCGTTTTCATGTCCACAAGCAGCACAAACAATAGTTCCCATGTGTATCCCTTCTCCTGGTACTTCGTATCGTGCAGATCAGTATCAACCACTCGCAAGCCTTAAAGGCCTACGAGTTTGGTGGAGGCGCGGAGTCTGACAGTCCAGTGGACTGTCAGAGGAGCAGCGAGCCTGCGAGCGCGACTACCAACCACTCGCAAGCCTTAAAGACTTACGAGTTTGGTGGAGGCGCGGAGAATCGAACTCCGGTCCATACGTGCTTCTCGCAAGCTTCTCCAGGCTCAGTCGGTTATCAGATCTCGGGTTTCATCGGTCAACCGACAAACGAACGAATCCCCAGCTGGTTCAATCTTGGCTCAAGTCATACCAACTACGTACTTAAGCGCACTCCCCTAAAATGACATCGCACCGGGAGCGGGGAGGCATCCCGGGTTGACGTCGCTGCTCAATCAGGCAGCGAGTGCAAGGTTTTTGTTGCCAATTATCTTGACAGGACCCCTGTTTAACGTGGCGAGGAGACCACGGCCTGCTTCCTTGCTCAAAACCAATATGTCGAAACCAGTCGCCCCCGGTTCCGTCCTCATCTGAGGGTTATCAAAGTGCGGGAATGTAGTGTATCATGCACACGATGAGGCATCAAGCTGCGGATTGCGGACGCTACGATTCCGCCGTATTATGGACCATAGGAACAACGAAGAGCCAACCTCTCGCCTGTAAGGGTGCTATACTATCTATATGGAAACAACAAGCAGTCTCCCTATAGGTGTATTCGACTCCGGCGTCGGTGGTTTTACTGTTGCCCGCGAGATTGCCGACCGTCTTACCCATGAGTCCATCTTCTATTTCGGCGATACGTTGCGCTGCCCGTATGGGCCGCGCTCACCGGAGGAGATACAAACCTTTGCCCTCCAGATCTCGAAATGGCTTTGCAGGCAAGGAGTCAAACTCATCGTCATCGCCTGCAATTCAGCTACGGCAACCGGGCTTGAGGCTGTGCAGCGCCTACTTGACGTGCCAGTTATCGGTGTTATCGAACCAGGCGCTCGTGCAGCTGTGCAGGTAACCACTGCGCGGCGGGTGGGCGTCATCGGCACCATTGCAACCATAGAAAGCGGCGCCTATACGCGCGCCATCCGCTCACTGGACGCCGGAATTACCGTATTTTCATCTGCTACGCCTCGGTTTGTGGAGATGGTCGAACAGGGTCTGCGCCTGGATCGTAACCCCGTTGAGGACATCATGGCTCAGGCGGCGGAAATCTTCATCCGTCCAACGTTTTCAGAGATTGCGCGCGACTACCTCAATCCACTCAAGCGTTGCAAGATCGACACATTGGTGCTCGGCTGCACTCACTATCCGCTGCTTACCCCATTAATACAAAGCGTGCTGGGTTCGGAGATCAAGATCATCTCATCCGCCGAGGAGACAGCACGTGACGTCGCTGACATTCTTGCGCGTCGAAGACAGCTGGCGCCGGCAACCAGCAGACCGTTACACCGATTTGCAACTACGGCTAAAAACCCTGCCGAGTTCGTATCCCTGGGTTCGGCGATATTCCGTCATCAGATACATGAGGATGTGCTCAGTCTTGTGCCATTACAAGAATTAGAGGGAGAGAAGGCTATATGACACTCAGCAATTTTGCTAACCCTTTAACCGCCCGGTCATTCCAGCGCGCAGCGGATGGTCTGCGTCCTGTGACCTTTACACGCGGGTATTTGAACAAGGCTTTTGGCTCATGCCTGGTGGAGTTTGGAGACACCCGTGTGTTATGCGCTGCAACTATCGACGAAGGCGTGGCTGCGTGGCGCAAGGGGAGTGGCAAGGGATGGATAACGGCGGAGTACGCCATGCTGCCTGCCTCGACACCTCAGCGCACGCGCCGCGAGATACATGGACAACAGGGGCGCTCTCAGGAGATTCAGCGGCTCATCGGACGCTCTCTGCGCGCCGTAGTGGACCTGGGAGCCTTGGGCGAGACAACGGTCACCATCGACTGCGACGTCATCCAAGCCGATGGCGGCACGCGGACAGCAGCGATCTGTGGTGCATGGGTTGCATTGCATGACGCACTGGCTGTTTGGAAGGAAGCTGGAAAGCTTAGAACCGATCCGCTGTTCGGTCAGGTTGTCGCTGTAAGCGTGGGCATGGTAAACGGCAAGTTATTGCTCGATTTGGACTATCGTGAGGATTCAGCAGCAGAGATTGATATGAACCTTGTCATGAACGGAGACGGTGAATTCATCGAGCTACAGGGTACCGGTGAGCGTACGACCTTTGACCGTGGGCGTCTTGACGCCATGCTCGATTTAGGACAGAAGGGGCTTGCCCAGTTGCTCGATCTTCAAAACCAGGCGATATCTTGATTAAAGGGTGAGAACTGTTACCTCTCCAGTGCATAGCTTGTTCAAGGTCATGTAGCAAGAAAGTCAACACAACCGTGCCGAACAATCGGCGCTACAGAAAACCATCGAGGAAGCATTACAGACATGAAAAGAATTGTCGTCGCAACGCATAATAACCATAAGGTCAAAGAGATCTCAGCGATTCTTAACATCCCCGGTTGGGAGTTGGTTCCGCTCAGCGACCATATCAGCAACACCATCATCGACCTGCCGCCAGAAAACGCCACGACCTTTACGGGCAACGCCCGTATCAAAGCACGTTTTGCCTACGACCTTACGGGCTGCGCGACGCTTGCCGATGACTCGGGTCTGGTTGTTGATGCTCTGGATGGTGCACCGGGCGTTTATTCAGCACGTTACGCCGGCGAAGGGGCGACGGCCAGGCAGTGTAATGAGAAGCTGCTTGAAGCTCTTGATGGAGTAAAGCGCAATAAGCGTACAGCCCGTTTTGTGTGTTCGCTCATCTTTATCGATGAAGATGGCACGGAGTATGCGGTCGAAGGAACCTGTGAAGGTCATATCTCAACAACGCCACGTGGCAAGAACGGTTTTGGTTACGATCCTTTATTTGTGCCAAACGATGCACAAGGTAATCCCGGCAAACGCACGCTTGCGCAGTTCTCAGCAGCAGAAAAGAACGCGATCTCGCATCGTGCGGTTGCATTGGCAGCCTTAAGAAAGCTGGCGTTTCAAATACAACCGGATGAAAGAATCCGCATCGTTGCCTTTGACTTTGATGGTACGCTCATCGATGCTGCTTCGCCAGTACGCCTGGTCAATCGTCTTGTCCTGCATGACCATGTCATGTCGTTTTGGGTAGGCGTTAAGATTGCCTTTTGGGGAATGCGCTACAAGATGGGCTCGGAGCTTGACCAGTCTCTGCCCAGAAGATACATCTTTGGGAGCTTTACCGACTTTCCATCAACGTATGCTAACAGTATCATGGTCAGCCTTTATCACGAGAAGTTACGGTACTACTTCCGTCCGGAGGCGCTCAGGCGCATCGAAGAGCACAAACAGGCAGGCGAGCTCATCATTCTCGTGAGCGCCTCGTTTGACCCGATACTCAAGGAAGTGACGCGTGAGATTGGCGCTGACGGATACATAGCCACCCAGATGGAAATCAATAACAAGGGGTACTACACCGGACGCACCATCGGGTTTCCACCAGAAGGCGAGCAGAAACTCGTCCAACTCACGGCGTATGCAGACATGCGTTTTGGTAAGGGGAATTGGGTGATAACCTGGGCGTATGGAGACCATTTTTCCGACGCGCCACTGCTTGCCGCCGCTGAGCATGCGGTTGCCGTCGACCCTTGTCGCCGTCTCAATAGTATTGCAAAGGAGCGTGGCTGGGAGATCATGCCACTCGGAGTGCAACGCGTCAAGAGCCAAGCTAGGAGGTCATTGTACCAGGCAGATTGACAATACGTTGCTTTGCCATATCAGTACGTGGTTTTGACCAGAGGGCTTAGGTGAAAGGAGAGGATATGCCAGAATACACCTCCATCAAGAAGAACAGAGACACCGTGGAGCGGACCCGTATCGTCGATAGACTTTTGGCGTTACGCGACCAGCTTGATCGTCAGATTCCTGCCAAGACAGCTACCGACACGCTCTTGCTTGCGACATGGAACATCCGCGAGTTCAGCGACAACCGTCGCAACGAAAGCCTCCACTACCTGGCTGAGATTGTCAGTCGCTTTGACCTCATCGCCATCCAGGAGGTTGCAAACAATATGGATGGCCTTCAAAGGCTCGTCGCTTTGCTGGGGCAAAACTGGGACTATATCGTCACTGATAGCACGGCTGGAGTAGCGGGTGGTAGCGAGCGTATGGCGTTTGTCTTTGACAAATGCAAGGTCTTCTTTCGAAAGATGGCTGGAGAGATCGTCTTGCCAGACAGCAAGCTCATCAACAAAGAAACACAATTCGCCAGGACGCCTTTTTCCGTGGCGTTCCAGGCTGGTTGGTTCAAGTTCATTTTGACGACGGTTCACATCTATTACGGAAAACAGGGAGATGAGGACCCCCGCCGTGTTGAGGAGATCGCCACCATCGCCAGTTTTTTGAAAGACCGTGCGAAGAAGGAAGACGAAAGCTATATCTTACTGGGTGATTTCAACATCGCCAACATCGGCGACGCCACCATGAAAGCGCTTGAGAAGCAGGACTTCTATGTCCCAAAGGCCATACGGGAGCACCCATCTGACCTGGCAAAGACCAGACATTATGACCAGATTGCCTTTAAGCTTAAGATCGATACCAACATGACTGTCTTTTCTGAGGAAAACCAACGAGCTGGTACATTCGATTATACCGAGACGGTCTATACTGCCAACGACCTCGATATATACCGCGGGTTCTTTGACGAGAAGTATACTCTGGGAAAGACCGAAAAACAGGTCAGCAATTACTATCTGAAGACCTGGCGAACGTTTGAGATGTCAGACCACCTTCCGCTTTGGATAGAGCTCAAGATCGACTTCAGTAACCAATACCTTGAAAACATCAACACGATGACCGCACCAAAGAACCCAAAGCGGCGCTCAAAGTAGGGCTACCCTGCCACGGAAATCGCCACCGGGAGTTACGCCATTGTGTACGCATGGACTCTCCGCACAGAAATTTTTCAAATTAATAAAGTAACGGATGGAAACATTCCAGAAATAGATGCAAGTGGTATGGTACTATCGGCATTGTCAGTACGGAAGCATTGTTGACAATTTGACAAGGGTCTGAGGAAAACGAATCATGGATTGTGGGAACATGACAGACGAGCAGCAAAGCAGCGATCAATATCAGAGCATCAGCTCCTATCTTGATTCGGCTGATGAAGCGTGCCAGGCAGGAAGATCACGCCTGGCGATACATCTGTATTGTGCTGCCTTTGAGCTGGCGATAGAACAGGGTCTTGCGCCCACCGATCGTATTCTTGATGGCATGAACCAGGCATGGCTGCTTGCGTGTGAGCAGGGAGACCACTCAAATGCCGAGGCTGTCTTTAATGATCTGCTTCCGTATTATTCGCCTGAACAGGCGCAAGTAGCGCTCAGGCAGCTCAGAATCCTTGCATTCGACCAGATCGAAAAGCTTGGGGTGCCGCGGGATGAGGTACTCGGCCTTGCGCAGACGCTTGCTTTCGAGGTATCCCACAGTTTAACAGACATTCAGATTCAGCCCCAAGAACCAGAGATGAATCCCGGGGCTTTTGCCTCTGCACCCAATGCAGCCACAGCAACAGAAGCCTTTTTGCCGGAAGTCTCCCCGGTGCTTGAAGCGCCAATCACAATAGAAGCATCAAAGGTCTTTGACGGTATTCCAAGAGATATTAACCTCTCAGAACGAAAAGTCGACCTTGGCCGCCTATTCAGCACCTTTCATGCGCATATTGCCGAGCTGAGTAAGGCAGCCAATGAAGCAAACAGTGTTGAAGAGCAAAAGGCTGTGGACGATCAAGCTGTGAGGTATAACAACCTTACGGGATTCAAGGAAGCTTTGCGAACCATGCGGCAGTTTGGCTTTTCGGATACGAGCGACCCTCATTTTGGCGAGTTCGTTGCCCAGGCTAATGCCTTCCATGGTGTGTATGGCCCAGTTCTGACCGATTCCTTCTTCTTCTACGGCTCCAGCCGCGAAGACGTCGCTTTGTTCGCCAAGGCAACTGCAGTCGAGATCGGCTGGCCGATTATCGAGATGTCTGTCGAACTTGAAGCTGCAGGCGTAGGTACCATCAAAGTGGTCGGACCTGTCAGGCGCTCGTTCTTTGGACCACCGCGTTTTTCCGACATGCCGTTTCCCTGCATCCTTCTTATTCAGAATGTCGACCACTTACAGGAGATGTTCAGGGGAGAAGAAAAAGCATGGTATCAAAGCTACCATTTTGGCTCTCAAGGGGAACATGGCTTTCAGCAACCACCTTCCAACCATCCTGCGCCAAGTAACCCCCGTGCACAAGGGGCGCAGGGAGCGCAGGGAGCGCAAGGAGCGCAGGGAGCGCAGGGAGCGCAGGGAGCACCGCAGGGCTCAGGCTCTATGGCTCCGACGGGGCAAGGTATGCAGCGCTCCATGCAGGCAGAGATACTCGGTTACCTCAATGCGTTATGCGCCCAGGGCGAGGTCTTTATCATCACAACTTCTCAAGAGCCACTCAGCAAAGATCCGCTGCTACTTGGCAACGGGCTTATGAGTATCATCGGCTCATACCGGGAGATCGAAGTACCAGCGCCGACTATGGCAGAACGTCAGGAGATCCTGTATTACTTTTCCGAGGATCACCCCTCATTCAAGAACATCGATTTTGAGCATCTGGCAAACCTTGCCCAGGGTGTGGCGCGTAACGAGCTCGTCTGGGCTGCGCAGGCAGCGGTTGAGGAGGCATATCGCGAGTCATTACGCACCGGTCATAATCGGGGGGTTACTGTCTGCGAGGTGCTCTCGCAGCTGATCGTCTATCTGGAAACGGACTCGCCAAACCGCCAGCGAGTCGAAGATGCGATTATTGAACAATTCTGTATCGACATGAATAATGACTTACTAAATCTGTGACTATTGTGGTATTATTTGTGCCGCTTACAAGAAAGGTGGACACATGGATATCACAAGAAGAACCGATTACGCCATCCGTTTAATTGCAGCGCTGATTGAGAACAAGGGAGCGCCGCTGTCGGTCCGCGAGGTTGCTGAAAAACAGGATATCCCCTACGCATTCGCACGCAGCATACAGCATGATCTTGCGTTGGGTGGTTTTATCCGCAGCCTTCGTGGAGCCCGAGGTGGCATGATCCTTGCTAAGGACCCCGATTCCTTTACGCTGCTCGAGTTCATCGAAACGCTCCAGGGTGCAGTCAGTATCGCTGTCTGCACAACAGAGCCAGGATGGTGCCCACGCGACGAGGACTGCACATTCCACAATGTATGGCTCAATGCAAACACCATGCTACGAGATTATCTTTCGTCGGCGACAATAAAAGATATTCTCGAAGGCAAGTATTCTCTTCCGTCCGTTGTGGCTATCAGCCAAGATGCGGACGCGTCAGAGTAGTCTTGCTGTTAGGTATTTCAGACCTGGACAAGGACGCATTGCAAGCAGACGTTTTGCAAGAAGGTGTCTTGAATACCGATCAACTCAATAGTTTTGTCGAGCGGGTGCGCGACTTTGGTCAGCGCCTGTACCGCGATTTTCCTTGGCGCGGTACGTCAGACGCGTACGCAGTTCTGGTAAGCGAGATCATGCTCCAACAGACGCAGGTCTCCCGTGTACTTGCCCGCTGGCATGCCTGGCTGGAAGTCTTTCCAAGTATCGATGCGCTGGCAGCAGCATCGCTTGCCGACGTCTTGGAGCGTTGGCAGGGGATGGGTTATAACAGACGTGCAATCGCGATCAAACGTTGCGCTGATACTCATTCAGAACAATACGGTGGACAGGTACCATGCGACTATGACGCACTTATCGCGCTTCCTGGCGTCGGTCCAGCAACGGCTGCTGGGGTGTGTGTCTTTGCCTACCAGCTTCCTTTTGTGTATCTGGAGACGAATGTCCGTACCGTCTTTATCCATGAGTTTTTTGCTGAGAGAGAACGTGTCTCAGACCACGAAATCATCCCTCTTATCAAGCAGACCTGTCCTGATAAAGACCCCCGTTCCTGGTATTATGCGCTGCTTGACTACGGCGCCTACCTCAAAAAATCCATGCCCAACCCTTCCCGACGTTCTACGCAGTATCACAGACAATCGACATTCATTGGCTCAGTGCGCCAGAAGCGCGCCGAGTTGCTGCGGCTAATACTTGGACAAGCAGGTTTGTCGACCGATGAACTGGCTGAGCAGCTGTCTGCTCTTGAGCGCATTGCAGGTCGCCAGGATGTGCCAATGGGCGAGATCATCGTGCTTTTGGAAGCCTTGGAGCGCGAAGGATTCCTTACTTCGCATGCTGGGAATTGGTTTATTTCCTCACAAGGTTAGCTTGCAATCTTTGTGAAAAATGTATGACAATTACCTCGCAAGAACGCTGAGAACGAAGCGCGACACTCTCGCACCTGTGACTTGCGGTACAATACCGACGTTGTTCTATCAATTGTGGCTTGACCAAAGAGCCTCACTGGAAACATGCGGATAGAATGATTTGATCAAAGATTCGACTGAAAGGCCCTGACGTGTCCTACCATGCCCCACGTGGTGTAAACGACCTACTCCCGCAGACCGCGCAAGCGCATCTGTGGATCGAGAGTATCGCACATGAAGTATTCTCACGCTATGGTTATGTGCTGATCGAGACCCCGCTTTTTGAGTTGACCGAGGTCTTTGTGCGCGGCATCGGGGAGGCAACCGACGTAGTGGGCAAGGAGATGTTCGGGGTGTACTCTGGCGCCGCTGCAGGCAAACTGGTAGTGGGGGAGACGCTGAAGGCCGATGAGCAATTGTCACTGCGCCCCGAAGGTACTGCCGGCGTAGCCCGGGCTGTGGTCGAACATGGGCTTGTTCCCCCTGGCTCGCCCGTAGCGAAGTACTGGTACGCGGGCTCGATGTTTCGCCATGAGCGGCCTCAGAAAGGCCGTCTGCGCGAGTTCCACCAGATAGGCGCCGAGTGCATAGGCGCAGCTGAGCCAAGCAGCGACGCCGAGGTCATCATCATGCTCATGCGTTTCTTTGAGACTTTAGGGCTCTCGCGTGATTCCATGCGCTTGTATGTCAATTCCATGGGAGACGCAACATGCCGTCCGGCGTATCGCGAGGCAGTGCGCGCTTTTATCCTCGACAACGCGGAGTCGCTGTGCGATGAATGCGTCCGTCGTGCCGAAACCAACCCACTCAGGGCTTTCGACTGTAAGAATCCATCTTGTAATACAATCATGGCAGCCGCGCCGCTTATCACCGATATGTTGTGCGAGCAATGTGCCGAGCATTACGCTACGGTTCGTGAACTGTTGGATGTTGCGGGGCTGGTATATGAGGAAAACCCGCGCCTGGTGCGTGGTTTGGACTATTACACCCGCACGGTTTTCGAAGTCCAAGTTGACGTCGGCCTTGGATCTCAAAATGCCATCGGCGGTGGCGGACGTTATGACGGGCTTATCGAGGAGTTTGGTGGAAAGCATACGCCAGGATTAGGCTTTGCCGTAGGGATAGAGCGCATTTTGCTTGCCCTTCAGGCTCAAGATATCCAGGCAGGTAAGGTACCTGTGCCCGAAGTCTTCATCGCAGCTGTCGACGGCAAGGCCCGCACGGTGGCTTTCCGCATCGCTTTGGCGCTTCGTGATGCGGGCCTTGCCGTCGAACTTGACCACCAGAACCGCTCCCTCAAATCACAATTCAAACTCGCGGACAAACTCGGCGTTTCGTGTGTTATTGTCCTGGGGCCAGACGAGCTAGCCTCGCATACTGCGACTTTGCGCTACATGGATACCGGCGAGGAACGTTGTGTTCCCCTCGATACGTTGACCGACATACTCAGCGAGCCGATAAAGACCTGATGCGTGTAGAGTAGAATATACCAAGTCGGCGCTCGTTAAGAGTTGTCGAAGAATCGACCATTGTGGGAAAGAAAAAGGAACATCGATGACCATCGCAATAAGCACCACATCCACCACTGACACGGCTACTCCCATGACTGCTTCAGCGGCTATCGACCTGAATACGCACAGCATGCACACTGCGACCTGCGGCGAACTCACCGCAGCTGCTGTGGGGCGACAGGTAACGCTTACGGGATGGGTCAGCCATCGCCGCGACCACGGAGGACTCATTTTTGTCGATCTGCGCGACCGCGCGGGCTTGACCCAGTGCGTCTTTGACCCCGAAGCCTGTTCGCCTGACGTCTTTAAGGCAGGCGAGACCATGCGTCCCGAATGGGTCATCTTCGTCTCAGGCACGGTGCGCAATCGCCCTGAAGGTACGGTCAATCCATCGATGTATACCGGCGAGATAGAAGTGCTGCTTGATGGGGTTCGCATCCTCAACACCGCCAAGACCCCGCCTTTTGCTATCGAGGATGGCATCGAAACCGACGAGTTAACACGCCTGCGCTGGCGCTTTTTAGACATCCGTCGCCCTGAGGTCTTAAGCGCCCTCAGGCTTAGGAGCACAGTGACTGCCGCCATCCACGCTGCCCTTAATACACGCGGCTTCCTTGAAGTTGAGACCCCCATCCTTGGGCGCTCTACGCCTGAGGGCGCCCGTGACTTCCTGGTACCAGCCCGTCAGAACCCAGGCAAGTTCTATGCCTTGCCGCAGTCGCCCCAGCTGTTCAAGCAGTTGCTGATGGTAGGCGGCATTGAGCGCTACTACCAGATCGCACGCTGCTTTCGCGACGAGGATCTGCGCGCCGACCGCCAGCCCGAGTTCACTCAGCTCGATATCGAGATGAGCTTCATCGACCAGGAAGACATCCTCGGTCTGATGGAAGAAGTGCTCTCTGAGGTGCTTGCAAAAGTGGGCGTTGTCTTTCCGGCGCCTCTTTTGCGCATGCCCTACGCAGAAGCGATGCGGCGTTTTGGCAACGACCGGCCCGACATACGTTTTGGCCTTGAGCTGGTAGATATTTCAAAGGAGGTCGCCGGCTGCGGCTTTAAGGTCTTTGCTGCTGCGGTAGAAACCGGCGGTGTGGTCAAGGCCATCAACGCCAAGGGCGCAGGCGATTTAAGCCGCGGGGAGATCGACAAGATCGCCGCGGTTGCGACCAACCATGGGGCTGCCGGCATGGCATGGATCGCCTTTACAAGCGCCGGTGAGGAGAAATCCCCCATCATCAAATTCCTTGGCGATGAGGTACTGGCTGCCATCAAGACGGCACTTGACGTAGAGCCGGGCGATCTGGTGGTCTTTGGTGCGGATGAATTCGAAACGGTAAGCGCCTCGCTGTCTGCCGTGCGCCTGTACCTTGCCGACCTGCTGGAAATCAAGCGCGAAGGCCACAGCTTCATGTGGGTAACCGACTTTCCGCTGCTCAAATATGATCTGGAAGAGAAGCGTTATGCCGCCAACCATCATCCCTTCACACGTCCCTTTGACGAGGATGTAGAAAAACTTGAAAGCGACCCGCTTTCTGTGGGCAGCTACTCATACGACCTTGTCATGGACGGCTACGAGGTCGGCGGCGGAACCTTGCGTATCCATGACGAGAAGCTGCAGCTGCGGTTGCTTGCACAGCTCGGTTTTGATGAGCAACAGGCACGCGAGCAGTTCGGCTTTCTGCTTGAGGCGTTAAGCTTTGGCGCGCCTCCGCATGGTGGAATCGCACTGGGGCTCGACCGCCTTATCATGCTGCTCGGTGGTTATGAGTCCATCCGCGACGTGATAGCCTTCCCCAAGACCTCAAGCGGTTCAGACCCCTTAACCGGTGCCCCCGAATCCGTGGACTCCCGCCAACTTAAGGAACTTGGCATCAGGTTGCAATAGGATACAGTCCCAACAAAGGGTATTGTATCTGGACGCAAATGGGGCAAAGTATAGGTACGATTATCGAATGATGGGAGGGTACAATGAGAATTCGTATGACAATTGCCCTGTGTGCGTTCATTCTGTTGCTCTCAGGTTGCGTAGTAGCACAGATCCCGGGTGACGATGATCAACAACCAAAACCCTTGACAACCGTTGAGGCTGAGCTGTTCCCTCTATCCTCGGAGTGTACCGGTTGTCATAACGACATCTATGCCGAGAATGGGGCTCATTATTCGTATGTCGAAGATTGGTTCAACTCGGTTCATGGCCAATCCGCCCTCGATCCTGTGTTCATGGCGATGGTCAGACACGAGACGGAGCTTCTCCCTGAAGCATCAGATGCTATCCAGGAGATATGTGCCAGCTGCCATCTACCCATGGCCGACATGGCAGCCATCGCTTTAGGCATATCCCGCAGTTTTCTGGAGAATGCCGCCAACCCGAGCCACGAGCTTAACCCGCTGTATCGGGAGGGAGACTCCTGCATGATTTGCCATCAGTTCTCCATTGATGCTACTGAGGGGAGCGTGGTGTTTAGAGATACCGATCTGTATGTCAACCTGCATCAGGTTCCTCTTGGCCAGACCCGCAACCTCTATGGCTACCATAAAAGTACCGAATCAGCCCAGCAATCGATGAGGATGGCATTAGGCTACTCCACCTTGGCAAGTAACTTTGAGCGTAGCAATCTGATCTGCTCTGTCTGCCACAACCTGTATACCGACGCCTATACGGTCGATGGCCAGCCCACGGGCAAGCAGCTGCCAGAGCAGACGGTTACGCAGGAATGGCTCGCGTCTGGACGTTCAGGGCAATCCTGCCAATCCTGTCATATGCCCGTCATTGTGGATCCGGGACCGCTTTCGAATAGAACGATTGAAGAGGCCGCGCAAGGGCGGATCGGTCTTCATAACTTTGTTGGAGCCAACACGTATCTATTCGAGTTGAACGGTGGGCGCAACAATGCCTTGGAAAAAGGTCTGACAGCTACAACCGAGTTCCTGCAGTCCGAGACCGCAACACTGCTTCTAACGGGCAGCATCGCCTCTTCATCCGACTCCGGTGCGCTTCTGACACTTGATGTGATGATCGATAGCCTGGTAGCTCATAAGTTTCCATCCGGATTCCCTTCCCGGCGGGCTTGGCTGCATGTGCAGGTGATAGACGAGTCAGGCGCCTTGCTCTATGAGTCCGGTGGCTATAACAACGAGGGCATGATTCTGGATAATGACGGGGATTTGATACCGGGTGCGTTTGAGCCGCACTACGCGGTCATCGACCAGCCAGGGCAGGTCCAGATCTACGAATCGGTGATGCTTGACAGCAACGGCCGGGCAACCACTAACCTGCTACAAGGGATTGTTTATTGCAAGGATAACCGATTACTACCTATTGGAATAATAAAGGACAGGCTTCAAAACGATATCGCTGTTTTTGGGGACGCCCTCTACGATGATGACTTTGTTGGTGGCCGCGATATCACGCACTATCTTATCAACCTTCCTGCAGGCTCAGGCAACTTGACCATCAAGGTGGAGCTGCTCTATCAGTCAGTTGGTTACCGGTTTTTGGAAGAGCTTCTTAGCCATCCTTCGCCTGAGCAGCAGGTTTTGGCGGATCTTGTCAAAGAGCATCCCAATCTGCCAGCTTTGGTTGTCAGCGAGGAGATCAAGGTCAGTAGGTGAGTCAAGCTGGTCGGCTTTCTTAACGTGTTTGTGATTCATCACAGCATAAGGGCAGTTGCCCCTATGCTGTTTTTCTGGGGATAATAAGCTGTCTGCGCTGCTGGTATGCTGTTTTTCTGGATAGTAAACCGCTTGCGCTGCTGGTTATGCTGTTTTTCTGGGGATAATAAGCTGTCTGCGCAGCCGGTTAGTCGTTGACTTCTGGATAGATGCTTATGTAAGTAGCCAGGCGGCGCGCGTCAAGCGCGCCGCTTAAGACAGCTGCCTTGACGCCACAATCGGGTTCATTGGTGTGGGTACAATCGCGGTAACGGCAAGCTCCGGCATACTCTGCTATGTCAGGGAATGTGTGGGTCAGTCCATCGTATGCGCCATATAAACCAAGGGAACGCAGGCCAGGCGTGTCGATAAGGCCGCCACCTTGCGGCAGCATCACGAGCCTGCGCGCAACTGTCGTGTGTCGGCCGCCGCGATCCTTGGTACGTACGTCACCTGTCTTAAGCAGGGGGGCTCCAAGCAGCTTGTTGATGAGGGTGGATTTGCCTACGCCTGAGCGGCCAAGCAATACAGCAATTCTGTTGGGGGCAAGTATTTCAATAATCTCCTCGAAACCTTGCCCGGTTACGGCAGACTCGACGACGATTGGACAGTCAGGAGCAATACGACCAGCTTGGGCCAGGTCAGCTTCAAGATAGACAGCCTGATCGGCTTTGGTAAGGATCAGGGCAACGTCGGCGCCGCTTTGGAATGCCATGACAAGTTGACGCGAGAGGTACTCGCCATCGATGGGTCGTACTCCCAGTGCGGTGACCACGAATACGATGTCCATATTGGCAGCAAGCACCTGTTCTTCAAAACGCCCTGACCCTTCGTGTATCGACTCGACCATAGATCGGCGTACCAGAGCGGTACGCCGCGGTGCGATAGCGGTGATGAGCGGGGTGTCCTGGTCAGGCGGAAAAATGAGCTCAACGCAATCTCCGACTGTTGCACGCACCGCGGCGTTCTTCACAAGCTCGGTACTGTGCTGGGCACGGATCTCCTGGAACACACCGCCCGGTGTAGCTTCAAAGCGGACGAGTGGGTACCCACGATCCAGCGAGACAACCAGACCCTGCCTGCTTTGGTCTGCGGACGTATCAGTGCAGGTATCTGTTGGTTCTGTCATCTCACCTCGACTATCTCATGCGTTCTTTTAGGATACGAAACACCAACATGAACAGCACGCCCGTAAAGGCCAGGAGCACGCCGCTAATCAGCAACCAACGATCAGGCTGTTCGGATATGCTGCCGCCCGCATCGATAACACGCACCGAGCTAGCATGAACGTCGCTGAGTCCTTGGTGCTCGTCGCAGGCAAGATGAAAGACTCCTGTTATCTCCAGTGTGGCGCCGATAACATGGTAGCGCCCCAGGTTGCTAATCTGGGCAGCAGCCTCCCTGGTCATATATACGCTGATGCTCGCATTAGCTTGAGCGCTTGAAGCGACGTCATCTGTTTGCACTGCCCCTGCCGCTTCTTTGGCAGAAGACTCATTCCTTCCATCAGGACACGGCCCTGCGGCAACCCAGACAAAGCCGCCATGACCGTTGATGATATCGCCAATCGCCTCGCAAATAAACACGACTTCAGCGCCATCCAGACTTTCGTCTGCATTGCTCAGATCAACGACGCTAACACGCTCATCGGCATACGCATAAGGGGCATCGTAAAAAAGTCCGACAAAGAGCGCACCCACAAGGCACAAGGCCAGGACAAGTCTCGTTACGCTGCTTGCGTTGGTTGATGATGCTCGCCTGCTCATGCGTCGCCCCGTCCCTGTCGCCTGGTACCGGGAGTGCGTTGCTGTTGTGTGATACGCCGATGCGGACGTAAGGAAAGGAGCAGCGAGGCGCCGAGCGCAAGCAGCGTGAGGAATTCGAGACGACCCATCCACATCTGGAGGATGTAGACGATTTTTAGTATCACGGGAGCTTCGGGGTTTACAATACCGCTGGAAAGCCCGGCATTGGATGTTGCAGAAATGGACTCGAAGATAGAGGGAATCGCCTCGTAACCGCAGGCGATTCCTGCCAGCGCTCCAAAGACATAGGTGATGGTATACAAAGCCGCGATGATGAGCGCTGAGGAGAGCAGCTCATTGGAAAGCAGGTGCTGGCCGATATGGGTATAGCGCGTGTTGATCTGGGCTGAGCGCGGCAGCAAGACGCCTTTTATCCGCAGGACAAAGCCTTTGAAGATGAGACCAACGCGTAGCGCCTTGATGCCGCCGGCGGTCGACCCGGCGCTGCCGCCTATCGCCATCGCAATAGCAACAAGGAAAAACGCGCCGCTGGTAAGTATTGTCGTTAGCTGGTTGGTGGTAAGTATCTGATAGCCGCTGTTTGTGGTTGCGCTGATAATCGTAAACAGCCCACGGCGCAACAGCGGCAGGTAGTCGGCAAGAATGTGTCCGGCGCCGAGTGCGACAACAAAAGCAGCAATCATTCCAAGTGTCCACAGCCCTAAGGTTCGTACCTCAAGGTCTTTGATGAACTCGCGCCAGTGCCCCTGTTGTACTCGTGCGTACAAGGCGAAGTTGATTGCGCCCAGGCACATGAAGAACATTGCGACAATCTCAAGCGGCCACGAATGGTAGTACATGACCGATGAACTCTGAGGAGCAAAACCACCGGTATCGTAGGAACCTATGGTAAGCCATAAGCCGTGGAAGAAGCTGCGGATGGGTTCCATACCTGTTACCAGAAGCAACCCGGTAAGAATCAGGGTGCCGACAAGAACAATAGTCGACGAGAAGACCCAGATGAATCGTGCTGTTTTTGCAATACTGGGTAAGACCGCCTCTTGTCGACCTTCCGCGTTGAAGAAAGACGAGCCTACCTGCGTGAACAGACCAAGCGCCATAGCGACGACGACAATCCCCTGGCCGCCGAGGAACTGAAGGATGAAGCGCCACATATTGTCGGCGGTCGACATGTGGTCGAGATCCTGTACAAGTGTTAAACCGGTTGCCGTAAGGCCGCTGACGCCTTCAAAGAAAGCGTCAAGATATGATCCGTAATGCCCGCTCAGCCATAAGGGTAAGGCTGCGAATAAGGCGCCGATGATCCAGATGAGCCCAGTAACGGCGATAGCATGGCGTCGTTCCATGTGTCCAGTATTGACCTTTGCCAAACGCAGAACAGCACCAGCCATCAAGGTAAGTCCGATGCTGAACACGTAATGTGCCGAGGTCTCCCATTCCTGCATCACGAGGCTGACCAGGAGAGGAATGGTCATGATCAGGGCTGTGAAGATGACCATGATACCCAGGTAATGGGCGATGATGCGGAGGTCTTTTATGTAAAATCGCGCCCACATACGCTATATCCATCCCAGAAGGAAGCGTTCGGCAACGACTACTACGCCGAGAAAAAGAAGATACAGGAAAAATACAACAGCAACGACCACATAACTACGGATGCCTGCGAGAATCAACCTCAGGCGTCTGCTCCGGCGCTGCTCTTGTCGCTGTGTTGCTTTCATGACCATCTCAATCCTCAAAACAAATGCAGTTCATGAAATGTTGGTTGAACTTAGCCGAGGTGGATAGCTCGAGGTAATCACAATGCGCCACGATGGCGGCCAGATCTTCGCGTGCTTGTGCCGAGAGCACAGCGGCGCTGATACCTTCGATAGCCGTGTTGCCTACAGCCTGCGCCTTGTCGCGTAGGGCAGGAGGGATAAGACCGATACGCGCGGCGCTTGACACGTCAAGCGCCGCGCCAAATCCTCCTGCAATCGCTACCAGTCCGATATCCGCCATTGTTTTGTCCCAATCATCCAACAGGGTCTTGATCCCTGCAAGAACCGCTGCCTTTGCCAGCTGGAGCCCTCGGATATCGCCCTGCGTGAGAAACAGCCGATGGTCGCTGGTAAGATAACACACAGCCTGCTTGGTTGCATCGATCCTCTCACGGCCCAGTAGTTGAGCATATGCAGGCGCCACGTCAGCAGGATCTGCAAGCGCGCCTGTTGCATCAACGATGCCTGCTTCAAGCAGTGATGCCACCGCGCTCACCAGTCCTGTACCGCACAAGCCTCGTGCCGGTTTGCCGCCGATTGTGGAAAGCGAAAAGACGCCATCTGATTCTAGCGCCACATGGTCGATAGCTCCTGGCAAGGCAGACATGCCAAAGTATACGCCTCCGCCCTCGAATACCGGACCGGCAGCAGTTGCGCAACAACGTATACGCTTTCCGTCAAAGAAGGCAATCTCGCCGTTTGTGCCCAAGTCGATCAGAATCAGCGGTTCGGCGGCTTTCAGCGCCTGTAAGGCAAGCAAGCCGCAGGTGATATCCCCGCCTACGTATCCGGCAACGGCAGGCGCCAACCACACAGGCGCATTCAGGCCGTCGAGGAGATGTGTACCTCCAAATAGCGACAAAGGTGTAAAAGGCGCAACACCTATGCTTACAGGGGATAAGCCTGCAACGATATGCTCCATGATGGTGTTTCCAGTGATGGTTATGATTCCGATGTCTGAGCGCCTGACCTCGCCTTCGTCAACCAACACCTGCACGAGTCGGGCGATGGTCTCGCGAATCAGTGTAGTCAAGGTGCCAAGTTCGCCGCGCGAACAGGCGTCCACACGGCTTAATACATCTGCGCCATATATGGCCTGCGGGTTGATATCGGCAATACTGCCATGGAGTTTTCCTATGACTTTATCGAGCAGCCGCACCACTACCGTGGTTGTGCCTACATCGACCGCAATACCAAGCGGCTGATCGAGCGCAATACCAAGCGGCTGATCGAGCGCAATACCAAGCGGCTGCGAAGAAAGAGTATCGTCTTGCGCCGCAGCAAGATCTGGCGGGCATACCGCAACAAGATCTGGCGGGCATAGCGCAGCAAGATCTGGCGGGCATACCGCAGCAAGATCTGGCGGGCATACCGCAGCAAGATCTGGCGGGCATACCGCAGCAAGATCTGGCGGGCATACCGCAACAAGATCTGGCGGGTATACCTCAGCAAGGCTCAAGCTGCTGGAATCGCGTATAACCAAGGGGTCTGCATACGCCAGCTCAACAACCATGCCAGCTTCTGCTGTGGTCTGGCAGGCAAGTTGTACCTGGCGCCTACCGTTATGATTGACGACAACGCGGCACTTTTTGCAGGATCCACGTCCTGCGCACAGAGCAGGGACTGCCCATGGAGGTGCTCCACCCTCAAGCTTAAGCGCACCATCCTCACGCAGAATGGTTCCATCTCCACGCTGGAGTACAGAAAGGAGACTCTCGCCCTGCTCGGCAGCTACCTCATAGTGCACAGAATCGTAGACTATCTCGAAGCACAAACCCATTTACTGACCTCTCGTATGATTCTTTATGAGGGATTATACGTCATGGAGCCTGAGAACTGTTGTATTGGAGTACAATTCGTTTGTCAGATGTCCCGACAGGAACTGTTGGGTAAGAATGGTCGACTTTAATCGTAAGGCCCATGATGATTTGTCGTACATGCTGACACGTAATGCTGCGAGAGAAAGCGAGCAGGATATGGCTCCGAGAAAACCCGATATGAACGAGGTCATGAACCGAATAAAGGCCTTGCGCGAGGATCTGGACCTGAGCATTGAAGATATGGCAGAGGCAACCGGTCGGAGCGCTGCGGAGTATGAGGCGCAGGAATCTGGTACGCAAGACCTCTCATTCACCTTCCTTTACAAGTGTGCCCAGCGCTTGGGCGTTGACGTCATCGAATTGCTTACCGGCGAGACGCCGCGTCTTACGGGCTATCAGATCACACGCTTTGACGAAGGTCTTTCGATCAGGCGCCGTGAAGGATTCGAGTATCTTCACCAAGCCCCGTTGTTTAAGGAGAAGCTGTGCGAACCCTTTGTGGTCACAGCACCCTATATTGAGTCTGAACAGGAAAAAC
>Ga0123356_10001509_pt1 | contig 25611 bp, 23 predicted proteins | sample TergutEmb28metaG_2_FD_92546 | JGI IMG/M metagenome (GOLD analysis project Ga0123356, IMG submission 92546) | Embiratermes neotenicus P3 segment gut microbial communities from Petit-Saut dam, French Guiana - Emb289 P3 | ecosystem: Host-associated > Arthropoda: Insects > Digestive system > Gut ...
GAACAATACATTTAGTGCTTAGACCACTACTCAGCGATGTCGTCCACTATATATTGTGCAAGATTAACGATGAGGAGATTTGGTAACTAAAATGGTCAAGTCGGGAGAATCAGTGCCTTGCCCAACACTCGCCGATGTAGCCATCCTTGACAATGTATTGCATGACTAAAAGCAACCCGTAAAGGCATTGACCAGCATTAAAATGATGCTTAAACATAACGGCATCCTCACGCCAACCTAGGCTGAAAGAAAGAGCCCAAACAGCACCACGGACCACCCCTCGCCAAACGCTTGGGCCAAGAAGAAGCGGCCGATATCATGCGTGAGGCTGGCTTGAAGCTTGTCGCAATCACCCCTTCCGGCCCCTTCCATTACCTGATCAAAGCTATGTGTTAAAAGCAGCTTGTATTAATGCCAATTTTCGCTCCGTGGCATTAATTTGGTATTAATAATTTTGAATGCTTGTCTTTTTGCGCCTGAGGTTTTCTACTTTGCCAGTAGGTAAAAAACTCCCCAAGGTTTGTTTTCCCGAAACAATGAGAGTATTATGGCGTGGTTATGTACGACTATAGCTCCCTAATTCGTAGCTGCCACGATCGCGAGGACGAAGAAATATCGCATAAAATTGATACCGGCGCCATGATGTTACAACGCCTCTCATCGCGGTTGGAAAGGGATTTTTTTTCTAAGTTTCAAGATCTTGGTTGGCAATTCTCCCGCCATTTGAGATCGCTTAATTCCATCGCCGAGTTTGATTCTTTTCACCACGAGTTCGTCACCGCTTTCCGCGACACTATTAGAACCCGCCAAGGCACCATCATAAGCTACGGCGAAGCCCAACAACCAATCAATGTTTTTCTTAAAGACTACGTGGAGGACATACATATTCTGGGCGCGTCAGAAGCCGCCAGACTGAGGCAATTCCTTCATGTCACTATTGACGGCGTAATGATCTATTACCTGCAATCATTTTTCTATGAAGACTACTTGCAACACATCGCTCCCCATAACGATGCCTGCGGTTACTTCGACAGTCGCCGGGTTGCACCATTCCACCGCCAAGACCTAAGCCAAAGTCAACTTACCCAGCTCCTCTTTATCAGTCGGGATACATATTATGCCTGGCAGACTTGGTTCCGCCAGATCTACCCCAACCGACCCTCTCTACTTGATACCATCTGGTCCATCGCCCGCAAAACATTGTTCGCCGGAGGTCTCTATTGGAGTACCCCTTCCCCGCAAGACGAGAGGAGCCTTATGGGTAGATTCTGCAAGCTTCTCAATATAGGACAGAACGAAGCCTATTAGCAGAAAGGCCCGCCAATACTTGCCCGGACATCATAATTGCTGTAATGGCTACGCAACAATTATGCTTGACGTGGAGCTCAATCACTACTACCCATTTCTTGTATGAGCATCCAGAACTGCCACAAATTTTTGTCTAAGTTTTTGTCCGCATCACTTGTTATGCATATTGATTTTTTACGGTCTAGCCGCTACATTAATTATGATAATAACATTCAGGTAAATCAGGAGAAAATAATAACCATATGGATATCGAGGAAGTACACAAGAACACCAAGTTGCTAATCAACAGAATCCCTTACAACGTTGACGTTGCCGAGTTCGTCAAACCAGGTAAGGGCACCGCCATTTATCGCCTGCGCCTTAAGAACCTGTTAGATGGGCGGGTCTTGGACGTTACCTATCGCTCAGGCGATAAAGTTGACACCGCCAATATCACTGGGCAGGAAATGCAGTATCTCTACAAAGAGAGCGACCACTACATTTTCATGAATACCGACAACTTTGAGCAGCGTTTTATCTCCGATACCCAAATGGGAGACAAGATTAATTTTCTCAAAGAGGGCATGACCGTTAATATGCAACTCATGGACGATACCCCACTCGACATAAGCATTCCTACTTTTGTTGAGCTTGAGGTAACAGAAACGTCTGCCTCGATCAAAACGGCCACAGTCACCGCCCAGATGAAATCTGCCAAGCTCGAGACTGGAGCCAGCATAGACGTACCGTCGTTCATCAAAGAAGGGGATCTGATCAAAGTCGACACCCGCACAGGTTCCTATGTGGAGCGCCTCACTGGCAAGAAGTAGCTCATGACGGAACAGGAGCACCTAGCACGGTTGCACCTGAACCTCACACGGCGGGCAGAACTTCTCGATCTTACGCGCCGCTTTTTCCGAGAGCAAGGCTTCCTTGAGGTTGAGACGCCTGTGCGTACCCCTGCTGTCGCCCCAGAGGCTAACATCACGCCTGTGGAAAGCGAGGGCTGGTATCTTATTACCTCACCCGAACTCCATATGAAGCGCCTTTTAGCCGCGGGATATAAGCGCATTTTCCAAATTAGCCGCTGCTTCCGCTGCGCTGAGCGCGGAAGGATGCACAACCCCGAGTTCACCTTGCTGGAGTGGTATCGCACCAAAGCTGACTACCTAGATGTTATCCACGATACCGAACAGCTCCTGCTCTTTATTGCCAAGAGTTTTTGCCACACAACCACCGTCAGTTACCTTAACCAAACGATAGACCTCTCTCCACCATGGGAACACCTTAGCATCCAGAAGGCTTATCTCGAATTTGCCGGATGGGACCCGATCGGGGCTTACAATGCACAGCGCTTCGACGAAGATATGGCCCTCCGAATAATCCCGTCTCTACCACTCGACCGACCTGTAGTCCTCAAAGACTACCCTAAGGAAGCTGCTTCTCTAGCCCAGCTCAAACCAGGATTACCGGATATTGCCGAGCGGGCAGAGGTTTTCCTAGGTGGGTTGGAATTAGCCAATGCCTACAGTGAACTTAACGACCGCAAGGAGCAGGTATGGCGCTTTGCCGAGGAGTCTGCCCTAATCGAAAAGGCCCAAGGACGACACGTCCCACTGCCGCAATCTTTTCTTGAGGCCATAGGGCATATGCCCCCTGCCGCCGGCATTGCCTTAGGTTTAGACCGTCTTGTTATGCTCTTCTGCAACGCCTCTTCAATTGATGAGGTGTTGGCATTCACCACCGAAACTGCTTAGGAATGCATCCCGGGAGCGGTACACGACCAAGCCTCTACTATGTTTCTGGCCATAACCCCATCCTGCGTTTGGGATGCCTATTATTGTATAATAATGTTTCAACCCCATTGCCCAAAATGCTCCGTCGGAGGTAGGTATGCTCTCAGGAAAAGATGTCAAATGGTACAACCTTGCAAGCAGCGAGGCCTTGTCCAATCTTATTTCCGGAACAAATGGGCTTAGCCAAGAAGAGGCCGCCCACCGACTTGCAGAATATGGACCAAATGAATTACGTGCTGCTAAGAGGATTTCGCCTTGGATTATTTTCCTTGGACAATTCAATAATCTGCTAATCATTATCTTGCTTATTGCCGTTGTGCTGTCGGCGGTGTTGGGTGAATGGATAGACGCTTTAGTAATATTTATCATAGTAGTTTTTGCCGCCGGGTTAGGTTTCACCCAAGAGTACCGCGCCGAAAAATCACTTGAGGCCCTCAAGAAAATGGCCGCCCCCACTGCCACTGTTCTGCGTGGTGGCAAACAATTGGAGATACCGACCCACAATATCGTGCCCGGTGACCTCTTTTTCATCAAAACCGGTGACCGTATTCCCGCCGATGGGCGGTTATTGGAAGCAGTGAACTTGCGGGTCGAGGAGGCCTCACTGACAGGAGAAAGCCTGTCAGTGGAGAAAACGGTTGATACCATATCCGGGGAAGTCAGTATCGGCGATCGCCACAACATGGTTTTCGCTGGCACTACCACAAGTTACGGACGGGGTCTGGGGATTGTTACCGCCACTGGTATGGCCACGGAGTTTGGCAAAATCGCCAGTTTACTCCAAGAAGTCAAGGAGGAAGACACCCCCCTCCAGATTAACCTTGCCCGGATGGGACGGTGGATCGCCATTGGGGCACTGGGGCTGACCGCTATACTATCGCTAATTGGCATACTTCGGGGTAACCCTGTCCTTGAAATGGTACTTTGGGGTATTAGTTTGGCTGTGGCCGCTGTACCCGAGGCCTTACCCGCCGTTGTTACCATTTCTCTCTCCCTTGGCGTACAGAGGATGGTCCGCCGCCATGCCCTCATTAGAAAACTCCCAGTTGTGGAAACCTTGGGTTGTACTAACTACATCTGCACAGATAAGACTGGCACCCTGACCCAGGATCAGATGATGGTGCGACGCGTCATGGCTGGCCTTAAGATGTACGAAGTTAGCGGTTCAGGTTACGCACCAGATGGTGACTTCCTTAGCGACGGCCAAATCGTAAAGGATACCACGACATCACCCGCCCTTAAGAAACTGCTCACCATCGGGGCCCTATGTAACGACACCCGCCTTGTTAATGATGGTGGTGACTGGAGGATAAAGGGTGATCCCACTGAGGGTGCTTTAGTTGTCCTAGCAGCCAAGGGGGGGTTGTCCCAAGATGTCCTTACTGCTGAAATGCCCCGCGTCTACGAAATCCCTTTTAGCTCCGAAACCAAGCGCATGACTACTGTCCATCAGACCAAAGAGGGGGCAATGGCTATGACCAAGGGTGCCGCAGAGGTCATTTTAGAATCCTGCACCCATCTTCTATGCAATGATCAGGTGAAAGGACTCTCTGATTCTGATCGGCAAGCAGTACTGGATGTCACCCAGAACATGGCCGACCACGCCCTCAGGGTACTGGGGTTAGCCTATCATGCCGTAGACAATGGTACCACTGATGAAAAGATCCAACGGGAAATGGTCTTTGCCGGGTTGGTGGGTATGATTGACCCGCCACGCCCTGAGGTAAAAGCTGCTATTACCGAATGCCACCAAGCCGGCATCCATACCGTGATGATTACCGGTGATCACAAGGCCACAGCTATAGCCATCGCTCGAGAACTTGGGCTACTGCATAAAGGCATTGCTTTCTCTGGTGCCGAATTGGACCAGCTTAGCCAGAACGAGTTCGAAAAGATAGTTAATGACATCGAGGTCTACGCCCGCGTCTCCCCGGAGCATAAGCTACGCGTAGTGGACACCTTGACCAAGAAAAATCATGTTGTTGCCATGACCGGCGATGGCATTAACGACGCCCCTGCCCTTAAGCGCGCCGATATCGGCATCGCTATGGGCATCACCGGCACCGATGTCACACGAGAAGCCGCTAACATGGTGCTTACCGATGACAATTTTTCCTCCATTGTCGCCGCTGTGGAGGAAGGGCGGGGTATCTTCGACAACATCAAGAAGTATCTCGCTTATATGCTCTCAACAAACATTGGCGAGATTCTGCTCATGGCAGCAGTTATTCTTTTCGGTCCGCTGATGGGGCTACCTGTGGGCATCGTACCCTTGGTGGCAGTACAAATACTGTTCGTTAACTTGGCCACAGATGGCTTGCCAGCCATCGCCTTATCGGTTGACCCACCGGAGCCAGGTTTGATGAAACGCCAACCGCGCCCACGTCGGCAGAGTATCTTTACCCCCGACTTCGTCGTCTTTTTATTGGTGGCCGGGATATGGACAGCCATTGTTTCGCTGCTGGCATTCCTTTGGGCTATGAACAACGGCGTCGGCACCGAGGATGAAGTACTAAGAGAGGCCCAAAGCCTTTGTTTTGTCACCCTAATCCTTGTTGAGTTCTTCAGCGCCTTAAGTTATCGTTCATTAGATTATCCCGTCTTCCAAATAGGTTTTTTTAAGAACAAGTGGTTGTTGCTCTCTATCGCCGTGCAGCTTCCTTTGCTATTGGCTATCATATACTGGGAGCCTATGCAGAGCGCTTTCAAAACACACTCTCTTGACGGAAGGGAATGGTTGATAGCCATCGGTCTGTCCGCCAGCGTCTTCGTTGCGCTTGAGTTATTCAAGATAATAAAACGTCTAGTCACACGCAACAAGCGCTTACCCGATGATTAAACCATGAACAAGAAAGTCGGCAACCACTAGGGATGATAGAGAACCGGCATCCGCTACGCGCCGACTGTTGCGTTTGTAACCGCTAGGGTATTATTATCCGGTAGCAAGTGGTACCTGAGAAATATCTTGCCTACTGCCAAGAACAGGAGCAATATGACTTCAATTTTGACCCACAGCGATATCCTGGCCAGACTGGCCACAAACCCGCCACTGGTCGAGGAGTATCTGGACCAAAACCTCCAGCTCCAAAACAACGGCTTTGACATCACCGTGCGCTCTGTTGCAAGTTTTGCCTCACCGGGACAACTTGCTTTAGACAACAGCGAGCGTACTCTACCACAAATGATAGAACTGGACTTCGGTGAGGACGAGTTCCTTAGCCTTGCCGCAGGTCAATATCGTGTCGTTTATAACGAGATTGTACACCTACCAAAGGATATTGTGGCCTTCGGTTTCCCTCGTAGTAGTCTTCTACGTTGCGGAGCTGATATGCGCACGGCTGTCTGGGATGCCGGATACTCCGGACGTTCAGAGAGCTTGCTTGTTGTGCATAACATTCATGGTTTACGCATAAAACGTCACGCCCGCCTCCTGCAACTCGTCTTCTTGAAATTAAGCCACGACAGTTGCGGTTATAGCGGAAACTACCAGAATGAAAACATCTAATAAACAAAGAGACGAAAAGGAGAACATATTACTATGGAAGAATTACCAGCCATCGGCAAAATCTCGCCCGCGATTTTTCGCGAACTAATCTTTCCACGCCTAGGAGCCAAAGATCAAAGCATCCTCGTTGGCCCACAGCATGGCACTGATGTCGGCATAATCGAGATTGCTGGCCAAGCCGTCTCGTTAACAACAGACCCCGTCTTCATCGTTCCGGAGTATGGCTGGGAGCAAGCAGCTTGGTTCGCCATTCATATCCTCGCTTCAGACTCCGTAACTTGTGGGCTTCCACCCAAATACCTATCTATTGATCTGAACTTGCCCATGGAAATAACGGAAGAACAACTGGCTGTCATGTGGGAAACTATGCACCGAGAGTGCGAGAAAATGGGCATTGCGGTTATCACTGGACACACTGGCCGTTACGAAAACTGTCACTACCCTATGGTCGGCGGAGCAACACTGGTTGGAGTTGGGGATATTGACAGCTACGTCAGCCCAAAATTCATTAAGCCCGGTGACAAAATTATTATCACCAAGGGCCCAGCCATTGAAGCCACTGGTATCCTAGGTGCAACATTCCCGGTACATATTGAGCAGTCGCTGGGTAAAGACACTGCCCGCAAGGCCCGTGATATTTTTTATAAGATGTCTGTTGTAACCGAGGCCATCGCCGCTATTTCCGCCGGGGTGCGCGACGATGGGGTCTCGGCTATGCACGATGCCACCGAATGCGGCATCTGGGGTGGGTTGTATGAATTGGCCGAGGCAGCCGGCGTAGGCGTAATAGTAGATCAAGACAAAATCGTGATGGAGCCCGGCGTTGCCGAAGTATGTTGTTTCTACGGCCTCGACCCCTACATTTCCATCAGCGAAGGCACCCTCATCATCGCTTGTCGCCCACACAAAGCAGACGAAGTCGTGCATCTCATTCACAAACAAGGCGTTAAAGCATCTGTGGCAGGTCAATTCACCGACAAAGACCAAGGTATGGTTCTAATGAAAAGAGGCAACCGTCGTCCATTGGTACACCCTATCGTAGATCCATTTTGGGATGCTTTCTACAAAGCGCTAGAGCACCGTGGCAACCAATAAAAGGCGCCGTGGCCTTCTTAGGAGGAGTTCTGGCAAGAGACTTGACGTCGTTCTGGATTTCAGTCCGCCCAACACCACAAATGGGTCCGAGGCAAAATGAAGAGAAAATGGCTGACACCGGTCTTGTTTACCTACCAAAGGCTGCAACTTTTGCCACCGTGTGCGGCATGATTAGAACAATCTGATGGAGCATAAGCTAGTCGTTGTGTTAATCTCTGCGTCCACCCTCCCTGAGGCAGAACGCCTAGCAGAGGCTTTGCTTGCGGCCAGACTTACCGCCTGTGCCAGCATCTTGCCTGGTGTTTCATCCAGTTACTGGTGGCATGGCAATATTGAGAGTGCCCATGAGGCTTTTCTCTTGGTCAAATCCCGTACTGTCCTCTTAGACGAAATCACCAAGTGTGTAATGGCTCACCACTCCTACGAAGTACCAGAAATAATCGCCTTGCCGATTGTTGGAGGAAATGCTGACTACCTTGAATGGGTCGCCGATGAAACCAAGCAACGATAAACAGAGCATGCCCAGCCAATATTGCAGTAATATTCTGCAACTACATTAGCAGTGTTTTACAAAAAACGTCTTAGGTATTGATTTTCTACAATAAATAAGTACATACTAGTTTGATGAAACCAATTCGTCTAGTCTTTAGTTATGCTCGCCGGTATGCTTGGGTACTCACTGTCACCATTAGCGCCGATATACTTCTTATTGGGGTACAACTCCTCATTCCCCTCGTTATTCGTGCCCTGCTTGAGCCATTTAGCGCCAGCGACCTCACCCAGGATACCCTAGGTCTTATTACCCGCCTGACGTTCCTTGTACTCGGTGCCTACGTCGCTCGGGCGGCCCTAAAATTCCTTAGTGTTTATACTTCCCACCTCGCTGGCTGGAGCGTAGTTGCCGACATCCGAAAGTTCATATACGACCACGTCCAACGCCTCGGCCTCCGTTTTTATCAAGAGCAGCAGACGGGACAACTAATGTCCCGCGTCATCAACGACACTGATCATTTTGAAGATCTCATATCACACGCCATCCCCGATGTTTTGGTTAGCCTATGCACCTTCGCCGGGGTAAGCGTCATTATGTTCAGCCTCAATTGGCAGCTTGCCCTTTTAAGTCTTATTCCCATCCCCTTTGTAATAATTTGTATGAGGCTTTACGCCCGCATAGTGCGTCCCGCTTTCCGCGAGCGCCAGCAAGAACTCGGCAATCTGAATGCTATCTTGGCTGATAATCTCTCAGGTATCCGTGAAATACAGGCTTTCACACGCGAGGAGGAAGAGAGCCTGCGCTTCAGCACCCAAATAGATCGCTATCGACGTTTCTCCCTCCAAGCCATCAAGCTTATGTCAATCTTCCAGCCAGTTATCGAGTTCACCTCATCGCTCGGTTTTTTGATCATCGTCTATTTCGGCGGTCGTATGGCTTTCAACCAAACTCTGGCTTTGCCCGACTTGGTCGCTTTTTTCTTGTACCTCGACATCTTATACCAGCCGGTACGTACTATGAGTTCCTCTTGGGAGCACTTCCAGCGCGCCCTCGCCAGCGCCGACCGCATAGCAGGACTACTTGATGAACAACCCGAACCACGTGACATGCCAAAGGCTACCCCCCTCATGGCACGAGCTACAGGCCACATCGCCTTCCACGACGTAAGCTTTGGGTATAAAGCCGGTATCCCGGTGCTGGAAAACATTGATCTGGATATCCCGGCCCAGCACATGGTTGCTTTGGTAGGTTCAAGCGGTGTTGGCAAATCAACCCTTGCAAGCCTTATCCCGCGCTTTTACGACCCGCAGTCAGGATATGTCACCCTTGATGGACAGGATATAAAAGATTTAACACTTGAGAGTGTGCGCCAACAAATAAGTATCGTGCTTCAAGATGTCTTTCTTTTTCATGGCACAGTGCGCGAGAATATCCTTTTCGGACGGCCGGGGGCCAGCGATGCTGAGGTTGTGAAAGCCGCCACGATCGCCAACGCCTCGGGTTTTATCGAGGCATTACCGGATGGATACCAAACCATTGTCGGCGAGCGGGGTGTTAAGCTTTCTGGCGGACAGAAACAGCGCATCTCTATTGCCCGCGCCGTACTGAAAGATGCCCCAATTCTAATACTTGATGAGGCCACATCAGCCGTTGATACAGAGACGGAGCTTCTAATACAGCAAGCGTTGGGGCGCCTAATCGCAGGGCGTACGACTGTTGTTATCGCTCATCGGCTCTCCACTATTCGCAGTGCTGACATGATCGTTGTGCTGGAAGGGCACGGAATTGCGGAGCGAGGACGCCATGAGGAGTTACTCGTGCGGCAAGGACTTTACCATAAGCTTTACACCATTCAGGCAAGTATGGACCGAATCGCGGTCCATGTGGATACTCCACTTGATGCCAACGAAGGGCCACTAACCACAAGCTCGGGATAAGACTGTTTTAGACATGGCAGCCTTCGGCGCTACCTACACCCCCATAATGCTGTACCCGCTGTCCACATAGATAACCTGCCCGGTGATTGATGCCGCACCATCAGAGGCCAAAAAGGTGGCAGTCGCACCAATCTCCGTTGGTAACACCCCTCGTTTAAGGGGGGCGTGTTCTGCGTGGTGATGTAACATCTCCGCAAAACCAGCAATACTACGGGCAGCAATAGTATTCATAGGTCCGGCGCTTATGCAGTTGACTCGTATATGCCGCGGACCGATGTCCGCGGCAAGGTAGCGGGTTGCCGCCTCCAGTGATGCCTTGGCTACCCCCATGACGTTGTAATGCGGTATTACCTTTTCCGCACCATAATAACTAAGGGCGATTATGCTTCCACCTAGCGTCATCAAGGGAGAAGCCGCACGCGCTAGAGCCACTAGGGAATAAGTACTTACATCATGTGCGGCACAAAAGTCCTCGCGTGTTGTTTCCAGAAAACTGCCCTTAAGCGCCTCGCGGGGGGCAAAGGCCACGGCATGTAAAAGAATGTCTAAGCGCCCGAACGCCTCCCCCGTCTTCTTAAAAACAGCCTCAATTTCATCATCCCGGGTCACGTCGCAAGGCATAACAAGCACATCTGAGCTTAAGCTTGCAGCAAGCTCCTCGACGCTATCCTTGAATCGCTCACCTTGGTAAGTGAAAATGAGGCGTGCCCCAGCCTCAAACCAATCCTGGGCGATCGCCCAAGCAATGGAGTGGCGGTTGGCCACCCCAAATACAATCCCCTGCTTACCCTCAAGTAGTGACTTGTTTCTGTCTTTCACAATAGAGATTTTATCATAACCGCCCAGTATCGTGTCTGTAATATTTCCATAAAAACCAGCAGTCTGTGAAATCATGAACATGTGAAATGCGATGCTGTGTTGTTACAACACATATGACAAGGCTCTTTGAAAACTACACCTCCCTACAACTAACAAGTAGAACTCCTAGGCTCAAGACTGATTATCTGGATAAGACCCCCAGCGGACCGACAACCTGGCGGTTATGGTATACTGCCAATCCATACCTTTAGCGCATTGGCACCATTATTACAGAGCCCCGAGGGATACCAACAACTAATACTGTCGCTTAAGCCAAACATCAAAGGCGCACTTTATGAAAAAGAATGTCTTGTTCTGGCCCGCCCTGATCGCCATGCTTATGGTTGCGATATTTGATATCTGGGCACTTTCCCGGCACGGCACAATGGGGATGTTGAGCATGAACCTCGAGCTTCGGCTTGTCTTTATTGCTATCGGCTTTATTGCCCTCGCGGCAGTACTGGCAAGCGTCTTGGGGGAGTGGTATAAGTCTCAAGGTCGTATGCGTCTTGGTCACCATATCACCATTGTGTCTCTTATCTTGGCCCTCCCGTGTCTCTTGGGTATACCATCGGCCTACGCAGTTCTGGGCGGCCTCGCCCAACCAAGTATCGGGGATACGCCTCCGCAGCTTTTCGTCACCACTAGTACCGGCGCTTATGGGCTGCCCGATCTCGCCGTTACTTTCAACACTGCACAGGCCACCAAGAATTCCCTGACTTGGGGCAAGATGCCTTGTGCAAATGATGATGAAATAATAACGGAGTCAAAGGCCACCCGTACCCATGCCTTTTTGCTGGCCAACCTTGAACCAAACACAGCTTACTACTATCGACTTGGTAACGATGCACCTTACGTCTTCCGTACTGCCTCAATTAACAGCACCTTGCACTTTGCTATCGGTAGCGATGCTCACTACGGCCTTGCCGCCCAACCAACAGCGACCTGCACCGAGATGCTCCGTCAGATAGCCGACCCTCAGAACGCTTTCGACTATCTCTTTCTTCTCGGGGATATTACCCACTTAGGATTCTTCTCAAGTCACTGGAATAAGGCGTTTAACGAGCTTTCGCAGGCAACGGCGGTTATTCCCGTTCGCCTCGCCCCCGGCAACCATGACACAATGTTCTCTGGTTTTGGTAACTTCTTGCGCTATGCCTATCCCAATGGCCTGCCCTTGGGAAGCGGGGGCAAGTTGTGGACACGACTGGATATAGGCCGCATTCATTTTTTCATAATCGACCTTGAATGGAGCGCTGAGGCCTTTACCGCTGAGCAAGCAGCTTGGCTAGAAAATGAGCTTAAAAACACCCCCGCCGACGATTGGAAAATCGTGTTGGGACACGGCTTTACCTATGCCTCAGGTTTTATTGATGGTGATTGGCGCCGACACGACAACCCGGAAACAGTTCCCCTCCTGACACCGCTCTTCGAAAGGTATGGTGTAGACCTCGTCTTCTCCGGCCATAACCACCAGATGGAGATCTTGGCGAAATCCGGGGTGACCTATGTCTTATGTGCCCCGTTCGGCGGGGCTCTCAGCAACCCTCGCACCTACGAATCACCTTACAGCCTGTGGTACGAGAGCGGGCAATATGGTTTCGCTGACGTGACTATTGCCGGAAACAAAGCTGAGATTATCTTCCGCGCCCCTGATGGTCATGAAATCTACCAATACAGCCTCGTCAAGGGTATGAATTAAAATGCGCACCTAATAGGACATTGTGGCAAATAATTAATGAAATCAAAAGGGTGATCTATGGACTGGTTTACACTTCTAGCCGCCGGTTATATGGTATATGTAGCCTTAATCATTTTTCTCGGAGGCACTGTCTACCGGGTTATCGGCTGGCTAAAGGTCTCTAGGAATACCAACAATCAAGACCTTCCAAACACGCCAGGGAACAAGGGCCCTGCCTTTCCTCTGCAATCCATAGCCCATCGCGGGGCACAATTTGTCATCATTGCCTTACATGTAACTGGTTTAGGTCTCTTTTTAGGCCACACGCGTATCTTTGGCGATGTTAAGCTGGCAATTACAATACTTGGTGAGGATGGGCTTAACAATATTGGTAATATCTTGGGCACAGCCCTTGGCCTGTTCCTGCTTTTTGTCCTAGGGTTTTTATTGCTCCGCCGCCTGAAAGCCTCCCGCACAGGGTACCGCGCATCTGCAGATTACCTACTATTACTGCTTGTCATACTCCTCGCCCTGCTCGGCAACTACTTGCGCCTGACAAAACCCTTCGGTCTTGAGGACTATCGCGCCTATGTGGCCAGCCTTGTTGCCTTGAGCCCTGCTTTTCCCGAAGCTATTATTTTATCACCTACCCGGTGGTTGTTAACCGGGCACGTGTTCACCGCAAACCTGCTGTTAATTTACTTCCCATTCTCCGCCATCATCCCAACCATCTGTTGTTTCATTAGTAAACTTGTTAGACGCAACAAATAGTATAACCGTATACTGCTCCCCATTAAGATAACACTCTAGCTAAGAGAGTAAAATGGCTCCAGAAGGAAAGCCATGAAAAGAAGAAGATGGGATTCCAAGACCAAGGCTATGGTTGTACTGCAGTGCGCTACAGGTGCCCCGGTATCTGAAATCTGCAATGAACATCAGATCAATCAGAGGTATTAGTAACTACGCGCTATGTACTGAGTGCACTTTTTAACTGCCCACAGGCAGCCTCAATTTCGCGACCATAACTCCGGCGCAGGGTTGTGTTAATACTCAACCGGCGCAACTCTCCCTCAAATGCCAGAACCCTCTCGCGGGATGGTGCCTTGAACGATGGATTGCTCTCGTTGGCAACAATGAGATTTACGTGTGCGTTCAGGCCTTTTAGAAGTCGCACTAGCTCTTGTGCCTGGGGAATGCTGTCGTTCACCCCGCTAAAAAGGCAGTATTCGAAGCTTACCCGCCGCCCGGAAAGGGTTGTATACCGTCGCACGGCACTCAAAAGTGAGGTTAGGGGATACTTACGATTGAGTGGTACGAGTTCATTGCGCATGACGTCATTTGCGGCATGAAGCGAGATCGCTAACCCTACCTGTAGCGCCTCGTGCGAAAGACTCTCAATTCCCGGGATCATCCCGGCGGTAGAGATAGTCATACTGCGAGCACCTAATCCTAGGCCATAAGGGGCATTAATAATGGTTACGGCCTTAATTACGTTATCATAATTGGCTAACGGCTCACCCATTCCCATAAAGACCACATTAGTGATTGTGCCTCGCTCCCCCAAGAAACGTTCAAAATACAGTATCTGGTCAACCATCTCCGCCGCTAACAAATTGCGTTCAAACCCCTGGCGACCTGTAGCACAGAATGGGCAACCAATAGCACAGCCCACTTGCGCCGAGACGCATACCGTGTTACCGCCGACTCGTGTTGATGGCATAAGCGCCGTCTCAATGGTGCGCCCGTCACTTAGACCAAGAAGGGCTTTCACCGTGCCGTCACGCGCTTCTTGGCGCTTTATCTCAGTTGTACAACTGATAGTAATTTCCTCCGCTATTAACTCACGAAGGGTTTTGGGAAAATCGGTCATCTCCCCAAAAGTGGTGACGCCCCGCTTGTAAATCCAGTTTAGTAACTGCCCAGCGCGATAGCGCGGCGCCCCAAGCTTGGTAAAAAAAGCCTCGGCTTGTACAGGGTCCAACCCTGCTGCAAATATAGGTTGTACTGGCATGGTTATTTATTCCTGTCGTGCCACGCGGCTAGCAAAAGCACTGCAGATACCTGTTTTCAAGGAACTCGTATCTAGATTAAACTCGGGTTGCGATCTAAAGAATTGGTAGGTATTTATCAATTTCATATTGGGTAACCTGCTCACGGAACTGGTTCCATTCGTGCTTCTTGTTATCAATGAAAGCATTAAAGATATGTTCACCGAGGGCTTTTTTCACAATGTCACTCTTCTCTGCCAACTCCACTGCCTCCAAAAGGTTAGAGGGCAAAGTGCCAATGCCACGTGCCTCCCGTTCAGTTACGCTCATATCATATACATTCTCCTCGACTGGGTCTGGCGGTACCATCCCTTTTTCAATACCATCCAATCCCGCCGTCAGCATGACTGCAAAGCAAAGATAGGGATTACATGCCGGGTCAGGAGAGCGATACTCAATACGTGTTGCTTTCTCATGTCCCGGTTTGTATTGCGGTACGCGCACCAGATCCGAGCGATTGCGTTGCGCCCAAGAAATGTATACCGGGGCCTCGTAACCTGGCACAAGTCGCTTGTAGGAGTTGACCCATTGTGATGTAATGGCGGTTATCTCTGGGGCATGCGCCAGAATACCAGCCACATAGCTTCGGGCTTCTTTAGATAGATGATACGGGTCTTTAGCATCAAAGAAAGCATTGCGGTCGCCGCGGAAGAGCGACTGGTGAACATGCATACCGGAACCATTAACCCCATAGACCGGCTTGGGCATAAAGGTGGCATACACCCCATTGGCATGGGCAATTTCTTTCACAACTAAACGATAAGTCATGACTTGATCGGCCATAGTCAGGGCATCTGCATAGCGCATATCTATTTCGTGCTGGCTTGGCGCAACCTCATGATGGGAATATTCAATTTGAATGCCCATTGCCTCTAATGTCAGCACCGTATCACGCCTAAGGTCAGATGCCTCGTCAAGCGGGGTGAGATCGAAATACCCGCCCGCATCAAGAAACTCTGTGCCCTGTTTACCATCGCCATTCTTTTTAAAGTAGAAGTATTCAGGCTCTGGCCCTACGTAGAAAATATAGCCCATTTCCGAGGCTCGCTTAAGAACCTTTTTTAAGGCATAACGCGGATCGCCATTGAATGGTTGGCCACCGGGGAGTTGGACGTCACAAAACATGCGAGCCACTGCGTGGCGCTCGGCAGATCGCCACGGCAAAATGCGAAAGGTATCTGGGTCCGGCATAGCAACCATGTCAGACTCATCAATACGCGTGAAACCCTCAATAGACGAGCCATCAAAGCCGATACCATCCTCGAGGGCATTTTCCAACTCGCTCACACTAATGGCGAAGCTTTTCAAAAAACCCAATACATCAGTGAACCAGATGCGGATAAATCTAACGTCGCGTTCTTTACACTGATCGATAACATACGCATTAGACTCGTTTCTTGATTTAACATCCATATTGTCTCCCTCTGACCCAATAATTATTGCGCTGCAGAATGATTAGTTCCTGATATTGTTGGCCACAGCTTGTTGCCAGCACTTCAGACCAACATACATCTTAGTAATATCACCTTGGAAAGCTTATATGACACTCTCCCCACATTACCCATCCGATGCCGCCATAGTTATGATTCAATGGTTGCGATCCCATAAAGCAACCGTGGGCTTGGGGGGTTCATTATGCTTATGGGTGAGCGCCATGCACATGCAACAGAACAGGTAAGATCATGGGACGACGCTTGGTCTGATCATAGAAATACTTATCAAGAGCTCCCTTGATCTCATTCTCCATATGGCCCCGCTCCGTGGAATGGGCCTGTTTTTGGTCCATTAAACGAATCAAAAGATTGCGAGCACCGTCAACCATTTCCCAGCTTTCCTCTATATCAATAAAACCCCGGGAAACAATCTCCGGACGACCAACAAGTTTGCCGGTCTGCTTGTTAATGGGAACAATTGCCACAACAATACCATCGCGCGAGAGCATACGGCGACTTCGCAGTACCATACCCCCCACATCTCCCACCGAAAGCCCGTCTACGTAGACATTTCCAGAGACTACTTTGCCAGTCACACGCCCTTCTTCTCGATCTAACTCAAAAACATCACCATCTTCCAAAACAAAAGTGCGCTCTAATGGCACCCCCATTGACTGAGCCAGCAAGGCGTGTTGGGTAAGGTGGCGATACTCACCATGAACTGGTATGAAAAAGCGCGGTTTGACCAACCCCTGCAAGAGCTTGAGTTCCTCTTGGCTACCGTGGCCGTGCACATGAGCATGGCTGCGCTCGCCATAAAAGACCTGTACCCCTTGTCTAAACAAGGCGTCCACGGTACGATTCACGAGCGATTCGTTGCCTGGGATAGGAGAGGCAGAGAATACAACGGTGTCAGTGGGATGTAGCTTGATGAGCTTATGACCGCCACTTGCAATGCGCACCAGTCCCGAGGTAGGCTCGCCTTGACTTCCGGTAGTTAAGATCACCGTTTTCTCACGCGGTACGCGCATCAACTCATCGTTGTTGCCCAAAACACCAGATGGTATCTTAAGGTATCCCAACTCTGATGCAATGCGGGCATTCTCCGTCATGCTTCGCCCCACAATAAAAACCCGGCGATGATATTTCGCACTCGCATCAATTACCTGCTGCATACGAGAGATTAGCGAAGCAAAAGTGGTAACTAACACTCTCCCCTTCGCATCACCAATAATATTGTTCAAGGCCTCCCCTACTACACTCTCAGAGGGTGTATAGCCAGGCACCTCAGCATAGGTAGAGTCAGCCATAAGCAACAGTACGCCGTGCGCACCAAGTTGCGCTAGTTTACCAAGATCGGTCGTCACGCCGGTAACCGGCGTATAGTCCACCTTAAAATCACCAGTGTGCACAATGGTGCCCAGCGGTGTATTGATGATTAGCCCTACCGAGTCTGGGATGGAGTGATTTACCGGAAAAAACTCAATACGGAAAGCCCCCAGTGTTACCTTCCCGTGCACACCAAGGGAGTGCACCTTAGGCTCTGCAACCCTTCTTTCCTTTAGCTTGACCGAGATAAGCCCCTTGGCCAAACGTGTGCAGTATACCGGCACATTAAGTTGGGGCAGGATATAAGGCAAAGCCCCGATGTGATCCTCATGGGCATGGGTTATTACAATTCCGCGCACTTTGTCTTTGTTTTCCAGAAGGAAACTGATGTCGGGAATGACAAGATCGATACCAAACATCTCCTCGTCGGGAAACATGAGACCACAATCAACGATAATGATATCGTCCCCATACTGCATGGCCAGCATGTTTTTCCCGATCTCGCCAAATCCCCCGAGGGGAATGAGTTTTAGTTTCTCTTTTACCATAAGCCTTAATTATCCTTATACCTTGAGCCTTAACTACGGCCCTATCGCACATTACGCCAACAATAGGTAGTCACGGCTTACCCGTATCCCAATTAGAACAGAGGTAGCTGGATTATCTCTTCTTTGCAAACCGGGGCAGTTGTTTCCCTCGTTTTCGCCAGCAATGCAGGAATCTTTTGCATATCCTTCATCAGCGTTTCTCGTAGACTCTGCTGGTGAAGTGCCGCTGCTGGGTGATACATGGCAAAATAAATAACTTCGTTCTGTGTAACAGAGGTGCCATGGATCTGACCAATAGTCTTGCCTGGAAAAAAGCGTGCTAAAGAGTAGCGCCCTAGGGTAACAATCATTCTCGGACGAATGACCTCAATCTGGCGATCAAGCCATGTCTTGCAGTTGCTTATCTCAGTAGGCAAGGGATCGCGATTTCCCGGCGGGCGCGTCTTGATGATATTAGTAATATAAACATCAGGGCGCTTAAGACCAATAGAGGAAAGGAGTTCATTCAAAAACTGGCCAGCCTGACCGACAAAAGGGCGACCTTGCTGGTCTTCGTGGTAACCTGGGGCCTCGCCGATGAACATTATTTCAGCGTTTTCCGGCCCTTCGCCTGGCACCGCGCGGGTACGACTATGGGCAATATCGCACTTGCTACAACTGCAAATATCTTGGTAAAGCTCGGTTAGGGCAGACATGCTTTCCTTGAGCTAGCGTTGAATACATGATGGTCATAATAGCATTTTTCTATATGTAAAGTCAACGCAAAAGCATACGTCAACATAGCCAAAGAGCACCAAGCGTTGAACCTGTAAGCCGAAATATATATACTAATGGGCAATCGCCACCAGGAGGTATCCATGCCCGAAGAAGTAACTGGTCTCGGTAAAGAAATTTTTTCTGGTCCGGCAGAGATAATAGACCATGGCACAATAATTTCTTTTGCCGGGAATCCAATCTCCCTGCACTACAAAAATCTTAACATTTCTATTGTTTTTGATTTCAAATCAGATGAACACAACCGCGAGACATATGTAGATAGTAGTGTAGAGGAACCCACTGCTCTTAGGCTGACACTCTACAACTTCGATGGCAGCTTTGGCGCTGGCACCAATAAGCCTATGAAAATCGGCAAATACGAAGGTAGACGACTATACCTTCAACTCCGCATCTATTCACTTGCAGAAAGTGCTGATAAAACCCTCCACTACACCCTCTATAAGGGAGAGGAGGCAGCCTGCGAATGAACCCGAGAAAACTGCCCGCTCGTAAAGGTGCAATCATCGAACTCGATGAAGAAGATCTGAAGGGTGATATTATTATCCACAAGAATCTTACTCAAGATTTGCTCGTAACGACAGAGGATAAAATGAAGCTGGCTCTTATTGAATACCGCGAGGTACTTGCCTCTCGCGGCGAATGGATAGGCGCAGGCGCACTAGTCTTTTCTTTTATGTCTCCGTTGTTGTTGGCCAATTTTAAGGACTTCGGTCCATTTACCGCCGAAACCCTGAAAGCAATATATATTATTTTCTGTGTACTGGCATTTTACCGCTTTATTAGCACCCTGATCAGGGTAACCCAAAATCGGCACAAGACCAATATTGATTTTTTTATAAGCAGAATAAAATATACACGTACCAACAAAGAATAAGTAGCGTGGTACGCGAGTATAAACAAAATCTCCACCTGGGTGGAGATTTTGTTTATACTCGCGTGAAGAGAGAAATATCAAATATTAAATAAGTAATTGATTATATCCCCATCCTGTACCACATATGCTTTGCCTTCTAAGCGCAAAATGCCTCGCTTTTTAGCTTCAGCAAGACTGCCACTTGCCATAAGATCATGGTAACTAACTACCTCTGCGCGAATAAAGCCGCGTTCAATATCGGAGTGTACCTTTCCCGCTGCTTTCTGAGCATTCATGCCACGTGCAATCGGCCAAGCGCGCACTTCGTCTTCACCCACGGTAAGAAAGGAGATTAATCCTAGTAACTCGTAAGAAGTCTGAATGACGCGCACAAGACCAGTTTGAACAAGACCATATTCGTCAAGAAAGTCCTTAACCAAGGCTTCGTCTAGGCCTGCTAATTCCATCTCCAGCTTGCCACATAGAACTACAACGCGATGATTGGGCTGAGAAAAGCGAGTGTTAAGCTCCACCTCTATATCGCGCACCTTAGGTAAGTCGTCTTCTTCAATATTAACCAATGTGATAATCGGCTTCGCAGATAGGAATTGATAACCTGCGATCATTTTTTGCTCTTCGTCACTCAGGCACTGTTCACGGATAGCAATGTCCTTTTCCAGTTCACCCCTAATACGGAACAGGAGCTCGCGCTCACGCTCAAGCTTGGAACGCTCATCAGCTTTAGCCCCTTTCAACGACGATCCGATGCGATCAAAACGACGCTCAATAATGGCCATGTCTGAAAAAGCCAGCTCTAGATTCATCTCGCCTATATCCCGCGCTACATCAATGCCACCAGCTGGGTGTGGCACCACCGGATCATGGAATGCACGAACGACAGAGAGTATGGCGTCTACATTAGCAAGTTGTGCAAGGAGTGTCCCTCCTCCCTTCTCGCTAGCCAAGGCTTTTACCGAAGACCCGAGATCGAGGTACTTGATCTCGGCAGGAATAGTTCTCTTGGGGTGAAACATGTCCGTAAGTACCACCAAGCGCTCATCAGATACTTTGGCAATGCCAACATTGGCCATTCCACCACCAAATCCCCCTGTGGCCGCTTTGCCACGTGTGAGGGAATTAAAGATGGTAGTACGCCCAGAACCGGACAAACCAACAATACCAATACCTACGCTCATAAGATCAAACCTATCCTTGCCATTAACTGACGTGCGAAGCTCGCGACCTGAAGCGCGGGGGACAGAAAGACATTGACCAAACACCAAGGCGGCTATCTTATCAGCTTTCCCGCCTGTTGAAGAGCCAGCTTGCGCTCATCTGTGTTGATCTTTTCACTGGCAACCAAATCCAAGAGCGCCAGTAGGGCTTCGTGGGTACCAATCCGCCCCATTGATTTAATGGCGTCCTTGCGAATATTCGCAGCAAGGTCCATGTCGGTGGCAATATCAGTCAGCTTCTTGAGCTCGACAAGCACTGGTTCAGGCATGGGCGTCTCCTTTATTGATCTTTCTATATTTTTCCACAAGAATGGGACAAATGCTTTCGTTAAATTTTACTATGGGCATCCATAGACTGCAAACACCGCCTTAGCTTCGTATAATCGCAATTAATAACCTGATAGATCTCACAACCACCGCCACTGTAACAGCTACCACAGCTATGCTGAGACCCAGTCGCACCGAAAATGCAACCAGTGACGCTGATACTGGCAGGGGATGAAAATCAAAGGGAAAAACAGAGAGGAGGGATCCTATCACAATAACTGAAAAGACATCTATTACAATGCGCACCGCCTCCCGCACCATCTTCCGTCTATAAATAATGGAGACGATGTAACCAATGATGGAAAATGCGATGGCAATATTAACCACTGGCAACCAAGTCTGCCACTCTGCAGTTACAAGCGATTGTTGCCTTACCAATATACCGTCTTCCAGTGAGTAATAGGCAATGTACGTGTAAAAGACATTGAGGAAGATAAGCATTACTAGGCTAAAAATAATGGCCAACACCGATCCCACAATATCCCCGGTGCTAGAACGAGATGATTTTGTCAATTCATTGGATTCCACTGTCTGCACTGCCACTTCATGAGTCGTGCCCCGAGTTGCGCCACTGCTAATCGTATTAAGCAACATGTCTGCCAGCTCAGCAGCAAGCGGTATGCGGTAGAGCTCTCCTCGGTAGGCCTTAACCATGAGTACTAGCCATAAGACAAACATCATGACACCAACGGCCGCAGCAAATAACCCACCTGCAACTGGTACGAGGCGTAAAATAGAACTCATGAGCGTAAGCACACCAAAAACAACAATGGCTTGAGCGGCATGAAAGCGAATAAACCTGTTTTTCTGCTCTAATACCAAGAAAACAATACCCGTCACCCACATCCCCAGATAGCACAGCAAACCCGCCAGATTAGGCGCCAAACCAATAGTATTATTGCTATCATGCTTGGCCTCCGACTCTGCTTCTAGGCGGGCCTTTTCTTCCTCATAAATGTGTTGTCTTTCCTCCGGTGATAGGACCAAGATCATCCTCCTGCAACCAAACTTGTAATAAAGATTATAGAGTGGTTCTAGTTAGCTTACAACACAAACAATAGCCCCTATCCAAACACAAGGCAAAAACATCATTCGACTTGCGTCTTTTGTCCCATCACCCCTCATGCCCCCTGTCCCCTTCTTGCCAGATGTGCTAAACTGTTTCGGAGCAGAGGATTGATATACATAATCTTTGGCGCAGACGACTATTCCACTCACGAAGCCTTGGTTTCTCTCAAAAAAGGGCTTGGTGACCCAGAAGCCCTCGCGACTAACACCACCCACTTGGAAGGAGACCACCTCACGCCGGCCGTACTCCGAGCCAACGTAGAAGCCCTTCCATTTTTAGGCAACACAAGGCTTGTCATCGTAAATAGACTACTCAGCCGCTACGAAACAAGAACCAAGAGCAACCCTCCCAAAAGCCCTAAGAAAAACACAGAAAACGACATGGCGGCCTTTTCCGCCATTTTAGGATCTGTCCCACCCACTACTACCATCGTTCTTATGGACGGCGAGCTAAAGAAAACCAACCCTTTTCTGAAGGCCATAGCAGACAAGGCAGAGGTTAAGGAATACCAGCCTTTAACCATGCCAAGGATTCCTGATTGGATAAAACAACACACCAACCAAGCAGAAGCCGCCATCTCAGACGAAGCAGCAGATAAACTCGCCCACCTAGTAGGTTCTAATCTGTGGGTACTGTCTGCCGAGTTGGAAAAACTCAGTCTATTCACCACCGGACGATGCATTGAGGTGACAGACATAGGAACAGTAGTAACCGCCTCTCGCGAGGTAAATGTCTTTGAGCTCGTGGATGCCATTATGGACGGACGTAGCTCCCAGGCTCTACGGCTTCTGCGGGGTTTTTTGCATGAAGGACAGGCCCCCAGTTATATCCTTTTCATGCTAGCTCGCCAACTACGATTACTTGTGCGCACCAAAAGCATTATAGCCAGCGGCCAAGGCGAGTTGTATATTCAAGATAAGCTGAAGTTATATGGTTTCACTTTGCGCCGGACACTGGACCAAGCATCGCGCTTTAGTCTCCCACGTCTTAAATCGTTTTACCACAGCTTGTTAGAAACCGATCTTGCCATCAAGACATCCCGCTATGATGAAGACTTGGCAATAAGTCTTTTGGTAACAGAGGCATGCAACAGGTAGTACCCAATGGCAGTATGCCCTTGTTTCATAAAAATGAGATCGTGTTTCCCATTCAAAATGCAGTTATTGCCACACCTACTGAAGAATCGTACCGCCCGCAATAACATGTACGCCATCCAAGGAAAAACTACCCGCCGGTAGCCTCAGGAAAATCTGGGATCATAATAACCATTAGTCATTACAGCCGAGGTTGCCCTTAGCCAGCATTGGGTATAAGATTATCAGACCAGCGAATTATCAACAGGATCGGCAAAGGCGTCACCAAGCTATCGACGCACATGAAAGACAACGACTTCTCTGCATAATGGTTGCCTGGTAGCTAAACAATTACATTTGGGGGTATCTCATGACGGGCGAAATGGTACACGTAGGTTTTGGTAATATCTTGGCGATGAATCGAGTCATTGCCATCTCCTCCCCTGGCTCGGCCCCTGCCAAGCGCACAATCCAAGAAGCACGCAACAAGGGTATCCTGATAGATATGACCAACGGCCGACGTACCAAGGCCGTAGTTTTTCTTGATAGCGGCCACGTTGTGTTGGCAGCCCTCGCCCCGGAAACTATTACTGGGCGTTTGACGGGGGGACGTACCATGAGATTAGGACAGGAAGATGAATCCATCTAATATTAACCAACATCATAAACCTATCCTCTTGGTGCTCTCTGGCCCGTCCGGTGTTGGGAAAGACTTTGTACTCAATATCCTGAAAGCACAGCCGCTAGCCACTAACCTCACCACCATCGTAACAAACACTACTCGCCCTATGAGGGCAGGTGAGATCCAAGACACCAACTATCATTTTGTATCATTAGCCGAATTTCAAAGGATGATTGCCGCCAACGAGCTCCTAGAGTACGCTAATGTCTACAACAACTGGTATGGTGTGCCAAAAAGACCTGTCAGGACAGAATTGGCTGCAGGGCACGACGTCATCATCAAGGTAGATATACAGGGGGCACGAACTATTAAACAAGCTATCCCCCAGGCGATACTGGTATTCCTCTCGCCATCAGCGCTTAGTGAGCTTGCAGAACGTTTGCGGAAGCGCAATACTGAATCACCAGATGACCTTGCCCGCCGTCTCAAGACTGCCGAGGCTGAAATGACAACAATTCCAGACTTTGATTATGTCATTGTAAACAAAAATGGCCAAGCAGATCGGGTGATTGCCGCGCTTGAGGCTATCATTACGGCAGAAAAGCTCCGGGTGAACAGGGATGAGTACCGTTTTTGAGAACACCCGCCCAGACACATCATTCGTGTTAATAGTAAGATATCTATGATACCAACCCATCCAGACCTTCACGTGGTTGAAAGATGCTATGCAATACCTGCGCCACAAGTTGGCAAAATTGTGACACGACAGCAGAGCGAAAACACCTAATACCAAGATACCCAATGCGTCATTTTTTCCCAAGACTCAGGCGACGAAACCGCCCATCAGTTTAGTTCGGAGTATATCAGCTACACAATACGAGTAATGTGCCATCCGAGGCTTCAAAATCAAAAAACAAACCGCATCCTCTATATAAAACGAACACTGCTCAAAGGAGTTGCCATGAATATCCCTCTTGACCTCAGTCGCTTTGAAGCACTTGTCGGAATTGTCGCTTACCTCCGAGGCCCACAGGGCTGTCCCTGGGATCGTCGGCAAACCCACCAAAGCCTCCGGGAGCACCTTCTGGAAGAATCATACGAAGTGCTTGAAGCCCTTGATGAGGACAACAAGGAAAAACTTTGTACCGAGTTGGGTGACCTGCTTATGCAAATCGTTATGCACGCCCATTTGGCAGAAGAAAATGGCAATTTCACAATGGGAGACGTGACTTCAAGCATCAATCGGAAACTTGTCTCGCGCCATCCCCATGTCTTCGGTGAAGAAAATGCCCCAATAGAATCAAGCAATCAAGAAACCCCTGTTTTAACCGCAGAGGGGGTGTTAGTGCGCTGGGAAGAACTCAAAAGGAAAGAGCGCCGTGGACAAGGCGGTATGCTAGACAGCGTGCCACAAGCGCTCCCCGCCTTAGCTTACAGCCAATCAATACAAGGGCGCGTAGCCCGGATAGGCTTTGATTGGCCCGATGATTCCGGCATACTTGAAAAGCTAACCGAAGAGATTGCTGAATTCAAGGCTGCCCCTACCCCGGCTGAGCGAGCTGCAGAATTTGGGGACGTCCTTTTCACCTTGGTAAATTACGCCCGTCATCAAGACATAGACCCTGAAGCAGCACTACGAGAAGCC